>ERZ1645187.1816-NODE-1816-length-19310-cov-6.602804_pt1 | contig 19310 bp, 14 predicted proteins | sample MGYA00575352_ERZ1645187 | MGnify/ENA primary metagenome ERZ1645187 (study PRJEB40837, sample SAMN11349314) | freshwater sediment metagenome | isolation source: river sediment | host: Sediment | place: India: Wazaribad , New Delhi | collected 2017-02-21 ... | reverse complement strand
CCGCCTTCACGCGAACCTTCACGTTGTAGTCAATCACCCGCTTGACGGGGACAAGAACCTTCATACCGTCATCTCCTCAGTCACGGCCCGAAGGGCCATTCTCGCTCTCCGGCGGTGTTGTTACATGCAGTGGCGCGAGAAAAAAGGGCAAAACCGACCGCATTGTCGGGACAAACGCCGCGTTTCATCCACGTGTGAGGCCGGGCACCCACAAAACATCCCCGCCGGCGTCCAGATTGGCGATGCGCCCCGCCACGAACAGCCAATCCGACAGGCGGTTGAGGTATTTCACCGCTTCGGGGTTTATGTCTTCCATCACCGCGACCTCGACGGTCAGGCGCTCGGCGCGGCGCGTAACCGTGCGGGCCAGGTGCATGTAAGCGGCCAGCGGCGTGCCGCCGGGCAGGATGAAGCTCCGCAGGATATCCAGCCGGGCATTCATGGCGTCGATTTCCTGCTCCAGCCGCTCGACCTGCTTGGCAATGATTCGCAAGGGCTCGTAGCCAGCCTCGTGATCGCGTTCCATATCGGGCCGGCAGAGGTCTGCGCCCAGATCAAACAGATCGTTCTGAATCCGCGCCAAGGCGGCATCCATCTCGCCGGTAGCGTGCAAACGGCAGAGGCCGAGGACCGCGTTTGCCTCGTCGGTGGTGCCATAGGCCTGCACGCGGGCGCAGTGCTTGGCCACACGCGCGCCGTTGCCCAGCGCGGTTTCGCCGGCATCGCCGGTCTTGGTGTAGATTTTCGACAGAACGACCATCAGTTTCCTCCCGAGCGGATCCAGGCAAAGGCAACGATCAGCAGCACGGCCACGGCTTGTGCTGCGATCCGGTATCGCATCAATCGGTTGGCGTGGCGGCGGTTGAACTCGCCGCCTTTGGCAAAGCCGCCAATGCCGATCATCAGGATGACCAGCACCGCCAGCGCCGCTCCGGCCGCCAGGATGAACAACGGATCTTTAGCCAGCATCTCGTCCCCCGCTTTTGACCCCATGTAGCGGCCCGTCGCGAAAAAGCGAATGGAAAATCAGCTTGGCCGCGTTGCCGGTGGCCAGGGACGTTTTGCATCGGCGGCGATCCACGCCGAAACCCAGTCGGGAAGCTGAGGGCTTATGGCGCTGTAGCCCAGGGCGGTGACAGCCTTTTCCGGCGGCACGATGCCCTGTTGCGACGTGACCGCGCCGCGCAGCAGCATCTGCGAGCAACATTCGCTGCCGCGCCACATGGACTGTTCGATATACAGGAACCGGGCATCCCAGCCGAGACAGCGCGTGACCATGGTAAAGCGGTCAAAGCTGCGCACACGTCGACGATAACGGGTGGAATTGCCCGCGACTGTCAGGCCCCAGCCTCGGGCAGCCAGAACCCCATGCAGGCCGGTCCTCGTCCCCAACGGCACGCGCCCCAGATCGTAAAGTGTCAGGGTTCGACCATTGTTCAGTTCAAGCCAGGGGTCCACGTCCCATGGCCAGCAGATATGCTGCGAGACATGGGGCTCCAGCAGGCCCAGGCGAGGTTGCCGCCGCGCCTTCCGCAGCGCGTCAATCAGGCGAAACCAGGGATACATCGTGCCTCCGCTTTTCCGCCGCAGGTGCGCGAAACCGCCGGACCCGTCAAGGCAAACGCTGCGGAAAGCATTGAAGCCCTGATCAGAACGGGATAGCAAAGGACCAGAGATTGGGCTCGCCGCACAAGGAACCACAGAATGTATTCGCTGCTGCAAATCCTGTTGTTGATCCTTGATATCGCCTTCTGGGTGGTCATGGCGCATGTGATCCTCAGCTGGTTGATCAACTTTCAGGTGCTCAACCTGCGTCAGCCGCTTGTGGCGCAAATCTGGGATGGCCTGAACCGCGTGCTGGAGCCCATCTATGGCCGCATCCGCAACGTCCTGCCGCCGATGAGCGGTCTGGACCTGGCGCCGCTGGTGGTGTTTTTCGGCATCTATGCGCTGCAAATCATCCTGAGAAACAACGCGGCCGCCTTCTACTGAGGTCATGGCCGAGGATCCCGCAGCCCTGCTTTCCCGGATTTTCGGGTTTGATGCCTTCCGACCCGGTCAGGCCGAGATCGTGGCTGCGGTCGCGGCAGGGCAAAACACGCTTGCGATCATGCCCACAGGTGGCGGAAAATCGCTGTGTTTTCAGCTGCCTGCCCTGTGTCGCGAAGGGTTGACGCTGGTGATTTCGCCCTTGATCGCGTTAATGCGCGATCAGGTGCGGGCACTGAAGGCGGCGGGGGTTGAGGCGGGGGCTCTGACCTCGGCCAATACCGAGGAGGAAACCGAGGAAGTCCATCGTGCCATCGACGCGGGCCGCCTGAAGCTGCTTTACATGGCGCCAGAGCGTCTGGCCTCTGGCGCAACGGTGCAACTGTTGCGCCGGGCAGGGTGCAGCCTGATCGCGGTGGATGAGGCGCATTGTGTCAGCCAATGGGGCCACGATTTCCGCCCCGATTACCTGCGGATCGGCGAGTTGCGCCGCGCGCTCGACCTGCCGCTGGCCGCCTTTACCGCGACCGCCGATGAGGAAACCCGGGCCGAGATTGTGGCCCGGTTGTTCGACGGGCAGGAACCCATGACCTTCCTGCGCGGCTTCGACCGGCCGAACATCCACCTGGCCTTTGCCGTGAAGGATATCCCGCGCCGGCAGATCCTCGAGTTTGCGGCCGCCCGTCGGGGGCAATCCGGCATCGTCTATTGCGGCACCCGCGCCAAGACCGAAACACTGGCGCAGGCTTTGGCCGAGGCAGGGCATGCCGCCTGCGCCTATCACGCCGGGCTGGACCCGGAAGAGCGGCGGCGCGTCGAGATGCGGTTTCAGCAGGAGGACGGGCTGATTGTCGTGGCCACGGTCGCCTTTGGCATGGGGATCGACAAGCCCGATATCCGCTGGGTTGCCCATGCCGATCTGCCAAAGTCTATCGAGGGATATTACCAGGAGATCGGTCGGGCCGGGCGTGATGGCGCTCCGGCCGAGACGCTGACCCTCTATGGGCCGGACGACATCCGCTATCGTCGCAGTCAGATCGACGAAGGGCTGGCGCCCCCAGATCGGAAGGATGCCGATCATTCCCGGCTGAACGCTTTGCTGGGTCTGGCAGAGGCAATCGGGTGCCGCCGGCAGGTGTTGCTGGGCTATTTTGGCGAAGAGGCAGGCCCTTGCGGCAACTGCGATAATTGCGACAGTCCGGCGGTGGTCTTTGATGGGACCGAGGCCGTGCGCAAGGCGCTGTCGGCGATCCTGCGCACCGGCGAGAGCTTTGGCGCCGGCCATCTCATCGACATTCTGACCGGCAATGCGACGGAAAAGGTGCGCGCCCGCGGCCATGACGATCTGCCGACCTTCGGCGTCGGTCGGGACCTTGGCAAGCCGGCATGGGGCGCGGTGTTCCGGCAGATGATGGGGCACGATCTGGTGCGCCCGGATACCGAGCGGCACGGCGCCCTTCGGATGACCGAGGCGGCGCGTCCGATCTTGCGCGGCGAGGCGTCGATCACGCTGCGGCGTGACACGATCGAGCGCGCCACCCCTCGCCCGCAGGTCAAGACCCTGGTCGCCGAGGAGGACGCGCCGCTGCTGTCGGCGCTGAAGGCCAAGCGCCGGGCGCTGGCCGAAGCGCAGGGCGTCCCTGCATATGTGGTCTTTGCCGACCGCACCCTGATCGAGATGGCCGAGCGTCGGCCCGCGGATCTGGACGCGATGGCGCAGATTTCGGGTGTCGGGGCCAAGAAACTGGAAAGCTACGGGCTTGCGTTTCTCGAGGTGATCAATGGCGCTGCCAGTGCCCTGCATCCGCAGCGGATGCGCTTGGCCGGGCGGGCGGCGGGTGGGGTGTTCGACCGGCTGGCCGAGGCGCAATTGCGGCTGATGCGGGGGCCGGAAGGGATCGACAAGCCGATGTCGCTGTCGCAAAGCGCCTTGCGCCGCATTGCCGAGGTGCGACCGCGCAGCTTGCCCGAGCTGGATCGCGTGGGCGGTCTGGGGCCCGCGCGCCTGGATCGGTTTGGCGAAACCTTCCTAGATATCTGCAGCGAGGGGTGATGCTGGTCGTTGTCTCACATGCCAAGCGGTTATCCGCCGCGCCGGCGCCGCTTCCTCCGGGGATTGCAGCGAGTTCACCGCGGTTTCCGGCCCAGACGGCGCAGTTGGTGGCCTTGGCCCGCGGCCTGTCGCCCGATGATCTCCGCCGGTTGATGACGCTATCTCCGCAGCTGGCCGCGCTGAACTGCGACCGCTATGCCCGCTTCGGCGCACAACAGCAGTCCCCGGCACTGCATCTTTTTGCCGGCGATACCTATGCCGGGATGGAAGCCGCGCGGATGGAGCCGGACAGCTGGCGCCGCGCGCTGAGCCATCTGCGTATCCTGTCCGGGCTTTACGGGCTGTTGGCACCAAACGATCTGATCGAGCCGCACCGGCTTGAGATGGGGACACGGTTGGCCAATCCCTTCGGCAAGGATCTCTATGCCTTCTGGGGCAGCCGGATCGCCGAGGCGCTGGCGGCCGATGCGCGTGCGAGTGGTGCGAGTGTGATCCTCAATTGCGCCTCGGTCGAGTATTTCCACGCCGTTGACCTTGCGGCGCTTGGCCTTCGGGTCATCACGCCCCGCTTTCTCGATGGGCCAGAGGGCGAGGAGCGGGTCATGAGCCTCTGGGCCAAGCGCGCCCGCGGCGCGATGGCGCGCTTTGTGCTGGACCATCATCTGACCGAGCCTGCCGCTTTGCGCGATTTCGGCGTGGGTGGCTACAGGTTTTGCCCGCATCGTTCCGCGCCTGATCTGCCGGTCTTTACCCGGCAGCCCTGATCAGGTGCCGGTCATCGCTACCGGTTCCGCCTCGAGGGTGATCGGCAAGGCATCAGCTGGACAGAATTCGGCCATCGCCTCGGTGATCGCCACCTTGCGCAATGGCTTGGTCAGGTAACGGTCGATCCCCGAGGCCAGGATCGCCTCGGCGTCGCCCTCCATGGCATGAGCGGTCAGGGCCACGATCGGAACGTGGCTGCGGCCGGCCTCCATCCGACGGATGGTCGAGGCTGCCTCCTTGCCATCCATCTCGGGCATCGAGATGTCCATGAAGATCATGTCCGGGTTCAGGCTTTGCCACAGTTCTACCGCCTCGCGGCCGTTGTTGGCGAAGGTCAGTTCGATCTCGAGATCCTTCACCATCTTGCGGAATACCAACTGGTTGGTGCGATTGTCTTCGGCCGCCAGCACCACCATCCGGCGCTGGAACGGGGTGGCGGGGGCCGCCGCAACCGGCAAGGGAAGGGCGGGGGCAGAAATTTCCTGCAGACGACGGAACAATTCGGCCCGCAGGATCGGTTTTTGCAAAATCGCCGACAGATGCTCGGCCCCTTCCTGCGCGCGGGCATTGGCGGGGGTCGAGGACAGTAGCAGCACCGGCATCTTGTGTCCGGCCTGACGGATGCGTGCGGCCAGCTGCACCCCATCGATCTCGGGCATGTCGTGATCGGACAGAACCACGTCGAAGCCCGGGTCTTGCGCCAGTTTCGCCAAGGCCTCGGCGCCCGAGCGGCACAAGACCGACTCGATGCCAATGGCCTGCAACTGCCGTTCAAGGATGGTGCGATTGATGAACTGGTCGTCCACCACCATTGCGCGTTTCAGGGTGACCGGGGCCGGGTGTGCCTCTGCCTCCTCGGCGACGGGCAGCGACAGTCGGAAGCCGAAGCACGATCCGCGGCCCGGCTCGCTGTCAACCCATACCGCCCCGCCCATCCGGTCCACCAGTCGCCGGGTGATCGCCAGGCCCAGACCGGTGCCCTCGAACTTGCGGTTGCGCTCGGATTCGACCTGGTTGAACTCGCCGAAAATGTGGTCGAGATGTTCGGAGGCGATGCCGATGCCCGTGTCCTCGACCGTAATGTGCAGTTGCTGGGCGCCCGGCTCGGCCTCGATGCCGACTACGCGGACCAGCACATGGCCCTCCTCGGTGAATTTCACCGCATTGCCCAGAAGATTGGTCAGCACCTGCCGCAACCGGCCCGGATCGCCAACATAACGGGTCGGCAGGAACAGGTCATAGTCGATGATCAGGTCGATGCCCTTGCCGCGCGCCCGCGGCTGCAACAGCATCGCCACCTCGTGGATCGTGCGTTCCAGGTCGAAGGGTTCGGGATGCAGGGTCAGACGCTCGGCCTCGATCTTGGAATAGTCGAGGATGTCGTTGATGATGACCAGCAGAGCTTCACCCGAGGAGCGGATGGTTTCGGCAAACAGCCGCTGTTCCTCGTTCAGCGCCGTGTCGCAGAGCAGTTCGGCCATGCCGACCACGCCGTTCATCGGGGTCCTGATCTCGTGGCTCATGTTGGCAAGGAAGGCCGACTTGGCGCGGTTGGCGGCCTCGGCGGCGCGGGTGGCACGCTCCAGCGCGGCCTGCGCCTCGCGTTCGGCGGTGATGTCGACGCGCAGACCGACGCGGCCGCCATCCGGGGTTTCCTGATCAATGACCCGCAGCCAGCGGCCGCCCTTCATCTCCTGCTCGTAATCGTCCGATTTCGCCAGCCGGCGTTCCAGCCGCTCTTCGATCCAGTCTTCTTCGCGGCCGAACGCTTCGGGGTATTGGCCGTTTTCGACGCCGAAACGCAGGATTGCCTCGTAACTGGCGCCGGGCAGCATGGCCGGTGCGCTTTCGGGGTAAAGATCGCGGTAACGCTGGTTGCAGGTCATCAGCCTGTCCTCCCGGTCAAAAAGCACGAAACCATCGGGGATCGCCTCGATCGCGGCCCAGATGCGCATCTGTTCGGTAATGTCGAGCGCCAGCACCACCAGGTCGCCATCGCGCGAGCGTTGGTCGACCAACCGCAGCCAGACGCCGGTCGAAAGTTCCAGCACCACCGGTTCTGCCTCGTCGTGATCAAGACGGGCCAACATCTCGGCGCACCACTCGGCGCTCTCCGTTTCGCCGATATCGATCAGGCCGTTTTCGGCGGCCTCATGCAGGATTGCGCCGTAATCGGTGCCGGGGGGCAGGTCATCCACGTCGAAGGCGGCGCGAAAAGCGGCGTTGGCGGCCACCAGTTTCAGCGCCGGGTCGAAGACTGCAAACCCGTCGTCGATCGAGTTGATCGAATCCCACAGCCGGCGTTCGGCCATGACGGCGGCGGTATGCGCCCGCTCCAGATCGTGCAGGAAGCGGGCGTTCTGTCCCTTCAGCGACTCGGTCTCGGATTTGAGGGATTCGGTCTCGGACAAGGCGGATTTGACCACCTGCCGCTGTTCGACGATCTGGTCGGACAGCGCGCGCGCATGCAGTGCCAGCTTTTCATTGGCGGCGAAAAGCTCGCGGCTTTTCTGGTCCAGCAGCCGTTCCGCTGCCAGCCTTGCGCGCCTTTCCTTCGCGAGACGTTCTGTCAGATCCATCCTTGCCCTCGGGACTTCGGCCCTGAGCCAGCAATCTTGCCCAACTAAATGAAGCAACGCTTAACGGAGAACGGGGCGCGAACACCTTTTCCGAAAGTGGACATGGCCGCGCGCCCGTGCCAGCATGTCCGCACAATCCTGACAGGAGTATCGCGATGCGCGGGCTGATCCTTGCCATGCTGGCCTTTCTCGCAAGCCCGATGGCCACGGCGCAGACGACAACCGAGACGCTCCTGCCGGAACGGCGTGTCATCCTGACGCGCGACGCCGACCTTCCGGGCGGTGACATCACCAAGATTTTCGACACGTCCCTGGAAGGGTGCGAGCGCGCCTGTCTGGCCGATTCGCGCTGTGTTGCCTTTACCTTCAACAGTCGCAACGGCGCCTGTTTCCCGAAGTCTGCGGCAGGTGAAGCGGCGTTTTACCAAGGCGCCTTGTCGGGGCAACTGGTTGCGTTGGCGCCGAAGGTCAGAGGGGCGGCCTCCGATCGCCGCGCCGAACTGTCCTTTCTGATGTATCACGAGTTTGCCGAGGCCTCTCAGGCCGCCTTTGCCTTGCCGAACCGCCTGCCGCTGGATGGGCGGGCGCTGGACGAATATCTCGACGCGGCGCGACAGGCCGAAAAGGACGGCGATCCTGGGGTGGCGCGGGATCTGACCGGCGCGGCGCTGGTGCTGACCGACCGGCCGGAGCTTTGGCTGGACTATGCGCGCCTGTCGCTGCAGATGGCGCGGGCAGACCAGGAGCGCCGGGATCAACTGCGCGCCGAGGCTTTGTCGGCCAGCATAAACGGCTACCTGCGGGCCGGGCGCGAGGCGATGCGCCATTCGCTGCTGTTGACCATGGGCACGGCGCTGGAAGGGCAGGGCCGTGGCCGCGAAACCGTCAAGGCCTTGCGACTGGCGCAGGATCTGCAACACCGCGACGATACCGCCGAACGTTTGGCCAAGGCGGCGGCCAAATATGGGTTCCGAGTGATGGAGCATGAGGTTCAGGCCGATACCGCGCGCCCGCGTCTTTGCGTCGCCCTGTCTGAATCCCTGGCCGCAGGCGAGGATTACGCCAAATTCGTGCAACTGCCGGAACCGGGTCTGACCGTGGTCGCCTCGGGTGATCGGCAGTTGTGTGTCGAGGGGATCACCCATGGCCAGCGGCTGACCGTGACCCTGCGCGAGGGGCTGCCGGCGGCGGATGGGCAGACATTGCTGAAGTCAGTCCCGATCACGGCCTATGTGCGTGACCGCGCGCCGGGCGCGCGGTTTCCGGGCCGGGGTTATGTGCTGCCGGCTGCAGGGGCTGCGGCCTTGCCGGTCGAGACGGTCAACACCGAGGCGCTGGAACTGACGCTGTTTCAGGTCTCGGATCGCAACCTGATCCGCGCGGTGCAGAACGGCTGGCTGGGTGCGCCGATGCCGGACTATGCGGCCGAGACCTTTACCTCCGAGATGGGCCAGCAGGTCTGGCAGGGCACGGCCGATGTGGGGATGGAGGTCAATCGTGACATCACCACCCGCTTGCCGCTGGATGCGGCGTTGAAGGATCGACCGGCTGGCATCTATGCACTGAGGGCGACGGTGCCGGGCGTCGACCCCTATGTCATTCCAGCGGCGTGGCAGTGGTTCGTGGTCTCCGACCTCGGGCTGACCACGCTTTCGGGTGTGGACGGGCTGCATGTCTTTGCGCTTGGACTTGGCGATGCGCAGCCCAAGGCGGGCGTGGCGGTGCAACTGGTCAGCCGCGCAAATGCCGTCCTGGGCGAGGCGGTAACGGATGATACAGGCCGCGCGGTGTTTGCTGCAGGTCTGGCCCGCGGGACCGGGGCGGCCGCGCCGGCCATGGTGGTAGCACGGCAGGGCGAGGCCGACATCGCCTTCCTGTCGCTGACCGATCCTGAGTTCGATCTGTCCGACCGCGGCGTCGAGGGGCGAGAGGCCGCGCCGCCGGTCGATGTGTTCTTGACCACCGACCGCGGGGCTTACCGCGCCGGTGAGGTGGTAAACGTCACGGCGCTGGCGCGGGACCCGCAGGCTGCCGCGGTTGCGGGCCTGCCGCTGACCGCGGTGGTCAGCCGGCCGGATGGCGTCGAATACGCGCGCGCGGTGTTGACCGACCGGCAGGGGGGCTATGTCCACGCCCAGCCGATTGCCGGCAGCGCGCCGCGGGGGGTCTGGAAGCTGGAGCTGTTTGCCGATCTGACCGCGGGTCCGCTGGCCAGCCGCACCTTCCTTGTCGAGGATTTCCTGCCCGAGCGGATCGATTTTGCGATCAGCCGGAAGGGCGGTGATCTGCGTCTGGGGCAGATGGCGGATCTGGAGGTGCAGGCGGATTATCTGTTCGGGGCTGCGGGTGCCGATCTGGCGATCGAAGGCGAGGTGGTGCTGCGCGCGGCCGAGGCGTTGAAGGGATGGCCCGGCTATGTCTTTGGCCGCCATGACAAGCCCTTCGACGCAAGGATCGAGTCGCTGCCGGCTGGGTTGCGCACCGACGCCAAGGGACATGCCGCGTTTCAGGCCGCCCTGCCGCAGGTCGATGATCCGTCCCGCCCGCTGGAGGCGCAGGTCGTGCTGCGTGTGGCCGAAGGCTCGGGCCGGCCGGTGGAGCGGGATCTGGTGCAGCCGCTGACCCCAGGCGCGCCGCTGATCGGGATCAAGCCGCTGTTCGACGGTGTGGTGGCCGAAGGGGCCGAGGCGCGGTTTGACCTGATCGTGGTCGGCCCGGACGGAAAACCGCTGGCGCAGGATGTCACCTGGCAGCTGACCCGGATCGAGACCGATTACCAATGGTATCAAGCCTATGGCAACTGGTCGTGGGAGCCGGTGACGACGCGGACCCCGGTTGCCGATGGTCAGGCCCGCAGCGGCGCGCAGGCGGTGGCGATTGCCGCGCCTGTGACATGGGGCGAATACGAGCTGGCCGTGAAGGGGCCGGAAGGCATGAGTTCGCTGACCTTCTGGGCGGGCTGGTATGCCCCCGCCGATGCCAGCGCCACGCCGGATACGTTGGAGTTGTCGCTGGACAAGCCCGCCTATCGCGCGGGCGAAACCGCGCGGCTGCGACTGGTGCCGCGTGCTGCCGGCACGGCGCTGGTCACGGTGCTGTCGAACCGGGTCGTGGCGATGCAGGCGGTGCAGGTGACCGAGGGCGAAAACCTGATCGACCTGCCGGTGACCGATGAGTGGGGCGCGGGCGTCTATGTCACGGCCTCGGTCATCCGGTCGATGGATGCGGCGGCAGGGCGCAACCCGTCGCGCGCGCTGGGCCTGACCCACGCTGCCATCGACCCCGGCGCGCGGGCGCTGAAGGCTGTCATTGAGGCCCCTGCCGAGGCTGCGCCACGCGGTCCGCTGGACGCGGCGGTCAAGGTCGAGGGCGTAGCGGCGGGCGACAGTGCCTTTGTGACGCTTGCGGCAGTGGATCAGGGCATCCTGAACCTGACCCGCTTTACGCCGCCCGATCCTGCCGGCCATTACTTCGGCCAGCGCAAACTGGGCGTGGGCATTCGCGACATCTACGGCCGGCTGATCGACGGGCTGACCGGCGCGCAGGGCACCGTGCGTTCGGGCGGTGATGCCGGCGCGCAAGCGCGGCTGGAGGGGCCGCCGCCGACCGAGGAATTGCTGGCCTATTTCTCTGGCCCGCTGGAGGTGGGCGCCGATGGCTATGCCCGCACCCGCTTTGACCTGCCGGCCTTCAACGGTCAGGTCAAACTGATGGCCGTGGTCTGGAGCGGCAAGGGTGTCGGGCAGGCCAGTGCAGATGTGCTGGTGCGCGATCCGGTGGTGATAACCGCCAGCCTGCCGCGATTCATGGCGCCGGGCGATGACAGCCGGTTGTTACTGGAGGCGGTCCATGCCTCGGGCCCGGCAGGGCGGGTCAGTCTGGACGTGACGGCCGAGGGGGTGAAACTGGGGCCGGTGCCCTCGGGCTTTGATCTGGCAGAAGGCGCGCGTGCGGTGTTCGAGATCCCGATCACCGCAACGGGCGAAGGGTTGGCGCGGCTGGTGGTGCGGATGACCACGCCCGACGGCAAGCTGCTGCAAAAGGATCTGGTGCTGCCGGTGCAGGTCAACGACCCCGAGGTGATGCGGATGACTCGCCTCGATCTGGCGCCCGGGCAGGAGTTTACCTTCGATCAGGCGGCCTTTGACGGCTTTCGACCCGGCACCGCGCGGGCCACCTTGGCGATCGGTCCGATGGCCCGGCTGAACGTGCCGGGGATGCTGGCGTCCCTGTCGGCCTATCCCTATGGCTGCACCGAGCAGATGACGTCGCGCGCCATGCCGTTGCTCTATCTGTCGCAGGTGGCGCAGGCGATGGGCCTGGCCGACGCCGCCCTGATCGAGACCCGCATTTCCGAATCCGTGCGCGAGGTGTTGCAGAACCAGACGGCCGAGGGGGCATTTGGTCTGTGGTCCGCGATGTCGGGCGACATGTGGCTCGATGCCTATGTGACCGATTTCCTGTCGCGCGCTCGTGCTCAGGGCCATGCGGTGCCCGATCAGGCCTTCCGCCGCGCCTTGGACAATCTGCGCAATCAGGTGAACTACCACGCGGATTTCGATCGCGGTGGCGAGGCGCTGGCCTATGCGCTGCTGGTGCTGGCGCGTGAGGGCGGCGCGGCGGTCGGCGACCTGCGCTATTATGCCGATGTGAAGGGCGATGCTTTTGCGACGCCCCTGGCGCAGGCGCAACTGGGCGCGGCGCTGGCGGCCTATGGCGACCAGACCCGGGCGGATGCGATGTTTGCCCGCGCCGTTCGTTCGCTTGAGGCGCTGCCCGCGCAAGAGGCGCGGCTGTGGCGCGCCGATTACGGCACCCATGCCCGCGATGCGGCGGGGCTGCTGGCACTGGCGGCCGAGGCCGGGTCGAACGCGGTCAATCGCGAGGCGCTGGTCACGCGGCTGATGCGAGCGGGTGGCAATGCCTCGACCCAAGAGGCCGCCTGGACGCTGATGGCCGCGCAGGCGCTGCTGGCTGATCCGGGCGGGGCGGGCATCACCCTGAACGGTGTCGCGCCGGACGGGCCGTTGGTGCGGCTGTTGCAGGGCGATGGCGCGCCGACTGTGGTGGCCAATGGCAGCAACGCGGCAACCACGCTGACCGTCACCACCTTTGGCGTCCCCGAGCGGGCCGCGCCGGCCCAGGGCAACGGATACGCGATCCGGCGCAGCTATTACACGCTGGAGGGCAAGGAGACGACGCTGGAGGGTATCAAGGTCGGCGACCGGCTGGTGACGGTGATCGAGGTCACGCCCACCGACAAGGCCGAGGCACGTCTGATCGTGGCCGATCCGCTGCCGGCGGGCTTCGAGATCGACAATCCCAACCTGCTGACCGGCGGCTCAATCGCCCGGCTGGAATGGCTGGGGCTGACCGACATGGTGGCCCATAGCGAGTTTCGTCAGGACCGCTTTGTCACCGCGCTGGACAATTATGGCGATACGGTGCGGATGGCCTATGTGGTGCGCGCGGTCTCGCCGGGGCGGTTCCATCATCCGGCGGCCTCGGTCGAGGACATGTATCGCCCCGACTATCGCGCCACGGGGGCGGCCGGGCAGGTGACGATTGCCGAATGAACGGCCTGCCCGCTGGCTGATCGCGCTGGCGCTGACGCTGTGGTTGGCGGCGCTGGCGCGTGACCGGTTTGACGATTGGATCGCTGCAACCGATCTGCCGCCCTTGACGCTGGAAACCTCGGTCGAGGTCGTGGACCGTCACGGGCAATTGCTGCGTGCCTATACCGTTGCCGATGGCCGCTGGCGGATGCCGGTCGAGCTGTCGGCCGTCGATCCGCGCTATCTCGACATGCTGGTGGCCTTTGAGGACAGGCGTTTCTGGTCACATCCCGGTGTGGATGCACGGGCGGTGCTGCGGGCGGGCTGGCAGGCGCTGCGGCATGGGCGGGTGATCTCGGGCGGATCGACGCTGACCATGCAGGTGGCGCGGCTGCTGGAGGATTCGGGCACCGGACAGATGGCGGGCAAGCTGCGGCAGGCCCGGCTTGCGCTGGCGCTGGAGCGGCGGTTGGACAAGCGGCAGATCCTGCAACTTTACCTGCATCTCGCGCCCTTTGGCGGCAATCTGGAAGGGGTGCGCGCAGCCTCTCTTTCGTGGTTTGGCAAAGAGCCGCGCCGCCTGACCCCCGCCGAGGCCGCGCTGCTGGTGGCCCTGCCGCAGGCACCGGAAAGCCGCAGGCCAGACCGCCATCCGGGCGCTGCCGGTATCGCGCGCGAGCGGGTCTTGGCCCGCGCGCATCGGGATGGCGTGCTGACCGCCGAGGAGGCCTCGGACGCCCGGGGCGAGCCGGTGCCCACCGTGCGCCGTCCGGTTCCGATGCTGGCCCCGCATCTGGCCGACCGGATGCGCCTGTTGCATCCCGACCGCCCGCGCCACCAGTTGACGCTGGAGCGTGGCTTGCAGACCGCGCTGCAAGCCCTGGCCGCCGAGGTGGTGGCGGGGCAGGGCGAGCGGTTGCAGATCGCGTTGGTGGTCGCCGATCACCGCTCGGGCGAGGTGCTGGCCTCGATCGGATCGGCTGGGTTTCAGGCCGATGCGCGGCAGGGCTTCGTGGACATGACACAGGCGCTGCGCTCGCCCGGATCGACACTGAAGCCGCTGGTCTATGCTTTGGCCTTTGACGAGGGGTTGGCCCATCCCGAAACCCTGATCGAGGATCGGCCGGTCAGCTTTGGCAGCTATGCGCCGCAGAATTTCGACAAACGGTTTCGCGGCACGGTACGGCTGCGGACGGCGCTTCAGCAATCGCTGAACATCCCGGTTGTGCTGCTGACCGATGCTTTCGGCCCGGCCCGGCTGATTGCGGCGATGGAGCAGGCCAGGATGAAACCGGTGCTGGACGGCACCAAGCCGGGGCTTGCGGTGGCGCTGGGCGGGGTGGGCGTGACGCTGGAAGACATGGTGCAGCTTTACGCGATGCTGGCGCGGGGCGGCGTGGCCTTGCCGCTGCGCCACGAGACAGGGGACGGCGTGGAGGGCGCGCGTGTCGTCTCATCCGTCGCGGCGTGGCAGGTGGCGGATATCCTTTCCGGCCTGCCGCCCCCGCCGGGCGCCCCGGAAAACCGGCTGGCTTACAAGACTGGGACATCCTACGGTCACCGCGACGCCTGGGCGATCGGCTTTGACGGCGCGCATGTGATCGGGGTCTGGCTGGGCCGCGCCGATGGCACGCCGGTGCCGGGGGCCTTTGGTGCCGATCTGGCGGCACCGGTGCTGTTTCGCGCCTTTGGCCGGGTGGCACCGGCCTTGGCGCCCCTGCCGCCCGCGCCGGCCGCGACGCTGCTGGTCTCGAACGCGCAGCTGCCACAGCCCTTGCAACGCTTTCGCAGCCGGTCTGCCGCTTTCACCGATACGGGCGCGCCCAAGGTTGCCTTCCCGCCCGACGGGGCTGAGGTCGAGTTGCTGGCGCAGGGTCTGAAAGTCCGGGTCGAGGGCGGCACCGCCCCCTTCGCCTGGCTGATGGATGGCGCGCTTTTGGCCAGCGGCTTGCCCGATGCCGAAGCTCTGCTGCCCTTGACCGCGCGCGGCTTTGTCACGCTGAGCGTGATCGACGCCGCGGGCCGGTCGGCCCGCGTGCGTCTGCGACTGCGTTAGATCCGCTCCAGCGCCAGCGCGATGCCCTGGCCGCCGCCAATGCACATGGTGACGATGGCGCGCCGCTGGCCCTTGCGCTCCAGCGCGTGCAACGCCTTGACGGTCAGGATCGCGCCGGTCGCGCCGACCGGATGGCCCAATGCCACCGCGCCACCATCGGGGTTCACCTTTTCCGGGTCCAGCCCCAGCCCGCGATTGACCGCGATGGCCTGCGCGGCAAAGGCCTCGTTCGACTCGATCAGGTCGAAATCGTCGAGGGTCAGGCCCGTGCGCGCCAGCAGCGCCTGAACGGCCGGGATCGGCCCATAGCCCATCACCCGGGCCGGAACCCCCGCCACTGCATAGCCCAGCAGCCGGGCGCGCGGCTTCAGCCCCGCCGCCTGTGCCGCATCGGCCCGCGCCAGCACCAGCGCCGCCGCCCCGTCATTGATCCCCGAGGCGTTGCCCGCCGTCACCGTGCCATCCTTGCGGAAAGCCGGTTTCAGGCCTGCCAGCGCCTCAAGCGTGGTGGCCTTGGGATGCTCGTCCGTGTCGAACACTACGGGCCCTTTGCGCGACGGCACGTCATAGGGCGCGATCTCGGCCTTGAAATGGCCTGCAGCAATCGCCGCCGCTGCGCGGCGCTGGCTTTCCAGCGCGAAGGCGTCCTGATCGGCGCGGGAAATGGCCTGCTCGGCCGCGACATTTTCCGCGGTCACACCCATATGCCCCGTCCCCATCGGACAGGTGAGGGCGCCGACCATCATGTCGATGCCCGAGACATCGCCCATCTTTTGCCCAAACCGTGCAGCGGGCAGGATATGCGGGCCGCGGCTCATCACATCTGCGCCACCGGCCAGCGCGAAATCGGCATCGCCCAGCATCAGCGCCTGCGCGGCGGAAACCACGGCCTGTGCGCCCGATCCGCACAGGCGGTTGACGTTCATGGCTGTCGCCGTGTCGGGAACGCCTGCCTCAAGGGCGGCCACGCGCGACAGATACATGTCGCGCGGCTCGGTGTTCAGGATATGGCCGAAGACGACAGTGCCGATCCGGTCCGGAGCGATCCCGGCGCGGTCGATTGCGGCGCGGCTGACATGCGCGGCCAGTGCGATCGGCGTTTGGCCGGCAAGGCTGCCGCCAAAGGTGCCGATGGCGGTGCGCGCGCCGGACAGGATAACGATCTCGGTCATGTCTTTCTCCGGGTCTGGTTTGCAGTCAGAATGGCGGTTGCCTTGTGTTGCGGCAACCGTTTCGCCACGTCGCGGCGTCAGGTGCCGGCCTGCCACGCCCGGATCGACTCCAGCGGATAAAGCAGCATCAGCACGTTCAGCGCCAGCCCGTCGCGGATCAGCCAGATCGTCAGCGCCTCAAACCCTACCGCCAGCGCCACCGAGGCCCATACCGGCAGCCGCGCCGCCAGCCAGAAGCCCAAGCCCATCGCCAGAATATCAGCCACCGTGTTGATGACACTGTCGCCGTAATAGTCGAGCGAGATCGTGACCGACCGGTAACGTTCGATGATGGTGGCCGAATTTTCCACCGCCTCCCACAGCGACTCGACCGCCGTGGCGATCAGCAGGCGCCAGCCGAAGGTCAGGCGCGGGGCCAGCCACCACAGCGCCGCATAGAAGATCAGCCCGTGGATCACATGTGAGGGCGTATACCAGTCGCTGAGATGCTGCGAGTTTTCCGAACTCATGGTCTCGCCATGCCACAGCTTGACATAGCCACATTCGCAGATCGGCACCCGACCTTGCCACAGCAGCCAAAGGGCGGTCAGCAGAATGACGGCAAGGGTCAGGGCATAGGGCAAACGATCACGTGTCATGGCCGCATGATGCACGCGGCGCGTGTGGACGCAACCCGTCACCCGCGGGGCAGAGGCTGGCGGCCTGATGGGGTCAGCAGAAAAGCCTCGCGCCCCTCGATCACCACCGCCGAAACCGGGCCGCCATAGGCAGCGGAACTGTCGATGTTGACGCGGTTGCCGTAATGGGTGGCATGGTCGATGGCCGTATGGCCGTGGATCACCAGCCCGCCATGGTCCCGGGGATCAGACAGGAAGTCATGCCGGATCCAGACCAGATCCGTTTCCGACTGGTCTTCCAGCGCGACGCCGGGGCGGATACCGGCATGGGCGAAGATCAGCCCTTCAGCCTGATGCAGGCTGGGGCGTGATTGCAGCCAGTCGCGATGCGCCTGCGGCACGGCGGCCCGCGCGTCGGCATATACCGCAGCCAGCGGCCGGTCGGCCGGGGCGTGGACGCCATAGGACTCCAGCGTGCTGGCGCCACCCAGCCGGGGATGTAGCCAGCTGAGATCCGGGCGCAAGCCGGGATCGTGGGCCTTCAGGTCGGTCAGATAGAGGGCGAACATTCGGTCGTGATTGCCCTTCAGCACCACCCAGTCCTGCCCGGCGGCCTCGCCCGCCATGAGAAACTCGATCACGCCGCGGCTGTCGGGGCCGCGATCGACCAGGTCGCCCACATGCACCACTTGTGCCGTCCCGTGCCGCGCCTGATCTGCCGCGATCAGGTCATGGGCCGCGTGCAGAAGGTCAAGATGGCCATGAATGTCGCCGATGGCGTAGATATGCATGTCACGCTCGCTGTGTATCGGCCGAGGCTAGGGATCGGCAGACCGAAACACAAGCTGCGGGCCGGAAGTTACACCCAAAAATGAGATCGGTTTTGCGCTTTACCAGAGCCCGCGCCGGGGCGTATCAAACGTGTGCGAACAAAATCAACCTTTGGAAATAAAATGAAAAATATTCAAATCCGGCTGTTTGCAGCGTTCGTTACGCTGTGTGTGGCTGCGCCCGCGCAGGCTGAGGATCTGGTCTTCGATCTGGTCAATGACACAAATTCAGTGCTGACGCATTTCTTCACCTCGCCGGTCGGTGTGGATGACTGGGAAGGGGACGTCTTCGGCGAACAGGTTCTCAATCCCGGCGAGACGATCCAGCTGACCATCGCGGACGGGCGCACCGTCTGCGAATATGATATGCGCTTCGAGTTTGCTGGCAGCGACACGCTGGACACCACGTTTGACACGCAGGATCTGTGCGAACTGGGCACCTATACTCTCGAGGAATGACGCACAGGTTGCCCCGGCAGCCCTGATCTGCCGGGGCTGCCGCTCACGTTCCGGCGGCAACCGTGCTGAAAGCGGCCGAGAGGGCAGCGAACTTGACGGCCTGCCAGTGGCGATACTCCGTCACCAGAAGATGTGAAATCTCGCATCTGCGGCTGTGGCCAGTGCCGTGCCAGCGTAGCAGTCCGGACTCGGCGGCGCGGGCCAGCAGCCGTGCCGTATGGCTTTGTGAGATCAGATATCGTGAAGCGATGGACTGAGCGGTCACGGCCCCGATCGTCACCCATGGGCCAGACATTTCCCAAGCTGCGCGCGACGCCAGATGATGCAGGATGTTGCTGCCGGACGCGGTGCGCGTGAACAGCGCCACTGATTGCGGCGGCAGGGTCCAGGCCGGATCGTGCAGAAGGCGCGCGGTCATCAGGGGTTGCGCCCGCCCCAACAGATCCGGGCGCCGGTTCAGCAGGGCTGCACGGTTTCCGCGATCGAACAGATCCAGCGCCCGCAGATGGGTTTCAAACCAGATCGCAAATACGGCCTCCGCCTGCGGGGTCGCGCGCAGGCTGCGGCGCCGCCGGTCAGCATCGGGCAGGGGGGCGACAAGGCCGTAATGGCGCATTTCTTGCAAGAAGGACAGGATCGTGTTTCGGCTGGCAACCTGTGTGCCGCGCAGCATATCCTGCAATACGGCCGGCGACAGTGGCGGCCGGGCGGGATCGTGCAGGTGAGCAAAATGCAACGAGATCGCGGCCTGGCTTAGCGTCCATTTCTTGATGTCGGCCAGATAGCGCACCTCGCGCGGGATCCTGGCATGGGTGGCCAGCAGCTCGCCCGCGGCTGCGTGCAGGCAATGGGCAAAACCCGCGTCGCCCAGCAGGGTCGCGGCATCATATGCAAGCGGTTGGCGGGCTGTGATCAGGTTCATGCTGGCAACTCTGCCCGGAAGAGTGGCGCGGATGTGCGGCTACGGCAAGAACCCAAAAAGGAACGGGCGGGCCGGAACGCTGCTCCGGCCCGCCCGTTTGTTCAGGCTGCCGTGAAATGCAGCGGCCTGACCTGTTGGAACATCCCCGTCGATTCCAGCGTCTCGACCACTTTGGGGTCGATAGCCTGATCGAGATACAGCAGCGCAATCGCCTCTTGCCCCACGCCGGACCGGCCAAGGGTGAAGTTGGCGATGTTCACGCCGTTCTTGCCCATGGTCATGCCCAGAAGGCCGATGATGCCCGGCACGTCCT
>ERZ1645187.1815-NODE-1815-length-19313-cov-42.197269_pt1 | contig 19313 bp, 18 predicted proteins | sample MGYA00575352_ERZ1645187 | MGnify/ENA primary metagenome ERZ1645187 (study PRJEB40837, sample SAMN11349314) | freshwater sediment metagenome | isolation source: river sediment | host: Sediment | place: India: Wazaribad , New Delhi | collected 2017-02-21 ... | reverse complement strand
GTGATGTCGGCCAGGTCCCAATCCAGCCCGCGGTCGCTGAGCCAGCGCGCCACCCGGTTGACCTTGCCTTCTCGGAACGAGGGCACGCCGCTGATCTCGCCGGTGATCCACCCTTGGGCATCGCGTGCCAGTTCGACGGCAATCAGTTCCTGCACGCCAAAGGCGTCGGCGATCGGGCGGGTGACAAACTCGTTGGTGGCGGTGACGATGACCACCTGCTCGCCAGCCTCCTGATGCTGGCGCACCAGGTCAAGGGCTTGCGGACTGATCACCGGGCTGATGACCTCGCGCATGAAACGGGCATGGGCTTTGGCTGCCTGGTCCGGCCCGCGTAGCCGGAACGCCTCGGTCGCAAAGCGGGTGTAGTCGTGAATGTCGAGCGTCCCCGCCCGGTAGTGCGCGAAAAAATCGTCGTTTCGCTGACGGAATCCGTGGGGGTCGGTCCACCCGATGTCCGTGGTGAACACGCCCCAGGCGTAGTCCGAATCGAGGGGCAGCAGCGTGTGGTCCAGGTCAAACAGCGCCAGTCTGGCTTTTTCGGCGGTCATTCGTTCTCCAGCATGGACTTGATGAGGGGAATGGTCACGGCGCGCTGGGTCCGCAGCGCATACCGGTCCAGATGGTCCAGCAGTTGCATGAGGCTGCCCATGTCGCGCGAGAAGCGGGTCAGCATGAAATCGACGACCTCGTCGCGCAGGAAGATGCCACGGGCGTCGGCCGCCTGGCGCAGCACCGCACGGCGCTCGGACTCGTTCAGAACCTGCAGTGCGAAGACATGGCCCCAGCCCAGGCGGGTCCGAAGATCCTCGCGCAGCGCCAGATCGGCCGGCGGGATGGTTCCGGCGGCCAGCACCCAGCGCGGTTGCCCGGATTTCGGCGCCAACGCGTTGATGAACCAGTTGAAGGCGGACTGCTGCTGTACGGCGGTGTACAGGTTCACATCGTCGAGCAGCACGACCGACCAGGCCTCGTCGAACGGCGGCGGCTCCGCCACGGTCGCATCCATCCAGCCTGCTTGCGCGCCCTGCTCCCGCAGCGACTCAAGAACGCCTTTGAGCAGATGCGACTTCCCGCTGCCCGCGGCACCCCAGAGGTAGGTCGGCACCGGCGAGCGTACCGTGCTGCCAACCCCGATCTGCAGGTGCCGCAAAGCGGCCTGATTGGGTCCGGCAAAAAAGCTGCCCAAGGTCGGCCCGTTCGCCAAGCCGAGATCCAGCGTGATCTGTTTCATGCGGTACCGACCGCCTGAAGAGGCCCGTACACCCGGCATTCCATGGGCAACACAGGAACCAGATGGGGCCATTTACGCCGGGGGCGGCTATCGGGCGGCGCAAGAAACGCCAAGTTGAGGGGAAGAGTCAAGAGACGCGAGGGGGAACCCTTAAAATCAGCCAGATTTTAGACTGCCCGCCGCTTCCGGCGTCGCTGGCGCCCCGTTCCACCACTCCCCCCACCTCCCGATGACCCACCCTGCCCCCCAATCCCCGCTCAGCTACAAGGACGCCGGCGTGGACATCGATGCGGGCGATGCCCTGGTCGAACGCATCAAGCCGATGGCCCGCAAAACAATGCGAGAAGGGGTGCTGGCGGGCATCGGCGGCTTCGGGGCGCTGTTCGAAGTACCCAGGCGCTACCGCGAGCCGGTGCTGGTCTCGGGCACCGACGGCGTGGGCACCAAGCTCAAGCTCGCGTTCGAATGGAACATGCACGACACCGTCGGCATCGACCTGGTGGCCATGAGCGTCAACGACGTGCTGGTGCAAGGCGCCGAGCCGCTGTTCTTCCTGGACTACTTCGCCTGCGGCAAGCTGGACGTGGACACGGCGGCAGCGGTGGTCGGTGGCATCGCACGCGGCTGCGAACTCTCGGGATGCGCGCTGATCGGGGGTGAAACCGCAGAGATGCCGGGCATGTACCCGGCCGGTGAATACGATCTGGCCGGCTTTGCGGTCGGCGCGGTCGAGAAGTCGGCCATCCTGACCGGCGCCAGCGTGGCCCCCGGCGATGTGGTACTGGGACTGGCATCCAGCGGCGTGCATTCCAACGGGTTCAGCCTGGTGCGCAAATGCATCGAACGCGCCGGAGCCGGCACGCCGGCCACTCTGGACGGCAAGCCCTTCCGTCAGGCGCTGATGGAGCCGACCCGACTGTACGTCAAGAGCGTGCTCGGGGCGTTGGCGGCGCACCCGATCAAGGCGCTCGCCCACATTACGGGTGGTGGGTTGCTGGAAAACATCCCTCGCGTGCTGCCCGAGGGCATGGCCGCCCATCTGCGCCAGGGCAGCTGGCCCCGCAGCGAGCTGTTCGCCTGGCTGCAACAGACCGCCGGCATCGATGACACCGAGATGAACCGCACCTTCAACAACGGCATCGGCATGGTGGTCGTGATCGATGCCGCGCACGCCAACGCCTGCGCGCAGACCCTGCGCGACGGGGGTGAGCAGGTCTTCGAGATCGGCCGCATCGACATCCGCGGCGAAGGCGCCGCCGTCACGGTCGGCTGAGCAAACCTTTTCAATACTTTTTTGATAGCATTTCGTGGCCGTCTGGCGCCGGGAAGGTGTCTTTTTGGCTTGAAAATGGCCAAAAAAGGGCTCTTCTGAAGCCCCGCGACGCGAGTTCCCGGCCTCAATCGGGCTGAGCGCCGCGAAGCTCGGCCAGACGGGACCGGATGGCACCGCGGTCGGGCTGATTGTGAGCGTGCCGGAGGTAGGTTTCCAGGTCGCGCACCGCCGCACCGGCATCGCCGAGTTCGGCATGGACCAGTCCACGATCGCGGTACTCCGACCAGGCCTGTGGCAGCAGGATGATCAGACGGTTCTGCGTGGCCAGCATGCGTGGCCAGTCTTCCTGGGCGCGGTGGATCTCCTTGAGGTTTCGCAGCATGCGCGCAACGATGGCGCGGGGTGTGGCCGGCCGCAGATACCCGTCGAGCCCCGCTCCGACCACCGGCTCGCCGGGCCATTCGGGCCGGATCGCCTCCAGCCGTTCGAACAACGCCTCGCGGCTCGACTGTGTGCCGGTGAGCGGATCCAGCCAGACCAAGTCCGAGCCCAGGTGCACGCCAACGAGAAAGTGTCCCGGAAAACCGATGCCGTGGGCCTGCAGGCCGATTCCATGCGCCAGATCCAGCCACACCACGGCTAGCGAAACCGGAATGCCGCGGCGCGTGCGCAGCACGGTGGACAGGTAGCTGTTCTCCGGATCGTGGTAATGGTTCAGATTGCCGCCGAACCCCAGATCCCGATAGAAGAACCGGTTGAGGCCGTCAAGCCGCTCGGCCGCATCCGCCGAATCGGGCAGCTGGCGCCGGAGCCGGGCCGACAGTTGATCGATCAGGCCCGGCACCTGCTGCACATCGAGGTCGGGGTACTCGTCCATTGCCAGGCTGGCTGCGGCCTCGAGCAAGGGAAACTGCTCATCGCTCGCCACCAGGCTCGAAAAATACTCCAGCGAGGTCGGTACGCGATAGCCGGGCAACATGTTCGTCAGGCACGATGAGTCGCTGCCATTGCACCGGGCCTCAGCGGCGGACAAACTGGCGCAGCTTCAAACCGGCGGCGGCCAAGGCGCCGAAGTAGATGACCGCAGAGCAGACGATGAGCAGCGCCAGCAAACCAATCCGTTGCCCTTTCGCAGCCTGCAGCTGGATCCAGTGAAACTCGTTGGCGGCCCACATCAGGTACACCGTCAGCAAGGCGGTGCCGGCCAGGATCTGCAGGACAAACAAGCCCCAACCCGGTTCGGGTGTGTAACTGCCGCGGCGCCGCAGCCCCACCAGCAGCCAGGCCGCGTTGACCAACGCGCCGATGCCGATCGCGAGCGCGAGCCCCGCGTGCTGATAGAGCGGAACCAGTACCAGATTGAGCAACTGGGTGATCACCAGGACCACGATGGCAATCTTCACCGGGGTGCGGATGTCCTGGCTGGCGTAATAGCCCGGCGCAAGCACCTTGATGGCGATCAGCCCCAGCAGGCCCGCGCCATAGCCCATCAGGGCATGGGCCGTCTGTTGCACGTCGCGGTCCGAAAACGCGCCGTAGTGGTACAGCACGGCCACCAGCGGCTTGGCGAAAACCAGCAAGGCGACCGCGCAGGGAACCGCCAGCAGGACCACCAGACGCAGACCCCAGTCGAGCATGGACGAGTACCGGTCGCCATCGTCGGCGGCCTTGGCGGCAGCCAGCTGCGGCGTCAGCACCACGCCCAAGGCCACCCCCAGCAGGGCGGTGGGGAACTCCATCAGCCGGTCGGCATAGGTGAGCCAGCTGACACTGCCGGCGCTGAGGTGGGAGGCGATCTGGGTGTTGATGACCGTCGAAATATGGGCCACGCTCACGCCGAGCAGCGCCGGCAGCATCAACGTGGCGATCCGCCGCGTCGCGGGATCGTCCCAGGCCCGGCGGATGTGCGCCCAACGCCAGCCGATGGAAGGCATCAGACGCAGTCGCCGCAGCGCCAGCATCTGCACGCTCAGCTGGAGCACGCCGCCTGCGATCACGCCGCCAGCCAGGGCATAGATGGTGGGGACGCCGCGCTCGCCCAACCAGGGCGCGCCCTGCCAGGCAGCCAGGATCATCGCCAGGTTGAGCAGCACCGGCGTGGCCGCGGGCACGGCAAACCGCTTCCAGGTGTTGAGAACCCCGGCCGCGAGCGCGACCAGCGACATGAAACCGATGTACGGAAACATCCAGCGCGTCATCACCACCGAGGCCTGAAAACTGGCAGGGTCCTTTTGCAGCCCGCTGGCGAGGATCCATACCAGCAAGGGCGCGCAGAAAACACCGAGCACACAGGTCAGCAACAGCACCCAGGTCAGCGCCGTTGCCACGTGATCGATGACCGCCTTGGTCTGCTCATCCCCTTGCTGGGCGCGCACGCCCGCCAGCACCGGCACAAAGGCCTGGCTGAAGGCGCCTTCGGCAAAAAAGCGCCGGAACATGTTCGGGATGCGGAACGCCACGTTGAACGCGTCGGTCATCGCGCTGGCACCGAACATCGACGCGATGAGGGTCTCGCGCACCAGCCCGGTGACCCGGGAAGCCAGCGTCAACAAAGATACGACAGAAGCGGATTTGAAGAGGCTCACCGGCGCAAGTGTAGTGCCCAGCAGGCACAGGCCAGGAAAGCAGGCCCTGATCTGCCCAGACCTGTTAGAATAGAAAGCTTTGCTGGCATCATCCTCAGACACAAGGAATTTCTCACATGGCTTCTACCAAACCCAAGAAAAAGAACCCGCGCCTGGCGTCGGGTCGCAAGCGCGCACGCCAGGACGTCAAGCTCAACGCGGCCAACACGTCCCTGCGCTCCAAATACCGCACCGCGGTGAAAAACGTTGAAAAGGCCGTCGCCGCCGGCGACAAGGCCAAGGCCGCCCAGGCATTCGGCACGATGCAGTCCGTGGTGGACACCATCGCCGACAAGGGCATCTTCCACAAGAACAAGGCCGCTCGCGACAAGAGCCGCCTGTCCGCCAAGGTCAAGGCCCTGGCCACCGCTGCCACCGGCAGCGCCGCCTGATCCCATCAGGCAAACAGCCCGGACCGCCCGAGCGCGGTCTGCCGTTCTAAACGGGTGCGCTGCCAGCAAGACAAAGAGCCGCCACATGGCGGCTTTTTTGTGTCCGCGACGGAGGTCAATGTGACTGAACCCAAGACGCCGGCCCTCAGGCCAGCGAGGGTTCATTCGCCCAATTCGTCGGGCTTGGCCCAGGCTTCGAAGACCTGGAGTTCGTTGTCCTTGGCGAAATTCATGCAGAACTCCCAGGCCATGGGCTCTGCCGCACGCAGGTCCGGATGGACCATGACGCACTTGACGCCGCCCACTGAGGTCGGCAGGCACCACGGTGAGTAGCTGAGGTGACTGCCCGGCCGGACACCGCCGGGCCTGAACTGGCTCATGACACCGGCCAGCCGCTCGGCCCAGTCGCTGGGTCTGAACGTCTTGCCCTCCCGGGTGATGCCCTGGATGAAGACTTCTTTGGCGGTGCTGGAAACCATCGGGTGTCGGTGCTGTTTCGGCGCCGGCCTGCATGATGGATCACACCGTGCTGCAGCGCAGCAAGAATTGTATCTTATAGAAGAGTTGACAGCGTGGATTCGGCGCATCGCTGTGATGCACAAATGTCAGCAAACCGGACTCGGCGGTGCGCCTAAAATCGGCTTCCGACGGCCCCGGTTTGACAGGGCCGCTTTGTTTTCAGGAGATCCCATGACCGCGTTCATCGAAGCCGCTTCGCCCCACACCATGAACACCTACGGGCGCCTGCCGATTGCCCTGAGCCATGGCCAGGGTTGCCGCGTCTGGGACGTGAACGGCAAGGAATATCTGGATGCGCTCGGCGGCATCGCGGTCAACACGCTGGGACACAACCACCCCAAGCTGGTTCCGGCCTTGCAGGATCAGGTCGCCCGGATCATTCACAGCTGCAACTACTACCACGTGCCGAATCAGGAAAAACTGGCGGCCAAACTGGTGGAGCTGTCGGGCCTGACCAACGTCTTCTTCTGCTGCACCGGGCTGGAGGCCAACGAGGCCGCCTTGAAGCTCGCGCGCAAATTCGGCCACGACAAGGGCATCGAAAAGCCCGAGATCGTGGTGTATGAAAAGGCCTTTCACGGCCGCAGCATCGCGACTTTGAGCGCAACGGGCAACGAGAAGGTGCAAAAAGGATTTGGTCCTCTGGTCGAGGGCTTCGTCCGCGTGCCGCTCAACGACATCGAGGCACTCAAAGCGGCCACCGCCGCCAATCCGAATGTGGTGGCGGTTTTTCTGGAAACCATCCAGGGTGAAGGAGGCGTCAACCCGGCACGCGTCGAATACCTGCAACAGGTCCGCCAGCTGTGCGATGAGCGGGACTGGCTGCTCATGATCGACGAGGTGCAATGCGGCATGGGCCGCACCGGCAAATGGTTTGCCCATCAATGGGCGGGCATCAAACCCGACGTGATGCCCCTGGCCAAGGGGCTTGGCTCCGGCGTGCCTGTCGGCGCCGTCGTGGCCGGGCCTCGGGCCGCCCAGATTTTTCAGCCGGGCAACCACGGCACCACGTTTGGGGGCAACCCGCTGGCCATGCGTGCCGGCGTGGAAACGATTCGCATCATGGAAGAAGACGGCCTGCTGGAGAATGCTGCCCGGGTCGGCGCCCACCTCAAAGGGGCGCTGGAGCGCGCCCTGGGCGGCCGGCCGGGCGTCCAGGACATCCGGGGACAGGGCCTGATGATCGGCGTGGAGTTGGCACGGCCCTGCGGAGCGTTGACCCAACGGGCCGCTGACCAGGGCCTGCTGATCAGTGTGACCGCTGACAGCGTGGTTCGCCTGGTGCCGCCACTGATCATGACGATCTCCGAGGCAGACCAGGTGGCGTCAATCCTCGTGCCGCAGATCCAGCAGTTCCTCACCGAATGAGCGTCCCATGGCCCTGAAGCACTACCTCCAGTTCAGCGATCTTGCCGCCGACGAATACGCCTACCTGTTTGCCCGCGCCGCGCTGATCAAGCGCAAGTTCAAGGCCTACGAAAAGCACCAGACCCTGACCGATCGCACCCTGGCCATGATCTTCGAGAAGGCCTCGACCCGCACCCGGGTGAGCTTCGAGGCCGGCATGTACCAGTTGGGCGGCTCCGTGGTGCATCTGACCACCGGCGACAGCCAGTTGGGACGCGCGGAGCCCATCGACGACAGCGCCAAGGTCATCAGCCGCATGGTCGATCTGGTGATGATCCGAACCTACGGGCAGGCCAAGATCGAGCAGTTTGCGCGCCATTCGCGGGTGCCGGTGATCAACGGCCTGACCAACGAATTCCATCCGTGCCAGATCCTGGCGGACATCTTCACCTTCATCGAGCATCGCGGCAGCATCGCCGGCAAGACCGTGGCCTGGGTCGGCGATGGCAACAACATGGCCAACACCTGGCTGCAGGCCGCCGAACTGCTCGGTTTCACCGTGCACGTCAGCACGCCGGGTGGCTACGAGGTGGATCAGGCGGTGGCGGGCATCCGTGGCGGCCAAAGCTACAAGGTCTTCAAGAACCCGATGGACGCCTGCCACGATGCGGATCTGGTCACCACCGACGTCTGGACCAGCATGGGCTTTGAGGCGGAAAACGAAGCCCGCCGCAAGGCATTTGCCGATTGGCGCGTCGATGCCGACATGATGCGGGCGGCCAGACCGGACGCCCTGTTCATGCATTGCCTGCCGGCCCATCGCGGCGAGGAAGTGGACGCGGACGTGATCGACGGGCCGCAGTCGGTCGTCTGGGACGAGGCCGAAAACCGGATGCATGTGCAGAAGGCCCTGATGGAGTATGTGCTTCTGGGCCGACTCTGATGTCGGCATGCCAGACCTGCGGGGCCTGCTGCGCGAGTTTCCGGGTCGATTTCAGCCGGGATGAGGTCGACGATCACGGAGGTCAGGTTCCGGCCGGTCTGGCCGACGAACTCAACGACGCGCTATGCCGGATGCGAGGCACCGACCACCTGCCGCCCCGATGCGCCGCGCTGACCGGACGGATCGGCGTTCAGGCGGGCTGCGGTATTTACGAATGGCGCCCATCCCCGTGCCGGGAATTCTCCGAGGGCAGCGCGGCGTGCGACAGCGCTCGTTCCCGCCACAGTCTGGCGCCTTCGACGTTCCACGGACGCTGAGCCCCTCCCGAGCCCATCGCGCATTTTTTCAGGTTTGTTGGATAAAACCGACACCATGAAAACCTGACACCGCTAATTTCCGGTGTCATGAAACGGCTTTGGGACATCTCTCCACCGGTCGACGCCAGCTCCCCGGTCTTCCCCGGCGACACGCCGTACCAGCAGCATTGGGCAACGACTTTCGGGCCGGCCTGCCCGGTCAACGTCAGCGCGCTCACGCTCTCCCCGCACGTCGGCGCCCATGCCGACGCGCCGTTGCACTACGACCCGCAAGGTGCCAGCGCCGGAGAACTGGAACTCGCTCCGTATCTGGGGCTGTGCCGCGTGATCCATGCGATCGGCGCCCGACCGTTGATCGAATGGCCGCACCTTTCCCACGCGGTCGATGCTCTGCCGCCGCGGGTGCTGGTGCGAACCTGCGACCGCGCGCCGATTGACCACTGGGACCCGCATTTCACAGCCTTCGCACCACAGACCATCGAGCGACTGTCCGCGTTGGGCGTGGTGCTGATCGGCATCGACTCCGCCAGCATCGACCCGGCTGACAGCAAGACACTGGACAGCCACCAGGTCATCCGCCGCCTGAACCTGCGCGTGCTGGAAAACCTGGTGCTTGATGCCGTCCCGGAGGGCGATTACGAACTGATCGCCCTGCCCCTGAAACTCATGACGGCCGACGCCAGCCCGGTGCGTGCCGTCCTGCGCGAATGGCCCTGACGCTCGAAGCCCAAACCAACCCGATCGCCCCTCACATCATGACCCCAAGAACCCTGGACGATTGCCGCGCACTGGACGCCACCGACCCCCTGCGAACGCTGAAATCGCAGTTCCACCTGCCCGACGGCGTGATTTACCTGGACGGAAACTCGCTGGGTGTGCTGCCCAGAACCGCTGCCGCGCGGGTGCGCGCCGTGGTGAACGACGAATGGGGCGATGGCCTGATCCGCAGCTGGAACAGCGCCGGCTGGTTCGAAGCCCCACGGCGCGTCGGCAACAAGATTGGGCGCCTGATCGGAGCCGGCACCGACGAGGTGGTGGCCACCGACAGCACGTCGATCAACCTGTACAAGGTCCTGAGCGCCGCCCTGAATCTGGTTCGCCAGGATGCCCCGCAACGCAAGACGATCGTCAGCGAGCGCAGCAACTTCCCCACCGATCTGTACATCGCTGAAGCGCTGTGCCGGGAGCGTGGGTGGACCTTGAAACTGATCGAACCCGACAAGATTGTCGGCGCGCTGACCCAAGAGGTTGGCGTGCTGATGCTGACCCACGTGAACTACCGTACCGGCGCGATGCACGACATGCGCACGCTCACCGCCGCCGCCCATTCTGCGGGCATCCTGACGGTGTGGGACCTGGCCCATAGCGCCGGCGCCGTGCCAGTGGACCTGAACGGTTCGGGCGCAGATTTCGCCGTGGGCTGCGGCTACAAGTACCTCAACGGGGGCCCCGGGGCGCCGGCCTTCGTCTGGGTTGCTCCCCGGCACGCCGACCGTTTCTGGCAACCGCTGGCCGGCTGGTGGGGCCACGCCGCGCCGTTCGCTTTCACCCCCGACTACCAGCCGGCCCCGGGCATCGCGCGTTACCTGTGCGGAACCCAGCCCATCATCAGCCTCGCGGCGCTGGACTGCGGTGTCGACACCGTGCTAGCGGCGGAGCCCATGGGCGGCATGGGTGCCCTGCGAACCAAATCGCTGGCGCTGACCGACCTGTTCATCGAACTCGTGGAGGCCCGCTGTGCCGGCCACGGCCTGACGCTGGTCACGCCCCGCGAGCACGCGCAGCGTGGATCCCAGGTCTGCCTGGCGCGGACCGACGGTGCCTACGCCATCGTCCAGGCCTTGATCGCGCGCGGCGTGATCGGGGATTTCCGCGCGGGCGATGCCGGGAACCACCCGGACATCCTGCGCTTTGGTTTCACCCCGCTGTACATCGGGTTCGAGGATGTCTGGAACGCGGTGGAGCACCTGAAGCAGGTGCTTGACAGTGGCGAATGGCAGCGCAGCGAATTCAACCGGAAACACGCGGTGACCTGATCATGACCCCTTCATCCCACACCCCGTCGACCACCGAGCGCATCGTTCAGGACGAAAAGGCCCAGCTCGACTTCAGCCGGAGCATGAGCTACGGCGACTACCTGCACATCGACACCATCTTGTCGGCGCAGAAGTGCCTGTCACCTGCACACGACGAGATGCTTTTCATCGTGCAGCACCAGACCTCCGAACTGTGGATGAAGCTGATGCTGCATGAGGTGGGCGCGGCCATCCGGCACATTGCCGACGACGATCTGCCTCCGGCCTTCAAGATGCTGGCACGGGTCAGCAAGATCATGGAACAGCTGGTTCACGCCTGGGACGTGCTCGCCACCATGACCCCGCCCGAGTACAGCGCCATTCGCCCCTACCTGGGCCCCAGCAGTGGCTTTCAAAGCTTCCAGTACCGTTGCATCGAGTTCGCGATGGGCAACAAGAACGCCGCGATGCTCCAGCCCCATGCCCACCATCCGGAACGCGCGGCCTTGGTGCAGGCAGCCTACCAAGCACCTTCGCTGTACGACGAAACCTTGCGCCTGATGGCACGCCGTGGACTGCCGGTCCCGGCAGGCTGTCTGGAGCGGGACTGGACGCAGCCCCACACGGCCAGCGACGAGGTCGAAGCCGCCTGGTTGCAGGTGTATCGAAATCCCGAGATGAACTGGGACCTGTACCAGCTCGGCGAAGAACTGACCGACCTGGAAGACGCGTTCCGCCTGTGGCGGTTCCGCCATCTCACCACCGTCGAGCGGGTGATCGGATTCAAACGCGGCACCGGTGGCACCGGTGGCGTGAGCTACCTTCGGAAGATGCTCGACGTGGTGCTGTTCCCGGAAATCTGGAGCCTGAGGACCAGTTTGTAAAGGCCTTTCTGTCACTCCCCAGCATGCAATGGCCACGGGCAGCTATCATTTTTGATAGTCCCGCCCTGCCGTCGGGCCGCGATACAACCAGGGAACATCCAACAGGCGCTCGCCCAAGGCCCGAAGTGCCAGGTCCCGCCCCCAACGAAGGACGCCTTGGGCGTGGAAGATCGTCCCGTTGCGGATCGAACGGGCTTGCACCCTGGCGCAACGCCTCCAACGCGCATTCGCGTAGTGCTGCAGCCGCTGGCTGGGCGGCAAGTCCTTCATCACCAGGGAGCGGGCAAGCTGCTCGGCGTCCTCAATCGCCATGCCCGCGCCTTGCGCCAGATACGGTCGCATCGGATGGGCCGCGTCGCCCAGCAAAGCCACCCGACCCGCGGCCTGCTGCCACGGCCCCTTCATTGGCGAGCGATCACACAGCGCCCAGAGCCGCCAGCTCGGCACGGCGGCGATGAGTTCCTGCAAAGCGGGACAGGTGGCCCCCATCTCGCGTTGCAGGTCGACGGCGTTGGCTGAATGATCCCACCCGTGCGGGTCGCCGCCGACCTCGCCATGGACGATGGCCACCACATTGAGCCAATCCCCGCGCCGCACAGGGTACTGCACCACATGCAAGCGCGGCCCCAGCCAGGCGGTCACATGCTGGCTGCGCAATTGGGCCGGCAACTCCGCCTGCGGCAGCATCGCCCGGTAAGCGAGATGCCCTGAAACACGGGGTGCTCCGTCGTTCAACAGAATCTCGCGCACCCGACTCCACAAGCCGTCGGCGCCAATCAACACATCGCCTTCCACGGTGAGACCCTCAACGGTTTCAATGCTCACGAGGTGTTCAACCTCAGAAAACGACGCCAGCCAGCTTCCCAGGGCCAGCCGAACGGCCCCATCGCGGTGCAATGCCTCCAGCAGCAGCGCGTGCAGATCCGCCCTGTGAATGGTTGCGTAGGGAGCCCCGTACAGCCGGATCGAACGTTCCTTCAGGGGCAACACACCCAGCTCACGGCCCGAGACAGCATTGCGAACCTGCAGGCGCTCAGGAAACGCCGCCACCTGACCCAGAGGACCCTCCAGACCCATCCGTTTCAGCGCATGGACCACGTTGGGACCAATCTGGATCCCAGCGCCCACCTCGCCGAACGCCGTCGCGCGTTCAAACAGCCGCACCTCGCAGCCGGATCGCGAGCAGGCCAGCGCGGCCGCCAGCCCGCCAATGCCTCCGCCAACAATCAAGACCCGTGTGTTCATCGAGCCCGATTCTTGTCGGTGAGTCGGACATCTGGCTGACAGGTTCGCCTGCCTTCCACCAGCGCGGGAGCTCGAAAAAAAACGCCAGCATGGTGCTGGCGTTGCCTTTAGATGGGGTGGCTGATGGGACTCGAACCCACGACGACCAGAATCACAATCTGGGACTCTACCAACTGAGCTACAGCCACCGCAAGCTGAGAATTATATCGTGATCTCTCACTGAGCTGACGCGCTCTCCGCCGCAGTTGCCGCGGGCTTTGCGACGAGTATTTCCGCCTTGAACCGGGCCTTCAGGTCGTTGTAATAGGCCAGTGTCTCTGCGGCGGACCAAAGCTGATTGTACTGGTTAAGGTGCTGGCGCTTGACGGCCTCATTGGGCGGTTCATAGGCAATCACCTTGTTCACCCGGACCACCGCAAAGCCTTGCAGCCCCAGATCCACGCCGACCAGGGCCGGTAACGCCGACGCATCGGCGCGAAGCGCAGCATCGATCAGTTTGCCGGGGAACTGCTGTGTCTGTTCGCGAGAAACTGTCAGAGAAGCCGGCAGCTCCGCCGATGAAGGGTTGGACTGCCAGGCAGCCAGCTTCGCGGCACCCTCCTTGCGGGCCAGTTCGGCCGAGCGTTCCGCCACCAGGCGCGCCCGAACCGCATCACGCACCTCGGCCAGCGGTTTGGTTCGGGCCGGGGTGTACTGAACAATCCGGGCGGACACCAGCTGGTTGGGGGCCGTTTCCACCGCCTCGGTGTTGCGTTTCTTTTCCACCGAATCCGGCGCAAAGACAGCGCTCAGGAGCTTGGGACTGGCCAGCACTCCGCTAGCGCCCGCTGCAGGGGTGCGAGTGATGTTGTTCGCGGTCTGGATGTCAAGTTTCAGCCGCTCGGCAACGGGCTTGAGACTGTCGGGCTGCTCATAGACCCCGTTGGTGAACGCGTCGGCAACCTCGGCAAACTTGCGCTGCGCCTGCTGCTTTTTCAGTTCAGTCTCCAGTTGTGCCCTCATGTCTTCGAAACTGCGGGTCTTCGGCACCTTGATGTCGGTCAGTCGAATGATGTGGTAACCGAACTCGGTCTCGACAATATCGCTGATGTCGCCCTTTTTCATGGCGAACACAGCTTCTTCAAAGGGCTTCACCATGGCACCTCGGGCGAAAAAGTCCAGGTCACCGCCGTTGGGCGCCGAGCCCGTGTCCTGCGAATTTTTTCGTGCCAAGTCGGCAAAGCTGTCGGGAGACCTGCGCGCCGACCCAAGCACCTCTTCGGCCTTGGCTCGGGCCTTCTTGCGGTCTTCGGCACTGGCTGTCTTGGGCGCATTGATCAGGATGTGGCTTGCACGGCGCTCCTCCTGACCGCTCAGACGACCCGCATTCTGTTCATAGTAGGTCCGAAGATCCGCCTCGTTGACCACCAAGGTCTTCTTGATGGCGTCCAGGTCCAGCACAACGAACTCGATCGTCGCCTGTTCGGGGGCCTGAAACAGCGCCGGGTTCTGTTGGTAGAACGCCTCGATGTCGCCATCGGAAACCACAACTTTGGCGCTGAAATCAGCGGGCATGAAACGCGCCACCTGCACCTCACGGCGCTGCAACAATGCGCTCAACGCCAGATTGGCATCGGCGGCAGGCGCGAACCCGCTGCCGGAAACCCCGGCCAATACCTGCCGCGATGACAAGTCGGCGCGGACCTGCGCTTCAAACATATCTGGGCTCATGCCCTGAGTTGCCAACAACTGCCGATAACGATCCATGTCAAGCGCCCCGTCTGGCTTACGGAGGCTGGCAATGGTCGGGTTCTGCTGCAAGTCGCGCGCAAGTCTGGCGTCAGGCGTCACCAGCTTCAGCTTGGTCGCCGCGGCTGCGAGCACGCGATCCCGTACCAGGCGCTCGAGCGTGGCATACCTTGCTTCAGGGGATTCAAGCAGTTTGACATCCAGCGTCGGCATCGACTCACGCACCCGGTCAACTTCATTCTTGTGAGCGAAGTCCCATTCGGCCTGGGTAATTTCGAGGCCGTCAACCTTGGCGACCGCCGTGCCCTTGTTCTGCGCACGGTTGTAGCCCTCAAGACCGAACAGCACAAATGACGGGATGATGAGCAGGAACATCAGACCCATCATGATCTTGGTGTGCTTCCGGACTAAATCAAACATGCGCAGACTCTCATTATCAAAAACAGAAAAGGCGAACACGCTGTTCGCCTTTGCAGTGGTGGTGGGTGCTGACGGGTTCGAACCGCCGACCTACGCCTTGTAAGGGCGCCGCTCTACCGGCTGAGCTAAGCACCCCACCCGAAACAGATCTCAGTTCAAGGCATCCTTCAATGCCTTACCCGGTCGAAACTTCGGCACCTTGGCAGCTTTGATTTTAATCGTTGCGCCAGTGCGCGGGTTGCGACCACTGCGAGCAGCCCTTTTCCCGACCGCAAACGTGCCAAAGCCAACCAACGACACCGACCCGCCTTTTCTGAGCGTGGTCTTCACCGCGCCCACCATGGAGTCGAGCGCGCGCGTCGCGGCCGCCTTCGAAATATCGGCATGCTTCGCAATGTGTTCAATCAGTTCGGTCTTGTTCACAAAGTTCCCCTCGTTGTCTGGTAAGTGTTGATCGTCAGCCGTTGCCAGCAAGGCGGATAAGCGGTTCACACGCGACTGCTCAACGAAGGCCCCGTGAACCATACCGCCATCTGATTAGAGCCACCTGCACAACCGGTGTCAATAACCACAACCTACTGGCTCCCGGACGACTCCGGGAGCGAATTCTAGACGGTTTCCAATCGAACGCTTACCTCATGCAACATGCCGCTCGCTGCGACTGCGCCCGAACCGGTTCGGTTTCGAACCGGTCTCTTGGCTCTAGTTCTGGAAGTGGCTCATTTCCCGGGAGATCGCATGACCAGGCTGACCCCCGTTGCGGTGAGCAGCACACCAAAAACCGTGACGGTCGTGATCGGTTCACCGAACAAGACCCATGCAATCATCGCGGTCGTCGGTGGAACCAGGTACATCAGACTCGCAACGGAGGCTGCAGCGCCACGCTGGATGAGTAGAAACAAGAGGGAACTTCCGCCAATCGTCAAGCCCAGAACCGACCAAGCCATGGCACCGACGAACTCAGTATTCCAATTTATCGAATCGGTTTCGATCATGGCCAGCGGCAAAGACGCAACAAACGCCGCCCCAAGTTGCACCGTGTTGGCCGTTCGCACATCACACGGCAGGACAAACCGCTTCTGGTAAAGCGTCCCGGCGGTGATGCTCAACAACGCGCACAACGCGAACGCCAGGTTCACCGGGCTGGCCGAGTCTCCGGGCGCACCATGTTCGAACTTTCGGGAAACCACCAGCACCAAGCCCGCAAAGCCGAGTAGCAATCCGACCCATTGGCGGCGAGTCACCCGCCCCGGCTCGCCGAAGCCGCTGAACAGCGAGAGCCAGATCGCTGTCAGGATCGGTTGCACGCCAACAATCAGCGCGGCCAACCCGGATCCCATCCCCGCCTTGATGGCGGCCCAAACTCCACCCAGATAGCCGGCGTGCATCAGCAGGCCGGTAACAGCCAGATGCCCCCATTGCCTGCCGGTCCGTGGCCACTTGACCTGGGTCAGCAGAATCCAGGGAAGAAAACAAGCGATGGACAATGCGTAACGAATCACCAGGAACTTGAACGGCGGGGAATTCGGCATCCCGTAACGGGCGACAATGAAGCCCGTGCTCCAGATCAGGACAAACACCAACGGCATGAGGCCGATCAGCCCGCCGGTCCTGTCTTGGTTGTTCAACTCACGCGGGCCCGGATTTCGGGCAAGGCTTTCTGCAAGTAGTACACCATGGACCACACCGTCAGCACAGCTGCGATCCAGATCAGCCAGACACCCCAGGTACGGGTATCCACGACATCGAACAAGCGACCGTCATAGAGCAGAAAGGGAATGGCGACCATCTGGGCAAAAGTCTTCAGTTTCCCAACCATGTGGACGGCCACGCTTTTCGAGGCACCGATCTGCGCCATCCATTCGCGCAACGCGGATATGGCAATCTCCCGACCGATGATGATGAGCCCCACAAACACGTCAGCCCGATTGAGATGAACCAGAACCAGCAGTGAAGCGCAGACCAGGAATTTGTCAGCCACCGGATCCAGGAAAGCGCCGAATGACGAAGTCTGGTTGAGCCTCCGGGCCAGGTATCCATCCAACCAGTCCGTTGCGGCAAACAACACAAACATCACGGTGGCGATTCTGTTCTTGCTGGTGATCGAGGCGAAGCTCTCCGGAAGATAGAACACCCCCACGATCAAAGGAATCGCCAGAATGCGAGTCCAGGTCATGATCGTCGGTATCGTCAGGAACATGCTGTGATTGTGGCACGGCACGATCGCGCGCGTCTTGCCTTCAGCGCAACGAATGGTAGATTGTTTCAGCCAGTTCGCGGGAAATGCCATCTACAGAGGCCAGGTCGTCCACACTTGCATCGGCTACGCCGCGAATACCCCCGAATCTCCTCAACAAGTTGGCCCGTTTCCGGGGGCCAACCCCAGGGACATCTTCCAACCGGCTGCCACCCACCCGAATTCTTGCGCGCTGCGCACGCATGCCGGAAACGGCAAAGCGATGGGCCTCGTCCCGAATTTCGGCGACCAGCATCAGCGCCGCCGATGTCTGGCCCAAATAGACCTTTTCCCGATCGTCAGCAAAAACCAGTTCCTCGAGGCCGACTCGTCGACCTTCGCCCTTTTCAACGCCGACAATCAACGAGATGTCGAGCCCCAAACCCTCAAAGACCTCCCGCGCTATCGCGACCTGCCCTTTGCCGCCATCGACAAGCACCAGATCAGGCATCCGCTGGTCATCGCGATCCCGCGCGGCCGCTTGATCGGAACCTCGGGCAGAGCCAGACCGGCCATATCGCCGGTTCAGGACTTGGCGCATTGCCGCGTAGTCATCCCCGGCTACGACCCCTTCGCCTTCGATACGGTAGCGACGATATTCCTTGTTTTGCATCTTGTGATGGTGGAATACCACGCACGAGGCTTGGGTCGCCTCGCCTGATGTGTGCGAAATATCAAAGCATTCGATGCGGAATCCATCCAGATCATCGGGAGCCAGATCCAATGCGTCAACCAGGGCCCTGGTTCTGGCTCGCTGCGAGCCCTCTTCAGCCAGAAGGCGGGACATCTGGATTTCGGCGTTCTTCTCCGCCATCTCCAGCCATGAGCGCCCCAAGTCACGGGGTTGATGCACCAGATGGACTCTTGCACCCTTGGCCTCCGACAGGAGATCGATCACCGATTGACGGATTCGATGACTGGTGATCAATGTCTGAGGCAAGGCAGTGCCGAGGTAGTGCTGTGAAACAAACGATTCCAGAATCTGAGCCTCGAACGATGCTGTATCAACGCTCCTGGATTCGGCCCCGTCGAGGTCATCCTCACCGTGGTCCATACCCGCAAGGGCTATCGCACTCTCGACATGCGAGGGGAAGTACGGTCGGTCACCCAAATGGCGCCCACCTCGAACCATGGCCAAATTCACACAAGCCCGACCGCCTTGCACACGTACCGCCAGAATATCGACATCGCGGGTTGTTGTCGTATCAACGGCTTGTTGATGCAAGACTCGCGACAAGGCACTGATCTGGTTGCGGACTTCCGCTGCTTTCTCAAACTCCAGTCGTTCCGCGCAGGAAAGCATCTGTGTTTCAAGAGTCGCCAGCACATTTTCGGCATCACCGCGCAGAAAGGCGCTTGCGTTGGCGACATCTGCCAGGTAGGTGTCTCGGTCGATATGCCCCACACATGGAGCGGAGCACCGTTTGATCTGAAAGAGCAGACAGGGACGTGTCCGGTTGGCAAACACTGTATCTTCACAGGTTCGCAGTCTGAACACTTTCTGAAGCAGCAAGATGGTGTCCTTGACCGCCCAGGCACTTGGGTACGGACCAAAGTATTGATGCCGCCGGTCGACGGCCCCACGGTAATACGCAATGCGAGGAAACCCACCGGCCATTGGTGAGTGTGGCGGTTGGCGCCGGGGTCCTTGTGGCAGGGACATCCTCAGATAAGGGTAGCTCTTGTCGTCCCGAAACAGAATATTGAACTTCGGGCACTGAGTTTTGATGAGGTTGTTTTCGAGAAGAAGCGCCTCTGCTTCTGATCGAACAACTGTTGTCTCCATCCGGACGATTCGACTGATCATGTGACCAATCCGGGATCCGCCATGGTTACGGTAGAAATAAGAAGAGACCCGCCGTTTCAGGTTTCCAGCCTTGCCAACGTAAAGGAGCACGCCGTCGGCGTCGAAATAGCGGTACACCCCGGGCAGCGCCGGCAACGCGGCGACCTCCCTCAACAACTGATCGGGATGCGGAAGAGGTTCGGTCCGGCTCCGGTCCGCCTGCACCTCGGGTTAATCCTCTGAACGAACTGCCATCTCAAGAAAAAACGGGCTACGGCGAAATGGCCATAACCCGTCAAAAAATGGTCGGCGTGGCGGGATTCGAACTCGCGACCCCTTGCACCCCATGCAAG
>ERZ1645187.1812-NODE-1812-length-19322-cov-11.374942_pt1 | contig 19322 bp, 26 predicted proteins | sample MGYA00575352_ERZ1645187 | MGnify/ENA primary metagenome ERZ1645187 (study PRJEB40837, sample SAMN11349314) | freshwater sediment metagenome | isolation source: river sediment | host: Sediment | place: India: Wazaribad , New Delhi | collected 2017-02-21 ... | reverse complement strand
TGCGCGCGATCATCGTCTTGGTCTTGCCGGAGCCGGCGCCGGCGGCGATCACCACGGGCGCGTGCAGGCGGGTCGCCGCGGCGCGCTGCTGCGGGTTCAGTTCGGCGAAGATGGTGTCGACATAGGCCATGTGGACATTTTCGCATTGTGCATGCGAAAACTGCAAATGGATGGAACGCGATGGAAATCTTCGGCGCGGCCCCTCAAATCCAAGGAATGGGCATATGTTCCTGGTCTTCGACACCGAGACGACCGGCCTGCCGCGCAAGGCCAGCCGATGGAATGCCGGCTACGAGCCGCATGTCATCCAGCTCGCCGCCTTCCTGTTCGCCGACGACGGTCGCCGCCTGCAGGGCGGCAGCCTGATCGTCGATCCGGGCGAGGGCGTCGAGGTCGAGCCGGGCGCGGCGCGCGTGCATGGGATCACCACCCAGATCGCGCGGGAGCAGGGCGTGCCGCTCAACTTCGCCCTGGCGATGTTCGCCCATCTCTACGGGCGCTGCGAGGAGGCGGTCGCCTTCAATGCGAAATTCGACGTCGAGATGCTGGAGTTGAGCTTCCGTCGGCAAGGTTCGTTCAAGCCCGGGATGTCGTCGGAGGCGTTCTGGACCCGTTTCAAGGGCGGCCCGATCCGCTGCGCGATGGAGCCGTCCGTCGATCTCGTTGGCCTGCCGCCGACCGAGGCGATGCTGGCGACCGGACGCAATCACGCCAAGACGCCGAAGCTCGCCGAGGCCTATCGGCATTTCTTCGGCGAGGAGATGAAGGGCGCCCATGACGCGGCGGCCGACGCCGACGCCTGCGCGCGGGTCTGGGTCGAACTGCGGCGGCTGGGGGCGGTGAGCAAACCCGCCTCCCGCATTGTTGTGCGGGAGGCGGCTCCGACGCCCTGAGATCGGACGGTTTGCGCCTATCGAGAGAAGGACGGCGAGACGTCTCGCCGCCGTCGAATCGGGATTCCTGTTTCTCGCACCTACGCGGTGCGCCTTACAGGGATGGCGCCTCGCCGCTGCCCAGATCCATCTCCTCCTGCAGCGTCTCCTCCCGCGCCGTGAAACCGGCGTCCAGCCGCGGTTCGGCCTCCTCGATCAGCAGCGCGTCGACCTCCAGCGGTCGCTCGGGGAGCGTCGGCCCGCAATAGACCGTGACGCGGGCGCCGGCGAATTGCTCGGGATCCTGGAAGATCGGATGGACGAAACGCACGCCGATGACGCCCTGCAGATCGTCGAGCCGCAGTTTGCCCCGCCAGACGCCGTCGTCACGCACGACGTCGCTCAACGCGCCGGTGAGCGCGAAGACGCCATGTTTGCCGGCGCGCAGCGCGTCAGCCTGGTCCATCAAGCCTTCGGCGCGTCGCGTCGGACCCGCTTCAGCCGCGGCCGCCGCGACAGGCGCGCGCGGCGGCGGATTGACCGCGGCCGTGGCGAACTGCTTCGCCGTCAGCCGGCACAACAGGCCGTCCAGCGAGCGGAAATAGAGCTTCGTCTGGCCGCGGCGCTGATGGCGTTCGGCGCGGAACTCGTCGCGCGACGCGCCGTCAGAGAAGCGCAACGGGATCGGCAGCCGCACCAGGTCGCCATCTTTCAGATTGTCGCGCTTGCGCCGCAAGGCGGAGGCTTCGGCGATCTCCTGCAGCGACCGCGCGCGCCAGTCATGGGCGTGGCGATTGCCGTCGTTGCGCGGCGTGAGCGGCGACAGGGCGTCGAGAAAGGCCTTGCTCGGCGCCGTGACGTTCGGCCCCATCGTCTCGTCGATGTCCTTGTAGCCGAACTCGCGCTTGTCGGACTTGTAGAGATAGATCAGCGCGCCCGTGAAGGACCCGTCAGCGGCGCGCTGGTAGCCGTCGCACCAGGTCTTGCCTTGCAGCGCCTGGAACGCGGCGGGGAACTTCACCGCGAAAAACACGGCTTCGTTCGTCGTCACCGATTTGACGATCTTCGGCTGTGCGTCTTCCGGAAGGCTCCAGCGCAGACCGCGCCGGGCGCAGATCTCGGCCGGCGTCTCGTTTTCGGGGCGGGGGAAAAACAGCCATCCCATGATGCGTCCTCGCTGGCGTCGAGGCGAGGATACGCGTCGGGCAGCGAAAACGACGAATGCTTTCCGATTTTCGCTTCCATCCGTTATCCTTTCCCCAGCGCCTCCACCGGACAGAACCCCATGACCACGATCACCACCAAGCCGTTGTTCGACGCCGGCGTCGCCTGCCTCGACTTCCTCAATGAGTACGACGAGGTGATTTTCGCCCTGGCGCCGACGATCGACGATGCTCGCGCTTTCGCGCGACCTCTGGCGATCCTTCAACAGGCCGTTGAAAGCACTTTCCTCGCCAAAGGATCCGCCGACCAGCACCGCAGCGCCGCCATACTGATCGAGGAGGCGGTCGAAATGGTCCGTGGAGTGAAACCGTCACCGACGGTCAGCCAGATCAAATTCACGGCCGACGCGTTGCAGGTCGTCCACGCCTACCGCAAGGCCGAGGCGGCCGCGCCGCGCACCGTCGGCGTCGGCATCCTCTACGAGGCCTATTCGCCTGAGAGCGTCAAGGTTTGCGACGCGCCCGCGGATGTCGAGGCCTGGCGTCAGGAGATGGCCGCCGGGTTTTGGGATCGTGCTCCTGAGATGGCCGCTCAGCGCCCCTCCGATCCGCGCGAGGCCGCCGACGCCGCCTTCGCGCGTCCGTCGCCGTTCAGCGCCTCGTTTAGCGAGCGGGTCGTCAGGGTGCAGCCCTCCGGTCATACGCCGGCGCCGGCGATCGACCTTCCGACCATGCGCACGGCGGACCTGTCGACCGCTCATCTCACGCTCGACACGCGCGAGTTGCTCGAAGAGGCCGCGCTGCAGGACGGCGCGCCGACTGGACTGCCGATCGTCTACAACAAGGGCGGCTATGGCTATCTCGTGCATGTCGACCCTTCTCTCACCGAAGAGACCCTCGCGACCTATCCGGAAGATCTGCAGATCGTGATCCGCGCAGCGGGCGAGGCGGGCTGCGACTGGGTCATGTTCGACGGCGCCGGGCCGGTGGTCGAGAATCTGCCGACCTATAGCGACGGCCTCGACACGAAGCCGGAGATGTGAAAATGGTCACGCAAGACGAAACGTCGTCCCAAATCGCCCGGCGCAACGCGCTGCTCGACAAGGCTGTCGCGGCGCTGGGCCGCGCAACGCCGGACGCCTTCGCCGACAACAACGTCGCTGGCGAGATCGGCCTCTATCTGCGCAGCAGCGTCGAGCCGGAGGAACGGTGGCGGTTGCTGTTGAGCGTGGCGGGGAACGCGCTGATCCATGGCGCGGCGCCGCAGCTCAAGGCCTCGATCGTCGCCGACATCAAGGCGGCGCGCGATGAACGCGAAGCGATGTCGGAGCGCCCAGACGCCGAGGCGGCGGATATGCACGCGAAGATCGCCGCGCAGCGGACGCATCCTGAAGGTCGTCCGGCGATGACCGCCGAGGCGGCGCTGCGCGCCATCACCGCGCGCATCGAAGGCGTCTACGATCAGCCCGACCTGCTGGCTTTCGGACCGCTCGGCGACCTCAAGCACGACATCAAGGAAATCGCCGCTTGCGTGCCGTCCGTCGATCCGCACGAGCCGAAATTCGCGATCATTCTTGACGGCGGACTGGTGCATTGCGTGGTCTCGAAAGATCCCGCGTATCAGAATCTCTCTTTCGCCGTGATCGATTACGACACGGAGGGAGCCGACCTTGACGAGATTTGCGAGGTGACCCAGGAAGATGGTTCGACGTCCGACGCGATTTATTCGGTCCACTCGATTGTCGAGGCGGGGATCGATTATGTGGCGGTCCGGCCGCTGCAGCCCGAAAACGACGACCTCGCGCCTTGATTTTCGCAACCCACCTTTTGATTTTCGCTTGCCCGCCGTAAACTGCCTCGAAGCAGGAGGCGGGCATGCGCGGCGGCGGACTGAAAGCGAAAACGGGCGACCTCGAAGAGCGCATGGCGTCGCTCCTCGCGCGCGCCGCGCCGCTGATCAAGGATCCCAGGGCCGCCTCGCTGGCTGAGGAGATGGCGCGCGTGTCGAAGGAATGGCGCGCCGCCCATGACGAGGCCGTAAGGCATGTGCCCTCCGACGCCGAGGCCGACCTGGCGCGCGTTTTCATTCAGGCGCGGATGAGCGACAAGCGCGTCGACGACGCGGAATGGAAGGCGGCCGTCGAGCGTTTTCGCGAGGTCGCCAAAGCCTATCCGCAATCGATCGAGGCGACGCTGAAGCGTCACTCCGAGCGCTATCTGGAAACCCACATCGCCGACGCCTTCCGCGACGCCCGGCTGGCGCTGGCGCAGGGGCCGATCGACCCGACGGCGCGCTTTTTCGTCGCCCATCACGATCACCCTTATGGCGAGCGGGTCCGGCTGTTCGCCAACGCCGGCGACGCCGAACTGTGGCGCCAGGAGATCGCCGCCCAAGGCTGGCGCGACGACTACATGCCCGAGGACGAGCGCCAGCCCCTCGATCCGAAGGTCGCCGCCGACGTCTTCTTCGAGGCGATGGCCGTGGTCGAGGACTCCGACGATCGGCACTCCTTCGAGGTCGTCGAGGTTTCGATCGAGAAGCCCTTCACGCCCGACCTGCCGGTGGGCTGGCGGCTGTGCGAGGCGCGCGACGCCGGCGACACCGTGTTCGGAACGGATCAGGACCCCTTCGATCTCTACGCCGAGTCGATGCTGACGGGGCAGGCGGCGCTCGACGCGCAGGCCTGGATCGAGCGCGAAGACAGCGCGCTGATGCTGGTCGCCGTCTCCGCCGACGAGGCCGAGCGCTGGAAGCTGATTCCGGTCGCCGATCTGCCGCCGCCTCGGGCCGACCACGAAGCGCTTGCGCTGTAGGAGATGTTCATGAATTCGGGTTCCAGAGATCTTCTGGCGGCGGCCGCGGCGGCGTTGCAAGGCGACGACATCGATGTCGAGGACGACCTGCATCTGCGAGCGGCGATCGAACGACGTCTGCAGCGTGGCGCCATCCTCGACGATCGAGTGCGCGCGCGCCTGACGGTGGCTGCGCACGCCCTGGGCGAGAGCGACCATCTGCGCGAGTTGATCGGCGCCGACATCAAGGCCTTCATGGACGCCGGCGCGGCGGAGAAGCCGGCCCCGCCGATGTCGATGCGCGCGGTCGACGCCCTGATGCCGAGGATTCTCGCCGACGCGTCGGCCACGATGAGCCGGCCCGCGGCGTCGCTCGACGCCCTGCAGAGGAAGGCCGACGATATCGCCGATTTCCTGAAGGCGCGCGAGATTTTGGGCGATGAACAGCCGACACCAGGTTCGGACATCCCTGAAGAGTTAATCGTCGCCAAATTCAAAACGCCTGTCGGCGAGAAAATCAAATTCTTCATGAGTGAGGCCGCCGCCGAAGACTGGCGGCAGGAACTCGTGCTGACCCATTGGCATCGCGACATCTGCGACCATGTCAAAACGCCGTTTGATATGAAGGCGGCGGCCGACGCGTTTTTCACAATGGATTTCCCCTGGGCGAATGGGATGAGCTTCACGCTCTCCAAAGAACTAGTCCATCACGACTATAAGTCAAAGCTGCCCTTTGGATGGATCGTCACCGATAACTCCGACGCGCTGGTCCTCGGCGGCGAAGACGATCCGTTCGGCCTTCCCGAAAATACCATGTTGTTCTACGAAGCCGCCGAGGCGATGCACAATCACATCCTCGCGACAGACCTGCATGCGCGGGGTTGGCGGCTGTCGCCGGTGACGGCGGATAAAGCCGACGCCTATGAGTGGGTCGAGACGCTGCCAGAGCCGCGCGCCGACCACGAAGCGCCTGCGCCATAGGAGCGACGACGATGGCCTGGCGCAAACCTCCCGACGTCGATCCTTGCCTGCAAGCCGTGGCGGCGTTGCAGCTTCTGCGTTCGCGCGCCCGCACTCCGGACGCCTGGCCGGACAAGACCTGGCCGGCCGAAGTGAAGCGTTTTCGCCAGATGTGCGCGGACTATCCCGACTATCTCGAAAGCAGCTCGGCGATCATCGACGCCTTCCGCGACGCTGCGATCGTCATGGACGCCGTCGACGCCGCGCCGCGCGCGGTGTTCGTGGCGCGCTATGGTTCGCTGGGGCGCGGGGATGAGCGGCTGTTTCCCGATGCGGAGAAAGCCGAAGCCTGGCGGCGTCATCCGGGGGCTCATGCGGCCTCGCCTGCGCCTGGATGTAGTCCATGACTGTCTGCAAGGAGGCGTCGCCGCAGCTGCCGATGTAGTAGCTCGGCGACCACAGGGCAGGTCCGAGCCGACGCAAGGATGGGAAGTCGCGCCGCAGCAGGCGCGACGTCGCCGTCTTGGCCGCGTTGACAAACGCCGGCAGCGCCGCGGTTGGCGGCAGCGCGACCAGGACGTGGACATGGTCGGCCTCGCCGTTGAACTGCAGCAGTCGCCCCAAGCGCGCCGCGCAGCGCGCGTCGAGGATAGCGCGCGCCGCGTCGAGCATGTCGGCGGTCAGCGCGCGGCTCCGCCGTTTCGTCACGAGAACCAAATAGTATCGGAGCGAAAAAACACAGTTGGCGGAGCGGTCGAAAGCTTGCGGCGTCATAGACGAACCATTATGCTTTTTCGCATGGTCGAGGCAAGGTCCATCAGCTACCGGCTTTATCCCGGCAAGCGCCAGCGGCGCTTGCTGGAGACGAAGCACGGGCTGCTGAAGGATCTCTGGAACGCCGCGCTCGCCGAGCGCGTCGACGCCTGGCGAAAATGCGGCGTCCGCATTCGGCTGTCGGATCAGGAAAAGGCGCTGAAAGAGATCCGGCCGGCGATCGCCGGCTGGCGCGGCCTCGTCCACACCCATGAGGCGCAGACGGTTCTCAAACGGCTAGACCGCGCCTTCGACGGCTTCTTCCGGCGGCTGAAAGCCGGCCAGGCGCCGGGCTTCCCCCGCTTCAAATCGGCGGATCGCTTTCCGGGCTGGGGCTATAAGGAACATGGCAACGGCTTTCGCTTCACCTTCGATCCGCCGAAAGACGGGGAGCGGGAAGCCCAGCGTCTCGGTCATGGCCGAGTCACCCTGGCGGGCGTCGGAACCATGCGCGCCCGCGGCCGCGCGCGGGCCTGTCATTGGGGCCGCGTCCTGAAGGCCGACGTGCTGCGCGACGCCTTCGGCTGGAGGCTCAACCTGGTGGTGGAAGCCGACGCGCGGCGCGGCGAGGCGACAGGCCCCGCCGTCGGCCTGGACTGGGGCGTCGCCTGCTTCGCGGCGCTCGCGGCCGAAGACGGATCGTTCCAGCGGATCGACAATCCGCGGCTTCTCGCCGCCGAGGGCGATGAGATCCGCGCGGCGCAGCGCGCCTTGTCGACGCTGTCGCGGGCGAGGCGGATCTCGAAGGCCGCGCTGAAGCGCCGGCGCAAGGCGCTGGCGCGCCGGCATGCGCGCGTGGCGGCGCGCCGCAAGGACTTCCTGCACCAGACGACGACGGCGTTGGCGCGCCGGCACAGCGCGTTCTTCGTGGAGGATCTCCAGATCCGCAACATGACGGCGACGGCGCGCGGCACGGTGGACGAGCCGGGATCGCGCGTGGCGCAGAAGGCGGGCCTCAACCGGGCGATTCTCGACACGGCGCCTGCGACGTTTTTCAACCTGCTCCGGACCAAAGCGGCAGAGGCTGGGTCGGAGTTTCTTCAGGCGAACCTGCGCCGGCTGAAGCCGTCGCAACGCTGTCCGCGCTGCGACGCCGTCGCGGCGAAGGACCTGAGCGTTCGCCGTCACGACTGCGCCTGCGGCTGCAGCATGGACCGGGACGAGGCCTCGGCCCTGGTCCTGCTGCGCTGGGGTCTGGCGGAGCGGGCGCGGCGCGCCGAAGCCTCGCTGGGCCCTGCAGACAGTCACCCGGCCGGATCGGCCGGGGTCGGGACGCGCGCATGCGCGGCCTGACCGAAACCCCTTCCAAAGCGGAAGCATTGGTGGGGGCAGGATCATCATCGTCGAGGATCTCGACGAAAGCCTTTCGCCCAGCCTGTAAGAGGATCGCGATGTCGAAGCAGGAGATGCACGAGGCTTTGGTGAACGCCCTGGCGCGCGAGATCGTCGCGGCGCAAGGCGCGAAGATTGCGACGTCGGACATGGGCTGGGTCGCCAATGTCCGTCATTACGACTGGAAGTGTCGCGAGAACCCGGCCTACGCCAACGAGAAAGACCAGATCTGCGACGCCTTCCGCGCGGCGCGCGCCTTCATGGCGAAGCTGGAGGCGGCCGGGCTGGGCATCGGCAGAATTCAGGCCGCGCCGCTCCAGAAGACTGAAGTCGATCCCGCATCGACGACGGCGCGGCGTGAGACGCAAGTTTCGGTCGACGACGATCCGCCGGCGCCTGGCATGTGAAGGAGATCACGATGAGCAAGATCGAAACCGCCGCATCGGATGCGGCCGAGACCGCTGGCGAGACCACCTGGATCGTGCGCGAGACGCTGCCCTGCTACGTCACCTGGTCGCACCGCGTCGTCGCGGCGACCGAAGATGAGGCGATCGAGACGTTCCGCGACGGCGGCGCCGACGGGACCGTCGGCGAGCCGGAGATCGGCGACAATATCGACGGCGTCCCTTACGAGAATCTCGAAGTTCATCCCGACACAGGCGACGTCGCCTCGGGCCGGATCGTCGTGGCGCGCCTCTCCACGCGGCATGGCGACGAGACGCGTGCGCTGGTCAATCCCGCGCTCGCCGAGGCCTGGCGCCAGAGCGTCGCGCGCGAGCGATGGTCGGAGTTGATGACGGAAGATCCGCCCGCGGATTCGACCGAACTGGCCGACGTCTATTTCGAGACGGCCGCCGAGCGTCATGGCGACAGCTTCAGCGTGGAGATCTTGCCGATCGAGTCGAGCCTCGGCGTCGCCGCGTCTGTCGCGCCGTCCCATGATGACGCCGGCGCGTCGATGTCGCTGTGACTTCAATCGCCACAGGCCGCGCGCCGACCTTCGTCGAGTTCTTCGCCGGCGGCGGCATGGCGCGCGCCGGCCTCGAAGGCTGGACCTGCCTTCTGGCCAACGATGTCAGCGCGACGAAGGCGGCCGTCTATCGCGAGAATTGGGGCGACGATCATCTAATCGAAGGCGACGTGCGCGACGTTCGCCCGCATCTGGCGATTGTGCCCGGCCTGACGCCGCGCGTGGATCTGGCCTGGGCGTCGTTTCCCTGCCAGGACCTGTCGCTGGCCGGCCGCGGCGCCGGGCTCGACGGCCAGCGATCGTCGGCTTTGATCGATTTCTTCCATGCCGTCGACGGCCTCGCCGCGCTGCGCCGCAAGCCCGCCGTCATCGTGCTGGAGAACGTGCTGGGCGCGTTGACGTCGAACGACGGCGCCGACTTCCGGCGCGTCGTCGGCTGGCTGCGCGATCTCGGCTACCGGGTCGGCGCCGTGACGCTCGACGCGGCCGACTTCGTTCCGCAGTCGCGCCCGCGTGTGTTCTTCATCGCCCTCGACGCGCGCGTCGCGCCGCCGGCCAGCCTTGTCGACGGGACGCCTGACGCACGCGTTCCGCAAGTTCTGATCGACCAGGTCGACGATCTCGCCGAAGGTCTACGCGAGGGCTGGCTCTGGTGGCGGCTCGCGACGCCTGCCGGGCGCAGCGCGACGCTCGGCGACATCGTCGAACGCGACGCTCCGGAGTGGGACGAGCCCGAACGCTCGCGCGCCGCGCTCGCCATGATGAGCGAGGCGACGCGCGCGAAGCTGGATGCTGTGCGCGCCGAAGTCGCCAAAACGGGTCGGACGCAGGTCGGGGCCTTCTTCCGGCGCACGCGCGTCGAGGGCGGCCGCAAGATCCAGCACGTCGAGATCCGCTTCGACGGGCTCGCCGGCTGCCTGCGCACGGCCGCGGGCGGCTCCAGCGTGCAGCGGCTGTTGTTCGTCGAACGTGACGGCCTACGCACGCGCGCGGTGACGCCGCGCGAGGCGGCGCGGCTGATGGGCCTGCCCGAGACCTATCGGCTGCCGCAAAGCCGCAGCCAGGCGCTCGACCTGCTGGGCGACGGCGTCGCCGTGCCGGTGGTGGCGCATCTGGCGCAGAGCCTGCTGGCGCTGCTGGCTGCCGCGGCCTGAAGTTGTGGTAGGCTGCCGGAATGACGACGGTTTCCTCTCGCTTTTCCTCGTTGTTCCCCCGCGAGCGCGAGGCGCATCGTCTCGCCATGCTCCGCGCGGCGCGCGAGGAGCGCGACATCGTGACGATGATTGATAACCTTTACATGCTGCGACTGGCGCGCGAGGTCGCCTCCGACCCGCGCGAGGCGCGCGCTTATGGGCGCGCGCTCGACAATCTGCGTGTTCATCTTGCCGCGCCGGAACCGACGCTGGAGGAGGCGATGCGCGGCGCTGATATGTTTGATCTGCCGAGGCTGCGTCGAATGATGGCCGCGCCGCTGGACGAGGAATTGTTGCGATGAGGACGCCCGAATTACAGCTTGACTGGCCGATGGCGCGTGCTCTGCGCGCCTGGTTCGCAGCGTATGAAGAGCGGCTCGGCGACGCTCCGCCGTTCAGCGTGTGGCTCGCCGGCGGCATGGCCGTCAGTCTCTATTGCGGTTCGCGTGTGACCGGCGACATCGACGCCGAGCTGTCGCGCCGCATGATTGTGCCCACCGACCTTCTTGTCCATGCCGACCTCCCCGACGGCGGACGCAAGGCGGTGTGGTTCGACGTCTCCTACAATCCGATGTTCGCCTTGTTGCATAAGGGCTATCAAGTCGACGCGATCCGCGTGCCGCTCGATCTCCGACTCGCTGACATCTTCGTATTGGCTCCGGTCGATCTCGCGGTGTCGAAGCTCGTTCGTTTCAGCGACATCGACAAGGACGACATTCACATGCTGGCGCAGGCTGGTTTGATCACGTCCGCCGCGCTGGAGACGCGCGCCGCGGAGGCGATGGCTGGCTATCCTGGCGCCACCAACATGCTCGTCTACAACGTGCGCGACGCGGTCGACATCGTGAAGTCCGTCGAAGAACATGACGCTGCGCCGCCGCCGCCATGATCAAGCCGACCATCATTCAAACCCTCGGCGACCTCAAGCGCGAGGGCATGGGCGCGACAGGCCATTGCGCGACGCACGCCTGCTCCATGGCAGGCGGCCGCGCGATCGATCTCGATCGCCTGATCGACAGGCTTGGGGCGGACTGGGTCTATGTCGGCGTGCGTTGGCCGGTGAAATGCGCGCGCTGCGGCGAGCCTTTGCAGGTGATCATCTCGTCGGGCCAGGATCGCGGGATCGGCCGCGCGCATGTCGGGAACTATACCGGCGACATAGGCTGACGATCAGAAGATGTCCTCGGGATTTCCGATCGGCACGCTGATACGAGCGGCGAGCGCTTGCGCCTGTTTAACGCTCAACCAGCTTGGAGGAATGACCACGCCTTCCTGTGTGCGGCACAGATGGACCATTTTGCGGATATGCTTCAGTTGGTTTGGAAACCGTTCGAGCTTGGGGTTCAGAATCGATTTTGAGGCCCAGAACTCCGAGGCGAGGGCGACGTCGACAGGTCGTTCCGAGACGAACCAGTCGTCGGGGTCGTCTCCGAATTCATGCGCGCTTTCGTTCAGATCGCATCCTTCGGGCGTCGTGTAGCCGGGATGTTGCGGCCAGGGAATAAACACGGCGTCGGACAGTCGAAAACCAAGCGCGACGCGATTGAGCGCCATGCCGTGAGATATTTTGGGGTCGTCAATGCGCTGTAGTTCTTCGCCAGTTTTTCGGTCACGCAGAATAACCGCAGCGCCGCTCAAACAGCGAGGCACGTCGATCTTCCGCGTGAACCAGGCGAGCGGCGGAAAATCTCGAAACGGGCGGCGCAGCATCGCAGCGTGATCGATATCGCCAAGCTGGGGATGCACCGGAGTTTGGCCGCGCCCCTCCAGCTCGATCACGCCGGACATCCAGATCAGATTCGTCCGTAGTGTGCTGGTGTGGTGATAGATGGTCGGCGGCGTGAGCGCTTTGCGAAGTTTGGCCTGTCCCACGGAGACCCTCTTTCTTTGAACAGGTTCGTCAGGTTCACGAAATCCAGATCGGAAGATGCCGCGGCGCGGAGCCCAGCACCACCACCTTACGATCTTCGTCCCAGGCGTAATAGACGCGCATGGAGGCGATGGCGTTGTTGGACTTGCCCCATTTCAGGTGGCGCATGAGCAGGTGATGTTGGCCTGCATGCCGGACAGTGTAGTCGGCCTTGAAGGCCTTGAGGGAGCCGGCGTCGGCGAAGCAGCGACTGTCGGTGAAACGGCGTTCGCGGCAGGCGATCTGATAATCCTCGTCCGAGATTTCGCCGAGCCGCATGCGACGGTAGGCGCCGAGCAGCGCGAGGGCGTCGGCGAAGCGTTCCTCGGGGAAGGAGCGCTCCTTGCGCAGCTCGCGCAGCGCGCGATCGGCGATCTCCACGCCTTCGGGCGGCGTGGGCGGCGTCCAGACGGATTTGCGCGAGACGGGATCGTCCGCCGGCGATGGCTGGCGGTCGACGATATCCGACGGATCGGCTTTGGGGGCGATCGGAACCGACGTGGTTTGCGGCGCCGCGGGCGCGGCGTCGCGCCGCCTGTAAGCCATCTGGATGCGGCCATGCTCGTCCAGGAACGCCTCCAGCCGATAGGGGCTGGCCGGATCGAGAAAATTGCGCGCCGCGTCATGTTGCTCTTTGCGCAGATCGACGCGCAGCGTTCTCAACGCCATGGCGTTGAGGACCGCCTCGTCGTCGCGAAGGAACCAGGTGAGAAGCGTGTAGGCGCGCGACTGGTCATCGGAACGGTCGAGGTCCAGAAATGCGAAGAACTGCCCGAGCATCGTGGCGTAGGTGATGTCGAAAGCCGCCATCGCCGAAACGAAGATCTGACGGGTGACGACGCTGACCGCCGGGTGATTGTCTTCGAACACGAGATCGTGCATGACGTCGCGCAGATAGCCGCGCAACTTTTCGTCGAACAGGTCCACGAAATTCAGCAACGCCGACGGACCGTTCGACAAGGCCGCCGCGAACACATGGACGAAATTTCCCGGCGTGATCCTTTCCGCCGGAAGCCATGTGAGGCGCAGGCCGATCCGCTGCTTTTTCGCGATCGCGTCGCACAAAAGACGGATCTGCGTCGGGGTCGGCGGACGCCCCGCAAGCGATCTGAAGAACACGCCGGGAAACACTGTGGCGTATTCGCCTGTGAAGGCGAGGGTCGGGTCGAGGGGCGACCAGCTCGGGGAGGTGTAGGGCGTCCACGCCGGGGAGACTGGTGATTTTCGCATCGATCGTTCGCCGTGGCGATGGGCGGGCTGCTTCGACGGCCTTGCGGCCTCCACGTCCCGCCCGGTCGAGGATCCACACTTCACCGGCGCGACCCGGCTTCCTTTCGGGGCTTGTGGCTTTCCCCTATCTGGCGGCGAGCCAGCACGCTGCAATGCCGGCGGCGCGCAGCCGCCGGCGAATCCGTCATTCCTCGTCGGGAAAGAATACCTGATCGCTCATCAGGACGATCTGATCCTTCACCTCGGCGAGCAAGAGCTTTTTGTCGGCGATCCAGGGAAGTTCCGAGGCCATATCCGACCAGCGTTCGCGAAGATCACGACGGATATTGATGGAGAACCGTTCTTGTCCATACCAGCGGGCGATCCTCCATTTGGAGACGGAGGCGTATCTTTCATAGGCGACCTGTTCGAGCAGGTCGACGAGAGCGTTTTCATGGCGTTTCTGCATAAGATTGAAATCCTTTCGAAATGGGGTTTGGATCGTTTTTAGTTGGCTCTATCTTGATATTTCGAGATAATCCGTTTGTCAACACTAATTCCGCGTGCTCTCGCTGATCGACGCGTTTCTGCGATCGGCCGCATCCCTCGGAAGGGCGGCGCTTTTCATCGCGGCGAGGCCGTGTATTGTGCGGCGTTGACGTTGATGGGGCCGGGGTTTCGGGGAGCGATGGCGCGCCTTCGTTCAAGATGGACATGGCCAGCCAAACGCGGATGGCGGCGCCTGCAAGAGCATGCCCGCGGCCGTTTAGAAGAGCAGGCCCGCGGCAGGACGGAGTCGCCCAGCGCGCCCGCGCCGCCGCCTCCCGCGCCGCCGCCTCCCGCGCCGATCTGGCTTGAGCCGGACGAAACCCGGCCGGACTGGCGGCCATTGGGCCTCACCAAGGCCGAGATTGCAGAGCAGCGCGCCGAAGTTTATGAGTTGAAAGTCCTCAGAGAGGAATATAGTCGTCTTTTATTCTGCACCGTCTATCCATTTCCAAAAAGGAAGATCTTCGCGGCGCTTGGAAAGCTGAAAGAGGAACTTCAATTCTACGAAGGCGCCTGCCTCGATCTGCTTGGGCGAACGATCTATCTGTCGTCCCAGCCATTCGTCGCCAGGCGGCGCGCGCAGATTCTCGGGCGTGCGCTCGTGCATCTGGCCATGGTCGACGACGGCGCCGCATCTCTTGTTCGACATCTCGCCCGGGGACTGCTGCGCGAGCGCGAGCGCGCCGCCTTCCCCGACATCTGGAAGACGGACGCGTTTCCCGAGGGCACGCCGCGCCGCGCCCAGGTTCTTGGTCTGGCCTTGACGCGATTGGCGGCGCGCGACGACGGCGCCCGCATGCTGGTCAACCAGCTCGTGCTGCATCTCACGCACAGACTTGAGCGCGAGGCGTTCAATCTGCCGCCGTCAGGGTGACGGCGCGACGGCAGGCTCCGGCGTCCTGACGCCCAGCGCCTCGAACCAGCCGCAGTCACCTTCAGGACGATAGGGCGCGAGCGCCGCGGCGCGCCGGCCGACCATCTCGCACCAGTTCTCCATGCAGTCGCGGGCGTCCGCCGCGCACCACGGTTCGATATCCTGGCCGAATCCGTTGGGCAGGGCGTCGACCATCGGCTGCACATTGTCCTGCAGCCAGGCGAGAGCCTCCAGCGAGATGGCGGGGCGACGGCCGCCGGCGTCCTCGAAGATCTGAATGTCGATCTTCATGGCGCGCTCTCAGTCCGGCGAGGGATTATCGCCACGCGCCGCCGCGAAGCCATCATAGTCGGGATCGAAATGCCGCCGCACGGCGAAGGCCGCGGCCTCCAGCTCGCCGTCGCGCTCGTCGCGCGAAAACACGCCGTCGCCATGCGTGAAGGACTCGTAGATCTCGACGCCGGCGCTGTCGGGCGTCCGCACGGTGAAGCAATGGTTGCGCAGATGCGCATAGCCGACCTGCGCGCCGTCGGCGTCGATGATCTCGTAGGATTCGGGACAGCCGCCGCAGATCTGTCGGAAGCCAAGATGGTGAAATTCGATCAACGCTCGATCCTCATGGAAAAGGCCCTTCGTTCTCGCGTCGCAGCGTCGACGCCGCCCCGCAGATGTCGAGCCGCTCAAGCCCGATCCTGCCGAGATTCTCCAGCACCATGGGTTCGACGACGGCCCAGTCGAGGCCGCCATAGCCGCAGCCGGGCGGCGGCAGCGCGACGCTGCGCGCGCCGACGCGCTCGACCTCTTCGGCGAGATGGTCGAGGCCGCGCTCGATCCAGTCCATCCGCGCGGGATCGCGCCAATGCGCCTTGGTGGCGAAGGCGGCCCAAAGTCGGCCGTCTGGCATGGCGAGGATCGGGCAGTCGCCGGGCTTCAGCGCGCGGGCGCGGCAGAGGTCGAAATAGGGCTTCAAGGCCGGCGCGCCGAAGCGCTCGCGGAAGGCCAGCGCGACACCCTTGCCCATCACGCCGACGCAGTTCACCAGGTTGACGATGACGTCGGCGTCGGACAGCGTGACGTCCTGGTCGGGGAGATAGCGTTCCATCACGGTCTCGCTGGATGGCTGTGGTTCTGGCTTTCACATCCCAAGCGCGGCGGCCGGCGCCGGCGCGTCGAGCAGCTTCATCAGCGTCTCGATCTCGACGCCCCGGGCGAGCAGCCAGGCCGCCTGATGGGGCGCGCCCAGATTGTTGATTTGCGCCGCCCTGGCGCCGACGGCGTCATAGACGTCGTCGGCGCGTTCGTCGGAGGGATCGACAATCTGGTTGAGCGCGCTCGCCGCATCCGCCTCGCAGCCATCCAGCACGAGGTCGTCGAGATCGCTTTGCACGCCCTGCTGACGATCGGCTGGAAGCCCGGCGTAGGCCTGCGCGAAATCGATGATGTTGATGGCCAAGGCGATCGCTTTGGCGCCGCGCGGCTCGTCGTCGGCGTCGAGCGAAGGGGCGACGGTCTGCAACACGGCGTCGGCCTTCTGAAGGATGCGCCATGTCTCGACGACGTCGGCGGGCGCCCGCCCGTAGATCGAGGCCTCGCGATCGCTGTGCAGCACGCGGCATTTCGACAGCCGCGGCTCGCCGTCGGCGTCGCGGCAGCTCTTGTAGTCGCCGACGAAATGGCGAGCGCCGTCATAGGTGAAGACGGTGGTCAGGCCCGGCACGGCCTTGCCGTCCGGCCCTTGGCTCGTCAAGGCGGACTTGACGACGTCGCCGGGCTGGTCGCGGCGCAGCGCCGCGACGCGCGCCTCCTTGGCTCTCGCCTCGTCGGAAAAATACATCGCGAAGGTCTTGTCGGCGCCCTTCCCGAATATCCCGGCGCGCCGCGGGTCGGCGGGCCGGATGTCGGTCTTAAGGGCGACCAGACACCAGGCGCAGTCTTCCTCGAACAGGTAGACGTCGGTCCCGTTGCGGCGCTCCGGCGAGGTGAACGGCGCAAGCGCCTCGCGCTCGGCGGCGGTCAGCGCCTCGGCGTCGATGACGAAGCCGCCATGGGCCGAGCAAGCATATTCGTAGGCGCCCTCGCGATCGGTCGGATAGAGCGTCGTGCCGCCGGAGCCCCAGGTCTCCTCGGCAATCTTGCGGGCGTCTTTCTCGGCGAGCATGGCGGCCTCCTGATTTTCGCAGGAAACCATGTCGATTGCGAAAACGCCAAATCGACAGCGATGCACATTATGAACCGGCGGCTTCAGATTCTGCGAATGCGCGGGTCTTGCGCCGGGAGGCGCGCAGGCGTGAAGTCGGAGTCGCGGTCACGATCATAGGCTGGCGTTTCGACGCCGGATCGTCCGCCCATAAAATCCGCTTTGACCATCTGCCCGCGCCGGCTCCAATACCAGCAAACGTCCTGGGGCGAGATCGCCGTATTCTCCGGGAACAAGACATCGAACAGCTTGAGGGGAGGCGATCCGGGAGCGATGACCGACTGTCCGCCAGGTCCGAAATTCTTCATGTCGCAGATGATCCCGCTCGGAAGATAGCCCGCCGAGACGAAAGATGTCTCGCGCCACGAAAAAACGGGCATGTCGGACTCGAAGCAAAGTTTCACGTCGCTCGGGCCGAGGGAAAACCAGTCGCCTCTCAGCGCCGGCCTGGTGAAATGAGGATAATATTCCGCGATCGCGAAAACGTCGTCCGTCTTCCCTGTCGTCAATCCGCCGATCCTGCCGGAAAGGAGAATCGATCTGGCTTTTTCGAGAGAGGCGATATGGATCAAAGTGGTCGTCATGGTTATTTCGCAGGCATGTTTATTTATGCGATTGTAACCGCATAGCGAGGAAAGCGAAACAAGCTTGCTTGATGATGAGGAAATATTTGAAATGACGGCTTCTCTTGCCGAGGTCGATGGCGCTCCATAGGGTGGCGATGATAGAATCGGCCGCGCTGGGGAGCAGGACGGAAAATGGAGACCGACAAATCAGAAAAGAGACGGCCGAGAACGACGCCCGATCAGATGGCTCTGGGAGATCTCGCGGCTCACGATGTTCAGGATCAGCGCATCGAAGAGCTTGAGGCGAAGGTCGCCGAGCTGGGCGCAGAACTGGAGACCGCGCCGGGCGAGCGTCCGTACTTCGTGATGCCGCGCAATGCGGAAACCTACTGGAAAGAGGCCTTCGGCGGCCCCTACAGGCCGGTGGCGAACGGCCGCCATAAGGCGGCCCATCCGCTCGTCATCAAGGAAATCCTCGCCGGGGAGCGAGACGCCCGCACCGACGCGATCGCGGCGCTGACGGTCGACCTGCTGCGCAATCTGGAGCGTGAACGAACCTTGCTGGAGGCGGCGGCGAAACGCGAGCGCGAGCTGCGCGCCCGCGTCGCGTTGCTGGAGAAGATCGTCGACGAGGAGGGGTTGGTGGTCGATGGCGATCCCGGGCCGGCCGATGCGCCGGGGGCGATCTCGCCGGTTTCGGTTCACGTCGCGCCAGCGCCTGCTTTCGGGCCGTCTTGAGCGATCGTCTGCCCGTTGTCGATTTCAGCGCCGATGGCGGCGCAAAAAGGCATAGGCGCTCATTTCCCGGCCATCGCCGACCCGAAGACGGGGCGAGCCGTCGCGCGTGAAGCGATGGGTGACGGTTAAACCGTCGCGCCGGAGCAGTTCGATGAGGGCGACGACGGAAGGCGGCAGATAGCGCATGAGAAGGTTCCTTGACCTGGGCGTCAGGCTATCATAACTTCTCTCATAAGTTCAACGGCGATGAGCGTTCATGCAAGGCGACACGATGCGGCTCGGCTACATCAGGGTGATGCGTTCCGGTCCGTCGGAGGCCACGCAGCGCAAGGCCCTTCAAACGGTGGACGCTCACCGCACGGTCGAACGAGACTGGTCAGTTATTCTGGCGCGACTGAAGCCTGGCGACGAGTTGGTTGTCGCCTCCCCAGCCTGCCTGGGAACGAAAACCCATGAAATCCTTCTGGCGTTCGACGCGCTAGCGCGGATGGACGTGAATGTGCGGGTGGTCGATCCGGCCATGCTTCTGGTTTTGCCCGAGGCGATGGCGCCCGTCCGCCGGTTCATCGATCTCGCGCGACGCGAAACGCAGGTCGCCGCCGCGGGCGCGGCGCGCGCGGCGCGGCCGCCGCAGATCATGGGCGGCCGCCCGAGCCGGTTCGCCCGCATACGAGGCGAGGCGATCTATGCGGGGATCGAGGCGGCCTGGCGTGACATGACAAAGCCGGCCGCGGCGGTGGCGGATAGCTCAGGTTTCTCCGTCGCGAGCCTCTATCGGGAGTTTGGCCCGCGAAGCCAGCACGGCGGCGTGAAGAGCGAGGCTTCGGTCTGACGCGGTCCGATGCGATCGTCCTGTAAGGGCGCTTGGGTCTCGAACTTCGCTGGTCGCCTCCACAAGAAAGTGCTTGCGCCTTGTGTCCCGTCGCGCGGCCGGCGTCGTATTGCGCGGCCGGCCCGCAGCGAGGCGTTTCTCGCGCGCGATCTTGTCGCAGATATCGTTGACTGTTTCGCGCGTGTTGCGGCCCTTGTGGCCGCGGACATGGCGGACGATGAAGCGCATCGTCCCCGTCGCGGCGGTGAGATCGGCGAGCGCGACGCGTTCGGCTTTCGAGGGACGGACGCCGCGCCAGCGCACGGGCGCGCCATCCTTGTGGTTGGAGATGCGGGCGTTCGTGGCGCCGTAG
>ERZ1645187.1811-NODE-1811-length-19325-cov-4.042916_pt1 | contig 19325 bp, 16 predicted proteins | sample MGYA00575352_ERZ1645187 | MGnify/ENA primary metagenome ERZ1645187 (study PRJEB40837, sample SAMN11349314) | freshwater sediment metagenome | isolation source: river sediment | host: Sediment | place: India: Wazaribad , New Delhi | collected 2017-02-21 ... | reverse complement strand
GCGAGCTGGCCGCGTTCTTCGACCCGTACGGCAACGCCGCGCACTGCGCGCTCGAGTTCGACGTCATCGGCGAGGACGTGCTGATCACCGGCGCCGGTCCGATCGGTATCATCGCCGCCGGCATCTGCAAGCACGTCGGCGCGCGCAACGTCGTCGTCACAGACGTCAACGACTACCGCCTGAAGCTCGCCGCCGACATGGGCGCGACCCGCGTCGTCAACGTCAGCAAGCAGTCGCTGAAGGACGTCGTGAAGGACCTGCACATGGAGGGCTTCGACGTGGGCCTCGAGATGAGCGGCAACCCGCGCGCCTTCAACGACATGCTCGATTGCATGTACCACGGCGGCAAGATCGCCCTGCTCGGCATCCTGCCCAAGGGCGCCGGCATCGACTGGGACAAGGTCATCTTCAAGGGCCTCACCCTGCACGGCATCTACGGCCGGCGCATGTACGAGACCTGGTACAAGATGACGCAGATGGTGCTGACCGGCTTCCCGCTGCAGAAGGTGCTCACGCACCAGATCCACATCGACGACTTCCAGCGCGGCTTCGAACTGATGGAATCCGGCCATTGCGGCAAGGTCGTCTGCAGCTGGAACTGATCAGCCCAGCGCGCCCGCGTAGTGCGCCTGCAGGGTCGAGTCGCGCGTGACCAGGGCGGCACGCAGCAATTCGGCGTGCGCCACGATCAGGCGATCGAAGGGATCGCGCGTGAAGCGCAGCGTCAAGGCTTGGCGCACCACTGCCGCCAGCGGTTCCTTGCTCTCGACGATGCCGATCTCGTCCAGGAACGCCTGTACGCGCTCGGCCGGCACCTGCGCGCGTCCGATCTCGTGCAGCAGTTCCAGTTCCAGCGCGACCATGGGCGAATAGCGCACGACCTCGGTGTCGAGCAGGCGCTGCGCGCGGCGCGACACGTCGAGCCGCCCCTTGTACAGCGCCACCGCGATATGGGTGTCGATCATGACGATGCTCATCGGGGCGGAGCCTTCGCCCGCGTCTTGCGCGTCCCGGCCCCTTCGCGCTTGGGTGCGACGGTGGCGTAGGTCGCGGGCGTCTCGTTGACGCCGTGGGTCTCGGACCAGCGTGCCGGCGACTCGTGCGGATCGAGTTCCGGACCGATCTCGTAGGCCTGCGGACGCAACTTCGAAAGCCGCGAAAACGCCGGCTTGGGCGCTTCCTCGCGGATGAAACGCAGGCGTCGACCACGGCGCACGATGACCACTTCCTCGCCCGTCTCCAGCACGCGATCGGCGAGTTCGAACAGGCGCTGGCGCAACTCGGTCAGGGACACTTCCACGCGAACACTTCCAATCCGGTACGTACGTACGTACGGTACGCCGGGCGGCGGTTGCGGTCAATCCCAAGGGCCTGTCCGCGCCCGGCGCCAGCCCGCACCTGCAGACAGCCGCCTATACTGCGCGTCGCCCGAATGCCTGCCCTCGCCGACACCATGTCCAGCGCGCCGACACAACGCCCGAATGCCGTTTCGCCGCGTTGCCATGCCCGCATGCGCAGGCTTTGTGCGCTCATGTTGCTCGGCACTGCGCTGACGCAAGCGGCCGAACAAGCGCCGCCCCCCGCCCCGGAGTACGAAACCGAACCGTCCTACAGCGCCGACCAGCTGCTGCAGCCGGCCCTGCTCTCGGGGCCCAGCTGGCAGATCGATCCGATCGTGCCGATCCGCGGCTACCTGGCGCAGTTTCGCCTGGCCACCGACTACGGCTACCTGCAGGTCGAGGGCCGTGCCGACCTGGTCGAGCGCATCCACGAAATCGAGGTCGTCGAACAACTCGCCGCGGTCTCGCGCGGCAGCGCCTTCGCGGATGCGGTCGGTCATGCCGGCAAGGACATCGCCGCGACCATCGCGCGCCTCGGCACGCATCCGATCGAAACGGTGAAGTCGATTCCCGGCGGACTCCTGCGCAGCCTGCGCTCGAAGTGGCGCGAATTGCGCGAGGAAGCCGCACGCGCCCGCGACCGCGCCGGCGAGGAGTGGCGCGACGAGGACGGCATCGGCGTCGGCCCGCCTGCGCCCACCCCGCACGTGCGCGAATCGGACTGGTGGCAACAGTCGCAGCGGACCACCGGCCGCCTGGCCAAGCGCTGGATCGGCTTCACCGCCGCGCGCCGCACGCTGGCGCAGCGCATGGCGGTCGACCCGTACTCGCGCAACGCCTTGCTGAACCGCGAACTCGACCGCCTGGCCTGGGCCAGCCTGGCCGGCGACAAGAGCCTGTCCGCCGCCATCGACAGCATGGCGCCGGGCGCGCGCGAGGCCATCGGCGTCAGCCGCCGCATCGACGACGTGGTCTGGGAACTCGACCCGGTCGCGCTCGGCCGGATGCAACGCGAACGCCTGGCCGCAGTGTGCGGCGACGACCCGACGATCGCCAGGGCCATGCACGTCGGCGCGTTGTCGCCGACGCAATGGCAGCGTCTGGTCGACGCCCTCGAAGGCCTGCGCGTCACGCGCTGCGCCGACCTGCTCGCGCTCGCCGCGCAGACCGAGACCGATGCCGAGGCGCGCTACCTGCTGCGCGCCCTCGACCTGCTCGAAACGCATCGCCCGGTCGGCGCGACGCTGGACCTCGGCGTCGTCGGCGGCATGCTGGTCGCGCGCATCAATGGCACGCTGGTGGTGCCGATGCCGGTCGACGTGCTGAGCTGGACCGCGCCGCTGGCCGATCTGTTCGACGACCCCGCCCTGCGCGCCGCGAAACGCGAGATGTGGCTGGACGGCGAGGCGACGATGCGCGCCCAGCGCGAACTGACCCGGCGCGGCTTCGGCCTGCGCCTCGACCTGCCGCGCGGCACGCGCCAGGCCCTGCCCCTGCCGGAAGGATTCGCGCCCGGATGAGCGCCCGCGAAATCAGCATCAAGCTTTACCGCACCAGCGAACATCCCTGCGGCTACTACCGCGACCGTCTCGCGCGCGATGTCGTGCTCGACCCCGAATCCCCGGACCTCAAGTACGTGTTCCCGAATGCGCTCGGCGCCGGGTTCCGGCGCTCCGGTCCGCGCGTCTACCGCCCGGACTGCGACGGCTGCAGCGCCTGCGTGTCGAGCCGCATCGACGTCGCCGCCTTCGCGCCGAACCGCAGCCAGCGCCGCTGCCTCAAGCGCAACGCATCGCTGCGCGTCAGCATCGAACCGCCCTACTGCAACGACGAGCGCCTGGCCCTGGCCCCGCGTTATCTCGGTTCGCGCCATGCCGGCGGCGGCATGGAGGGCGCCGGCGCCGCCGATTTCGAGCAGGTCCTGCAGGCGCGCTGGTGCGACACGCGTTTCCTGTGCGTGCGCGAGGGCGAACGCCTGGTCGCCTGTGCCGTCACCGACGTCACCCCGATCGGCCTGAGCGCCGTCTATACCTTCTTCGACCCGGACCTGGCCGACCGCAGCCTCGGCGTGTTCGGCATCCTGCAACAGATCGCCTGGGCGAAGCGCCTGTCCCTGCCGCATGTCTATCTCGGCTACTGGATCGAGGGCCATGCCAAGATGGGCTACAAGCAGCAGTACCAGCCGCTGGAGCTGCTGCAGGGCGGCCGTTGGCGGCGCCCGCTCGCGGATGACGGAGACGCAGACTGATCATGGACGACCCGGCACGCCCCCATCTCGTCATCGTCGGCGGCGGTTTCGCCGGCTTGTGGGCCACGCGCGGCCTGGCCTCGGCGCCGTTGCGCATCACCCTGGTCGACCGCTGCAACCATCATCTGTTCCAGCCGCTCCTGTACCAGGTCGCGACCGCAGGGCTGTCGTCGCCGGACATCGCCGCGCCGCTGCGGCACATCCTGCGCGGACAGCGCAACGTCGAAGTGCGCCTTGGCGACGTGGTCGGCCTCGATCCGGCCGCACGTTCGCTGGCCTTGGCCGATGGCGGCCGGCTCGGCTACGACTACCTTCTGCTCGCCAGCGGCGCACGCCATGCCTATTTCGGCCACGACGCCTGGGAATCGCACGCGCCGGGACTGAAGACGCTCGACGACGCGCTGGAAATGCGTCGCCGCATCCTCTACGCCTTCGAACGGGCCGAGGCGACGGATGATCCCGAGGAACGTGCCGCCTGGCTGCATGTCGCGGTCATCGGCGGCGGACCGACCGGGGTCGAACTCGCCGGCACCCTGGCCGAGATCGCGCGCCACACCTTGAAGCGCGAATTCCGCCGCATCGATCCGTCGTCGGCGCGCATCCGCCTGATCGAGGCCGGACCGCGCGTGTTGTCGAGCTTTCCGGAATCGTTGTCGGAGGCGGCACGACGGCAACTCGAACGGCTCGGCGTCGAGGTCGTCACCGGACAAGCGGTCGCGGCCATCGATGATCGCGGCTATCGCATCGGCGAACAGGCCCACGCGGCCCGCACCGTGTTGTGGGCGGCCGGCGTCGCGGCCTCGCCGCTCGGTGCCCTGCTCGATGCGCCGCGCGACCGCGCCGGGCGCGTGATCGTCGAACCCGACCTCAGCGTGCCCGGCCACCCCGAGATCTTCATCGCCGGCGACCTCGCCAGCGTGCAACAGGACGGCAAACCCGTGCCCGGCGTGGCGCCCGCCGCCAAGCAGATGGGTCGTCACGTCGCCGCCGCCGTTCGCGCGCGGGTCGCGCAACGACCGGCAACGACGTTTCGTTACCGCGACTTCGGCAACCTCGCCACCATCGGCCGCATGGCCGCGGTCGTCGACCTGCACGGACTGCGCCTGTCCGGACTGCTGGCCTGGTGGTTCTGGCTGGCCGCCCACGTGTTCTTCCTGATCGGATTCCGCAATCGCCTGATCGTGCTGGTGAACTGAGCCTGGGCCTACTGGACCTACCAGCGCCACGCCCGCATCATCCTCGGCCAAGCCCGCGACCAACCCACGCCATCGGAGCCCGCATGATCACCATCTTCCGTTCGTTTCTTGCCGGGCTCGTCCTGAGTCTGTGCGGCGCCGTCGCGCTCGCCGGCGAACCCGCGCCGGCCGATGTCGAGCGGGCACTGAAGCAACTCGCCCCGGCCACGTTGACCGTGGACCGCGTCGCGTTCGTCAACGGTTCGGACAAGAAATTCCTGATCGCGGGCCGCGCCGACCGCAACGCCACCATCAGCACCTACCTGCGCGCGCTCGAGACCTCCGGCCGCTTCCACAAGACCGAGCTGCTTCAAGTGATGCTCGACGGCAACGGCCGACCGAGCTTCGAGATCATGCTCGAACGCCAACCCGAGGTCGAACGCGGCGCCGAGTCCGCCCCGGCCACCCCGCCCGCGTCGAGGAAGCCGACGGTGTATCGCTGCACCATCGACGGGCGCGAGGTCTTCCAGTCCGTGCCCTGCCCGGCCGCGCCAGGCCAATAACGCCCCGTCATCGGCGACGGCGCGCCCGATGTACGGTCATTTCGTGGCGATGCGCCGTCCCGTTTGCTCGTACAACTCGATCTCGCGATGGCGGTCGTCGCCGCCGAAGCGGGTTTGCACGCCGGTCGCTGCGTGGATGAAGTCGAGTCCGTCGCCGGCGATCGCGCTCATCGCATAGCGGTCGCCATTCGGGAAGACCAGGGTGAGCACGCCGCCATCGATCGTCACCGACACCTTCCAGCCCTGCTCGTCGAAGGCGTAGTCGCCGGTCAGGGCTGCGAGTTCTTCCAGGCGGACGGGGCGGCGGGTCACGCGTCGCTCGCGGAACACCGGCCAGTCGTTGGCACGTGCCAAGGCAGCGAAGAATTCGCGCGCGAGGTCGATGCCGTTGTCGGAATTGCTGAGGAAGACCGCGCCGTCGCCACTGGCCAGATTCAGGATCACGCTGGCGCGATAACCAGCCGTGCCGCCATTGTGTGTCAGGAACACCTGGTCGCCCTCGCCGACCAGGCGAAACCCGTACGCATGTCCATCGAATGGACGCGCCATCAGTTCGCGCATGCTGCCGGCGCTGAACACTGCACTGTCGCCGCGCTGGCCGCGATGCATCTCGAGCAGCCAATGCGCCAGATCGATCGCAGTCGCCCACAGGCCGGCCGCTGCCTGCTCCGGGTGAACGCGCCAGCCGCCCGCGATCTCGTTCCCCGTGGCATCGAAGCCGTGCGCAACCTCGTCCCAGCGCGTCTCAGGCAGCGGCACGGCGAACTCGGCATGGGTCATGCCGGCGGGCTTCAGGATCCAGTCCCGCATCAGGCGGTCGAACGGCTGGTCGAACAGGTCTTCGAGCGCAACTTCAGCCAGCGTGTAGCCGGCACCGGAATAGACCAGGGCAGCGTCTGGCGTCGCGAGCACTTCGATCTTGCGCGCGTTGCTCGGCGCTTCGCCGCGAAGCGTCTGCACGTCGCTCGGCAAGACGTCGCCGCGGGCATAACCTTCGTAGCCGCCGGGAGTGACGCCGGCAGTGTGCATGAACAGATTGCGCAGGGTGACCGGATGGGCCGTCGATTGCTGTCCCTCCGGCATATGGAATCGTTCGAGCGAGTGCTCGATGTCGGCATCGAGATCGATGAGTCCCTGTGCAGCCATACGCAATGCCGCGAGCACGGTCACCGGTTTGGCGATCGAGCCGGCCTGGAACACATGGGCGCAACCGACCGGGGTCGCGTCGGGGCGGGCGCTTCCGAACGCCGCGCTCCAGTCGAGCCTACCGTCGCGAATCACCGCGACCGACACCGCCGGCACACGATGCGCGGCCATGCGCGCCACGAGGTCGGTCGACGGCGTTTCACCCTCGAACACGACATTCGGCAGCAACTGCGTGAGGACGGCTTCGCGACGCGACCTGGCGCCTTCCGTATCGACGCAGCCGATCGCCTCAGGTTCATCCCGGACCGATTGGGCGATGTCGTGCGGACGTGTCTGCGCGCGTTCTGCGGCACAGCCGACCAGGCACACGCTCGCTGCGAACACGCATGGAACGAACTTGTTCATGCTGAACTCCCGGGCATGGGCCATATCGTCAAGGAGGACTCAAAACCAGCCGGGCCGCATGTCCAGCGCGCTGCGGTCGACTTCGCCGACCAGGCGTGCCGCGTGTTCGACCTGGGCGAATTCGGTCGCGAACCAGAAGCGGCAGGCCTGGCGCTTGCCGGCGCGGAAGTCCTCGTCGAGCGCGAGGTTGCGGCTCGCCGCTTCGGCCATCCACAGCCACAACCAGGCCACGGTCAAGGTCGAGAACGCGGTCATGTAGTGCGTCGCATTGGCGAGCACGTCGCGCGCTTCACCGGCAGCCATGCGTTGCGCCGCGACCCGCGTGACCTCGCCGACGCGGCGCATGCCCTGCTGCAACTGCTGCGCATGGACTCGCAGCTCGGCGTCGTCGCCGGCGCGCAGGCAGGTGTCCGACATCGCCGCGAACAACAGCTTCAGTGCCGCACCCTCCTGCTGCATGACCTTGCGGCCCAGCAGGTCCAGCGCCTGGATGCCGTTGGTGCCCTCGTGGATCGGGTTGATGCGGTTGTCGCGATAGAACTGCTCGACCGGATACTCGCGCGTGTAGCCGTAGCCGCCGAGCACCTGGATCGCGAGTTCGTTCGCCTTCAACGACGAATCCGAGCCCCAGGACTTCACGATCGGCGTGAGCAGGTCGAGCAGCAGGGCCGCGTCGCGTTGCACGGCCGGGTCGGGGTCATGCGCGCGATCGACCTGCAAGGCCGCGTACAGGCACAACAACTGCCCGGCTTCGACCACGCATTTCTGCCACAGCAGCATGCGCCGCACGTCGGCGTGCTCGATGATCGGCAGCGGCGGCGTGCTCGCGTCCTTCTGGTCGGGGTGGCGACCCTGGCGGCGTTCGCGCGCGTAGTTCAGCGCATACAGATAACCCGCGCTGCCCTGCTGCACCGCGCCGACGCCGACGCCGATGCGTTCCTCGTTCATCATGTGGAACATGTAGCCGAGGCCGTGGTGCGGCTGGCCGACGAGCTCGCCGATGCAATCGTCCTGTTCGCCGAACTTCAGGAAGGTATTGACGCTGCCGCGCTGGCCCATCTTGTGGTTCAGGCCGGCCAGGCGCACGTCGTTCGAGGTCCCGACCGACCCGTCGGCCGCGACCTTGTAGCGCGGCACGATGAACAGGCTGATGCCGCGCACGCCGGCCGGCGCGCCGACGATCTTCGCCAGCACCAGATGCACGATGTTCGCGCCGAGCTCGTGTTCGCCGGCGCTGATCCACATCTTGGCGCCGCTGATCTTGTAGGTGCCGTCGGGCTGCGGCGTGGCCGTCGTCGCGATGTCGGCGAGCGAACTGCCGGCCTGCGGTTCCGACAGGCACATGGTGCCGAACCAGCGGCCTTCGAGGATGGGCCGCATGTAGCGGCGCTTCTGGTCGACGCTGGCATGGGCATCGAGCAGGTTCGCGGCGGCGCGCGCCAGCGCCGGATAGGCGGAGGTGCCGAGATTGGCCGCGGCGAACAGCGCATCGCAGGCGGTCGCGATCACGAAGGGCAATTGCAGGCCGCCGTCGTCGACATCGGCCATGACGGCGGTGAACCCGGCCTCGTTGTAGGCGCGCAGCGCTTCGCCGATCTCCGGGATCAGCTGCACGCGGCCGTCGACCAGGTGCGGTTCGTTCAGATCGGACTTGCGGTTGTGCGGCAGGAACTTCTCGACCGCGATGCGGTTCGCCAGGTCGATGGTCGCGTCGAAGGTCTCGCGCCCGTGTTCGGCGAATCGCGGGTAACGCATGAGTCGCTCGATGTCGAGCAGGTCGTACAGGGCGAACTCGAGGTGGCGACGATCGATCAGCGGGCTGGCGCTCATGGAGACTCCGGAAGAACGCGCCCACTCTGGCGCAGCACCCGGTCGCTCGACAAGGGCATGGTGCGCGTCCAAACCTGCTCAGCGCAGCAATCCCTGCTCCCGGGCGCGACGGATTTCGTCGCGGACCCTGGCGGCCTCCTCGAACTCCAGGTTCTGGGCGTGCTTGTACATCTGCGCCTCGAGCTTCCTGATCGTGGCCGCCAGCTTCTGCGGATCGAGCACGGCATAGTCGACCCGGTCCTCGGCGACCCGGAACATCTGTCGCGGCGCACGCTTGCCGGCGGACGTGGCCTCCTCGTTCGCGGCCTCGCGGGCGCCTTCCATGATGTCGGTGATGGCCTTGGTCACGCTGCGCGGCACGATGCCGTGGGCCGCATTGAAGGCCACCTGCTTGGCGCGGCGGCGGCCGGTCTCGTCCATCGCCGCCTGCATCGAGCGGGTGATGGTGTCGGCGTAGAGGATGGCCTTGCCGCGCAGGTTGCGGGCGGCACGGCCGATGGTCTGGATCAGCGAGCCGCTGCTGCGCAGGAAGCCTTCCTTGTCGGCATCGAGGATGGCGACCAGCGACACCTCGGGCATGTCCAGGCCTTCGCGCAGCAGGTTGATGCCGATCAGCACGTCGAACTTGCCGAGGCGCAGGTCGCGGATGATCTCGACCCGCTCGACCGTCTCGATGTCCGAGTGCAGGTAGCGCACCTTGATGCCCTGCTCGCCGTAGTACTCGGTCAGGTTCTCGGCCATGCGCTTGGTCAGGGTCGTGACCAGCACGCGGTCGCCCATGGCGATGCGCTGGTGGATCTCGCCGAGCAGGTCGTCGACCTGGGTGCGCACCGGCCGCACCTCGACCTCGGGATCGACCAGGCCCGTGGGGCGCACCACCTGCTCGACCACGGCGCCGCTGCTGCGTTCGAGTTCGTAGGCGCCCGGCGTCGCCGAGACGTAGATCGCGCGCGGCGAACGGCGTTCGAACTCCTCGAACTTCAGCGGTCGGTTGTCGAGCGCCGAGGGCAGCCGGAAGCCGAACTCGACCAGGGTCTCCTTGCGCGAACGATCGCCGCGATACATGCCGCCGATCTGCGGAATCGTCACGTGCGACTCGTCGATGACCAGCAGCGCATCCGCCGGCAAGTAGTCGAACAGGGTCGGCGGCGGCTCGCCGGGCGCGTAGCCGGTGAGATGGCGCGAGTAGTTCTCGATGCCCTGGCAGTAGCCGACCTCGGCCATCATCTCCAGGTCGAACTGGGTGCGCTGCTTCAGGCGCTGCGCCTCGACCAGCTTGTTCGCGGCGTACAACTGCTCCAGGCGTTCGGACAATTCGGCCTTGATCGTGTCGATGGCCTCGAGCGCGGTGCGGCGCGTGGTGACGTAGTGCGAGCCCGGGAAAATCGTGCAGCGCGGCAGCTTGCGGCGGATGTGGCCGGTCAGCGGGTCGAACACCGAGAGCTGCTCGATCTCGCCGTCGAACAGTTCGATGCGGATCGCGTCCTGCTCCGATTCGGCCGGGAACACGTCGATGGTTTCGCCGCGCACGCGGTACGAGCCGCGCTTCAGCTCGAACTCGCCGCGTTCGTACTGGATCTCGGTGAGGCGGCGGATCAGTTCGCGCTGGTCGATGCGGTCGCCGCGCACCAGGTGGATGACCATGCGGAAGTATTCGCCGGGATCGCCCAAGCCATAGATCGCGGACACGGTCGCGACGATCAGCGCGTCCTTGCGTTCGAGCAGGGCCTTGGTCGCGGACAGGCGCATCTGCTCGATGTGCTCGTTGATCGAGGCGTCCTTCTCGATGTAGGTGTCGCTCGAAGGCACGTAGGCCTCGGGCTGGTAGTAGTCGTAGTACGAAACGAAGTACTCGACCGCGTTGTTCGGGAAGAACGACTTGAACTCGCCGTAGAGCTGCGCCGCCAGCGTCTTGTTCGGCGCCATCACGATGGTCGGCTTCTGCACCGCCTGGACCACGTTGGCGATCGTGTAGGTCTTGCCCGAACCGGTCACGCCGAGCAGGGTCTGGTGCGCCAGCCCGGCCTCGAAGCCCGCGATCAGCCGGCGGATCGCCTCCGGCTGGTCGCCGGCGGGCTGGTAGTCGGAAACGAGCTGGAACGGGATGCTGTCGTCGGTCATCCGGGCATTGTCGCAGAGCCCGGGGACGGGCACATCGCACGGCGCGCAGGCGCCGCGCCCGGCCGCCATCAGCGATGCGGACAGCCCGGCCAGCAACAGGGGCGGCGCAGGCCCGAGCGCATCTTGTCGATGCCGACGTCGATGCGTTTGCGCCGGGTTTCTTCCTTCTTGGGCGAGGTCACCCAGCAGATCCATTCGTTGCGCGCCAGCGGCGTGATGTCGCGCCAGACCTCGGTCGCGACAGCATCCGCCGCGATCGCCGCGCGGAAATCCTCCGGCAACGCATGGACCGTGCCGTGTTCGAGTTCGGGAGCGCCCATGCCAGGTCCTCGGTCGACCGCCGCGATGCTGATCCGGGCCGGGGCGCGAATCAACCGCGCACCGCCGCCTCGATCGCGGCGACATCGATCTTGCGCATGGTCATCATGCGCCGCGAAGGCGCGGCCCGCGACCGCGGGATCGGGATGGGCGATGGCCTGCGTCAACACGATGGGCGTGATCTGCCAGTTCAGGCCCCAGCGGTCCTTGCACCAGCCGCAGGCGCTCTCCTGGCCGCCGTTTCCGACGATCGCGTTCCAGTACCGATCCGTTTCGGCCTGGTCGGCCGTGGCGACCTGGAACGAGAACGCCTCGCTGTGCCTGAACGCCGGCCCGCCGTTGAGCCCCAGGCACGGGATGCCGAGCACGGTGAATTCGACGGTCAGCACGTCGCCCTTGCGGCCGGACGGATAGTCCGCGGGCGCGCGGAACACGGCGCCGACCGACGAGTCGGGAAAGGTCGCGGCGTAGAAGCGCGCGGCCGCTTCAGCCTCGCGGTCGTACCAGAGGCAGATGGTGTTCCTGACGGGCGCGTGCATGTCATGCCCCCACGCCGGCCATCGCGGCCGGATCCATCCACATCGGGGCCCAGACATGGCCGTCGGGGTCCATCAGGTCGCGACCGTACATGAAGCCGTGGTCCTGCACCGGATTGACGTCGGCGACGCCGCCGTGGGCGGCCGCGGCGGCGTTCATCGCGTCCACCGCTTCGCGGCTGTCCAGCGACAAGCCCAGCGCGACCTCGCTCGCGGTCGGCGGCGGGATCGGGCGCGTGGTGAAGGTCTGCCACTTGGCCCGGGTCAGCAGCATCAGGCTGATCGTCTCGCTCCAGACGAAGTGCGCCGCGGTGTCGTCGGACCACTGCGGGCTGTGCACGAAGCCCAGGGCCGTGTAGAAGCGCATCGAGGCGGCGAGATCGGCGACGGGCAAGCTGATGATGATCGTCTTGGGCATGGCGGCAACTCCTGTGGGTGGGTGCGACGCTCCGCTGCGTCGTCCTGATCTGGTCGAACGGCCGGCGACGATTTCGACAGGTTCGACCCCGGCCCTGTCGCGAACGACCATGCAAACCTAATTGGCGCCGTCCGCGGCGCCGAGATGGCGCGCCTGTCGGGCCGGGGTGGCGCCTGCGGCCTTGCGCGGACGCGGGGCCGGCAACACCGAATCCGGCGCTTCGAACGCGAGCCGCGTGCGGCCGCCAGCGTCGCGGTAGTCGGCGAGCAGGGCCGCCTCGACTGCACCACGATCCAGCACACGCACGTCAACCAGATGTTCGTGCAGCAGGTGCACCAGGCGTTCGTGCGCCAGCGCATGGGTCTGCTTCGTCTTCGCGTACAGCCAGTCGGACAGCGCGAGGAAATGCGCGAACGGCGATTCGCCGAGCAGCAGCGGCGTGGTGCGCGGATAACGCCCGGAGTTCGCGACGATGTCCCAGTAGCGGGCGAAGCGCGACAGGCGCTGCATGGTCGCGAAGTCGATCGTGTTCGTGGCGAGGATGTTGTACGGCGGCTCCGGATTGAAGCGCAGCCCGTGTTCGATCGTGTGCCGCGCGATCGGCGCGCCGCGCAGGCGCTTGAGGATGCCGAACTGGATCTCGTGCGGCCCCATGCGCACCAGGCGGTCGAAACCGGCGGCGAAGGTCGGCACGTCCTCGCCCGGCAGCCCGGCGATCAGGTCGACATGCAGGTGCGCCTGCGAGTGTTCGTGCAGCCAACGGATGTTGGCTTCGGCCACGTCGTTCTTCTGGCGCCGCGAAATGCGCGCCTGCGTGGCCGGATCGAAGGTCTGGATGCCGATCTCGAACTGCAGCGTGCCCGGCGGGAACTTCGCGATGCCGGCCTTGAGCTTGTCCGGCAGGTGGTCCGGGATCAGCTCGAAATGCACGAAGGGCGGATCGGCCGGATTCGCCTCGAGTTTCGCCAGGAAGAAGTCGAGGATGGCGAGCGAGGCATCGACCTTGAGGTTGAAGGTGCGGTCGACGAACTTGTACTGGCGCACGCCGCGCTGCCACAACGATTCGATGTGGGCGAGGAAGGCGTCGAGCGGGAACGGCCAGGCGGTCTTGTCGAGCGCCGAGAGACAGAACTCGCACTTGAACGGACAACCGCGCGAGGCTTCGACGTAGACGTGCCGGCGCGCCACGTCCTCGTCGTCGTATTCGTCGTAGGGCAGGACGATCCGGTCGAGCGGCGGCTGGATGCCCGGAATGATCTTCGCGGCGGGCCGTTCTCCCGCGAGCAGCTGCACGCACAGGGCCGCAAAACTGACGTCGCCCCAGCCGGTGACGACATGGTCGGCGTAGGCGCAGATGCGGCTCTCGTTGGTCTCGTAGCTCACCTCGGGCCCGCCGAGCACGACGATGACCTCGGGCGCGACCGCCTTCAGCATCGCGACCAGGCGCGTCGCTTCCTCGACATTCCAGATGTAGACGCCGAGGCCGACGATGCGCGGTCGTTCGGCGAGGATCCGCTCGACGATCTCCTCGCTCTTCTGGCCGATGACGAATTCGCGGATGCACGAACGCTCGCGCAACGCCCCCAGGTTCGCGCGCAGGTAGCGCAACCCGAGCGAAGCGTGCGCGTAGCGCGCGTTCAGCGTGGGCAGGACGATGTCGGTCATGCGCACATGATGACCGAGGCGGCACGGGCGAGGCCAGCGCCGCGCTAGCATGGCGGCCCGAATCAAGCCGACCGGAGTCCGCGATGCGCCCTGCCCTGCTGCTGATGTCCAGCCTCGTCCTGCTGTCCGCCTGCGCGACGACACCGTCGTCCGAAGCCCCGGCAACGCCCGCCGCGGCCGCGAAAGCCCCGGTGTCGGCGTTCGAAAAGGCGCGTGAATTCGATCGCGTCGTCGTCGCCGGACAGCCGACGCTGGACGACCTGAAGTCGCTCAAGGAACGCGGCATCACCCGCGTCTTCAATCTGCGCGGGGTCGAGGAAATGAAGCCGGAAACCCTCGGCTTCGACGAAGCGGCGGAACTGGCCGCACTCGGCATCGCCTACAGCAACCATCCGATCGACAAGCCCGAGGCTTACACGCCGGCCTTGCTCGACGCCTTCGCGCAGCAGGTCGAATCCGGCGACGGCAAGATCCTGCTGCACTGCACGGTCGGCTGGCGCGCCAGCAATGTCTACGCCGCCTACGCGATGAAGCATCTCGGCCAGACCCCGGACGAAGCCGCCCGCCTGCTCGAAGCCGTCGGCGGCTGGCCGTTGCCGCTCGAACGCCTCACCGGCGAACGCCTCGCCCTCGTCCGCCGCGACGACCTGACCAAACTCGGCTTCGAGGACTGATTCAGTCGGCGAGACCGATCTTCCTCAGGCCGGCGAGCACGGCGTCGCGATTGCCTTCGGGCGGCCATCCGACGACCTTGGCCTGAACGACGCCGTCCTGCAGGAAATAGAACACCGGCGAACGGTATTCGTCGACCGTCGGCCAATCGGCCCGATGCGTCATCGGCCGGATCGGCAGGTTCGGGTGCGCAGCGTTCTTTTCCGCGAATATCTCGGCCAGCAGCCGGCCTTCCGGCTGTGCCACCCAGGTGGAGTGCGCCACGAAGTGCTTCGACAGCAATTGATCGGCCTCGATGTCTTGTTTGGCGCGCTCGGATGGACCGCAGAGCGGATGCGACAGCACCACGATACGCGGCCCGCGATCCAGTGCGATCGACCGCACCGTGATCGAGGTCGGCGGTGCGTCGTAATCGAGGACGGCCGGTTTGGAGGACACCGGGACGGCGCCAAGGTCAGCAGGCAACGATTCGACATCCAGCCCGGGATGTCGCGCCGCCAAGGCTCGCGCATCGTCGAAGCGACGCCACTGCACCCACAGGCCGAACATGCGCTGCGATTCTTCCGGCGTCGCGAGCGCACGGCGCTCGAGTTCGGCATGAATCCGTCCGGGCAACGGGTCGTATGCGCCTTTCGGCAACCCGCCACGCGACAACTCGGCCGCTTGGAAGAACTCGTGCAACTCGGCGTCGCCGATGTCGGCGAGCGAGCCGACCGACAGTTCTTCGGCGAACAGTTCCCGAAAGCGCGCTGCGGTCACTTCGCTGCGGCGCTCGAAACCCAGTTCGAACGCCTGCGAGTAAGTCGAGACAAGCCGCCGATACCGATCACTCGGCACTTCCTCGGCGGCGCCCGATGCCGAATCCGAAATCAACAGCGCCACCAGCAACAGCGCCCATGTCATGCGCATCGCCACGCTCCCGCTCAGAACACCCGGCAGAACACGGCCTTGAGGTAGCGCGAATCCTGCACGTGCGCCAGCCACGGATGGTCGGGGCCGGCGCCGCGGACTTCGAGGATCTGCACCTGGCGGTTGGCGTAAAAGGCGGCGCGGCGGATCATGTCGAGGAACTGTTCCTCGCTCACCAGGCCGGTGCAGGAACAGGTGACGAAGATGCCGCCGGGCTTGACCACGCCGAGCGCGAGCTTGTTCATGTCCAGGTACTTCTTCAGCGCCGGGATCACCTGCTCGCGGTCGCGGGTCATCTTCGCGGGATCGAGGATGACGGTGTCGAATTCCTCGCCGTTGTTCGCGGCGTCGCGCAGCCACGGGAAGATGTCGGCGTGAACGAAGCGGATCCTGGCCTTGTTGAGCTGCGCGTTCTGCTTCGCGACCTCGATGATCTGTTCGTCGAGATCGACCGCGACCACTTCCTCGGCGCCGCCCAGCGCCTTCGCATAGACCGCGAAGCCGCCGGAGTTGCAGCACAGGTCGAGCACGCGCGCACCCTGGGTGAAGTCGGTCAGGCGCCTGCGGTTGTCGCGCTGGTCGCAGAAGAAGCCGGTCTTGTGGCGACCGCCGGCGGCGACGCGGAACTTGAGGCCGTGCTCGGTGATCGTCACCGGCGGCGGCGGGCTGGGCACGTTGCAGTCGAAACTCTCCTGCTTCGCGACGTGTTCTTCCGCGAACCAGTACATGGTCGAGTTCGGGAAGTGCTCGTCGAGGATGCGCCGCACCAGGTCGCGCTGCTTCCACATGCCGGCCGAGAAGTACTCGATGACCAGCAGCGAACCGAAGCGGTCGACCACCAGGCCGGACAGCCCGTCGCCTTCCGAGTGCACGACGCGATAGGCGTCGGTCACCGCGTCGAGCTTGAGGATGTCGCGGCGCAACTGGACGGCTTCGCCGATGCGGCGGCGGAAGAAGTCGTCGTCGATGGCCTCGTCCGGATCCTCGCTGAGCACGCGCAGGCTGATGCGCGAATGGCCGTTGTAGAAGCCGCGGCCGCAGAACTGGCCATCGCGGTCGTAGATCTCGACGATGGTGCCGGGGCGCGGCTTCGGCTCGGGTTTCTCGACCATCTTCTGGAAGATCCAGGGATGGTTGGACTTGCGTTCGATCTTCAGACGCACGACCGGCAGCGCGTCCCGGGCCTCGATGTTCTTCATGGGCTGTTCCCGCAGAATTGGGCGCGAACCTGGTTCGCTTCGTCCATCCAGCCTTGCAGGCGCTGGATGCGTGTGTCGGAGGAAGGATGCGTGGACATGAACTCGGGCGGCGCCTGGCCGGCCGCGTTCGCGCCCATGCGTTGCCACAGGCCGATCGATTCGGCCGGGTCGAAGCAGGCCGCCGCGGCGAGCATCAGCCCGACGTGGTCGGCTTCGGACTCGTGCTTGCGTGAAAACGGCAGGGTCAGCCCGTACTGCGTGCCGACGCCGATCGCGGCCATCAGCATCTGGCGCTGGCGCGGGTCCATGTCGCTCGTGGACAGGCCGGCAGCGGCGGCCCCGACCTGGACCAGCTTCTGCTGCGCCATGCGCTCGGCGCCGTGGCGCAGGACGGCGTGCGCGATCTCGTGGCCCATGATCGCGGCCAGCGCGTCCTCGTTCTGCGCGATCGGCAGGATGCCGGTGTAGACCGCCATCTTGCCGCCGGGCAGGCAGAACGCGTTCGCCTGTTCGGACTCGATCACCGCGACTTCCCACTCGAACGCGTCCCAGGGCGTGACCGCGGCGACGCCGCGCGTCGCGGCGAGGTGCTGCTCCAGGCGCGGGCCGGCGGCGATCAGGCGGCGCGCGATCTCGCGCACCTCGTTCACCGCCTCGCCTTCGCGCAGTACCTGCGACTGTTCCAGGATCTGCCGGAATCCCTGCAGGCCGAGCGCGACTTCCTGGTCCATGGTCGTGTCGACCAGCTGCGTGCGGCCGGTGAACGCCGCCTCCTGGCGATGGCTCAGCCAGTAGTAGCCGAGGTAGCCGGCGAACAGCAGCAACACCCACCAACGCATGCCGCCGCGCCGGCGTTGGCCGTTCAGAGCGAATCCTGGGTCCATCGAAGCGTCCTGTCGCGCGGGGCGGGCCGGCGATTGTAGTGGCTAGAGCTCGCGCGCGACGCGGAAGCCGACGCGGGCGCTGCGGGTGTCGGCGGCGACGCCGAGGCGGTAGGCCGAACGCGCCTGGTCCGGATCGCTGCCCCAGGACGCGCCGCGCACCACGCGCTTGCTGCAGCCGCGGTTGACCCAGGCGGAACCGTCCTCGGGCGCCCGCAGGAAGTTCTGGTGCCAGCAGTCCTCGACCCATTCCGAGACGTTGCTGCCCATGTCGAACAGGCCGAAGCCGTTGGCCTCGAAGCGCGCCACCGGCGCCGGGCCCCAGTAACCGTCCCGATAACCCTCGAAGGCCTTGGCCCAGGTGCGCTTGCTGCGCGAACGGTCGCCCTCGCCGGTGAGGTTGCCGACCTGCCGATCCGGCGCGCCGTCGCCCCACCAATAGGCGGTGGTCGTGCCGGCGCGCAGCGCGAACTCGAACTCGGCTTCGCTCGGCAGGCGGTAGCGCTGTCCGGTCATCTCCGACAACCATTGCGCGTAGGCGGCGGCGTCGTTCCAGGAGACATGCACGACCGGCTCGCCGCTCTTGGCGCGTCCGCCCTGAAAATCGTTCTCCCAGGACACGCCGCCGCGCTTGACGATGCGACCGGTGCGTTCGTCATAGGTGCTGGAATCGCCCTGCTGCTCGGCGTCGCTGCGGTAACCGGACTCGCGCACGAAGCGGCGGAATTCGGCCACGCTGACTTCGTGCCGCGCCAGCGCGAACGGCCGGGTGATGCGCACCGCGTGCTGCGGCCCCTCGGATGCGTTGCGTCCGACCTCGTTCTCGGGCGAGCCCATCTGGAACTCGCCGACCGGCACGACCACCAGTTGCGGGCCCTCGCCGCTGCGATCCTTGAAGGTGTCGCTGAAGCGTTCGCCGGGCTGGTAGTTCGCGTACAGGGCCGCGTTCGCACGGCGCTGCTCGACCGCCATCAGTCGTTCCGGGGCCACCCCGAGCGCACGCGCCTGCTCGAGCAGGATGCTGGCGTTGACCAGGTCGCGTGCCGCCAGCGCCGTCTCGGCGCGCAGCAGGAAGTCTTCGCCGGCACGCGACTTCAGTTCGCCGATCTTCTGCTCGGCCTCGGTGCGGCGCGAGGACTCGGCGCCGATCGACATCGCCTTGACCAGCAGGGCGTCGGCATCGGCAAAGCGCTGCTCCGAGGCCGCGCGCAGGGCGTCGTCCAGCACCTGGTTTTCGATGTCGGCCAGGCCCTTGATCGCGGCGCGATTGCGCGCATCGAGCGCGAGCGCCGCACGGAACGATGCCACCGCGCTGGCATCGCTGGGCTCGAACACCGCGCCCGCGGCCAGGCGTTGACCGGCTTCGGCCAGCTTGCCGCGCAACTCGGCCAGGCGGGTGATGCGCAGCGCCAGCGGCGGCGCCCGGCGGTCGCGGATCGCGTGCACGTCGAGTGCGGCGAGCAGGTCCTCGGCGCTCTTCACGTCGCCGTCGTCGAGCTGGTTCTCGGCCTGCGCGAACAACGCATCGAGCACCGCGCTGCGGCCGAGCCGCGCCTTCTCGTGGCCGGGATCGAGCGCCAGCACCTGGCCGAACCAATGCAGCGCGTTGTCGTCGTCCGGCACCAGCCAGCGCCGCTCCTCGACCGCGGCCTCGGCCGACGCGAGCCACGCCGCGACCTGCTTGCGCTGCTCGGCGTCGAGCTTGCCGGGCTGGGGCGGCGGCGCTTCTTCTTCGACGATCTCGGGCTCGGCCTGGGCCGCCTGCGCGGCCAGCTCCTTCACGCGTTCGGGCACCGCTTCGACCACGGGCGGCGGCGGACGCGACCAGTCGATGCGCTCCAGCCCCGGAAACAGCCAGCGCCAGGCCATCGCGAACGCGAGCAGGGCAACGCCGGCCAC
>ERZ1645187.1810-NODE-1810-length-19328-cov-9.147356_pt1 | contig 19328 bp, 16 predicted proteins | sample MGYA00575352_ERZ1645187 | MGnify/ENA primary metagenome ERZ1645187 (study PRJEB40837, sample SAMN11349314) | freshwater sediment metagenome | isolation source: river sediment | host: Sediment | place: India: Wazaribad , New Delhi | collected 2017-02-21 ... | reverse complement strand
AACAACGTCCTCGGCTTCCCCTACATCTTCCGCGGCGCCCTCGACGTCCGCGCCAAGACGATCAACATGGAGATGAAGATTGCCGCGGTGAACGCTCTGGCCGAGCTCGCCCGCGAGGATGTGCCCGACGAAGTGGCCTCGGCCTACCAGGGCTCGCGCCCGCGCTTTGGCCGCGAATATCTCATCCCCGTGCCGTTCGATCCGCGCCTGATCGCGATCGTGCCGCCGGCGGTGGCGCAGGCCGCCATGGACACCGGCGTCGCGCGCAAGCCGATCGTCGACATGAAGGAATACCGGCATGAATTGTCGGCCCGCCGCGACCCTGTCGCCGGCGTCCTGCAGTCGATCTTCGAGCGCGTCCGCCGTTCGCCCAAGCGCGTCGTCTTCGCCGAGGGCGAGGAGGAGCAGGTGATTCGCGCCGCGCTGTCCTTCGTCAACCAGGGGCTCGGCACGGCCGTGCTCGTCGGCCGCGAGGAGCGCGTGCGCGAGACGGCGGCCAACGCCGGCATCGATTTGGGCGATAAGGACGTCGAGATCCATAACGCACAGAAATCGCAGCATAATTCAGCTTACGCCCAGCTGCTCTACGAGCGCCTGCAGCGCAGGGGCTTCCTGCTGCGCGACTGCCAGCGCATCATCAATTACGACCGCAACCACTTCGCCGCGGCGATGGTGGCCGCCGGCGACGCCGACGCCATGGTGTCCGGCGTCACCCGCAACTTCTCCATCGCCCTGGAGGAAGTGCGCCGCGTGATCGACGACAAGCCGGGCCACCGCCTGATCGGCGTCTCGATCGTGCTGACGCGCGGCGAGCCGATCATCGTCGCCGATACGGCCATCACCGAAATGCCGGAAGCCGAGGATCTCGCCGACATCGCCGTCGAGGCCGCCGGCATGGCGCGCCGCCTCGGCTACGAGCCGCGCGTCGCCATGCTCGCCTTCTCGACCTTCGGCCACCCGGCCGGCGACCGCTCCAAGCGCGTCAAGGAGGCCGTGCGCCTGCTCGACGAGCGCCGCGTCGACTTCGAATATGACGGCGAGATGGCCGCCGACATCGCGCTCAACCGCGAGCTGATGAAGGCCTATCCGTTCTGCCGCCTGACCGATACGGCCAACGTGCTGGTCATGCCGGCCTTCCATTCGGCTTCGATCGCCACGAAGATGATGCAGGAGCTTGGCGGCGCCACCGTCATCGGCCCGATCGTCGTCGGCCTGTCGAAGCCGGTTCAGCTCGTCCACCTCGGCGCGAAGGATTCCGATATCGTCAATATGGCGGCGCTCGCAGCCTTCAATATTGGCGGTTGATCGCGAAGCTTAAGCACAACCATTGCGTTGCGTCATCAAATTGCAACGCATTGGTTGTGATATATTTATCGCAATGCAGCGCAAACCGGTTGGTACGGTGTTTCCGCCATTGCCTGCGACAGCCAGGCACTGCTAGGAATGCAGCGGTATCACAAATAGATGGCGTAGACTTAGCAATAAGGCCGCTGTCAATTAACCAAGGAACCGAACATGATCTCCAGCAAGACGCTCATCGTCGCCGCCGCTGCGGCTCTCGTTTCGTCGGCCGCCCTCGCGGCTGACCTGCCGTCGCGCAAGGCTCCGGTCTACGCTCCGGTCGCCGCTCCGATCTTCACCTGGTCGGGCTTCTACGTCGGCGCCAACGTCGGCTACGGCTTCGTGAACGGCGACCGCGTCGGCGTGTGGGCCCCGAACTATCTCGGCCAGATCGGCGACGCCAAGTCGCAGGGCGTGCTGGGCGGCCTCCAGGCCGGCTATAACATCCAGAGCGGCGCGCTGGTTTACGGCGTCGAGGGCGACTTCCAGCTGACCTCGATGAAGAAGACCGTCGGCCTCGGCCCGATCACGGCCCAGATGAAGGATCCGGCGTTCGGCACGATCCGCGCCCGCCTCGGCTACGCCATGGGCAACACGCTCGTTTACGCCACCGGCGGCGTCGCCTTCACCGACGTCGAGTCGACCCTCGCGGTCGGCCCGTTCGCGCGCAAGCAGGACAAGTGGCGCACCGGCTGGACCGCTGGCGCTGGCGTCGAGTACGCCTTCAACCACAACTGGTCGACCAAGCTCGAGTACCTCTACGTCTCGACCGGCAAGCACTGGACGGATCAGGTTCCGCCCTTCTACACCCGCGAGACGCAGTCGTTCCACGTCATCCGCGCCGGCCTGAACTACAAGTTCGGCGGCCCGGCTCCGGTTGTCGCCAAGTACTGATCTTTTCAGACCTCGTCTGGAATTTGGGAAAGCCCGGCCTCGCGCCGGGCTTTTTCTTTGCGCGCTGCCGCTGTGCTGAAATTTTTCGGAGCGCCGGCGGCCGGGTGTTGCAATTGCGACGTCCCGGTCGTTTAAGAAGGCGCCGCCGACCGACCGGCTGCGTTTGGCCGAAATGGATGGGTGCGATGAAGATTGCGATGATCGGTTCTGGCTATGTCGGCCTCGTCTCCGGCGCCTGTTTCGCCGATTTCGGTCACGACGTCGCCTGCGTCGACAGCAACCCGGACAAGATCGCGGCGCTCAACGCCGGCCGAATCCCGATCTTCGAGCCCGGCCTTGATTCGCTCGTCGCCGCCAATCGCGCCGCCGGCCGCCTGTCGTTCACCACCGACCTGAAGGCGGCGGCGCGTCAGGCGGATGCGGTGTTCATCGCCGTCGGCACGCCCTCGCGCCGCGGCGACGGCCATGCGGACCTGTCCTATGTCTATGCCGCTGCGGCCGAGATCGCCGCGGCGATCGAGGGCTTCACCGTCGTCGTCACCAAATCGACCGTTCCGGTCGGCACCGGCGACGAGGTCGAGGCGATCATCCGCAGGGTCAATCCACAGGCCGACGTGGCCGTCGTCTCCAACCCGGAATTCCTGCGCGAAGGTGCTGCAATTTCCGATTTCAAGCGACCGGACCGCATCGTCATCGGCCTTGAGGACCCGCGCGCCCGCGCTGTCATGGAAGAGATGTACCGGCCGCTCTACCTCAACCAGGCGCCGCTGCTGTTCACCTCGCGGCGCACGTCGGAACTGACGAAATACGCCGCCAACGCCTTCCTCGCCACCAAGATCACCTTCATCAACGAGATGGCCGACCTGTGCGAGGCCGTCGGCGCCGACGTGCAGGACGTCGCGCGCGGCATCGGCCTCGACAACCGCATCGGCCGCAAGTTTCTGCACGCCGGCCCCGGCTACGGCGGCTCGTGCTTTCCCAAGGACACGCTCGCCCTGATTCGCACGGCCCAGGAAGCTGGGGCGCGGACGCGCATCGTCGAGACGGTCGAGGCGGTCAACAAGGCGCGCAAGAAGGAGCTTTGCGCGCGAGTCGAGAAGGCGTGCGGCGGTTCCGTCGCCGGCAAGACGGTCGCGCTGCTCGGCCTCGCCTTCAAGCCCAACACCGACGACATGCGCGACGCGCCGTCCATCGACCTCGTCGCCGGGCTGGTCGCGGCCGGGGCGCGGGTGACGGCCTACGATCCCGAAAGCATGGAGCAGGCGCGGCCGCTCATGCCGGACGTCGCCTTCTGCGCCGACGCCTATGCCTGCGTCGAAGGCGCCGACGCGCTGGTGATCGTCACGGAATGGGACGCCTTCCGTGCGCTCGATCTCGGCCGCATCAAGGCCGCGCTGCGCGCGCCCGTCGTCGTCGATCTGCGCAACATCTACAGGCCGGAAGACATGCGCCGCCGCGGCTTTGACTATTCGAGCGTCGGGCGCGCCTGAGAGGCTTCAGATCGTCACCTGCGCGCCGAGTTCGACGACGCGGTCTGACGGGATCGAGAAGAAGTCCGTGGCGTTGGCGGCCTGTTTCGACAGCGCGACAAAAAGATTGTCCTGCCAGGTCGGCATTCCCGACGTCGGCGACGGCTTCAGCGTGCGTTTGCCGAGGAAGAATGACGTCGTCATGATGTCGAACTTGACGCCGGCCTTGCGCATGGTGGCGAGCGCCGCCGGCACGCGCGGGCTTTCCATATAGCCGTAGTGCAGCGTGATGCGCTTGAAGTCGGGCGACAGCTCCTCGATCTCGAAGCGTTTCTCCGGCGACACGCGCGGCCGCGTCTCCGTCACCACGTTCATGATGATGACGCGCTCGTGCACGACCTTGTTGTGCTTGAGATTGTGCATCAGCGCGGACGGGGCGACCTCGGGGTCGCTGGTCAGGAACACGGCCGTGCCGGGCACGCGCGTCGGCTTCGATTTGTCCAGCATGCGGATGAGGTCGCGCGTCGGAATCGAGTCGCGGTGGGTCTTCTGCGCCAGCTGCGCCGTGCCGCGCGACCAGGTCCACATGATGATCAGCATGGACGAGCCGATCAGCACCGGCACATAGCCGCCGTCGAAGATCTTGACGACGTTGGCGGAAAAGAAGGCGAACTCGATCGTCAGAAAGGCGCCGCTGAGCAGCGCCGCCGCCCAGACGTTCCAGCGCCAGAGCTGCCAGACCACGATGAAGCCGAGGCAGGTGTCGACGATCAGCGAGGCAGTGACGGCGATGCCATAGGCCGAGGCCAGATTGCTCGACGTCTTGAACATCAGCACGAGCAGGATGACGCCGATCAGCAGCATGCGATTGACGCGCGGCAGGAAGATCTGGCCCTCCTGCTTGTCTGATTTGTGCTGAATCTCGAGGCGCGGCAGCAGGCCGAGCTGGATCGCCTGCCGCGCCAGCGAGAAGGCGCCGGTGATCGTCGCCTGGCTGGCGATGACGGTGGCGAGCGTCGCCAGGATGACGAGCGGCAGCAGCGCCCATTTCGGCGCCAGCAGAAAGAACGGATCGTCGATCGCCGCCGGGTTGGACAAGGTCAGCGCGCCCTGGCCGAGATAGTTCAGGATCAGCGCCGGCAGGACGAAGAAAATCCACGCGACCTGGATGGGTCGGCGGCCGAAATGACCCATGTCGGCATAAAGCGCTTCCGCGCCGGTCACCGCCAGAAACACGCTGCCGAGCACGATGAAGCTGAGCATGCCGTGCGAAAACAGGAACATCAGCCCGTAATAGGGATTGAAGGCGTGCAGCACGCGCGGGTCATCGCCGATATGGCTGAGGCCGAGCACGGCGAGGGTCAGGAACCAGACCAGCATGATCGGCCCGAAGGCTTTGGCCACTTTCCCGGTGCCGTGGCTCTGCACGAAGAACAGGCTGATCAGAATGACCAGCGTGATCGGCAGGACGTAATGCTCGAATTGCGGCGCGACGAGCTTGAGGCCTTCGACCGCCGAGAGCACCGAAATCGCCGGGGTGATGATGGCGTCGCCGGAAAACAGCGAGGCGCCCAGCACGCCCAGAAAAAACACCGGCGCCGAGCGCCGGCCCATGGCGCCCTGCGCCAGCGCCATCAACGACAGGGTGCCGCCCTCGCCGCGGTTGTCGGCGCGCATTAGAAACAGCACGTATTTCAGCGTGACGATGATGAACAGCGCCCAGATCAGCAGCGAAATAATGCCGAGAATGTCGTTTTCGGTCACGCCGACCGCTTTGGTGTGGGCGAGCGACTCGCGCAGCGCGTAGAGCGGACTCGTGCCGATGTCGCCGTAAACGACGCCAATGGAGCCGAGCGTGAGAGCCCCGAAGCCGGATTTGCCATGGCCGTGATGGGCCGGAGCGTTGTGGCCGGCGTCTCCCTTCGGCGACACCGTTTCCTGCGCGAGATTTTGCGCCATGTTCAACCTTCCAGGCTGTCCGCAACGGCCGGCCCTTTTCAGGGAGGCAAACCGAGTGTCGCCGTATAGCGGTTTCTTGCGCAACAGAGAAGAGCGCTCGTCTCGGCGCTTTGACGATCTGAGCGCCGACGCCTTGCCCTGCGCGCGCCTTCCTGCCATCACGCAAGCCATGCCGTCCGCATTCGATTTCCCGCTGCCGATCGACGAGGCGCTGCCGGCTTTGACGGCGGCGCTCAGCGCTTGCCCGCGCGCCGTGCTCGTCGCCCCGCCCGGCGCGGGCAAGACGACGCGCGCGCCGCTGGCCCTGATGGACGAGGCCTGGGCCGCATCCGGCAAGATCGTCATGCTGGAGCCGCGCCGGCTGGCGGCGCGCGCCGCCGCCGAACGCATGGCCTCCACGCTGGGCGAGGCGGTCGGCGACACCATCGGCCTGCGTATGCGCATGCTGTCGCGCACATCGGCCAAAACCCGCGTCGAGGTCGTCACCGAGGGCGTCTTCGCCCGCATGATCCTCGACGATCCGGAATTGAACGGCGTCTCCGCCGTACTGTTCGACGAATATCACGAGCGCTCGCTCGACGCCGATCTCGGCCTCGCGCTGGCGCTCGACGCGCAGGCCGGCCTGCGCGAGGATCTGCGCATTCTCGTCATGTCGGCGACGCTCGACGGCGCGCGCGTGGCCAAGCTTCTCGACGGCGCGCCCGTCATTGAATCGCAAGGCCGCGCCTTCCCCGTCGAGACGGTCTATCTCGGCCGCGACCCGCGCCAGCGCATCGAGGAGGCCGTGGTTCAGGCCTGCCTGAAAGCCTTGGCCGAGGAGCCGGGCTCATTGCTCGTCTTCCTGCCGGGGCAGGGCGAAATTGCCCGCGTCGCCGCCATGCTGACGGAAAAGGTGCGCGATCCGTCCGTCGATATCGCGCCGCTTTATGGCGCGATGGACCGCGCCGCGCAGGACCGGGCGGTCAGCCCGACGCAGGCCGGCCGCCGCAAGATCGTGCTGGCGACGTCGATCGCCGAAACCTCGCTGACCATCGAGGGCGTGCGCGTCGTCATCGACGCCGGACTTGCCCGGGTGCCGCGTTACGAGCCCGATCTTGGCCTGACCCGGCTGGAGACCGTGCGCGTCTCGCGCGCCGCCGCCGACCAGCGCCGCGGCCGCGCCGGCCGCACCGAACCGGGCGTCTGCTATCGCCTGTGGGAGGCGGCGGGCGACGGCGCATTGCAGCCCTACGCCCAGCCCGAAATCCTCTCGGCAGACCTGTCGGGCCTCATGCTCGACCTCGCCGCCTGGGGCGTGCGCGATCCCGCCTCCGGCCTGCTCTGGCTCGACCCGCCGCCGGCGCCCGCGCTGAAGGAGGCGCGCGCCCTGCTCGTCGACATCGGCGCGCTCGACGCCGACGGCGCGATCAACGCCGAAGGGCAGGCGGTGCGCGCCTTCGCTTTGCCGCCGCGTCTCGCCCGAATGATGGTCGACGCCGGCCGCGCCGGCGAAGCCGGTCTTGCCGCCGACATCGCCGCCGTTCTCACCGAGCGCGGTCTGGGCGGCGACGGCGCTGATCTTGTCGCCCGCATCGAGCGCTTCCGCCGCGAGCGCGGCCTGCGCGCCGAGGATGCGCGCCGGCTCGCCCGCAATTGGGCGCGGCAGGCGGGCGGCAAGGCGCAGGGCGATACGCCCGTCGAGGAGGCGGGCCGCCTGCTGGCTTTGGCCTATCCCGACCGCATCGCCAAGGCGCGCGGCAAGCCGGGCGAGTTTCTCATGGCCAACGGCCGCGCCGCCGCGCTGGAGCCGCCGCACGAGGCTTTGGCGCGCGCGCCGTTCCTCGCCATCGGCGAGATCGCCGGCCGCGCGGCGGCGGCCCGCATCCTGCTCGCCGCCGCCTTGACGGCGGAAGAGGTCGACGCTCTGGCGGGCGAACGCATCGTCGCGCGCGACGAAATCGCCTTCGACAAGGAGCGCGCCGCGCTCTCCGCCCGCCGCCGCCGCCGTCTCGGCGCGATCGTGCTGGCGGAGGCGACCCTGCCGACGCCGACCGGGCCGGAGGCGGCGCGCATCCTCGCCGAGGGCGTCGTCGCTTTGGGCCTCGTCCGCCTGCCGTGGACGAAGGCGACGAAGCAATGGCGCGACCGGGTGATGTTTCTGGCGCGCGCCGAGGGCGAGGCGGAGGGCTGGCCCGATCTGTCCGACGCGGCGCTGGCGGCGAGCGCGGCCGACTGGCTCGCGCCGTTCATCGACGGCCGCGCCAGTCTCGCCGCGATCACGCCGGACGATCTCGAACAGGCGCTGCACGCGCTGTTGCCCTGGGACATGCGGCGGCGTCTGGAGGCCGAGGCCCCGACGCATTACGAAACGCCGGCCGGCTCGCGCGTCGCTCTCGACTACGAGGCCGAGGGCGGCCCGACCCTTTCCGTCCGCGTGCAGGAATTGTTTGGCCTCAGCGCCCATCCGGCGCTGGCGGGCGGCCGCGTGCCGCTGACGCTGCAATTGCTGTCGCCGGCGCATCGGCCGATCCAGATCACGCGCGACCTGCCCGGCTTCTGGCGCGGCTCGTGGGCCGAGGTGAAAACCGAGATGAAGGGCCGCTATCCGCGCCATGTCTGGCCTGACGATCCGTCAGCGGCGCAGGCGACGACGCGCGCCAAGCCGCGCGGAACCTGAACCGCAAATCATTATTGCCGATTTAACTTCTGTTCAGGGACTTGCTGCGAAACTGCCCCTGCGTCGCCGTGGGGGCGACGGATCAGGCGGCGTCCGCATGCTCGCGCAAGTCAAGTATCTCGCTGTCGTCGGCGTCGTCGCCGCCGTCGCCGCGCCGCAGGCCCCGCGCCTGATCGAGCAATGGAAGCAGACGCGGGCGACGCCCGTGGCGGCGTCCGCAAGCCCAGCGCAGCCCCTGCCGCGCGCCTCCGCCGGTTTCGGCGCGGTCGATTTGCCGCCCGAGCAGGGCGGCCACTACTTCGCTCCTGTCGAAATCGAGGGAACGCGCCTGCGCATGATGGTCGACACCGGCGCGACGGTCGTCGCGCTCAGCGCCGACGACGCCGAGAAAATCGGCCTGCGCCCCATGCCCGCCGATTTCTCCGTTCCGGTGCAGACCGCCAATGGCGTCGCCTACGCCGCCCGCGCCCGCCTGCGCGAAGCGCGCATCGGCACGATCGCGCTGCGCGACGTCGACGCGCTGGTGCTGCCGCGCGCCGTCGCCTCGCAAAGCCTGCTCGGCATGAGTTTTCTCAAACGCCTGTCGGGATTTGGCTACGAAGCCGGCCGTCTTGTTCTGCGTCAATGACGATCGCCCTGACCTTTGCCCTCAATTCGCCGTGCTCACGGACGAAACGACTTCACCTCGCACAGCCGAAGGATTGAAAATGCTGTCCAAACCGGTTCCCCAGCTTCTGCCCAACACGCTCGAATACGAGACCATTCCGATGGTCAAGGCGACGGGCTTTCGCGAATATGACGCGCGCTGGCTGTTCGAGAAGGAGATCAATCTCCTCGGCATTCAGGCTCTGGGGCAGGGCCTCGGCACCTTGCTGCATGAAATGGGCGTGCCGCTGGAGCTCGCCACCGGCCACGACTACCGCGCCTATTCGTCGTCGATCAAATATGCGCTGATGACCGGCCTGATGTCGGCGGGCGTCAAGGTGCACGACATCGGCCTCGCCCTGTCGCCGATGGCCTATTTCGCCCAGTTCGCGCTCGACGTGCCGGCCGTCGCCATGGTCACGGCCTCGCACAACGACAACGGCTGGACCGGCGTGAAGATGGGCGCGCAGCGCCCCGTCACCTTCGGCCCCGACGAGATGACGCGCCTGAAGGAGATCGTCCTTTCCGGCAAGTATCGCTCGGCCGATACCGGCGGCTATCGCTATGTCGAGAATTTCGGCAAGACCTATATCGACGATCTCGTTTCGCACGCCAGGATCAAGCGCAAGCTGAAGGTCGTCGCCGCCTGCGGCAACGGCACGGCCGGCGCCTTCGCGCCGCAGATGCTGGAGCGCCTCGGCGTCGAGGTCGTGCCGATGGATGTGCATCTCGACTACAATTTCCCGCGCTACAATCCCAATCCCGAAGACATGGAAATGCTGCACGCCATGGCCGCCAAGGTGCGCGAAGTCGGCGCCGATGTCGGCCTCGGCTTTGATGGCGACGGCGACCGCTGCGGCGTCGTCGACAACAACGGCGACGAGATCTTCGCCGACAAGATCGGCGTCATGCTGGCGCGGGATCTCTCCAAGATTTACCCGAACGCGACCTTCGTCGTCGACGTCAAGTCGACCGGCCTGTTCGCCGCCGATCCGGTGCTGATCGCCAATGGCGTCAAGGCCGATTACTGGAAGACCGGCCATTCCTACATCAAGCGCCGCGTCACCGATCTCAAGGCGCTGGCGGGCTTCGAGAAGTCGGGCCACTTCTTCTTCAACGCGCCGGTCGGGCGCGGCTATGACGATGGCCTGCTGACCGCGATCCACGTGCTCGAAATGCTCGACCGCAATCCCGACAAGTCGATGTCGCAGCTCTATTCGGAACTGCCCAAGACCTGGGGCTCGCCGACCATGGCGCCGCATTGCGACGACGAGAAGAAATACGGCGTCGTCGACAAGGTCGTCGCCCGCTTCAAGGAGATGGAAGCCCGGGGCGAGAGCTTCACCGGCCAGAAGATCAAGAGCCTCGTCACCGTCAACGGCGTGCGCGTCACGGTCGAGGACGGCACCTGGGGCCTCGTGCGCGCCTCGTCCAACAAGCCGGAACTCGTCGTCGTCGTCGAAAGCCCGGCGTCGGAGGCCCGCATGCGCGAGATGTTCCACGCGGTCGACAAGGTGCTGCGCGAGAACCCGGAAGTCGGCGCCTACAACCAGACGATCTGAGGCGCGGCCTCGCGCCAAAAGAAACGCCCGCGGGGAAGCCTCCCCGCGGGCGTTTTGCTTCTGCCTGTCAGCCGGCGCCTAGGGACAGATGGTGGCGCCGGTCGGCGTCGTCGTCGACAGGCTCAGCGTCGAGGCGACGCGCGGCGGCATGTAGGAGGTGCTGCCCATGTTGAGGATCGCGCCGACGTTCCATTTCATCAGCGCATGGCCGAAGCCCGGCTCGTAGGTGTATTTGACGTCGGCCACGACAATGAAGGGGCGCGCCGTCGTCGTTGCCGTCGGGGCGACGAGATCCTGCGGAATATTGGTCGGCGCCGGCGCCGTCGTATTGCTCACCAGCGTCAGGGAGCCGGTGCAGGACCGCGCCGTGCCGCCATTGTTGACCACCGTCCACTTGACCTTGGCGGTGCAGCAGGTGCCGTCGGTCTTCGTCTGCGCCTGCACGCCGGAGATGGTCATCTTGAGCGCCGTGGTCGAATAGGGCGACAGGATCGACTTCGAGGCGTTGAAGACATTGGTCAGCGTCGTATTGTCGAGCGCCACGCCGCTGGCCTGTTGCGCCACGAGATCCGACATGGCGCGCGCGGCGAGATTGACCTTGCGGCTGGCCATGACGCCCTTGGTGATTTCGGCGCAGCCGAGATAGAGCGTCAGCATCACCGGCAAGATCAGCGCGAATTCGGTCGCCGCGATGCCGCCGGCGTCGTCGCGGACGCGCAACGCCGTCTGGCGCAGGCGTTCGGCGTGGAGGCGAAGGGTTGAGATTGTCATTTTTCGCGGCTCCGTTGCTCAGCAACCCGTGACATAGCCGGTCCAGCCGCTATAGGGCTCGGTGCGGAATACGGAGGTGCCGGTCAGCATGTGGACGCGCTGTCCGCCGCTCAACTCCGTACCCGCCGTGACCTGGCCCAGCGACCCGTCCGCCATGCGCGCGATGATCGCGAAATAGACCGGCAGCGGATAGAAAATGCGCACCACCGTGATGTCGCCCGGCGCGCCGAGGCAGAATTTGTAGGATGCCGGCCGCGAGAAATCGATCGAGGCGAAATCCGCCGCGCCGCGCGCGTCGATCTGCACTTTCGAGCAATCGACGAAGCTCGGCAGCAGCCGTTTGCCCGTGGCCGGGCACAAGACCTGGCTACGGAAGGCGCTCGCCGTGGTGATGTTGGCGGTCTGTGTCTGGCCGGTCATCACCTGCCGCGCGGCTTCGGACACGCCCGATTCGATGGCTTCGGTCACGAAGAACACGAAGGCCGTTTCGAAAATCGCGAACAGAAGGCCGATGAACGGAACCGATATAATGGCGAATTCGACGGCCGTCGCGCCGTCTTTTTCCTTACGGAAACGGGCAAGCAACTTGCCGACGATCGCCCGCGCGGCGACGGTCGGTTTGGCACGCTCGCTCATGACGCTACTCCTGTGCCGGATGAAGAACGCTGTCCGGCAAAATCTCTACAATGCGAGCTAGTTTGCGCCTGATCGCTTTCGGAAATATTACCCCGGTCGCGCGACTTGCGTTAATTACTTGGATTTTCCCAGGCCCTCGCGGGCGCGGATCTGGGTGGCGACGTCGCCCATGTATTTGCCGCTGTCGCCCAGGGCCACCGCCGGCTGGCAGCGCGGCGCGCAGGAATATGATTCGCGCTCCATGCCGCGTTGCACGACGAGGTTGCGGCTGTCGCCGTTGACGCGCACGATCGACTCGGCCACGGGCTCGCCATTGGCGTCGAGGGCGATGAGATTGGTCTCGCCGAAACCTTTGCCGGTGACGACCATCACGCCATTGGCCTTCAGCAGGGTCACGTCGGCCACCGACGGATTGCCGATGATCAGCGTTTGGGTGCGCTCTGGCAGTTTGACGATGCGCGCCTGATCGAGGCTGACGACGACGAGCGAATTGGCGGCGGCTGCCGGCGTGGGCGGCGCGGCCAGCGCCAACGTCGGCGTGGAAAGCGCCGCAGCGAAGAAAGCGGAGGCCAGGATTGGAATGGAACGCATCATAAGCCTCGGGTAAGGCGAAACAGCTTTCATCCATTCCAACGGAAATTGGTGAATGATTGCTAAACCGCACCGCCGATGGAAGGCGGAATTTTTATTAATGAGGCGATGATCAGGTGACGCAAAGGAAAGACGCTCAAGTCGAAATGTGCTGCAAAAATATTGCAAGCGTCTGATTTAAAAGAAGAATTTTTCAAGAATAGACTGCCTTTTATCGAAACAGCTGCAACGGCGATGTTTTGAAGTCCCGATTAACGGCTTCGCAACAAGTGCGATCTATCCTCAGACCCAATCCAGCGAATGCCTGAGCAGAAGACATGCTGGATGTTCGGTAGGTTTCAGGAGCACACTCATGAAGAATCTTTTTTCCCGCTTCGCCCAGGATGAGTCCGGCGCGACCGCCATCGAATACGGCTTGATCGCCGGCCTGATCAGCGTCGTCATCATCACTGCGGTGACCAAGCTCGGCACCTCGATTTCGGCGAAGTTCAACACCGTCGCCAACAGCCTGACCTGATCCGCCGAACTTTCGGGGCATCAGCGCGGGGCGGCGCCTGAAAACGCCGCCTCCCTTTCTTGCCGAAATTCAACACAAAATAATTGTGGAATTTCGCGTCGCCATTTCTGACAGTTTGAACCTTTTAGGCGGCCGCCCGTGTTCGGCCGTGAGCGGGAGAAATTTGCATGAAAAACCTGTTTTCGCGCTTCGCTCAGGATGAGTCCGGCGCCACCGCCATTGAATATGGTCTGATTGCTGGCCTGATCAGCGTCGTCATCATCACCGCGGTGACCAAGGTCGGCACGAGCATTTCGGGCAAGTTCAACGCTGTCGCCAACAGCCTGACCTGAGACTGTGGAGTGTGCTCCTGAATCGAAGTCGGGAGCTAAGCGGCTGCAATATATAGTGAAAATAACAACAGTACTGATCCTCGACGTTTTTAACATGGTAATGACGTGTAATGCGCCGGGGATTAAACGTGATTTAACTTTTGAATGAGATCGTCTTCCTTACGGGAACCGATCCCAACGCCGGAACGGCAAACAGGAGAAGAAGATGAAGAGCCTTTTCTCAAGCTTTTTCAATGACGCGTCTGGCGCCACCGCCATCGAGTACGGCCTCATCGCCGGCCTGATCAGCGTCGTGATCATCACCGCGGTGACCAAGGTCGGCACCAGCGTGTCGAAGAAGTTCAACGCCGTCGCAACGAGCCTGACCTGACGCAATGACGGAGCGGCTGCAATCGTGGGCCGCGACGCATTCTGCAAAATCATGACGAAGTCCGCTTCGGGGCTTCGTTTGGTTGAGGAAAACTCCGGAAATGCTTACCACGATCATCTTGACGCTGTTCCCGTTGCTGATGATTTACGCGGCATTGTCCGACGTCTTGACCATGACCATCGCCAATTGGATTTCCGTGGCGCTGGTCTTCGCCTTCTGCGCCCTGTCGATCTACACGGACATGCACCTTGCCGAATTCGCCATGCACGCGTCGTGCGCGGTGACGGTGCTGGTCGTTACTTTCATCATGTTCGCCAAGGGCTGGATCGGCGGCGGCGACGCCAAGCTGGCCTCGGCCACTTCGCTCTGGATGGGCTGGAGCAACATGGCTGACTACAGCATGCTCTTCGCCCTGCTCGGCGGCGTTCTGACGCTGATCATCATCTATCTGCGTTTCGCGCCGCTGCCGTCGGCCCTCGCGCGACACGCCTGGATCGCCCGCCTGCACAACAAGGCCAATGGCGTTCCCTACGGTCTTGCCCTCGCCAGCGCCGGACTGATCGTCTATCCGGAAACCACTATGTGGCTCTCAGTCGCAATGTCTTGACGTTACGTCATCTTTCCGTCCGAGAAAAAGGCCGCCGCTTTTCCGGCGGCCTTTTGTATTTGTCGGGACGCCGAGAAAGAAAGCGATCCGGATATAGACAATTAACCTTAATTTGACCTTTGGCTGATTGAATCCCTGTCGGTTCGGTGTGAACCGCGAATTGGATCAGACAGACATGAACATCGCTCGTATTGCGGTTTTGGGTGTGGCGGTCGTGGCCGGCGGCGTCGCCCTCATGATGTCGGGCGGACAGAAAGCCGCGCCTCCGGCAGTGGTCGAGGTCGTCAAGGCCCCGCCGCCCGCCGAGATGGACGAGGTTCTCGTCGCCACGCGCGAGATCGGCTTTGGCGTCGTGCTCGGCGACGCCGACATGAGCTGGCAGAAATGGCCGAAGGCCAATGTGCCGCACGGCCTCATTCGCAAGAGCGAAAAGCCCAACGCCTTCGAGGACGTCAAGGGTTCGGTGTCGCGCGGCAATTTCGTCGCCAACGAACCGCTTCGTCCCGAGAAGCTGATCAAGGGCCAGAACGCCGGCTTCATGTCGGCGCTGCTGCCGTCGGGCTCGCGCGCGGTCGCCATCAACATCGATTCGCAGGGTTCGACCACGGCGGGCGGCTTCATCCTGCCCAACGACCGCGTCGACATCATCCGCACCTATCGCGACGAGGAGGCGGCCAAGTCGGGCGCCGGCGACGCCTTCGCCAGCGAGACGATCCTCACCAACGTGCGCGTGCTCGCCATCGGCCAGAACATCGAGGAGCGGCGCAATGGCGAGAAAGTCGTCGTCGGCTCCAACGCCACGCTGGAGCTCGACCCGCGCCAGGCCGAACTGATCGTTCTGGCCCAGCGCGTCGGCCAGCTGTCGCTGGTTCTGCGCTCGATGGTCGACAGCGCCAAGCCCGGCGAGACCGGCGTCACCCAATCCGTGGACCCGGCCGCCGAGCGCAACATCACAGTGGTGCGCTTCGGCGTGCCGAGCCAGGCGCGCGGCAAGTGAAGCGCGCCAAAAGGACATTCGCCGCCGCGCGGCGCACCAGGAGTTCAGTCATGGCGTTGTTTCCCACCTCGCGCATCGCCGGCCTGATGGCCGCCTGCGTCCTCGCTGCGGCTGCGCCCGTAGCGCCGGCCGGGGCCGAGCCAAGCGCCTCCGCCATCAAGGCCGAGCAGGGCGCCACCAAGCGGCTGTCGATGGGCGTCGGCAAGTCGATCATCGTCGATCTGCCGCGCGACGCCTCGGAAATTTTCGTCGGCAATCCGAAGGTCGCCAACGCCGTCGTGCGCTCGGCGAGCAAGCTCTACATCATCGGCCTCGAAAACGGCCAGACCTCGATCTTCGCGCTGGATGGCGCGGGCAACCGCATCGCCACCTTCGAGATCTCGATCGGCCGCGACGTTGGCGAACTCAACCAGGTGCTGAAGGCGGCCATGCCGCATTCGAACGTCACGACGCGCACGGTCAACAACACCATCATCCTGACCGGCATGGTCGATTCCGCCGGCGAGGCGCAGCAGGCCTACGACATCGCCAAGGGCTTCATTCCGCAGGGCGCGTCGGCGCAGGGCGGCGAAGCCGGCACGGTCGTCAACGCCATCACCATCCGCGGCCGCGACCAGGTGATGCTGAAGATCACCATCGCCGAAATGCGCCGCGACATCGCCAAGCAGCTCGGAATCACCGCCGGCACATGGACGGGCAAGTGGGGAACCGCCACGATGGACAACCCGCTGCCGCTCAGCGGCGGCACGCTGACCGACACGGCGATCAATTTCGGCACCAGCGCCAGCAAGCTGCAGGCGACGCTCAGCGCCTATGAAAAATACGGCGTGTCGCGCACGCTCGCCGAGCCGACGGTGACGGCGGTTTCGGGAGAAAGCGCCAAATTCACGGTCGGCGGCCAGATCCCCGTGCCGTCGGGCAATTCCTGCACCACCGACGCCAGCGGCCGCTACATGTGCACCGTCGGCGTCACCTACAAGGAATACGGCATCACGCTGAACTTCACGCCGGTCGTGCTGTCCGAGGGCCGCATCCTGATGCGCGTCGCCACCGAGGTGACGGAAGTCGACCCCGCCTTGTCGGTGCTCGTCTCCGGCGTCGGCGTTCCCGGCTTCCGCACGCGCAAGCACGAGACCTCGGTTGAAATGCCGTCCGGCGCGTCGATCGCCACCGCCGGCCTCATCCAGAACACCAGCCGTCAGGTGATCAACGGACTGCCGGGCCTGATGAACCTGCCGATCCTTGGCTCGCTGTTCCGCTCGCGCGACTACCTGCGTCAGGAGACCGAGCTGATGATCATCGTCTCGCCCTATATCGCCAAGCCGACGACGGCGTCGGCGCTGGCGCGCCCCGACGACGGCTTTGCCGACGCCGCCGATCCGCAATCCGTGTTCCTCGGCCGCGTCAACCGCCTCTATTCGACGACGACCAATCCGATGGTCATGCAGAATTTCAAGGGCAAGGTCGGGTTCATTCAGGACTGACGCTATCGCCCCGCACAAACAACGCTACGGAAAGTTCGATCATGATGACGAAGATGACGACGATGCTGAGCCAGCGGACCGCGCGCCGGGCGGCGGCCGCGCTGCTTCTCGCCGCGCCGCTGGCGGCCTGCGGCGCCGACCGCGTGGTGACCGGAACGGTGCCCAACGGCGATTATCGCGCCACGCATCCGATCGCGGTCACGCATTCGCCCTCGACGCTCGACGTCTTTTCCGTCGCCGGGCGTCTCGACGCGCGCGAGCAGGCCGCGGTCAAGCAGTTCGCGCAGAACTACAAGGATCTCGGCGACGGCCAGATCACCGTGCTGCTGCCGGGCGGCGGACCCTCGGCCGGCGGCGCCCGCGCCGCGCTTGCCGACGTGCGCAAGGCTCTCCTCGCCGGCGGCGCGAAGGGCTATATCGCCGTCGGCTCCTATGCCGTCGCCGACCCCAGCCTCGCCGCGCCGATCCGCCTCAGCTTCGTCGGACTGAAGGCGAAAGTCGCCACCTCCTGCGGCCAATGGCCGAGCGACCTCGCCTCCGGTTCGACGGTTGAGGGCTGGAACAACCGGCCCTATTGGAACTTCGGCTGCGCGCAGCAGAACATGCTCGCCGCCCAGGTCGCCGACCCGCGCGATCTCGTGTCGCCGCGCGCCGAGACTGAGACAGACGTCAACATGCGCATGCGCGCCATCCAGAACGTCCGCAAGGGCACCGATCCGGGCACGGACTGGAAGGTGAAGAATTCCGCCATCGGCTCCGTCGGAGGAAATTGACATGGGCGCACCCGACCACATGGGGCGGCGCGACGGCGGCGACATGGATCAGGTCTTCGCCATCCCGCGCATCTCGCTGCAGGCTTTCTGCGAAACGAACGAACTTGCCCAGACCATCAACGAGGCGGCGATCGACCGCCGCATGGACAAGGCGCATGTCAAGGTGCAGATGGGCGGCGCGGCGGCGGCGGTTGAGGCCTATCGTTCCGCGCCGACGCCCAATCTCATCCTCATCGAGACGCTCGCCGGCCGCGACGACCTGATCGCCCATCTCGAATCGCTCGCCGAATTCTGCGATTCCGGCACGCGCGTCATCGTCATCGGCCGCGTCAACGACATCGTGCTCTATCGCGAACTGATGGGCCGCGGCGTCAGCGAATATCTCGTCGCCCCGGTCAGCGTGCTCGAACTGATCCGCACGATCGCCCAGCTCTACAACCACGACGGCGCCGACACGCTTGGCCGCGTCATCGCCTTCGTCGGCGCCAAGGGCGGCGTCGGCGCCTCGACCATCTGCCACAACGTCGCCTGGTCGATCGCCCGCGATCTCGACGTCGAGACGGCGATCGCCGATCTCGACCTCGCCTTCGGAACCGGCGGCCTCGACTTCAACCAGGACCCGCCGCAGGGCATCGCCGAAGCGGTGTTCGCCCCGGACCGGCTCGACTCCGGCCTCGTCGATCGCCTGCTGTCGCGCTGCGCCGACAAGCTCAGCCTGCTGGCCGCGCCCGCGACGCTTGATCGCGTCTACGACTTCTCCGAGACGACCTTCGACGCGCTCATCGACATCCTGCGCGCTTCGACGCCCTACGTCGTGCTCGACGTGCCGCATGTCTGGACGTCATGGACGCGCCGCATGCTGGTCTGCGCCGACGAGGTCGTCATCGTCGCCCAGCCCGATCTGGCCAACCTGCGCAACGTCAAGAGCATGACGGATACGCTGCGGCTGGCCCGCCCGAACGACAACCGGCCGAAGCTGGTGATGAACGGCATCGGCGTGCTCAAGCGTCCGGAGATCGGCATCACCGAATTCTCGCGCGCCGTCGAGCTGGAGCCCGCCTGCATCATCGCCCACGACGCGCGCCTGTTCGGCACGGCGGCGAACAATGGCCAGATGATCGCCGAGGTCGAGGCCTCGCACGCCATCGCCACCACTTTCTCCGAGCTTGGGCGGGCCGTCACCGGACGTTTCGAGGTCAAGCGCACGAAAAAGAATCTTCTCGACCCGATCCTGGCCCGCCTGCGCAAGCGCGCCTGATCGTCCACGTCATTGCAAGCGGCAAGAACAAGGAAGACATGAATGTTCGGCAAGCGTTCGAGCTTTGGCAAGGCAGGCGGCGCCGCTTCGGCGCCCGCGCCGGCGCCCGTCGCCTCGCAACAGAGCGTGCCCGTTCTGCCCTCCTCGCCAGGCCTGCCCGCGGCCTCGCATTTCGATCCGCCAACCGTCGAGACGCGCCGCTCGGATGACTATTACGTCACCAAGAGCATGATTTTCGGCGCGCTGATCGAAGCCATCGACCTTGCGCAATTGTCGAAGCTCGATCCCGACAACGCGCGCGAGGAAATCCGCGACATCGTCAACGAGATCATCTCGATCAAGAACGTTGTCATGTCGATCGCCGAGCAGGAGGATCTGCTCGACGACATCTGCAACGACGTGCTCGGCTATGGCCCGCTCGAGCCGCTGCTGGCGCGCGACGACATCGCCGACATCATGGTCAACG
>ERZ1645187.1809-NODE-1809-length-19330-cov-9.508742_pt1 | contig 19330 bp, 21 predicted proteins | sample MGYA00575352_ERZ1645187 | MGnify/ENA primary metagenome ERZ1645187 (study PRJEB40837, sample SAMN11349314) | freshwater sediment metagenome | isolation source: river sediment | host: Sediment | place: India: Wazaribad , New Delhi | collected 2017-02-21 ... | reverse complement strand
CGCCATGGCGGCGTGACTCAAACCAAATGGCCTCCGGCAAACCCGGCGCGGTTCATAGCGTGCCGATTCACAATCTGGAAATTTGTTGAGTAGCGCAGACTCGACAGCCGCGGACAACCATGCATTAATTGGTTAAGAAGCCGTTAACGCTGTACATGCGTATGGTGTAAATTATTGACTTGGCAAACAGTTTTGCGCTTGCAGGCGACCATGTGCTTGTAGCGTCACAGGGGTAACGCGCGTACGCAACTTGCTGTCCGTTCAAAGAAAACGGGCGCGATAGTTGCTCGGCTGAAGATGTAGCGTCAGTTGGGGGCGTCAATGTCAGGAGTTGTGTCTCACAGGAGCACAGGCCGTTCCATAAGGGCACGTTGGCAAGTAGGCGGCCTCAGCCTTGCGACTGTCCTCACGACCTGCAACATGTTCAATGTGCCGGCGAGCGCCGGTAGTCTGAGGCCCCTCGATAGAGGCGGGCATATGGCCTCTTATCTACAAGAAATAAGCAATACAAAAGGTCGCAAAGCGATCCGTGGCGATTGTATGTCTGCCTGTACATTGTGGCTCGGATACAAAGACACATGCGTTGAAGACGATGCGGTGCTCTGGTTCCACGGCGCGAGCGACCCGATCCGCCAAATGCGTTACGCGAACCCTTGGAAAGCAATCAGCGAAACTTCAAACCTCGTTCTCTTACAGCACTACCCGGACAAAGTGCGGCAAGTGGTGCGGCCGTGGCTGGAGTCGCCGGAGTACAAGACGTTGTCAGGAGTAGAGTTGCACGCGCTTGGAGTGGCTCGGTGCGGTCCAGCACACAAACGACCTAGGTCGTAAACTCATAAAATGGGTTGGCGGGATTCCCAACCCGCGCCTGTCGTGATTCAAGCTCCCGAAAGGGAGCTTGTCCATGGGCACGGGACGTTTCGATCTGACGGATGGCGAGTGGCGGGCGATCGCGCCGCATCTGCCGAACAAGCCGCGTGGTGTGCCGCGCGTCGATGACCGACGCGTCCTCAACGGCATTTTCTACGTGTTGCGCTCGGGTTGCCCCTGGGCTGATTTGCCCGAGCGCTACGGGCCGCCGACGACGATCTACAATCGCTTCAATCGCTGGCGGAAGGCCGGCGTCTGGGACCGGTTGATGGACGCCATCTGGCCTGCTGCCGGTTTCGTGGACGCGCAGTTAAGCTGATCCCACCCTCCGCTCGAACTCAACCGGGCTGACGTAGCCGATGGTCGAGTGCCGGCGGACGGCGTTGTAGAACCTCTCGATGTAGTCGAACACGTCCGCCCGCGCTTCGTCCCGCGTCCGGTAGACCCTGCCCTTGATGCGCTCGGTCTTGAGCGAGGAGAAGAAGCTCTCCATCGCTGCATTGTCCCAGACGTTGCCGGAGCGGCTCATGGAGCAGGCGACGCCGTTGTCGGCCATCAGCTTCTGGAACTGCTCGCTGGCGTACTGGCTGCCCTGGTCGGAGTGGTGCAGCAGCGCATCGGGTTTTCCGCGCCGCCAGATCGCCATGATCAGCGCGTCGGTAACGAGCTGCGCGGTCATCTCGGCCTTCATCGACCAGCCCACCACGCGGCGGGAGAACAGGTCGATGACGGCGGCCACATAGAGCCAACCCTCCGCGGTCCAGACGTAGGTGAAGTCGGCGATCCAGCGCTGGTTCGGGCGCTCGGCGTGGAACTCACGATCGAGCGTGTTCGGCGCGATCATCGAGCGTTGGCCGTCGTCCTTCGGCAAGCCGCGCCGGCGTGGCCTCGCCCGCAAAGCGTGCGCCCGCATCAGCCGCTCGATGTGGTGCAGGCCGCAGTCGATGCCATCCGCCAGCACGTCGCGCCAGACGCGCCTTGCGCAGTAGGTGCGCGCCGAACCGACGAAGCTCGCCCGCACCTTGGCGCCGATCTCCTCATCTTCCCGGCTGCGCTTGCCCGGCGCTCGGGTGAGCCAGGCGTGGAAGCCCGACCGCGACACATCCAGCGCTTCGCACAGCCACGCCACCGGCCAGATCCCCCGGTGCTTCGCGATGAACACGAACCTCATGTCATGTCCTTCGCGAAGTAGGCTGCGGCCTTTCTTAGGATATCGCGCTCCGCCTTCAGCTTGGCGACCTCCCGCCGCAGCTTCTCGATCTCAAGCTGCTCCGGCTTCATCTGTCCGTGCCCGGGGAAGGCCTGCGCCGGATCGGCGGCGAAGTCCCGAACCCACTTGCGCAGCACGTTCTCGTGCACGTCCAGATCGCGCGAGGCCTGCGCCACGCTCACCCCGCGGTCCTTGATCAGGCGCACAGCCTCGATCTTGAACTCACGCCCAAACCGCCGTCTTCCCATCTCCCACCTCCGGCTTCATGAAACACCCAATCTCGGTGTCCACGAAACCGGCAGCAGGCCAGTCGGAGAAAACTGGCGGCGACTGGAATGCCGGACGGCAAGGTGAGCGCGGGCGGCGAGCCTGCGAGTCCGAATTGCATGCAGGTGATCGCCGCGGCGACCGCTCGTCTGATCTCGGTGCCGGAGGGACACCGGATCGCGGCGCTGGCGTTCGAGGGTTGGGATACACATGCCAATGAGGGCGGGGCGACGGGCAGGCTGGCCAATCTGCTCAGTGGACTCGATAGGTTCTTCGCCGCCTTCGCGAGGGGTATGATCACGTTCTGGGCCAACACCGCGATCCTCGTTGTAACCGAATTCCGACATACGGCTCGGGTGAACGGCACCTTCGGCACCGATCACGGCGTCTCCACGGCGCCGCATCTGGTCGGCGGCGCTGTGCGCGGCGGGCGGGTGATCGCCGACTGGCCCGGTCTGAAGGAGGCCCAATTCTACGAGCAACGCGATCTGCGACCGACAACCGATGTTCGCGCCGTGTGTAAAGGCGTCGTCGTCAATCTGTTTGGCGCTTCTGGAGCAGTTGCGGTACAATGCATATTTCCGGGAACACATTCCGTCGCGCCTATCAAAGGGTTGATCGGATAGGATCGCGCAGATCCGACATACGTCCGACGCGCGCATCACGATCAAGCTGCCGAAGGCGCGGCTTTGCAGCAGGCTGAGATTCCAGGGCCGACGGCTTCTTCGGCCGGATTTTGGCGCTGCGCCGTTGACGTGAGGATGTCTTGAGTCAGATCAGTGCGGCAGATGGCCGGCGACAGCCGGAGGCGATGCATACGCCCGCCGAGGCGGCGTTTCTGACGCGCTACGCATCGTGGCTCGGAGCCGGTTGCATCGTCGAAATCGGATCTTGGCGCGGCGCGTCGGCCATCGCGCTGGCGCGCGGTATCGCGCAGCAGCCGGCGTCTCAACGCAGCATGGTCTATTGCATCGAGCCTCACACCGCCTTCGTCGGAGTGTATGGTGGCCGGTTCGGGCCTGCAGACCGCACTGCTTTTTACCAGAACATGCTCGAATCCGGACAGAGTGAGACGATTGCGCTCATCAATCTGCCCAGCCTCGAGGCCGCCAGGTGCTGGCGCCTGCCGATAGGTCTTCTGTTTATTGACGGCGACCACTCGCAAGCAGCGGTCGAAGCCGATGTCGCAGCCTGGGAAGGCCATGTGATCGAAGGCGGGTACATTTTTTTCGACGACGCCATGGATCCGGCGATCGGGCCGAGGCAGGCCATCGCGAAGTTGCTGGCTGGCGGCGGCTATCGACACATTGCCGAGGAAGGGAAAATTGTAGCGCTGCAAAAGCTGCCCGATGAAGCGGCGAGAAAAGCGGCGATCCGACGCGAGACTAGAGAGCGACTCATGCGACAAGCCGCTTCCTGCGGCTATGATCCGTCGCACGCGGCGGCGAGACTGGCTTACGGATCGTTCGTTTCTTCCGCGCATCGATATGTCTATGTGGAAACCCCGAAAGCGGCCTGCACGACTTTGAAGCACCTCGTCGCGCGGCTCGAAGGAGTTGCCCCAGACCCCGATGCGCCGTGGCACCATCGCGAAACCCGGCGCGACATGCGCATCCACGAGCGCCAAAACTTCCCCATCCCGACACTCCTCGATCTCGGTCCGGAGTTCTGGGACAACCTGTCGCAGCAGACGGTGGATTGGTTTGTGTTCGCAATGGTTCGCAATCCTTACTCGCGTCTTGTTTCGGTTTTCAACAACAAGGTCCGGGCCGGCGAGCCCGGCTATCGTCACCTCGAGGCCCGCTTTGGAGACAGGGCGCCTTTCGCAGGGCCGCGTGCGGCGTTCGCCGCTTTTGTGAAGGAAATTGTCGCTGATCCCGCGGCAATCGAGGCAGATGCGCATCTTCGGCCGCAGGCGAGCCTGTTGATGCCCCGTCTTGTGCCCTATCGTCACATCTTCAAGATCGAGGCCATGGACAAATTCGCAGTGGTGTTCGCTGACCACCTGCAGCGTGTAGCTGGACTGAGCCTGCCGCAACCGGGACGGCACAACGCCGCCGGTAGCGACGATTGGCGAAGTTATTATTGTAACGTCACTGCAGAGATCGTCTCGGTCGTTTACCGCGAGGATTTCGAGTACTTCGGCTATGATGCACGCGACTGGCGCAGCCGCGATGACGCCGATTTGCTGGAAACCGACGCCGTGCGGCGATGGCGAACGGAAGTTGTCGAGCGAAACGCGGTGATCGACGAACTGTACGAACGGCTCGCGCGCCGATGAGCCAGATCGAAGCAGCGTGGCGCGGACGCATAATACCGTAAGCGTGAGGCGAAGACCGCGGCTCAGTTGAGGCCGCAGCAGCGCTTGTATTTCTTCCCCGAACCGCAGGGGCAAAGGTCGTTGCGCCCGACCTGTGCGGATTGCGCCGTGGAGGCCACGGGTCTTGGGACTTGCGGCGGCGCGTAGTTGGCCAGGGGCCATTCGTTCAGCGTCAGCACCCAATCGCCGATCCGCTCGTGAGCGGTCGCGGTGATGGCGTCGATCTCCTGTTTGGCGAAGCGCGGGTCGACGCGGGCGACATCGGCGAGCATGAGCAGGCCGGACAACGCGGCGGCCGTTTCGCGATCGGTGTCGAAGCAACCTCGCCATGCGTTCGGGCGCAGCTTGACGGCCTTTTCGAAGCCCTCGATCCAGCATTCCCACAGGATTTCGCCGCTGTTCGGATCGACGGCGAACAGGGGCGCATAGCGATGTCAATCGGCGTTGAACTTTGCCCCCCGATCGGCGTCCAAAACTGACCCCCTTGCCGCGTGTGTCGTGGCGCAGGGAGGGCGAAGCCCGACCGGAGACACGACACACGCGGCGGCGATTTCAGCGGCGGCCGGAGCAGGCTGATGCTTCAGGCGCGGTTCTTGAACCGCCAGCTGTCGTTGCCCGTCTCGACGATGTCGCAATGATGGGTGAGGCGATCGAGCAGAGCCGTCGTCATCTTTGGATCGCCGAAGACGCTCGGCCATTCGCCGAACGCGAGGTTCGTCGTCACGATGATCGACGTGCGTTCATAGAGGCGGCTGATCAGGTGGAAGAGCAACTGACCGCCAGCCTGCGCGAACGGCAGATATCCCAACTCGTCGAGCACCACGAAGTCCAGGCGCGTCAGGTAGTCGGCGAGGCGTCCCTGTCGACCCGCGCGGCCATCGGCCTCGAGGCGGTTCACAAGATCGACCGTGGTGAAGTAGCGGCCGCGCTTGCCGTCACGGATGCAGTTCCGCGCGATGGCGATCGCCAGATGCGTCTTGCCCGTTCCCGTGCCGCCGACGAGCACGACGTTGCGCTGCTGGACGATGAAGTTCCCGCCGGCGAGATCACGCACGAGACCCTCGTTGATCGACGTGCCCTTGAAGGTGAAGTCGTCGATATCCTTGGCCAGCGGCAATTTGGCGACGGTGAGCTGGTACTTGATCGAGCGCGCCTGCTTCTCCGATATCTCGGCCTTCAGGAGATCGCCGACGAGGCGTTGAGGCTCGTGCTTGCGCTTCAGCGCGGTCGCGAGCGTCTCGTCGTAGACGCCGCGCATCCCGAAGAGTTTGAGTTCCCCCATCATGTCGAGAACTTCGGTTCTTTCCATGGTCACGCGCTCCTGAGCAGGTCGTATCTGGCGCAATCCGCCAGCGGCGCCTGACGAAGCGTCAACGCCTCCGGCGTCATGATCGTCGCCGACGGCCCGGGATCGCGCTGACGGGCGAGAAGGTTCAGGATCACGTCCGCCGAATGCACGGCCTCCGACAACGCCCGGTCGCACGCCGCTTCCACGGCCGGCAATCCGTCCGTGAGCACCGCGGCGAGGATCTCGACCATCTGACGGTCGCCGTCGTCGGAACCGGCGAGCTTGCGGCGGACGCGCTCCAGCGCCGAGGGCAACACCCAGTCCTTGAACGGCGCGCCGTTGCGCAACGCGCCCGGCTTGCGCGCGAGCACGGGGACGTAATGCCATGGATCGTAGATCGTCTCGCCGCGCCCGTAACAACGCGCATGTTCGGCGACGATCCGGCCGTCCTGACGGATGACGATCCGATCGGCATAGGCGTTGATCTCCACCGGTCGACCGACGGCGCTGGCGCTGACCGAGTACTTGTTGTTGTCGAACCGCACCAGACAGGTCTTCGACACCGACGCCGGCAGCGAATGGAAGCCATCGAACCGGCCGCGATAGGCGACGAGATGGGGCCGCTCCTCCTCGAAGGCTTCCCAGATCGTCTTGTCCTGGCGTTCGGGATGCGCGTGCGCCTTCGCGTAGGCGATGGTCTTGTCCATCAGCCACGCGTTCAGATCGTCGTAGGTCCTGAACCGCAAGCGCGGCGTGAAGAAGCGCTCGCGTACGAGCCCCACCTGGTTCTCGACCTGGCCCTTCTCCCAGCCCGAAGCCGGCGTGCAGGCGACGGGATCGACGAGATGATGCGAGCACATCTGGAGAAAGCGGCGATTGTATTGGCGATCCTTGCCGACGAAGATCGCCTCCACCGCCGTCTTCATGTTGTCGTAGATGCCGCGTCCGCATGCGCCCTTGAAAAACGCGAAGGCGCGCTCGTGCGCGTCGAACACCATCTCCTGCGTCTCGCGCGGATAGGCGCGCACGAACATCATGCGGCTGTGACAGAGCCGGACATGCGCGACCTTCACGGTCACCGTCACGCTATCGAGCAGAGCGATCTCGTGGCTCCAGTCGAACTGGTAGGCTTCGCCCGGCGCGAACGACAACGGGACAAACGCGTCGGCGGTCGCGCCCGCGTGTTCCTTGCTCCAGGTCCGGGCATAGCGGCGAACCGCGTCGTAGCCGCCTTCGTATCCCAGCCCACGGAGCTCCTCGAAGACCCGGATCAACGTCAACCGCTCACGCGCGGATGCCGTCGCGTTCGCCGCCAACATCCGATCCAGGTCGTCCTTCCATCGACCGAGCTTCGGTCGGGGCTGGACCTCGCGCTCGTAGGAAAACGCCGTCTCGCCCGATCGCAAGACCCTGCGCACCGTGTTGCGCGATATCTTCAGGTCGCGCGCGATCTCCTTGATCGATTTGCCCCGGCCGAAACGCTCGCGCCGTATCCGGCCGATGGTCTCCACGACAAGCATCCCCCACCGCCCGCTTCGAACCGAATCGAAGTGAGCAGTCCACCAAGCCAGATTCCAGGGGGTCAATCTTGGACGCCGATCCCCCATCTCAGGGGGTCAAAATTGCACGCCGAAACACAGCCTGTGGTCCGCCATAGGCCGCCTCGTCGACCTCGTCACGCCAACCGAAGCCGCAAACTTCTTCGCCGCCGCAGGATACGATCCAGATTGAACAAAAAACGCTCTAAACATCTAGAAAAGCGGACCTTGCAGTTCCGTCTGGACGTCTCCACCGGTGGCGGCTGTGCGTCCCATGCGCCATAGCGTGGCCCATCCCGCATCGCCCGTCAGATCCCTAAAAACAACTTCTCTTCGCGCTTCCAACACCTGATCCTGGGCACCCTCCAACAATCTCGTAACACCAGCGAAAGTTGTAAGCAGACTACGTGGCGCGTGTGGTCGCGGCACATAACAGTTCTCGTTGGACACGGTGCCCCCAAACCACGGGCGTGGTGTCAAGAATGAAACGCGCATCCGGCCGAGAGCCTCACGCAGCAGATCAAAGCCTTGTTCAGCAGGTGCACAGTCGACAACTATCCGGGGCGGAGCGACTTTGCCCTTCAACAAGAGCGCCGCGAACAAGCGTCGGCTCGTCTTGTGACGCAGCGACGCGGCTAATGTGCTATCTCCAGCGTCACCCTCAGTCTCGCCAATCAGAACCACCTTGCGGCGGGCTTCGTTGAGCAATTGCGCAAGCACAAGGCCAAATTCGCAACGCCTGCTATGAAGAATAGCTACATCGAAAGGCGTTTCTTTAGACGAAAAAGCACCAGAACGCCATGAAGATGGACCGTGGATCGACGGCCAAAGGCAAAACGTCGATTTCGACACATCAACAACACGTCGAAGGGACGCGCTATCGCTAAGGCTTACAACGCAAGCGGACTGTATCCGGCCTGCCGTCTCTAACGCTATCTCGCGACCATGAAGATCAGCAATTGGTGTGACTCTGATCACAGTCGGTACTCGACCAAACCGAATTGCCTGTTCGCTGGTCAGCGCAGCGTCGATGACGACAAGTCGGACCCCTGTTTTCTCCATCACCTCGTGCGCGGACAAGCACATCACTTGTTGTTTGATTTCTGTCTCAGACAAGGCAGATATGTCTACTGTGTTATTTATGTATAGAACGCCATGCCGGTTCAGAAACGACCTAAGTGCCCTAGTTGGTAACAGCTTTCCTTTCAACACGTAAGTGCTGACGGAACCTATGTATCCAAGAAAACGAGACATAGTTTCGCTGCAGAGTCCGTACAATGAGTCTTCATGGAATAATTCTGCTTCAACGGCATGCAGAATGATGCCGTTCGTGGCGCGCCCCGCCCCAAGTGTAGCTTCCAGAGAAACGTCAATCTGTTCTTTTGTCTCCAAATACGATCGTCGCGCAGCCTCGCGCAATGCCTGCACTCGCTGCTGAGAGAATGACAATTCTGCAATTGTGGCCACCATTTCCTTGAGATTAGGCAACTGCTGAAATTTGTGAGTAGCCCTATAACCTTCGAACGCGTGTCGGGTTGAAATCACGGCTGCACCAATTGACAAGGCCTCTCCCGTTTTTATCTTTAAGCCAGTTGAAAATTCCATCGGAACAGCAACAATATCTACAGATCGGTAAAACTCACTGATATCCTCAAGTCGCCCCATCATCTCCAAAAATGGTTCTGTGACAGTCCCAAGCGCATCACAAACCGAACCAGCGATAATAAGCTTAACGGGCGCGAACCTGCGTTTCCAATCTTCCCTAGCCTCGCGGATAAAATTCCGAATGTTTACCGCATTAATATTATTTGCAGCACCAAACACGCCGACGCGCAGATATCCATGCGGATCTCGTGCCGGCGGCTCCAAGGGAACTACCGAATCAACATGCGCAACAGTAAGCACTGGCTTTGACGTAATGGTACGAAAAAAAGACGCTTCTTCATCTTTGATAGCCCATACAACATCCGCTCGACTGAAGGCAACGCCTTCTTCTTGGGGCGATGATAGATAGAAGAATTCAGGTGCGATCCCCATACTTGCGAGCAACTCCTTTCGACCACTAAATCGATCGTGAGTATCGAGTATCCGCACGACCCCGCGCGGTGCAAATTCGAGAGCTCTTGAGAGCCACGTATAATTGACGATGAAAGCATCATAAGCCCGATGGGCGAAGATCCAAGTTAGGAAGTGCCCAATCGCTGGATCCCACCATTCATCTAATGCATGATGATCTCGTTCGGGGGGTGCATGTAGCGGAACAGATGGAGCAAGTAAGAAAAAATCATCCCACGTGGCCGCCATCTCGCGTTCTTGGGCTCGAGGGATAGTTTCCCTCCAATCAGCTTCACTTGGGTAAAAGGCAAAGTCGATATGCGCTCCCATTTCCTTCAATTTTGTGCACACTGCGTGAATACGCTTGCGATTACCGAAATCCTGTGGATGTGTAGGTGTGGGCGAAAGGACTAATACTCTCGCATGTGCCCAATTTGACTGAGTGGAGCAAGATGAGACTGGCGGTTGCATTATCGCTATCCCTCGACAGAAATGCCATGAAAGCCGGCAAGAACACAAATTGTGAAATTGTATATCGCGGAGAGTTGGAATTTGAACAGCTCAGGATCCTCTTGATCAACGAAAAAACCTCTCGGATTTCGATGCGCAGGTGGAATGCGGATAAAGTAATCTTCAACCCCCCCCCAGTACGTCGCTGCCTTAGAAAATGAAGTGCTAGGATCTTTGAGATAATCAGAATTAGCTTGCCACGCAACACGGCGACGGAACCACTCCTGCGTTAACCTCTTCGGCTCGACGAGATGGCGAACGGTCATGCGCGGCGCATAAACTATTGAGCCGCCGTCAAACTTGAGTTTTTCAGCTACGTCAATCTCTTCGTTTGAAAGCAACGCTTGACCACCCTTGTTGCGCCCGAGGGCCGTCGAGAACCCTCCGATCGCGCGTAGCGGCGGTACGCGAAATGCGATGTTCGTCCCGGCTACCCATTCCTTTTCGCCGAGTTTGCGGGGTACCAAACCGCCCCAGTCAACGACAGAAACGAAGCCAAGCAAATCATCGTGTAGCCACTCCGGTCGAGGCAAGCTCCATATAGGTTCAACGGGGCCTCCCACGCCCACCACCGTTTCACCGAAGGTGTCGAACGCTTCTATGATCGACTCGATCCAAGCTGGCGAGGCCATCGCATCGTCGTCCATGAATGCGATTACATCGCCTGACGAATGCTTTAAGCCAACGTTTCGCGCATTAGACAGTCCGGATACAGGACTATGTAGCCAAACTAAATTGGGAATGTTTTGGAAGGGGAGGGAGTGCCGCTCCGATTTCGGCAAGTCGGGTGAATTGTCAACGATGACAATTTCAAACTTCTCGTGTGAGGACGTCTGCCTCGTCAGGCTTTCAATCGCGCTTGGCAGCAAATCGTAGCGATCATATGTGCACACACACGCAGTTACCTTGATAGTCATTGTGCACCCTTGAGGAAAGCATTCTATTGTTGTGGCCTTGTGGACTTAGATGTCGGCGCTCTTTCGAGGCCAACTGAATATTGGATTTTTCATGCGGAAAACCCGCCGCTGCTTTCCAATGCAAAGGCGGTTGGCGAAGATTCTGTACACACATCGGGTCTTATTTCAAGTCTCAAGAACGCCGCACCAATTAGACGCTCATCACCATCTGGTTTCGTCGTCTTTCGTAGTCCTAAGGCGATCTCAGTCGGCGCCGCAAAATTCTTACTACGCGGAGGGATCCGACCCGCGACCAAATAACCACCTTCGTGTGGACTGAGCGCGGTTTCGATTGGCTCTCCATCGACAAACAGCCGGGGAGCGCCCTGTTCTTCCGGTCTATGGAAGCCACGCAGGTAAACCTGAATGACTGCCAAATTTCGCCTCAACAACGGAAACGTGAAGAATGTGACCCGATCAGGTCCGGTCCATCTATATATAGACCCATCCTCGGCGTATTCAATTTGATGCAAACCCGAGCAGGTCAACACAATATTGTCAGCGCCAAACATAATTGTGTCGCTATAGTTGCTGTCATCATCGTCGATGAACTCATTAATTGCGTTCAAGCGGCTGTTCATGTCCTGAAAAATCTTTATCATGTTCAATTGCCGCTCAAATTTGAGCTCCATGCGCGCTAAAATATGCGCGATCTCTACGATGAAATCGTGACCGCGCTTCTCTGCCAATTTCTTCATATACTCGTTCTTATATTGGCTAAGGGTGCTGTCCATGCCTGCCCCGTTTTCATAATCCGCCATCCGAAGCAGATTGATGTGGGAATGATGGCGTTGCAAGTCCTTTTCGCGACCCGCCTGAACATTCTTGCAGCGGTGAGCGGCTGGCCCGAAACTCATGCTGCGTGCTGGATGCGTTTCATGAGGAGGTTGGCGGCGGGGAGGAAGTCGGAGACGAGCGCGGTCGAGGCCAGCCTCTGGTAGTCTCTGGCGATGCGCCGGTTGGGGCTGATCCTTGCCAGACTGCGCTCGTCGACACAGCGGCGCTCTTGCACGATGAACCCGCGCTAGTTCGGCGGCCCGGTGACAATCTCGATGCGAATGGGCGTATCGGTCCCGACGCGCTCACTCCGGCAGGCGGAATCGGCCGAGCTGGACTCGTGCGAGGATCAGGCTAGTGCGTCCATGCCGCGGACATTCAGAGCCTGCCCCCGCTGCGCGAGGTCTCTGCGAAAGGGTGCGATTGGGAAGCTTGGGGCATTATGGGCGCCGTCACGTTGTTGTCGGGGGGCGTTTTGGCGTCGTCGGGGCGTTGTGGCCGCGCCCATGTCGGGCGGTGGAGTGCCTCCGGGCGGCGCGGGGGCGGCGGCGGGGCCGCCGCGAGCGCATTCAGGCCGGCGCCGGCGCAAGGCCGACGGCGGCGCGCAGATTGAAGGCGATCAGCTTCACGTCGAGATGGAAGGCGCAGGCCTTCGGCCCCGCATAGCGCATCCGTCGCAGCCCGTAGACGCCCTTCAGCTGCGAGAAGGTCCGTTCGACCGCGCTGCGCACCCTGGCGATCAGCTTGTTGCGCCGGACCTGCGAGGGTCTGAGCGCCTTCATGTGCTTGTGGCGGCGATGCTGGATTCGGTCCTTGACCCCGCGCGCCCGAAGCGCCGCGCGCCGCTCGCGCTTCTCGTAGGCCTTGTCGGCGTAGACCGCCTTCTCGTCGCCGACGATCAGTTGATCGGCCGCCTCGCTCTCGTAGGTCTTGGCTCCGGTCAGCGCGCGGCTGCGCACCAGCCCCGAGCCCTGATCCACTCCGATATGCGCCTTGTAGCCGAAGAACGTGCGACGCGCCGCCCCGCGCCGTGTCCAGTCGGCCCCCGCCTCGCGCGGCGAACGGCTCTCCACCCCGCGCTCCGTCGAACCGTCCGGCGGCCGGCGCGAGGCGCATTCCACCAGCGTCGCGTCGATCAGCGTGCCCCGCTTCAACACGAAGCCGGCGGCGTCGAGCTGGCGCAGCACTTCCTCGAACAGCGCCTCGCCCAGCCCCGCCTCCTTCAGCGAGTTGCGGAAGCGGCACAGCGTCGTCTCGTCCGGCGTCGCCGCCTCCAGCGAAAAGCCGCAGAACCGGCGGAACGACACACGGTCGAGCAGCGCCTCCTCGAGACCGGGATCGGACAGGCCGTGCCATTGCTGCAACAGCAGCGCCTTGAACATCGACAGCGGCGCATAGGGCGGCCGGCCGTTCTCGCCGGGCCGAACCTGTTCCACCAGCCGCCCCACCGGCGCCCAGTCGATCAGCCCCGCGATCCGCTCCAGCCGCGCATTCCGGCCGAACCCCCCAGGCAAAAGCGCGTCCACGAAGCTCGTCTGGTCCATCGCAAATCACTCCCGACCCCGAAAGTGAATCACAAGACCAAAGTCGCGTCAGTTTCGCAGAGGCCTCGCAAGGGCGGGGGATCGTGATGCGGGCGGCCCCTTGCTCGTCGCCTCGCGGCGCTGCTTCCCGTTCATCGAGAAGGTCTTCGCCGACGCCGGTGACCTTGCCCCGTGATTGCCCCCGTTCATAACCAGACTCTGTTCTGGTTGTGGTCCTGTATGGGAGAAGGTAGAGGAGGCGGGGCCGGGGGCGTCGATCATCTGGCACACGCGCGAGCCCTTGTGGCTGGAGAGGTCGTCCATGACGATGACATCGCCGGATCTGCGTTCCCACATTTCGCGACGCGCGCTTTTCAGAGAACGGCTGCTGCCGGCCGCCTTCGGCGCCTCGGCGCTAGCAGCGGGGCTCGTGCCGGCCGGCGCACGCACGCTTACGCCGCCGCGGCTCTACGTCTCGCTGCTCGACTTCGGCATCACCGGCCGCAACGACGAGGACGTCTCGAAGGCTTTCCAACAGGCGATAGGCGAAGCACACCAAGACGGCGGCGGCATGGTGATGTGCCCGCCGGGCCTGATCTGGGCCAAGGGCCTCGTGGTGCCGAACAACATCACCATCCAGGGCGCCGGCGTCGGCGCCACCACCGTCAAGCTGCCGGACGGCGCGAACGAGGACGTCATCCTGCAGTCGGGCTACGCCGAGAACAAGACCTTCGCCAACCTATACTTCGGCCTCCGAGACCTCAGCATCGACGGCAACAAGGCGAAGAACAAAGCAGGCAATCTGGTGGTTTTGCGGGGATGGCGGGGACATCTGAACCGGGTGCGCCTCAGCCACGCGCCTCAGCATGGCGTGCTCTACAGCGAGAAGTCATTGGACGGCACGCTCAACTTGAACGGGCTTGCGGAGAACTCGCTGCGCGGCTGCTTTATCAGCGAATGCAATGGAGCGGGACTCTTCGCGGACAACGAGCAAGGGAATAGGATCGCCGACATGTTTGTCGTCGATTGCGTGTTTCATTTCAACGGAACTGCCGGATACTATCAAATCGATCTGGAGCGGGCGGCCGGCTTCCACATCAAGGGAAACCAGATGTACAACGGCCACCTTGGCGATATCCGCGCGCTGGGGGCCGGCGCTCTGATCGTTGCCCTCAATCACTTCGACGGCACTGGTAACAATCCGGTTGATGGCGTCCTACGCCAAGTCGTCGTGGAAACCGGTGGATGGGGAAATGTGGTCATCGCAAACAATCTATTCCATACCCATCGACGCACGGACCCGGCCGTCACCGATTGGCGCCAGCTCGAGATTGCATCGCACGCCAAGTCAGGTGTCTCGATCACTGGCAATAGCTTCTATGCTTCATTCGACTACGGAGTATCCGGACTGGTTCGGCGCGGACCAGGAGCAGATTCGATCGCCGTGAGCGGTAACGCATTTGGTGGGACGAGCCGAGAAGTCACGATCGCTACGTGGGCGCGCTGAGATCTCGATTACATGCTCTATGCTACGTCTATAAACTTACGTCAGTATTATGTTGTTCTTAAGGTAGGGCTGGCCACCGAAATCAGGCAATCGCTTCTGCGCGTACTCCTTCCGGAAAAAGGCGGTCTTGGCGTAGACAATTTTTTCGAGCTTCCACCCCGGCTGATGCTTGAGCAAGAGAAACAGCTGTGTGCACGGATACAGCAGGATATCGTCGACGATCATAACACCGAACTGTCGCAGCATCATGTTGGCGTAGCAGAAATCGACGAACACGGACGGCCAGCCGTGGCCGCCATCGATGAGGGCGATATCGACGGTCTCGGTCTTCGCCAGATCGGGCAGGACGTCCTCGGAGAACTCCGTCAGATATTGAGTCGAGGAGAGGTCGATGTCCCGCCGACCGGCTTCAGCCGTGATACGCTCCTTCAGTCCCTGATCAGGATTGACCGCAATGTGGCGAGCGGGCCGTGCGCCGGCGAATACGAGAGTTGACAGGCCAGCACCGGTCTCGAGCGAACGGAACTTGCCTTCCCCGAACTCGTCGAGCAGGTATCTGGACAGCGTGCGCAGGATATCGCCATTGAGTCCCCCCGACACGAGGCCCTGACCCCAGTCATGGACTTTGGGATCGTCGCTGATCAGAGACGCGACAACACTTGCGGTTGGGGTCGGCATGCTTGTTGTCCAGCTCGGTTTTTTGCACTCACGGAGACTTCTAGCAGTCGCAGAATTCTTCAAGCACGGTTCCGCGACATGCGGAAACAAGTTCACTATAATTTGATACGTCCTGCCGTAAGCCGCGCCCAATTTTTTGGTGCTTAGGCGTCAGCGGCCCGCCAAATGTGCCGCCCAGAAATGATGCCACCTTGAGTTGGAAATTATTGTCCACGCTCTTGACCGCATGCGTCAGGTCTTCATACGTGATGGAAAGGTGCGCGACACCGGACAGCCAGCGCTCTGACACGAGTTTGCTTTGCTCCATCAGAAGTATAGTTTCGCCGACGATCTCTTTGCAGTCCAACTCCTCAGGCTCAAAAGGTTGTCCGTCAGAGTTTTGCCAAGAATGATAGTACTGCCGACGGTGAGCAAGTTTTGCTGAGACCACTGCTTCGAGCTTGTTCGTGCGATGCAGATGCAAAATCTTCGTACCCGTGTACTCACAGCTTGCGAAGAACGTAGGTCGAGCGAGTGGGGGGCACCACGTTTCATTGAAGTTGTGAAGGTGGCCATACTTCATGTCAATGGTCACCGGATGTGGCGCTGCCAGTTCGATCAAGTGTCGAAAATAAGCCTCGTTGAAGCGAAGTTGGCTGACGGGATCAGGGGCGCGAAGAAATTCGGGATGGCTTATCTGCCAATCGTGCCGAAAACGGTGAAATGAGGCTGGTTGGGTTTCTGGCGGCATGGCGTGAGGATTACAGACCTCGTCGTACGTTATAACGCCGCTTGCCCGTACCAACTCGCTAAGCAGATGGCTACCGGAGCGCTCGTGGGAGAGGAGGACAGTGAGCATGTGCCTGTGATTAGGTTGCTGGTCGTCGAATCGAATTGCGCTCAGTTTGCGCTTAGAGTGTCGCCTCGATCTCGAGCGCTTGGATCGCCCAAAGCTCGCCCATCGTGGGCAGCTCGTGGGCGGCCTTCAGGCGCTCAATCTCGCGGCGCGCGGCGTCCTTGTCGCCGTCGAGGCACATCTGCCAGATGCGGACGACCTCGATCATCGGACGGATCGTGGGCGACGCCTTGCCGATCAGCCGTTCGAGCAGCGTCATGCGTTCGAGCCTGGTCAGGTCGTCAGCGGCGAGCCGCAGGATCTTTTCCTTCGGCACTGGCTTCAAGAGCCGCCACATCGCGCTCTGGTGCGGGATGTGGTCATCGCAAAGCTCCACCTCGTCGGAAAGATACTCCATCGTGGTGTGAATGTAGGGGTGCCAGCAGTGATAGTAGTCCTGCTGCACGATCACCGATTGCCCCGGGATCAGGTGGGCCAGGAACTCGCCGCAGGCGTGAGCGTTCAGCGTCGAGGTCTTGGCGATGTCGATGAACAGGATCTCGATCGGCGCGCCGTTCCACTTTTTGGAGAGGAAGTCGCCAGGATAGGTCTCGATCATGTCTTCATACGGCGCATTCTGTGCGTGGAAGATGTCGAGATACGATTCGCCCGCCGAAATAGGCCGGAAATCGCGGGAAATCGCCTCACCGACATAGGCGTCGACGACTTTGAAGTAGTCGAAGGCGTGGATGAGCTTGTTGGGCCCGAAGCTCCGTCGGCCCGCATCTGCGGCGCCGGCGGCGAATGCAAAGGTAGAGGCACCAAGGAAGCAGCCGGCATCGACGATGCAGCCGGCACCGCTGTGCCACTCGTGCGCCAGCCAGTAATAACAGGCCCGCTCTTCCGATCCAACCATGCCCTTCGGCAGATCGATCGCCGCGTTCCTGGGCGCCGATGGTTCGTTCCAAGGCTTCTTGCGCAGAATGGCTGCGTCAATCATGCTCACGATCCCCGGCCGAAAAATCTGCGTGGCGATGGATATCGGCGCAAATCGGAGCTGAAACGAATTCGGATGTCATCTCAACGCCTCGTACCGGCCCGCGACCGTGCCCATGCCCACGGCCTCGACGAACAGGCCCCCGGTGGTCGACATATCGATTCATTTCAGCCGCGAGGCGGCGGACGGCAATTTGGCGTCGGAGCCTTCGCGCACAATTTTCAGTTCGGCCTTGACAGCGTGATCGATGTCGACGCGATAGACGACGAAATTCAGCGCGCCTTTTGCCGGCGCATAAACTTCGGCGCTCTGGCCGCCCGAAAGAACGAATGTCTGTCGCATGACCAATTCCCTCGGCAACCCAAGTCATCAGAACAGCTGCACCTGCGCGTTGACTACGATCCCTATCCCAGCGGTCGGCGATGACCGACGCACCAAAGCGTCGACCAACCCGCCTCACCGGTGAGGTCGCGGAAAGCAACCTCGCGGCACGCCTGCGCCGCCCAATCGCCGCGCCATTCTAAGAAGGGTCATTGCACGATCGGAAGCTCGGAGCAAGCCCTTCGCGCATGCGTGCACGGCGCTGAACTCGGGTTAACGAGCGGGCTATCGCGTTTGGCGCGAGTCGGCTTCAAGGACGGGATGCTCCTTGAGGCGTCCATGGACCTTGGCGATCGACCGCGGCTTCGCCTGGTTCGGATCCATTTCGAGCGGCTTGAGGACGACCGCGAGCGCTGGCGGGCCCCCCTACCGCTTGCCGGAAGTGCTGCTTCTGTTCGTCTGCGGGACGATCGGGGCGTGCGACGATTTCGACGAGATCGTCGAATGGGGCGAGGACAACCTGCCGTTCCCGTGTCGGTTTCTGCCGTATCACCACGGCGTTCCCGGCTCGCGCTGGCTGCGGGCGCTGCCCAGAGGCTGACTCGAAAGGCGTGATAGGCGAACGGCGGCGCCGGATTCATGACGGAGGTTCCTTGCCGGGAGCCTCCTGCATCGCCCAGCTGGCTGCCAAGCACGGCGTGCATCAGACGATGATCAATGCCTGGAAGAAGCAGGCGATCGAAGCCATGTCGGGGGTGTTCTCCGGCAAGGCGGAGGCAGCCGAGGCAGCGCGCGAGGGCGAGATCGACCAGCTTCACGTCAAGATTGGCCAAGTGGTGGTGGAACGGGATTTTCTGCGGCGGGCCTCCGGTCGATGAGCATTGAACGGAGGCGGGAGATGATCGAGCCCATGGAGTTGGAGTTGACCCGGTTTGATGGACACCATTGAAGTCAAGATTCGAGGTGTTCCATGCCGCGTTTTCGATCCGCATATCCGCCGGAGTTCCGGCGACAAATGGTCGAACTGGTGCGCTCCGGGCGAACCCCGGAGGATCTGGCGAAAGAGTTCGAGCCGACCGCCCAGTCGATCAAGACCTGGGTTCAGAAGGCGGAACGAGACGCCGGCAAACGGTCCGATGGCCCGACCAGCGCCGAGCGCGAGGAACTGGCGCGACTGCGGCGCGAGAACCATCGCCTGCGTCAGGAGCGCGACATCCTGGCAAAGGCGGCGGCCTGATTCGCGCGGGAGAGCAAGGCGAACCCGGACGGGTTTTCCGGTTCATGAGCGCGCACCAGGCCGAGTTCCCCATTAAGACCATGGCTCGCGTGCTGAAGGTCTCCGCGTCCGGCTATTACGCCTGGCGCGGTCGTGCCGCCTCGTCGCGGGCGACGGGCGACGCCGATCTGTCGCGTCGCATCCGCACGATCCACGCCGGTTCGCGCGGAACGTACGGAGCACCGCGCGTCCACGCCGAGTTGCGGGAAGATGGTGTCAGAGTCGGCAAGAAGCGCGTCGCCCGCCTGATGCGGGCGGCCTCGATCTCCGGCGTCAGCCGGCGGAGAAGACCGCCGACGAATACGACCCGTGATCGAGACCATCACCCCGCCAGCGATCTCGTTCGGCGGAACTTCGTCGCCGAAGGGCCGAACGAACTGTGGGTCGCCGACATCACGTTCATCCCGACGCTCGTCGGCTTCC
>ERZ1645187.1808-NODE-1808-length-19337-cov-6.599212_pt1 | contig 19337 bp, 21 predicted proteins | sample MGYA00575352_ERZ1645187 | MGnify/ENA primary metagenome ERZ1645187 (study PRJEB40837, sample SAMN11349314) | freshwater sediment metagenome | isolation source: river sediment | host: Sediment | place: India: Wazaribad , New Delhi | collected 2017-02-21 ... | reverse complement strand
CGCTCGACTTCCGCAAGGGCTCCATTTTCATCAAGGGATACTATCACCAGGACTCTCCGTGGTCCGATCTCGCGATCCAGGTCGCAAGCGGGCTCGAGGCCAAGGGGGGCAAGGAACTCTGGCTCAAGGACTACTCCCTCGTGATCAACACGGCCGAGAAGACCGACCTCATCCACGAGGAGATCAAGAAGATCCAGCCGATCTTCAGCCTGCGGGGCTTCACGTTCCCCGTGTCCATCGCATCTTTCAAGATCTCTCCCGACTCGATCACGTTCTCGACGCTGACGAGCCCGAAGCCGTTCACGGGAAGGACCTACCGGTACACGCGCTAGCGGTCTGAAAACGAACACGGCCCGAAACAACGACAAAAAAAGCGGGGAACGATTCCCCGCTTTTTTCTATGCCGCGCGTTCGGCGATCCGGACCGCCAGCGTGGCGAAACTTCCCCTCGGGAGCGAGAATCGCGCCCGTACCTTCCATTTGCCCTGGTACCGCTCGTCCGGCAGGCGTTCGTACGACAGCTCGTCCGGCACGACCAGCGCAGCGCGGGGCGACGACGCGAAATACGCCTGCGTGATTTCCGGGATGTGAAACTGCGAGCGTCGCACCTTTCGCGCGTACAGCACCCCGTCGAGCGCGCGCCGGACCTCGGGGGGCATTTCCGGCAGCTCCCGCGCGGCCGTGGGGATGTCGAGCGACCAGATCCGGGCGGAGCCGTCCTGCCAGGCGTCGGGAGACCAGACCCTGAGATCCTGGCCGGCGGGGCCGGCCCACGGAATCCCCGCGTCGCCGACAAGGGCGGCCAGCGTCAGGTTCCAGAGAAAACTCTGGTACGAGGAAAACAACATTCCCATCGATTCCCTCGGAATCTCCCGGAGCGCCGCAATGTACCCCCGGTCCCGCGCCGTGCGGACGAGCGCCGCCGGTTCCGCTTCGGGGCAGAGGGCGAGGACGGCGTCGAAATCCCCCCACTTCTCGCGTATCTCGAGTTTCCTCCGTTGAAGATGCGGGGGCGCGTCGGGATGGATCGTCGTGACGTAGCGCCGGAGGGCGAGATCGAATCGCCGCTTCACCAGCAGTTCCGCGAGGAACGGCCCTCCGTCGGCGATCTCGCCGAAGCGCTGTTCGTCGAAATAATTCGGAAAACCGCAGTCGCCGATGCGTTCGAGCCCTCGGGAGACGCGATCCGCTTCCTCTTCGGGCATGTCCCGCAGCACGACATCGAACATGTTTCCACGGATCCGCGCCGGTGCGGCCGCGACATCGCTCCATCCGACGTGTTCGACGCGAAGTCCTTCGGCTTCGTAGGCCAGATCGCGCGTCGCGGGGACGGTCACATACTGAATCGTGACCCCCTGCCGGTCCTTCCGTCCGCAGACGCGAACCTCCGAAAGGGGGACATTCTGCGCGTCGGCCGCTTCACGGACGGCGTCGAGCGTATTCCGGCGCCGCTTTGTCAGGCGAAAAACCCGGAATCCGCCGGGAACGTCCACGAGCGGGAAATCCGTCAGCTCCTCGACCCGGAAATCCTCCGGAGTCGTCTTGATCCGCACTATTTTGCGACCGCCGGAGCGAGCGCAGCGAGCCCCGCAAGGTCGATGCGCCCGACGACGGCCTTCACCTCTTCGACCGTCATGCCTTCGCCCGTCGCCCCAAGCCAGGCGGTGTTCCCGAGGTCCACCCAGATCACGGCCGTCTTGCTCGACTTTTCGAGCTGTTCCATGGCCTGGAAATTTCCGATCTTCACGAACCCGACATACCCGTCGCCCGTCTCGATGCGATCGATCTTCTGCTCGCTGTACACGTCGAACATCGGCGCGTGGTTCGCGTCCTCGCCCATCGTAATCATCAGCGACAGGCTCGTTTCTTCGTCCTTTTCGAACCGCTGCTCCAGAAGGACGAGAGACGCCCCCTGCATTCCCGTCGGGTCCTCCGAAGTCCACCCGTCCATTTTCGGCAGGAAGGGCTTGATGGCATCCATCGTCGGAAGGGCCGCCAGAGCCGCCCCCGCCGTGAACAGAAACACACACGCACACCACAAAACAAGGATGTATCTCTTCATTTGAGCCGAATTTCCACCTTTCTCGCTGTTTATGCTTCCAGAATCGCCCGGGCGGCCACCACGCCGCTCGCGGCCGCCTGGATGATGCCGCGGCTCACGCCCGCGCCGTCGCCGACCATGAACAGGTTCCGCACGACCGGAACTTCGAGCGTCTCCTTCAGTTTCAGCCGGAGCGAATACAGCTTGATCTCCACGCCGTACAGCAGCGTGTCGTTATGGTTCACTCCGGGCATGATGACGTTGAGCGCATCGAGGAACTCCACGATGTCCACGAGATACCTGTGAGGAAGGACAAGACTCAGGTCGCCGGGCTGCGCGTTCGCCGTCGGCGCGATCATGCCGCGCTCGATGCGCGACTGCGTCGACCGGCGTCCGCCCTTCAGATCTCCGAGGCGCTGCAACAGGATGCCGCCTCCGGCGAGCATGTTCGCGAGCTTGGCGACGTGCGTGGCGTATCCGATGGGATCGCTGAACGGCTGCGTGAAGTTCTTCGTCACGAGGATCGCGAAGTTCGTGTTGTTCGACTTCGTGTTCTTCAGGCTGTGCCCGTTCACGGTCACGAGGTCGTGTTCCTTGTTGTATTCGTACACGACGAAACCGGAGGGGTTCATGCAGAACGTGCGGCAGCGGTCGTCGAACTTGGGCGTGTTGTAGAGGCACTTCACCTCGTAGAAATGTTCCGTCAGGTCGTGACAGACGTTGTCGGACACCTCCACCCGGACGCCGATGTCCACGGGCATGGAAGCGATCGGGAGGGCAAGCCGGTCCACGATCCGGCCGAGCCAGGAAGCCCCCTCGCGTCCCGGGGCGGCGATGATCCGGCGACCCCGATGGATGGTCCCGTCCTCCAGGACGATCCCCCTGGCCTCGCCCTCTTCGACGAGGATATCGGCCACGGTCGTGTTCATGAGGACGTCGCATCGTTCCCGCAGGAACTCGTACATGTTGTTCAGCACGACGCGCGACGCGTCGGTCCCGATATGCCGTATCCGCGCGGGAAGGATCTTGATCCCGATTCCCGCCGCCTTCCGGATCGTATCCTTGACGACCGGCCCTTCCGGCGAGTAGCAGTGGTTCTCCACTCCGAACTCGACGAAACGGTCATCCACGTAGGCAATGAGATCCAGGAGGCGTCGCTCTCCGATGCTTTCTTCGAGATTCCCTCCGAAGCCCGTCGTCAGCGTGAGCTTCCCGTCCGACGCGGATCCGGCTCCGCCCCACCCCGATACGATCGCGCACGAGGCGCAGTTGAGGCACACCTTCGACCGTCCGTCGACGATGGGGCATTTTCGTTCGCTGATAATCCGCCCCTTGTCCGCCATCAGCACCTTCTTGCCCGCCCCGACCAGCTCCAGGGCGGCGAAGATACCGGCGGGGCCGGTTCCGACGATGATGGCGTCGTACATGTCGCGCACGTCCCTTACGTCGGCTTCCGTCCCAAATCCGCGTCGTCCAGCATGCGGCGGACGTCGGTCAGGAACGCGTCGATGCGATCCGGACTCCGGATGAACGCCGGGTCGGAGAGATCCAGTTCAATCACGCGCGGCGTGGCGACTTCCGACCGGACGACCTCGAGGAAGTGCGAGTAGGCGTTGTAGAGTTCGCGCCAGTACGGCTCGCCCGCCCTGATCTCGTCCTCGCGCCCGCGCAGCAGGATGCGGCGCATGATTTCGTCGAACGGACAGTGAAGCACGACGAGAAGGTCCGGCATGACCAGATGGCGGATCATGTTGTCGTACAGCGTGAGGTACATCCCGTACTGGCTGTCGCTGAAGTACCCGAGCCGATGATAGAGCGTCGCGTAGATCTTGTCGCCGAAGATGCTCCGGTCAAGAACGTAGGACTCCTCTTCGGTCGCGCAGAGGTACTGCGCGAAACGCGTCACCAGAAAGTTGAGCTGCATCGGGAAGGCCCAGCGCCGCTCGTGATGGAACCGCCTGAGGAGGTCGTACTGATCCCGGAATTCCTCCGGCATGACCTTCAGACCCAGACGTTCCGCCAGGAGATCGACCACGGTCGATTTTCCGCTCGCGGTCATTCCTTCCACTACGATCCGAACCCGTCCCATCAATCTTCCTCCTTGCGAATCTCCCGGCGCGGACACGCCCGGAAGAACATTCATTGCATCCGGCGCATATTATAGCAATTCGCCCGAAGCGCCCTCACAACGCCCCCTGAACCCGGTCCCCGCCGGAAGCGACGGCGTTTCCGAGCGCACCCGACGCCCGCGAGGTCAGTTCGCCGACGCCGTCTCCGGAGCGGAGCTCCGCCGCGCCGAGCGAAGCGGTGATCCGGATATCGCCCGCGAACGTGTAGTGCCGCACAAGATCGCGGATCTTTTCGGCGAGCTGCAGGGCCGACGAAGCGCCGAGCGGCGTCAGTATCGCGAACGAGTCGTCCCGCCACCGCCCGAGAAAATCGTTCGGACGGATACGCGCTTTCAGGAGCGCGGTGAACTCGCGGAGCATGCCGTTTCGCGTCCCTTCGGGCAATCGGTCGAAGAGGGCGGCGCAGTCGTCGATGCGCAACAGGAGAAGCGAGAGACTTCCGCGGTACCGCTCCGAGCGGGTCACCTCCCGCGAAATGATGCCTTCGAAGGCTGACGCCCCCGGAAGCCCCGTCACGGAATCGCGCTCTCCATCCCCCGACGTTTGTTTGCGCGGAGCGGACGGCGTCGCTTCGGCAGACGGCAGGGCCGGCGACTCTTCGAGGACGAAGGAGACGCGGCAATCGGATTCATCCGCTCCGTATGTCGAAGCGGCGTTCCGGGCGTCGATCGTTCGACCCCGGAACACGAATCGCGCCGGTTTCCCCCCGACGCGAAGACAGACGGGAAAAACAAAGGACTCCCGTTTCTTCCGAAGCTCCGCAAGAAATACGTCGTAGTCCTCGCCGGACGGGAAAAACCGCGCCGGCTCCATCGGCGCCGGCGGACGCTCCTCCAGACCGAAGGCGGCGCGAAAGACGCTGTTGCCTGCGACGGAGAGGCTCGCGCCGACAAACAGCGTCCCGAGCATGACGGGAGCCCATTCGGCGGCGTCCTGCAACAGGGCGTCCCCCGACGCCCGAAGGTCGGGAGACTGCGGCTCCGTTCCCGCCGGGGCGTTCTCTCCGGCGGACAGCGAAAGCATCACCGACGACACCTGGCCGCGCGCGTCCGGAAGCGGAACGAACCGTGCGGAAAGAGAGCAGGGGGAATCCATCGTCCCCGCCACGTCCGCACCCGAAAGCGCCGTATTCCACAACTCTTTGAGCATTCCCGACGCGGACTCGGGCAACACGTTGAAAAGCGGCGCGCCCTCCCCCGCGTCAAGGCCGAACAGCTCCCTGCACATCCGGAGAAAGCCCCCTCCGGCGCACAGGATCTTTCCTTCCGGATCCAGCAGGGCCCCGTTCAGACCGGAACGCTCGCAGAAAAGGGATCGCTCCGTCGACTGATGCAGCGCCCGAGTTGCGGACAGCTCCGCCCTGCACGTTTCCCGATCCGTCGCATCGACGGCGAGCAGCAGTCTGGCGCCCTCGCCCGAATACTCGACGGGAAGCGAGACGACATCGATCCAGAACTCCCTGGCCTTCGCGCCGCGAAGGCGCAGCGTCGCCGTTTCCGTTCCCGACCTCGGGTCGAGAAGCGCTTCGGCGGGACGGGCGCTTCCCGGGGCAAGAACGCCCGAGAAGTCGGAAGATGGACGATCCCGGAGCGAAAAACCCAGGATCTCCTCCGCACGTCGGTTCATCTGACGAATTCGTCCCCGGACGACAATGAGGACGAGAAACACCGGGTTATCGAAAACCGCGTAAAACCGCCGTTCCGTCTCCCGCAACGCCTTTTCTTCGCGCTTCCAGCGCGCCGCGTCGCGTTCGAGCTGAGAATATCGTTCCAACAGATCGTCCATCGGCATCCCTCTACTTCCGGTGCATCCTGAAATATCCGCCCCAGCAGCCCCGCACGTCCGAAATTGCGACGAACCCGCGATCTCCGGCGATGCAGGTGACGGAAGAGACATCCTTTCTGCGGCAAATGACCTTCACAAGCGTCTTCGCTCCGTCACGGCCCTCGCCGTAGATGACCGTGGCCCCGTGTCCCTCCGAACGAATCCGGGAAACCAGCTCGTCCGTCGCGGGGCCGAACTCGAGGATCATGTCCAGCATGACGAACGCGTTCATGATCTTTTCTTCCACGAGCGAGCCGAAGTACGTTCCGGAGGCGAACCCGCCGCAATAGGCGATGACTTCCGGCATGGTCAGCGCCCTCCCCCCGCCCAGAATGCGGCCGAGGACGAGCAGGTAGACCATGACCTCGAAAAAGCCGATACATGCAGAGAGAAGACGGTTCCCTCTGACGAGGAGCAGGATACGGACGGTCGCGCAGCTCACGTCGACGATGCGCGCACAGAAAATAAGCGCGAGCCCGAAGAAATCCATGGATTCCGTGCTTCCCTCCCGTCAGAGATCGTTATATGATTATCCTATCATATCGGCATGTGTCCCGCATGGGAGCTTCCACACGCCTCAGGGAGGAGAGGGAGCCGTCATGGGAAGGGTGCATACGGACAATCTCGAACCGGGCATGAAGCTGACGTCGGATCTTCTGGGACCGCGGGGGATTCTCATCCTCCCCCGGGGAGCCGTGCTGACGGGCAAGAACATCCAGACCATCAAGATCTGGGGCGTCTCCGAAGCGGATGTCGAAGGAGTCTCCGAAGCCGACATCTCGAAACGGGAGCTGTCCCGAATAAACCCGGAAGCCTTCCGGAAGGCCGAGGAGCGGACGAATTTCCTGTTTTCCTCGCCCCCCCGGACGCCCTTCACCGAGGAGCTTCGACGACAGGTGTTCCTCGAAGCGTCAAAGCGCTATGCGCTCGGGGACTCCTTCGGGGACTACGAACCCGCCGAACTCTTCCGGGACTCCGCTCCCGGAGATTCGTGCGACGACGAACCCGTCCCTTCCGTTCAGGATCTCGTCCACAACGCCGCCCGTCTTTCCTCGTTTCCGGACATTTACTTCCAGATTTCCCAGGTGCTTTCCTCGCCCCGCAGCTCCGCGCACCACATCGCCGAGGTCGTCTCGAAGGATACGAGCCTTGCAGCCACGCTTCTGAAGCTCGTCAACAGCTCCTTTTACGGCTCCCCCGCGAAGATCGATTCCATTCCGAGAGCCGTCGCCATCATCGGCGTCAACGAGCTGAGCACGCTTGCGCTCGGCATCTCCGCAATCTCGGCGTTCAAGGGGGTGCCCGAAGACGTCTTCAACATGCGCGCCTTCTGGAAGCACTCGATCGCATGCGGGATATTCGCCCGGATCTACGCCTCGCTGGAGGTCGGGCTCTCGGAGGAACGGTACTTCGTCATGGGAATCATTCACGACATCGGCCGGCTCGTCATGTTCCAGACGATGCCCCGGCACATGGTGGAGGCGACACGCCTGTCCGTCCGCAAACGCCTCCCCATCCACATCGCGGAGCAGCAGACGATCGGATACGATCACGCGACGGCAGGGGGATTGCTGCTCGGCTCATGGTCGTTTCCGCCGGCTCTCGCGCACTCGATTCTGTTCCACCACCGCCCGGAGGAATCGAAATCCCTCACGGAAACGACGATACTCACGCTGGCGGACATTACCGCGATCGGACTCCGCATGGGGCGTTCCGGAACGTATTTCGTCCCGGAACTGAAGCGGGAAGCATGGGACTCCATTCACTTTCTTCCGAGCGCCATCGGACCGACGATCATTCAGGCGTCACGCCAGATCACGGAAATTCTCACGCTCTTCCTCGGAAAGGAGGAAGAAGAATGACCCCCGAAGAGACATCGGCCGACCTGAAAAGCCGCCTGGAGCACCTGTTGCAGGAACGCCGTTCCATCATCGAAAGCCTCGATGTGGCGGTGAACGTCAGCAACTTCGCGCGCTGCATCAACGGCATGGGGTCCGTCGAAGCCATCCTGAAGGAAGCGGCGCTGCGCGTCCGGTCGATCATTGCGGTCCGGTCCATCTGCTTCTACGTCATTGCGGAAGACCAGGAAATGAGCTTCCGGCCGGTTCACTGCGACCCTGCCGGAACTCTCGATTTCTACGAGAGCGAGAAGATCCCCCTGATCCAGGATCGCACGGTCGCATGGGCGCTGCGGCGCGAGAAACCGGTCATCGTATCCTCCTCGGACCGGACCGCCCGGATCATGTTGCACGCGCTCTCGACGCCGACGAGCATCCTCGGACTGTGCATGGCCGAGCTGGACGACTCGAAGGCACTCGAGGAGACGGCTCCGTACCCGGATTTTCTCTCCATCGTTCTCGCGACGACGGCGGAGGTTCTGGAGTCCTTCCTGCTCACACGCAAGATCACCGCGCTGAACGCGCATCTCGAAGAGAAGATCGCGAGCCTGGAACGATCCGAATCGGAACTTCTCGGGTTGCGCGATCGTCTGGAGGAGCAGGTTCGCGCCCGAACGCGCGAACTCGAGGCGACCAACGCGGAACTCACGCACGAAGTGGCCGAGCGCAAGCGAATGGAGCTGGAATTGCGCTATATGGCCACGCATGACGCCCTGACCGGGCTTCCGAGCCGCTCGTTCTTCCACGACAGTCTGGAACAGGCCATCGCCGCCGCCCGACGCACGAATTCGCGGACAGCCGTCATGTTCCTCGATCTCGATTCTTTCAAACAGGTCAACGACACGCTCGGCCACGACATCGGCGACCTGCTTCTCGTGGAGATCGCGCATCGTCTCCGGGAAAGCGTCCGGGAGACGGATACGGTCGCGCGGATGGGCGGCGACGAATTCATGTTCGTTCTCCCCGGTCTCTCCGCTCCCGGGGAGGCGGCGGCGATAGCACGCAAGGTCATCGAATCCATCAACAGGGAGATGTCGGTCGGCGGGCACACGCTCCGGGTCACGGGAAGCATCGGCATCAGCATATTCCCCGACGACGGGGATTCGGTCCAGACGCTTATGCGGCGCGCCGACACAGCCATGTTCCGCTCCAAGGAACGGGGACGAAACACGTTCTCATTTTCCGACGCACGACGCGAGGATGTCCTGACGGCGCCGGCCCCCCCCTCACGATCGGAGCGTGATTGAGATGCCGGACACATTCGGGTTGCGAAAATTCGTTGCGCCGGAGTTCATCTTCGGAACCGGCGCGATGGACCTTGCGGGGCAGTACGCACGAAACTTCGGCGCAACGCGGATCCTTCTCGTCTCCGATCCGGGGGTTCGCGAGGCCGGGTGGACGGAACGCGTTTCCGCATGTTTCGACGCGCTGGACATTCCCTGGATCCTGTATGAACACGTCACGCCGAACCCCAAGGATTTCGAAGTCCACGAGGGCGCGGACATCTTCCTGTCCCAACAGTGCGACGTCATCGTGGCGGTCGGCGGAGGAAGTCCGATGGACTGCGCGAAGGGAATCGGCATCATCGCCTCCAACGGAGGGAGAATCGCGGATTACGAGGGAATCGATCTCGTGGGAGCCGCCACGCCGCCGCTCATCTGCATTCCGACCACGGCCGGCAGCTCGGCGGATGTCTCCCAGTTCGCCATCATCGCGGACACGACGCGACGCATCAAGATGGCGCTGGTCAGCAAAGCGCTCGTGCCCGACGTGGCGCTCATCGATCCGTTCCCGCCGACGACCCTTTCGCCGGAGCTTACCGCGTTTACGGGAATGGACGCCCTCACGCACGCCATCGAGGCGTACGTCTCCCGCGTGCACTCACCGTTCACGGACGTCCACGCGCTGGAAGCCATCCGCCTCGTCGCCGAAAACCTCCCGGCCTGCATCCGCTCTCCGCTGGACATGAATCTCCGCGACGCGATGATGCAGGCGAGCCTCCATGCGGGTCTGGCGTTTTCCAACGCGATTCTCGGAGCGGTCCACGCGATCGCTCACAGCCTCGGGGGCATGTTCGACTCGCCGCACGGCGAGTGCAACGCGCTGCTGCTCCCGCACGTCGTCGCGTTCAACTACGAAGCGTGCCCCGAACGATACGACCGGATCGCCCGCGTCATGGGCGTCGGCGACGTCGGCGACTCCGCGCAACCGCTCACGGAGCGCATCATGGGACTCAACGCGACGACCGGAATCACCCGGCGCATCGCCGCTCTCGGAGTTCGCTCCGAAGACCTGCCCGAACTCGCGGAAAAGGCGCTGCGGGACGCGTGCATGGCGACCAATCCGCGAACCATGACCGCCGCGGATGTGGAAGGAGTCCTTCGTGCAACCCTCTGACGCCGAGAGAGACCTTCTCAGGAAGCTCGTCGGGTTGGGAGAGCACTCGCTCCGCAAGACGTACTATACGGAACTCCAGAAGGGCATGCGCGAGCTGGAGCGGTTCCGGGTGCTTCTCGACAGGGTCGGAGACGGCATCCTTCTCGCCTCTCTGCCCGACGGGACGCTTCTGGACGCCAACAGCACCGCGATGGCGCTGTTCGGGCTCTCCCCTTCGGACATGGGGACGCGCCGTCTCCCCGGAATCATGGGGGAAATTTCGCTGGATCCCGCGACGGCGTCCCGGAAGTATTCCCTTTCCCACATCCGGCCTGATTCCGAAACGCTTGCGCTCGATGTCACCGCCGATGTCGCGCTGTTCGACAACAAGCCCTACCTCGCGATCCTGATCCGTGACGTGACCGAACGGAAGCGGTTCGAGGAACGCCTCGCGTATCTCGGCGCGCACGACCCGCTGACGGGACTCTTCAACCGGACCCACTTCGAATCGACGATACAGGGCATGCGATCGGAGGAGTACATCCCGCTCGGGCTCATCATCTGCGACCTCGACGGGCTCAAGCTCATCAACGACACATTCGGCCACGAGACGGGAGACACCCTTCTGAAAAACGTCGCCGGGATGATTCAGGACGTCTCTCCGATCCGCGCGGTGACCGCGCGGATCGGAGGCGACGAGTTCGCGATCCTGCTGCCCTACAGTTGCCGGGCGGAGCTGGAGCGGATCTGCCGCGACATTCAGGTCCGCGTCGGGGAATTCAACGCGACGGGCAAGGAAAGCTACCTGAGCCTGTCGTTGGGGTTTTCCGCGGCCTACGAACAGGACTTCGACCCGACGGATCTCTTCAAGGAATCCGACAACGCGCTGTCCCGCGAGAAGCTGCTGCGAAGCCAGAGCACGCGCAGCTCCCTCGTTCACACGGTCATGACGATGCTCGAAGCCAGGGATTTCATCACTGAAGGGCACGCGGACCGCCTCCAGTTCCATGTCGACCGGCTCGCGGCGTCGCTCGGCTTCTCCGGGAGACGGCGCGCGGATCTCACGCTTTTCGCGAAATTCCACGACATCGGCAAGGTCGGGGTTCCGGACAACATCCTCTTCAAGCCCGGGCCGCTCACGAAAGACGAAATGGTCATCATGCGCCGGCACTCGGCGATCGGACACCGGATCGCGCTCTCGGCGCCGGATCTTCTCCCGATCGCCGACTGGATCCTGAAGCACCATGAATACTGGGACGGGAGCGGATACCCGATCGGCCTCAGCAAGCACGATATTCCGCTCGAATGCAGAATGCTCGCGCTCGCCGACGCGTTCGACGCCATGACGAACGATCGCCCCTACCGGAAAGCCCTTCCCAGGGAAACGGCGATGGAGGAAATCCGGCGCTGTTCGGGAAAGCAGTTCGACCCGGAACTCGTCGTCCACTTCCTCCGGATGTGCGAAGAAGAAGAAAGCCCGGCCTGACGGCCGGGCTTTCTTCTTCTTCGCATTCCTGTACGGTTTCCGGAAACTACTTCTTCGGCGCAGCGTCCGCCGAAACGACTTCGACCTTGTACTTCTCGCGAAGTTTCGCAACCTCGTCCGTGTACATCTTGGCCTTCTTGTCCTTCAGGAGTTCCGTCTTGATCTCTTCCTTGACATCCGCGAAGGGTTTCGCGCCCGGAGCCTTCCTGTCGAACAGCTTGATGATGTGCCAGCCGAACTGCGTCTTGACGGGGGCGGACATCTCGTCCTTCTTCAGGGCGAAGGCCGCCGTCTCGAACTCGGGAACGGTCTGCCCCTTCTGAACGAATCCGAGGTCGCCGCCCTGGTCCTTCGACGGGCAGGACGAGTATTTCTTGGCAGCCTCTTCAAACACGAGCCCGGCCTTGATCTCCTCGAGAACCTTCTTCGCCTCGGCTTCGTCCTTGACGAGGACGTGGCTCACCTTGACGCTCTCCGGAACCGTGAACGCGGTCTGGTTCTTGTCGTAGAAGAGCTTCGCGTCCTGGTCGGAAACCGTGACGTCCCCGAACAGCCGCTTGACGGCGAACGTGCGCACAAGATCCTTGCGCATCGCATCCAACGCCCGGGCGAATTCCGGATCCTTGTCGATCGCGTTTTCATTTCCCCAGAGGGAGAAGACTTCCATCGTGATCACTTCGTCAAGAACGGCCTTGCGTCCCCGTTCCGTGTCGTACATGGCGGCGCGCTGCGGATCCAGCGTCGCGAGGATATCGTCCACGTCGCGTTCCAGGATTTCCTTCGCGCCGACTCTGGCCAGAACGGTTTCGGGCGCCGGACGCGCCGGAGCCGGGGCTGTCGCAGCGGCCGCGTCAGGAGCGACGTCCTTGGAAGCGGGAGTCTCCGCCAGGGCAAAACCGCAGACCGAGAGGATCATGATTGCCGCCGATGCAAGTGCGCTGATTCGTTTCACGTTGAGGTTCCTCCTCCGATAGGTTGTATGTCGGTGCGTTCTTTCATGCCGCAATGAGGGTATCATACTTCAACCGTCCGGAACATGCGAGGAAATACGGAACCCTCACGATGAGGTCGCGACAATCCAGGACATAACGAAAAGGAGTCCGGCCCACACGAAATCCATGAGCCCCTTTCCACGAAATCCGAAGCGGGTCTTCCGGACTCCCGCATAGATCATCACGAGACCGCACAGAAACAGGATCACCGGCGCGACGCACCGCGCAAAAAACATCGGATGCCCTCCTCACGCGCGACGGACGGCGCCCGAAGCGGTTATCGGAACCGTTTCGGAACGCGTCCGGCGCGGAAAGCCGCTCCCCGGGGAGAATACGGGGCCACATGCACAAAGGTCGCTTTGAAGACTGCGAATCGTTCTCACTCTCCTTCTTGCAGATTCCATTCGGAAAAGAAAGATTCCCCGCCCTTTTCGACTCGCCATCGGCTCGCCGAGGCCCGCCCGTTTCCGCCGTCGCCTTGGACAGCCGGCAGGACTCTCTGTATGATATGCCAACTGCCGGAAAAGAGAAGGGAGAATCCCCATGCTTCTGGAAGAAACCAGGAACCGGGTGCAGGAATTGCTTCAGAACCTCAAGGAAAAGGGCTTCCGGATCACAGGGCAACGCAGGATCATCGTCGAAACGCTCGTCGAAAACCAGGGATCGCACTTCAACGCACGGGAACTCCTGCAGTTCGCGCAGAAAAAGGATCCGACCCTTGGATTCGCGACCTTATATCGCACGCTCCTGGTTCTCGAAGATATCGGCTTCGTCCGCCAGATCAACACGGGCGAGGGATTCAACCGGTACGAGGCGCCCGGAAGGGATGTCGTTCTTCACCTGTTGTGCGCCTCGTGCGGAAAGATCACCCGCTTTCGCGAACAGGAAAACAAACTTCGCGTGCTCTCGGTCTGGGCCGCGGAAGAGGGATACGAAATATCCCCGCAGTCGGTGCAGATCTACGGGGTCTGTTCCGAATGCCTCGCTCGAAACATCAGCTGCAGGACTTCCGACTCCCGGGCCCGCCGTCCGCTATGACCGGATCATCTTCTTCTCTCCGGCCTGATACACGTCGGAAAGTCGCGCATACGTCTCCCGGAGCCGTTCGACCCGCGAACGGGCGGAATCCGGATCGTCCAGCGAAGGGATCATGTCCCGAAGCCATGTCATTTCATAGTACCGGTTTTTCCGGGTCGGAGCGCGACATCCGAACACGTCTTCCAGAATCTGGAGATCGTGCGGGATATTGAAATCATCCCTCGTGCTCTCGTAGCCGAAGAGGTAGTAGATCCGCCCGAAGCCGGACCACGCGAGCGCCGAGATGCACATCGAACAGGGCTCGTGCGTCGAGAGGAAGAGGCACTCCGCAGGATCCGGGTGATCCGGCAGGGCGAAGAATTCCTTGATCGTATAGACTTCCCCGTGCCAGAGCGGGCATTCGGACTCGTGGTTCGTCCCGGCAAGCACCAGCGAAAGATCGCTTTTCCGGAGCACGGCCGCTCCGAACACCTTGTCTCCCCTCCGAACGCCCTTCTCCGTCAGAGGAACGATGTCCTCTTCGATGACGCGCAGCATCCGGTCGAAAACAGTTCCTGACGTCATATCCCGCACCCTCCTGTCAGCGTCGCGACTCGAGCAGGAGTCGCGCGTTCACGTATATCAGCCGTTCTATCGAATCCGGGGATATGGGCCTCCACGAGGCCCATTCGGGCTGGACCGCTCACTGATCGACCAGGGAACCGTCCGCCCCGTAATCGTACGTGTCCTGCACCCTGTATTCCCGTCCGCCGGCTCGAAAGTTCCATTGCTGCACTTCGACGATGCCCTGCTCCGGGAAATCCATGCGGATGTAGGACTCCAGGACGTCCGAGCCGTCGCAATCCCGGACGACGCGGGTCCGCGCCGCATCGAAAAAGATGGCGCGTCCGTCGTCACGCCCGACGGGAAGATAGTCGCCGGAAAGGACGGATTCCGCCTCCGAGGCGAAAAGGATCAGAAAGAGCAACGCTGCCCGCAGCATGAACATTCCCCCCTCGAGATTCGCCGTTTCCCCCCGCCCGCGGGCGCACCCCTCAAAAGCGCCGCGTGGCGGTTGTCTTTTCTTTCGGTGTTATTGTACAATACCGGGTGATGGAATGAACCCCCCGAAGGGAGGTGCGGACATGACTGCCGGAAGCATCGCGGCATCCGGTTTCCGGAAGGATACGGAACTTCAGAGATCCGAAGCGCAGGTTCTGGCGCAAGAGCGGAGAATCCGCGCCCAGGCTGCGGGAGCTGACGTCCGGACGTCGGAACATACGACCGTCGGCTCCGACGGGAAACGGTATGTCACGTCGATTTCCATCACGGTCACCGGCCCCGAGGATGTTGTCGACCGCATCGGCGGCGGATCGAAGGGCGTTTCCGTCGATACGGCCCGTCAACCCGGGGAAACGACATCCGGGCAAGACGGCGGATCGAAACACGCATCCGACACGTCGTCGACGACAAAGGACCCGACGTATTCCGCAAAAATCCGGCAATCCGTCGAGAAGCTCAAGGCCATCGAGCGGGACGTCATCGCCCACGAAGCGGCGCACAAGGCCGTCGGCGGGCAATACGCCGGAGCCGTTTCCTACAGCTACACCACCGGCCCGGACGGGAAGCGATACATCACCGGAGGAGAAGTTCCGATTTCCGCTCCGGCGGGCCGCACTCCGGAGGAAACCATCCGGATCATGGAGCGGGTTCAGCGGGCGGCCCTCGCCGCAGGATCGCCGTCCCCCCAGGACATCTCCGTCGCCTCGTCCGCGGCTGCGCTTCAGGCGGCCGCGCGGCAGGAACTTTCCCAGGAGCAGGCCGAAAAAGCATACGGCCAATGGAGCCGGACTCAAGACGCCCCCTCCCGCACATCTGAAGACGCCTGGCGCACCCCCTGGTCCATCGTCGCGTAACGACCTCCCCGCACTCTGCCGTCTGGACTTTTCCCATTTGTACAAATTGCACTTTTGCATTTCGCCTTGAAACAACCCTCGATGTATGGTACTGTCAAACCAAGAGAGATTGATAATGATTTTCACTTTCATTGTGCTCTCCCCTCAGAACACCCGGGATCGTTTTGACGTTCCACCCCATACTCATCGCGAGGAGGTGGCATATTTGAGCACTCCTGTGGCCATTTGGCTTGGCATCATGGCCGTCATCGGCGTCGTCATGATCGTCATGAAAATGCGAGGGAACTCCCCGAAATCACAAAACGACTAGCTGTATCGCCTGAATTGCAGCGGAAACCGGAAAAACCGCGCGCGGTCCGCTGCAATAATCTCTTCCTATTCACCCGATTTTTGCATACTTTCGTTCATGTCTCGCCCTTTCCATCCGATGCGTATAGGACGGTTCGAATCATCTGCGGAACGGGGTGGACGAACATGATCCCGAGAATTGACTTTCTTCCGGAAGACGCGTTGAATCATCGTGAGCGCAGGGTTCAGCCAAAGAACCGCAAGAGCGGGTTTCTCGACGGACGGAAGCCGTTCGAGCGCGCCCTGTTGAAGCGTCTGCATGCGGACGAAGAGGACGAGGAACAGGAGGCGGACGCCGGCGCATAGATCCGGCGCCGTCGGGACGCAGCCGGATAACGGCGAAACGGAGGCATGCGGCGTGCGACGGAACGAACTTGCCGGGCGAATCGACAATACAATGCTTCGACCGGATGCGGGTCGGGAGGATGTTCGTCGTTTCATCGAAGAGAGCGCGCCGCTCGGGTTTCGCAGCCTGGTCGTTCCTTCATGGGCGGTTTCCATGGCTGTATCTTCAGTCGCCGGGACCTCGACGGGCGTGTCCGCGGTCGTCGGCTTTCCCCACGGAACCGTTCCCCCGGCCATCAAGCTCCGGGAAATCGAAACCTATTCCGCGCTTGGCGTTACGGATCTCGATGTGGTCGCTCCCCTTTACGCAGTCCGTTCGGGCGACTGGAGCGCCGTCGAAGAAGAGATCCGCGCGATATGCGCCGCCTGTCGTCCGAAGGTCTTCAAGCTCATCATCGAAACGCCGCTTCTCTCCCCCGATGAGATCATCAGGCTCTGCGAATTATCCCTCCGCTGCGACGGCCCCGACTTTCTCAAGACCGGAACCGGATTTTCCGGCAAACCGACGATTCCGGAACACGTTCGCCTGTTGAAGGCGCATCTCGGCGGCAAGAGGATGATCAAGGCGTCCGGCGGCGTCCGGACGCTCGGCGATGCGCTGACGTTTTTCGATGCGGGCGCGGATGTCATCGGAACGAGCGCCGGAGTCTCCATCCTCCGTGAGAACGATATCGACTCCTGACCCGCCTCCCTTCCGCCGTTCGCCGCGACGCCCGTTTCGAATGACTCAGTTTTGCCGCTTCTCCGAACCCCCTCTCCGAAGGATTCTTTTTCCGGCGATATGATGTAAAATTTTTACGTGAATGAAACAATGAATCCACATCCGGTGTTGCATCTCTGAGGGACACTGTGTTCCACCCGCTCCCGAAGAGTGCAAAGGAGGTTGGCCCGTGATTCGGCGCGCCCTGTGGGGAACATTGATCTGCCTCTATTTCGCGTACGTTCTCGCACCGATCATTCTTCTCTTCGTGGGCTCCTTCGGGGAAAAATGGTTCGGCACGCTTCTGCCTACCGGGTTCACCTGGCGCTGGTACATCGATCTGTTTTCGAAGACGATGTACGTTCGCGCCATGATGATGAGCCTTCTGGTCGCCTCGCTTTCCGCCGTGCTGAACGCGCTCATCGGAATCCCCGCCGTCTACGCGGTCCATTCGCTGCGAAAACCCTGGCTCCGGAGGCTTTTCGATTTCGTGATCCTGTTGCCCATAGCGATTCCGCCTGTCGTCATGGGCCTCGGGCTCGTACAGGGGTTCAACTGGTCGTCGTTTTCCCTCGTCGGAACCTGGTATCTCCTGCTTGCGGCGCACGTCGTCTATACCCTCCCCTTCATGTTGCGCCCCCTTATGGCGAATCTCGAACTGCTCCGGTGGAACACGCTCGAAGAAGCCGCCCTCTCGCTCGGCGCCTCGCCGTGGCGTCTGACGCGCCGGATTCTCATCCCCAACCTGCTGCCGGGGCTGACATCGGGTGCGCTCATGACGTTCGCGATGTCGCTCGGAGAGTTCCAGCTCGCCGTCATGGTGACGGGCTCCGCAAGCCAGACGTATCCGGTCGTTCTGTATCAGGCGTTCTATGTCAGCACCGGGTTCGCCTGCGCGGCGACCATGCTGCTCGTGCTCCTGAGTCTCTTCAGCCTGACGGGTGTCCTGATATTGCGAAAAGCGTTCGGAGGCGGCGGACAATCCGACATCGTCGGAACATAAGCATCCGCCGCGCGTGAGGAGGATGTCATGAACGCCGTGAAACGAATCATCAGCGTTATCGGAACGTCAACCGCAACGCCGGAACAATACGTTCTCGCCCGCCGGGTCGGGCGTCTCCTCGCGGAGGCGGGGGCCCTCGTCGTCTGCGGAGGGAAGGGCGGCGTCATGGAAGGCGTCTGCCGGGGCGTTTCCGACGCCGGCGGCGCTTCCGTGGGAATCCTCCCGGAAAAGCGGAGCGAGGCGAATCCCTACGTCACGATCCCGATCACGACGGGGATCGGCGAGGCGCGAAACGTCGTCGTCGTCTCTTCCGGCGATGCGGTCATCTCCATCGGCGGAGGTCCCGGGACGCTGTCCGAGATCGGCTTCGCGCTGAAGATCGGCAAGCCGGTCGTCTCCCTGCACACATGGCTTCCGCTCGACGAAAACGGCGCGAAGACGCCCCTCCACGAGGCGGAATCCCCCGAGGACGCCGTCGCGCTCGCGCTTCGTCTCGCGGAGGGCGAATGCGACAGGGGGGCTCTGCGATCATGATGGGAGTCGAGCTCGCGGCCGTCACGAAACGGTTCGGAAAGTTCGAGGCGCTCAGGGGCGTCTCCCTCGACGTCCGCCGGGGAGAGTTCCTTTCGTTGCTCGGCCCGTCGGGCTGCGGAAAAACGACGTCGCTCCGCCTGATCGCCGGTTTCCTGACCCCGGACGAGGGCGACGTCCGGATCGGCGGCCGTTCGATGAAGGGCGTATCCGTCAGGGAACGCCGCGTCGGGATCGTCTTCCAGAACTACGCGCTCTTCCCGAATCTGAGCGTCTACGACAACGTGGCGTTCGGACCGCAGTCCCGCTCCGTTCCGGAAGCGACGATTTCGCAAAAGGTCACGCAGCTCCTCGAACTCGTCGGACTCGCGGACCGTTCCGCCGCATTCCCGCGGCAGCTTTCTGGAGGGCAACAGCAGCGCGTCGCGCTCGCGCGGGCGCTCGCGATCGAACCGGACGTTCTCCTTCTGGACGAACCCCTCTCCGCGCTCGACGCAAAGGTGCGAAACGCGCTTCGTTTCGAGATCCGGCGCATCCAGAGGGAATACGGCATCACGACGATCTACGTCACGCACGACCAGGAAGAGGCGCTTTCCATTTCCGACAGGGTCGCGCTGATGTATCGCGGGAGCATCGAGCAGATCGGCTCGCCGCATGAGATCTACACGGCTCCTTCGTCGTTCTTCGTCGCGGATTTCATCGGCGTCAACACCCTTTTGCGCGCCGACTAC
>ERZ1645187.1807-NODE-1807-length-19340-cov-47.030646_pt1 | contig 19340 bp, 24 predicted proteins | sample MGYA00575352_ERZ1645187 | MGnify/ENA primary metagenome ERZ1645187 (study PRJEB40837, sample SAMN11349314) | freshwater sediment metagenome | isolation source: river sediment | host: Sediment | place: India: Wazaribad , New Delhi | collected 2017-02-21 ... | reverse complement strand
TCACCCCGCGCGCCGAAATCGAAGGCGAAATGGGCGACCAGATGGTCGGCCTGCATGCCCGCCTGATGTCGCAAGCCCTGCGCAAGCTGACCGCCAACATCAAGAAAACCAACACTCTGGTCATCTTCATCAACCAGATCCGCATGAAGATCGGCGTCATGTTCGGCTCGCCGGAAACCACTACCGGCGGTAATGCGCTCAAGTTCTACGCTTCCGTCCGCCTCGACATCCGTCGCATCGGCGCGATCAAGAAGGGCGACGAAGTCATCGGCAGCGAAACCAAGGTCAAGGTCGTCAAGAACAAGGTAGCCCCGCCCTTCCGCGAAGCGATTTTCGACATCCTGTACGGCGAAGGTATTTCCCGTCAGGGCGAGGTCGTCGAAATGGGCGTCGCCCACAAACTGGTCGACAAATCCGGCGCCTGGTATGCCTACAAGGGCGAAAAAATCGGTCAGGGCAAGGACAACGCCCGCGAATTTCTCAAGGCGCATCCGGAAATCTCGCAGGAAATCGAAGCCGGTATCCGCGAGGCGGCCAGCACCAACGTCATCAAGCCGGTCAAGGCGGCCAAGACGGATGCCTGATCCGCTGCTCGCCCTGCGTGTCGCCGCGCTGCGACTGCTGACCCGGCGCGATCACAGCCGGGCGGAGCTGAGCGCCAAGCTGGCGGCGCAGGCCGAATCCGCAGAACAGTTACAGCTGGTGCTCGATACCCTGCAAGCCGAACACCTGTTGTCCGATCACCGCTACGCCAGCCAGCGCGTCGTCGCACGCAGCCGCCGTTACGGCAATGCCCGCCTGTCGCAGGAATTGCGGCAGCACGGTGTCGGTGACGAAGATATTGCAGCTGCGTTGCCTGAAGCCGGCGACGAAACCGAGCGTTGCCGGGCAATCTGGGCAAAAAAATTCGGTCGGCCGCCGCAGTCTGCCGAAGAACGGGCCAAACAGATGCGTTTCCTGCAATATCGCGGTTTTTCCGGCGACTCGATCCGCCGGGTGATGCGCGGAGTCGATGAATGAGCAATTCCCAGGTTTCCACATTGGCGGCGCACAGTCTGCGCAAGAAATACAAGGCGCGCACCGTCGTCGAGGACGTGTCCTTCGAGGTCAAGAGCGGCGAAGTCGTCGGTTTGCTCGGCCCCAACGGCGCCGGCAAGACCACCTGCTTCTACATGATCGTCGGTCTCGTGCCGGCCGATGGCGGCGAAGTCTACATCGACGATGCCCGCCTGACGCACTTGCCGATGCACAGTCGGGCCCGACTGGGGCTTTCCTACCTGCCGCAGGAAGCCTCGGTCTTTCGCAAGCTGAACGTCGAGGAAAACATCCGCGCGGTGCTCGAGCTGCTGAATCTTCCGGAGTCGGAGCTCAACGATCGCCTCGAAGGCCTGCTCGCCGAACTGCATGTCGACCACGTACGCCACATCAACGCTGCGGCGCTTTCCGGGGGCGAGCGGCGCCGTGTCGAGATTGCCCGGGCGCTGGCCACCAATCCGCGTTTCATCCTGCTCGACGAACCCTTCGCCGGGGTCGACCCGATCGCGGTGCTGGAAATCCAGAAAATCATCCGCTTCCTCAAGGAGCGCGGTATCGGTGTCCTGATCACCGACCACAACGTGCGCGAAACGCTCGGTATCTGCGATCACGCCTACATTATCAACGCCGGGCGCGTACTTGCCGCTGGACGTTCGGCCGAAATCGTGGAGAATGAAAGCGTGCGCAAGGTTTACCTCGGCGAGCACTTCAAGCTCTGATCCCCAGGCCGCGCACCCACATTCAATGAAGCCAGCCCTTCAGCTAAAACTCTCTCAACACCTTGCATTGACGCCGCAGTTGCAGCAGTCGATCAAGCTTCTGCAGCTATCTACGGTTGAGATGCAACAGGAAATCGAGCGTTATCTGCTCGAAAATCCGATGCTGGAGCGCGACGATGATGGCCCGGCCGAGTCGTTTTCGTCCGCCCAGCAGTTCGATGCTCCGCGTAGCGAGGCTACCGAGCGCAGCGAAAGCAGTGAGCGCGAGGAGCGTGACGCGCGCGATGACCGCGAATTGACGGCTCCGAGTTCCCCCGCCGATGTCGATGACGACCGCTGGTCTTCCGATGCGGGTACCTTCACCGGCGCCGGTCGCGACGACGAAGACGACAACGACTCCCAGGACATCCACGGCGGTACGCCCAGCCTGCGCGACCACCTGAGCTCGCAGATGGGCGTGACCCAGTTGAGCGATCGCGACCGCAGCCTGGTACGCTTTCTGATCGAGGCGCTGGACGACGACGGTTACCTGTCGTCGCCGCTGGAAGAGCTTTGGGAAACCCTGCCGCCGGAATACGAAATCGAACTGGAAGAGCTGGAGATCGCCCTGCGCCATATCCAGAGCTTCGATCCCACCGGCATCGGCGCCCGCAGTCCGCAGGAATGTCTGGCGCTACAGCTCAAGGCGCTGCCGGAAGAAGACCAGTCGCCGCTGGCCTTGCTGATCGTCGAAAAGTACCTGGAATTGCTGGCGGCGCGCGATTTCGTCAAGATCAAGCGCCTGACCGGTTGCGACGACGAAGAGCTGAAAGCGGCGCACGCCCTGATCGTCAGCCTCAACCCCCGGCCCGGAGCACGCTTTGCGCAGGTTGAGGCGCGCTACATCACGCCCGACGTGATCGTCAAGAAACTCAAGGGCAAGTGGACGGCCTACACTAACCCGGATGCCTACCCGCGCCTGCGCATCAACCGTCTCTATGCCGAGGTGCTGGCCAGGCAGCGGCGCGGCAATGGCAACCTGACCGGCCAGTTGCAGGAAGCACGCTGGCTGATCAAGAACGTACAGCAGCGCTTCGAAACAATTCATCGCGTCACGCAGGCAATCGTCGACCGCCAGCGCCAGTTTTTCGAGCACGGTGAAGTGGCGATGCGGCCACTGGTATTGCGCGAGATTGCCGACATTCTCGGTCTGCACGAATCGACCGTCTCGCGGGTGACCAGCCAGAAATACATGGCAACGCCGCGCGGAATCTTCGAACTGAAATATTTTTTCGGCAGCCACGTCGCCACCGATACCGGCGGCGCCTGCTCTGCCACTGCCATCCGTGCCCTGATCAAACAGCTGATCGGCGCCGAGGATGGCAAGAAGCCCTTGTCGGATAGTCAATTATCCGAAATACTAGGCCAGCAGGGAATCGTTGTGGCCCGACGCACGGTGGCAAAATACCGCGAGTCGCTCAACATCCCGCCGGTCAATTTACGCAAGACCCTGTAGTGAGAGGAGAAAAAATGAATCTGCAGATTGCTGGTCATCACATCGAAGTTACGCCGGCGTTGCGCGAATACGTCGAGAACAAGCTGGATCCCGTGATTCGCCATTTCGACAAGGTTACCGGTGTCAATGTCGTGCTCTCCGTTGAAAAGCTGAAGCAGAAAGCCGAAGTGACCGTCCATGTACCCGGCAAGGACATGCATGTCGAAGAATCCGGCGACGACCTCTATGCCGCCATCGATGCGATGTTCGACAAGCTGGATCGCCAGGTCCAGAAATACAAGCAGAAAGTCCAGGACCACCATCGCGGCGACAAGGTTGCCAACCACGTGGCTGGCTGATTGCCCTACGGCCGCAGCAAATCGCTGCGGCCTTGTTTTTTGTCCCCCTCATGAACCCATTAACCAACCTCCTGTCTGCCTCACAGGTGATGCTTGACCTGGATGCCAGCAGCAAGAAGCGCGTCTTCGAGCAAGCCGGCATGCTTTTCGAGAGTCATCTCGGGCTGGCCCGTGCCGTCGTTTTCGACAGCCTGTTCGCCCGCGAAAAACTCGGTTCCACCGGTCTTGGCCAGGGTATCGCGATTCCGCACGGTCGCATCAAGGGGCTCAAGCAGGCTGCCGGTGCCTTCCTGCGTCTGACGACACCGGTTCCCTTCGATTCGCCGGACGGTCGCCCGGTCAATCTGTTGTTTGTGCTGCTGGTGCCAGAACAGGCGACCGAGGAGCATCTGCAGATTCTTTCCGAGCTTGCCCAGCGTTTTGCCGAGCGACCATTCCGCGAAGCGCTGCTGGCTACGCCCGACCCGGCCACCGTCGTTGCCCTCTTCCGGAACTGACATTTTTCGTGGCACGCCACATCAGCCTGATCCAGCTTTACGAAGACAACCGTGAGAAGCTGATGCTGAACTGGGTGATCGGGCAGCGCATCGATCGCCGGATCGAAATCAAGCTTTCCAGCAACTATGGCGCCGATGTCGTCGGACACATCAACATCATCCATCCCGAGCGCATGCAGGTCATGGGCCAGGCCGAGTACGAATGGGCAATGCGCATCGGCGAGCGGCGCTTCGGCCAGCAGCTTCAGGATCTTTTGCAGGCCGAGCCGCCTGCCGTCATCGTCGCCGACGGACTGACGCCGCCGGAATCCTTGGTTGCCGCCTGTACTGCCAGCGATACGCCAGTGATCCTGTCGCCCAAACCATGCTCGGCAGTGATCGACCTGTTGCGTATCTACCTTTCGGCCCGTCTTGCGGATACCGTCAATCTGCACGGCGTATTCATGGACGTGCTGGGGATGGGCGTCCTGATTACCGGCGATTCCGGTGTCGGCAAGTCGGAACTCGCGCTTGAACTGATTTCCCGAGGTCACGGGCTGGTCGCCGACGACGTCGTCGAAATGGGCCGTATCGCCCCGGCGACGGTCGAGGGGCGCTGTCCCGGCATGTTGCGCGACTTTCTCGAAGTGCGTGGACTGGGCCTGCTGAATATTCGTACCATCTTCGGCGAGACTGCGTCGCGCCGCAAAATGAAACTGAAGCTGATCGTTCATTTGCAAAAGACCGCCAGTAGCGGCGACGCGCCCCGGTTGCCGCTCGATGCGCAGACCCAGGAGGTGCTCGGTGTGCCGGTGCGTAAAGTGGTGATTCCGGTGGCGGCCGGGCGCAACCTCGCAGTTCTGCTTGAAGCGGCGGTACGCAATACAATCCTTCAATTGCGCGGCATCGACAGCATGCAGGATTTCATGGATCGTCAGCAGCGCATTATGCTTGACGATGATGCCTGAATGCCAGATAGTTCGCTGGCTAACTTTCCTACACTCCGGGGACTAACCATGAAGACAGTGATCGCCATTTTGCTTGCCAGCCTTTCCTTCACCTCGGCCTACGCAGCCGACGATTGCGCGGCACAGGCCGCCGAGAAAAAGCTGGCAGGCGCAGCCAAGACCAGTTTCATGAAAAAGTGCACGGCCGATGCGGGTGGCGCGGGTAGTGCCTGCGAAGCGACTGCCGACCAGAAAAAACTGGCCGGGGCCGCGCGCAACAGTTTCATCAAGAAGTGCGAAGGCGATGCCAAGGGTGGTCAGGCCAGCACCGCCTGCGAAGCGACGGCCAAGGAAAAGAAGCTGGCCGGTGCGGCGAAGAACAGCTTCGTCAAGAAGTGTGTTGCCGACGCTCAGGCAGCGAATTGATTTTTGGCCGTTTTTAGCGGTCGACCGCAACAGCCGCCCGAGGGCGGCTGTTTTTCATTGGATTGAAGCCTAGAGGTGCTCGAAATCGGCGAAATCGGCTTTCGGGTCAGTCGCTGACCCGCCGAACGATATCCGGCCGTTGCCCTTGAGCTCGATTTCCCGACGCCGCAAAAAAACCTCGCTATCGGTGCCGATGGTCACATATGTGCCGTTGGTGCTGCTATCGATGTAGTAATAGATGTTGCCGCGCCGCTCGATTCGCCCATGCGCCCGCGATGCCTTGCGATCGGTGATCACCAGCTTGCTCGAAGGGTCGCGGCCCAGTGTCAGGAAGGGCGATTTCTCATCGAGCAGGAAGGCGTTACCGTGGTAGCGAACGCAGAGCCGGTCGATATCGGAAAGGAACTGGCTGGGCGTCGCGTCGAAAACCGTCGCGTATTTGCGATGCAGGTCGTCGTGTCCAACCCATTCGACCTCTGACAGCTCGAAGCTGGTATCGCCTTCTTCGATACTGCCGAGATTGGGCAGCGGGCGGGCAAGAATCGTTGTCTGCCTGGGTAATTCGGAAATCAGGGATGAGCTGGCGAGGATCTGGTCGATTCTTGCCTTGCTGGCGATTTTGCCGGCACTCTCGACGGCCGTTCCGGCAATCGTACCCTTGTCGTCGACGACGCCCACATGCAAGCCGATCCGGATCGTCAGCTTGAGTCCGGAGACAGGCGGCAGCTTGGAGACCCTGGACTGCATGTCAGCCGCTGCATTGCATGCCTTCTCTGCCGAGTCGAAAAGAGCGAGCAGGCCGTGACCGGAAATTTCAGCGGCGTGTCCACCATAGCCAACGATCGAGCGTTCCATGCGCTTGATGCAACGTTCGACGGCATAGGCGGCTTCTGTATCCCCGAGGCGTTCGAACAGACGAGTGCTGTCCGAAACATCGGCGAACATGACGATCTTCTTCGGTTGCTGCGCAGTCATCGCTTCAATATCCATATCAGATTGCGAATTATCGCATTCTCCGAGTGGCTGAACCAGCTTCAACGCGTCTCCTCGGCCATCGGCATTAGGCATCGGGTGCATCAGAGTATAGGCTTCGATCAACATGCGATCAGTATATGACCCGATAACCCCCGCACGACGTGAGGTTTTTCACAACGCCATGAATAATGGAGGAAATTGTTATTCACCCTTGATCCATGTCAGATCGCCGGAACAATCTGGACGCCACCGCTCAGGGTGATTTCCGGTTCATCGAAGGCAATGTCGCCTTCATCCACGGGCGTCTCCAGCGTCAAGCCACGAAAATCGAACAGGGTGTTATCCGCGAGGTGCGAGGGCACGATGTTCTGCATGGCGGTAAATACCGCCTCCGTGCGTCCCGGATAGCGCCGATCCCAGTCTTCCATCATTTCGCGGATCTTCTGGCGTTGCAGGTTTTCCTGTGAACCGCACAGATTGCAGGGAATGATCGGAAATTCCATGCCGCGCGCAAAGCGGGCGATGTCTTTCTCCGGGCAATAGGCGAGCGGCCGGATGACGACGTGTGCGCCGTCGTCGGTGACCAGTTTGGGGGGCATGGCTTTCAGTTTGCCGCCGAACAGCATGTTGAGAAACAGCGTATGCACCATGTCGTCGCGATGGTGGCCGAGGGCGATCTTGTTGGCGCCCAATTCCTTTGCCGTCCGGTAGATGATGCCCCGGCGCAGGCGCGAACAGAGCGAGCAGGTCGTCTTGCCCTCGGGGATCTTGTCCTTGACGATCGAATAGGTGTCGGCCTCAACGATGCGGTGGTCCACCCCGAGCGACTCGAAATAGCGCGGCAGGATGTCGGCCGGGAAACCCGGTTGCTTCTGGTCGAGATTCATCGCGATCAGGCGGAACTTCACCGGTGCCCGCTGCTGTAGCGTCATCAGGATGTTCAGCAGGGTATAGGAATCCTTGCCCCCGGAAACGCAGACCAGGATGGTGTCGCCCTCCTCGATCATGTTGTAGTCGCCGATGGCCTTGCCGGTGCGACCTTCGAGGAATTTCTTGAGCTTCTGCACGGTGTTGGAGGGTTCCATGACGATCTTTGGCATGCCTTCTGCGGTCGACCGCAGAAAACCGCCAAGTTTACCCTGAGACACTGATAATCTCCCGCCAAAATTCGCCTTCGACGGATAAAATCAGCCCCTTTGCCCAATACCCATGAGCCTGCCAGTTCCCTCTCCTGAAGCATCGGCCCACAGCCAGTCGCTGATTGCCGCGATTTCTCGCGAAATCGAAGCGAGCGGGGGTGTGATTTCATTCGCCCGCTTCATGGAAATGGTGCTGTATCAGCCTGGGCTTGGCTACTACTCGGCGGGGTCCAAGAAATTCGGGGCAGCTGGCGATTTCGTCACTGCGCCCGAGATGACAGGCTATTTCGGTGCCGCACTGGCGCGCCAGCTTGCGCAGCTCACCGGTGTTTCTGCACCCCATATTCTGGAAGTGGGCGCTGGCTCCGGGCGCCTTGCCGCCGACTTGTTGCTGGCGCTGGAAAGGCTCGATGCACTGCCCGAGCGCTACGATATCCTCGATCTCTCCGGCGACCTGCGCGAGCGCCAAAAGGCCACACTGACCACCGCTGCCCCTCATCTCGCAGCGCGCGTGCACTGGCTGGATCGCCTGCCCGATAGGTTTTCCGGCGTAGTCGTTGCCAACGAATTGCTCGATGCCCTGCCGGCGCATATCGTCGCCTGGCGGGAGAGCGGGATATTCGAGCGTTGCGTCGGACTCGATCGCCAAGGGGGTTTCACGTGGAACGAAGCGCCGGCGACCGGTGCGCTACTGGCGGCAGCCGAAGAAGTCGGGCGGCAATGCAGTCTGCCTCCGGGCTACGAAAGCGAAATCAGCCTTGCCGCCCGCGCCTGGGCTGCCGAGTGGGGCCACCGCTTGCAGTGCGGAGCCTTGCTTTTGATCGATTATGGCTTTCCCCGCCGCGAGTTCTACCATCAGCAACGGGGGCGCGGCACCTTGATGTGCCATTATCGTCACCACGCGCATCCTGACCCGTTCTACCTGCCCGGTTTGCAGGATGTCACGGTACACGTCGATTTCACGGCGATCATCGCCGCCGCCGATGCGGCCGGACTCGATCTTCTGGGCTACACCAGCCAGGGTCAGTTTCTGTTGAACTGCGGCATTCTCGACCTGCTGGCGGCAGATCAGGCGGAAACGCCCGGCTATTTTCGTGCCGCAAGTGCCGTCAACAAGCTGTTGATGCCGCACGAAATGGGCGAGTTATTCAAGGTCATTGCCATCGGTCGCGGCATCGACCTGCCGCTGAGCGGCTTTGCCAACGGCGACCAGAGCCGGCGTCTCTAGCCGTTAACCAGGAGCCCCCATGCGTCGCTATCCCCTCTCCTTCATTCTCCTGACCTCGCTCGGCGCGTTGTGCGCCATACCGGGGCTGATCAGCATCGCCGGCTTCGGTGCGGCACTACACCCGGTACTCGACGATCCGATGGCCGGCCTGGCCTTCATCGTTTCTGCCGTTGCTCTGGTCGGCTCAGGCGCCTTTCCGCTGGTGATCGAAAAGCTCAAGGAAAACGAAGGAAGCTGACGCTCAGCGGAGAATCGTGCCAAGCGACGTTTTCACCGCCTTGACCAGGCCGTTGATACCGTCCTTTTGCTGTGCCCAGAAATGATCGGCGTGTTCCGGTGCGGTCAGGATCGCCGATTTGACGCCGGTCGCCGGCTGTTCGGCGCCGAGATACTGGGTGCCGAACAGCCGATCCCAGATCGGGAACAGGATCGCAAAATTGCAGCCATAACGGAATTGCTGGCCCTCGGGCAAGTCGACCGCATGATGCCAGCGGTGGTAACGCGGGCTGACCAGCAGCCGCTCGCCGAGCCAGCCGAAGCTCAGCCTGGCATTGACGTGGGAAAGGTTCTCGACGATACGGATCGCCACCATGAGGCCGATGAAGTGGCCTGGCGGCACGCCGATGCAGAGTGCGATCAGCGCGAACCAGGCGCCACCGATCAGGTCGTCAAGCAAATGGTTGCGGCTGTCAGTCCATAACGACATCTGGCGCTGGCTGTGATGGATCACGTGCAGCGCCCACCACCAGCGCAATGTATGCGACAGACGGTGGCGCCAGTATTCGGCGAAATCGAGAACGAGCAGATAGACGAAGAAACTGAACAACGGATAATTTTCCAGCGACGGAAAGGCATCCTCGATCTGCGGCGGAATGATGTCGTGAAAGCGCAGCCAGCTTTCGACGCTCATGAAGAACGGGCTGAGTAAGGCGAATACGGCGAGCGGAACGATGCCGAGGCGATCGAGAAAGGTGTAAAGAACATCGACACGCACTGCCTTGCGGTCAGGCCAGCGCTCGACGGGGCGGAAATATTCAAGCGGACGCAGCAGCAGATAGGCGATGCCCAGTTGCAGGACGCCGTAGAGGAAGAATTCGACACCGTCGAACGCAACTTCCAGATAGCTGCCCAGTCCCAGTGCCAATAGCGGCGGCTGTACGACATGTTCCAGGAGCCAGCCCTGAACCCGTACGAAGCTGTCCTGAAACTGCTGCAGCATGTCTATTTGCGCCGTTCGGCCGGGTCGGCCGGCGTCGGCGCAGCGAAGCAGAAGCCCTTGGCCCGCAGGCGTCCGAGCAGTTCATCGAGCGCTGGTGCAAAGGGATCCTGGCGCGACCAGATGCCCAGGTGCGCCATGACGACGTCGCCGTCTTTCAGATTCTTGACGGCACGCTCCACAAGCATCGCATTCGGAAAGCGGTCGGAAGGCAGCTCGTCGCCGAGAAACCCGGCCGCTGCCCAGCCGACGTGGCGATAGCCACAAGCCTGCGCGGCCTTCAGTGACAAGGGCGTCGTACGGCCACCGGGGGCGCGCCACAGCGGGTTCAGGGCATGGCCGGTCAGTTCCTTGAAGCGAACATCCGACTGGCGAATTTCCTCGCAGACCGCATCGGCATCGAGGTCTTCGGTCTTGCCGCTCATCAAGCGGTATTGCGTCTGCCTGCCGCTATCCTGGCGAAAACTGCCGTGGCGCCAGGTGTGGCTGCCGAAGGCATGACCTTCGGCAACCCGTGCCTGCCAGTAGGGTGCCCAGCTTTTGTCCAGCGCGTGGTCGCCGCGCAGGGTTTTCTCATTGGCAACGAAGAAAGTGGCTTTGGCCTGATGTTTCGCGAGGGTTTCCGCGATCAGTTCGGCATGTCGCATGTTGCCGGTGTCGAAGCTGAGGTAAAGGGTGCCGCTGCAGACGGCGTTTGCCGTGGTTGCGCCAGTCGCCATCAGCATGAAGACTGCACGCAACAGGTGGCGGAGCACGTTCATTTGCGCGGTGCGTGATTCAGGAAAAACACGCCATGTGGCGAACTGCCGACCGGGATCGAGGTCTTCAGCGTCTTGGCGGTCAGGTCGACGACTTGGACGCGCCGGGCGAAACGGGCGGTTGCCCAGAGTTCCTTGCCGTCGGCACGAACTTCCATGTCATCGGGGCCGCCAGGGACATCGTATTTTTCGACGACGGTCAAGGTTTGGGTATCGAACAGTGAAATGCTGCCGCCGCTCACCGCACGATTGGAGACAAAGTAGTAGCGTCCGTCACCGCGTGGGTGCAGGTTGTGGGCCGCCGTGTCGGTCGGTACTTTCTTGATCGTCTTCTGAGTCTTCCAGTCGATCACCTCGACGTAGCCCTCGCCCATGATGGCGACCAGCAGGTAGCGGTTGTCGGGGGTCATGACAATGCCGGCAGGAGTCGGGCCGACCGGCATCACCCATTCCTTCTTCTGCGTTTTCAGATTGATCGCCATCACCTCGTTGGAATCTTGGAGGGTGACGAAAACGTAGTCGCTGGCAGCGTCGAAAGCCATGTGCGATGGCGTTCGCGGCGCATGCAGACGGGCCTTGAGCGTGAAGTCGGCGGCATTGTAGATATCGACCCGGTCGAGACGCAGCGAATTGCTGACAAACCATTTACGGTCGGGCGAAAAGCCGATCTGATAAGGATCCGAAATGTTGCGGATGCGTTTCTGTTCCTTGCCGGTCAGCGGGTCGAAGAACACCAGCTGGTTGGATGCCGAGCAGGCGACGATGACCGACTTGTCATCGGGAGAAGGCATCAGGTGGTGCGGTTCCTTGCAGGCGACGGTCTTGCCGACGACCTTGTAGGTCTCGGTATCGATCAGGCTGATCGTGCCGTCGGCAGAGTTGAGTGCAAGGGCGATGCCCGGCGTTGCGCTCTGCGCGGGGGTGAGCGGCAACGAAAGACAGGCGGGCAACAGACAAAGCTGAATGGCCCGGCGGGCAGTGGCTAATATCACTTGCAATCGAGCCTTGAAACGGATTGACGATAAGACGTGATTATCACGCACGCATGAGTCGCCAGTATTGAAATTTGAGCGTTGCGGTGGCGCTGGCGACGATGGCCAGGAAGGTGACGATCGAACCGAGCGCCAGAGTCGAGAAACCCGTGATCCCCTGCCCCACCGTGCAGCCCATGGCGACGACCCCGCCAAAACCCATCAGCGCGGCACCGAGCAGGTGGCTGGCGGTGTCTTCGACACTGGCAAAGCCTTCCCAGCGGAAGCTGCGGGTAATCATCGACCAGGCGAAGGAGCCGGCGATGACGCCAAGTACGGTGGCGATGGCGAACGTCATTTTGCGGCTGGTGTCCGACCACAGCATCAGCAATTCCAGCGTGTAGGCCTGCGGCGCGACGAAAGTCAGCGATTCCATGCGCCCGCTGTTGGTGGCGATGAAGGCTTCTTCCAGGGTTTCCGGATGTTCGGCGATGTAGCCGAGATGGCCGCTGACATACCAGGCAGCAACGACGGCCAGGCCGGTACCGAGGCCGCCGAGCAGGTTGTCGAGCGTCCTGAAATCGCGATTCATCAGGCTGAATGCGGTCAACCCGCCGCCGATGGCAAAAACTGCCAGCAAAAAAGCCGTTTTCGGTGTCATGCCGGCAGCGGTCAGCAGCGCCGGAATATCCTGGCCACCCGGGAAAGTGAGCGCCGCCTTTTCCAGGAAATTGACCCGAAAGACGCCGAAGACACCGCGCATGGTCATGTAGGCGACGATGCCGAGGACGAGGAAGACGACGACCGACTTCAGGTTGCCGCTGCCGATGCGGATCAGCGTTTTCGAGCCGCAACCTGAGGCGAGCACCATGCCGACGCCGAAACTCGCGCCGCCGATCAAGTAGGACAGCCAGGTGAAGGTTGGTGTGCGGTAGATCGACTTGCCGAGGTCGATGAGGCCGCCGGCATGCAGGGCCGCCGCGCCGAGAATCGCCACGCCGATGGCCAGCAGCCACATGCGCATGCGGCTCCAGTCGCCCATATTGACGATGTCGGAAACGGCGCCCATCGTGCAGAAGTGCGTTTTCTGGCCGATGGCGCCAAAGACGAAGGCTACTGCGAAAGCGAGCCAGAGGATGGTGTTGGCGGAAACGGTTTCTTCCATGATCAGGCGCAATAAACGGTAGGGTCGGCGATACCAGCGGCGGCAAAGCCCTCGGCGCGCAGGCGGCAGGAGTCGCAAATGCCGCAGGCGCGGCCCGCATCGTCTGCCTGGTAACAGGAAACGGTAACTCCGTAATCGACACCGAGCGCAGTGCCGGCGCGGATGATTTCTGCCTTGGAAAGGTCGATCAGCGGTGCGTGGATGGCCAGTTTGACGCCTTCGACGCCGGCCCTGGTCGCCAGATTGGCCATTTTCTCGAAGGCCGCGATGTATTCCGGCCGGCAATCGGGATAGCCGGAATAATCGACCGCATTGACGCCGACAAAGATGTCGCGGCTGCCCAGCACCTCGGCCCAGGCCAGAGCCAGGGACAGCATGATGGTGTTGCGCGCCGGCACGTAGGTGACCGGGATGCCTGGCTGGACGCCGCCTGTCGGCACGGCAATCGAGGTATCGGTGAGTGCCGAGCCGCCGAATTGTGCCAGCCCGAAATTGAGCACGCGGTGCTCGACGGCACCCAGCGCACTGGCGACGCGCGCCGCCGCCTTCAACTCGGCATTGTGACGCTGGCCATAGTCGAACGACAGGCAATAACAGTCAAAGCCCTGGCTGCGGGCGATGGCAAGACAGGTGGCGGAATCGAGTCCGCCGGAAAGGAGAACAACGGCTGGCTTCTTCATGGGCCGCGAATATACCCGAATTTGCCGCTGGATTGCGCCCGTATCTGCTTGTTCCGGCAAGCAATTTGCCGAACTGTCGACAAATTTGCGCTACTTGCCCTTGGTGTTGCCCCATAGCAGCTTGTGCAGCTGCAACTGAAAGCGCACGTTCAAACCGTCTTCGAGAATCCACTCGGCGAGCGCGGTCGGGTCGACCAGCCCCTGGGCCGGCGAAAATAGTACCGGGCAGCACTGGTCGAGCTTGCGTTCGTGGAACGCTGAGCGCGCCCACTCGTAATCGGCGCGCGAGGCGATGACGATCTTGATCTCGTCGCCTGTGACGAGGTGCGTGAGATTTTCCCAACGGTTCTTCGCGCATTCTCCGGAGTCCGGCGCCTTGAGATCCATGATGCGGGCAACACGCGGATCGACGCCGGCTATGTCGAGTGCGCCCGAGGTTTCCAGTGCGACGTCGTAGCCGGCGTCGCACAGGGCAGTCAGCAAGGGCAAGCACCCCTTCTGCGCCAGCGGCTCGCCACCGGTGACGCAGACATGGCGGGTCGGATACTTGGCCACCTCGGCCAGAACCGATTCAATGCTGGCCGCCGCACCGCCGGTGAAGCTGTAGGTGGTGTCGCACCAGGTACAGCGCAACGGGCAGCCGGTCAGGCGGACGAAAACCGTCGGCAGGCCGGCGCGGGCCGCTTCGCCTTGCAGCGAGAAGAAGACTTCGGTGAGCCGCAGTGCCAATTACTTTTTCTTCAGGCGCTCGCGGGCCGTGTCGGCCGCCGGGGCGTTCGGGTACTTGGCGACCAGGGTTTCCAGCGAGCGTTTGGCCGCCGTCGGGTTACCCATTTCCTGCTGGCAGGTGGCCATCGCCAGCCAGGAGTCCGGCGCCTTGGCACTGTCTGCGTACTTGGTCGTGACCACGCTATGCGCATCGATGGCTTTGGCGCAGTTGCGCTGGGCGATGAAGGCATTGCCCAGCCAGAACTGGGCGTTGGGTGCCAGCGAGCTGTCCGGATATTTCTGGACGAAGCTCGAAAAGCCCCAGGAGGCCTCCTTGAATTTGTTGGCCTTGAAGTTGTTCAACGCCGCCTCGTAATCGCGACTTTCACGCGCCGGGTCGGCGGTGCCTCCCGCATTCGCTGCGGAATTTGCCCCTTTTTCGCCGTCGACCGCAACCGGTGCACCGCCCTGCGGTTCCAGCTTGCGCAGGCGGGTGTCGAGATCGAGATAGAAGTCCTGCTGACGCTTCTTGGCGGTTTCCAGCTCGTAGGTCAGCGTCTCGACCTGGCCGCGCAGGCGGGCGATTTCCTCCGACTGGCGCTGCAACTGGTTGGCCAGATCGAGCTGCGACTTGCCCATCTGGTCGAAGCGGGTCTCCGACTTGGCCTTCAGATCGGCGATCTGGCGACGCGCCTCGTCGTCGTCGAACATCCCCGCCTGGGCCTGTGCGGCGCCCAGGGTGGCAATCAGCAGCGCGATGCGAGCCAGACGCATGGCTTAAAACTCGCCGCGCCCGTCCGGCGCCTTGTAAAGAATGTCGGCGCGGCGGTTTTCGGCCCATGCGGCTTCGTCATGGCCGGGGTTCTTCGGCTTTTCCTCGCCGAGGCTGACGGATTCGACCTGGTCTTCCTTGGCGCCGAGCAGGATCAGCGACCGCTTGACGGCGTCGGAACGCTTCTGGCCGAGCGACAGGTTGTATTCGCGGCTACCGCGTTCGTCGGTATTGCCCTGGATCAGAACCTTGAAGCCCTTGTTGGTGACCAGGTACTTGGCGTGGGCGGCGACCAGATCCTTGTACTCGTCCTTGACTTCGTACTTGTCGAGATCGAAGTAGATGCTGCGCTGCGACAGCACGCTCTTGGGATCGGTCAGTTCGCGCGGCAGACCGCGTGAATCGAGACCACCGGCGGTGACCGGGGTTACGCCGGAACCGCTTCGCGATTCGACCGGGGCACCGGAAGTCTCGTCAGGGACCGGGGTCGAGCTACAACCGACGATCAGGGCGGCCAGGAGGGCGGGAATAAATAGTTTTTTCATGTGTCTGTTCTCCGTTGAGGATTATTGAATGAAGGGGCCCCAGGCCGGTTCGCGGACGTCGCCGGCCGCAATCGAGAGGCGCTGCTTGATCCTGCCATCGCTGGAAACGGCAGTGAGGACGCCGCGCCCGCCGGTTTCAGTGGCGATCAGGATCATGCGGCTGTTGGGGGCAAAACTCGGGGATTCGTCCTTGGTCGAGTCGGTCAGGATCTGCACCTGCTTGCTGGCGAGATCCATCACGGCAAGCTGGAAGCGGCCGTCGCGGCGGCTGATGAAGGCCAGGCTCTTGCCGTCGGCCGACGGGCGCGGCGAGACGTTATAGCTGCCCTCAAACGTGACGCGCTGGGCATCGCCGCCGCTGGCGCTCATCCGGTAAATCTGCGGGCTGCCGCCACGGTCGGAGGTGAAATAGATGCTGGTGCCGTCCGGCGAATAGCGCGGCTCGGTATCGATCCCGGTCGACTGGCTCAGGCGCTGGACGCCGGTACCGTCGGCATTGACCGAATAAATCTGCGAATTGCCGTCCTTGGACAGCACGACAGCCAGCTTGCGGCTGTCGGGCGACCACGCGGGGGCCGAGTTGGAGCCCTTGAAGTTCGCCACCACCTGCCGCTGGCCGGTCGCCAGCGCATGCACATAGATCACCGGCTTCTTTTTCTCGAACGAGACATAGGCCAGCTTGCTGCCATCCGGCGACCACACCGGCGAAATGATCGGCTCGGTCGAACTCAGCGCAGTTACCGCGCCCTGTCCGTCGGCGTCGGCGATCTGGAGCTTGAACTGCCCGCCGGACTTGACGACGTAGGCGATGCGCGTCGAGAAAACGCCCTTCTCGCCGGTCAGCTTTTCGTAGATGTAATCGGCGATGCGATGGCCGGCGGCGCGCAACTGGTCGTTGCCTGTCACGTAAACCGCGCCACCGAGAGCCACCTGCTTTTGCGTGTCGTAAAGGCGGAAGCGCGCCTGCATGCGGCCGTCCGGCGCGCGCGTCACGCTACCGGCGGCCAGCGCGTCGGCCCCGCGGCCCTTCCAGTCGGCAAAATTGACCTGGGCGTTCTCGTCCAGCGTGGCGCCGGCCGGGTCGATCAGCTTGAACAAGCCGCTGCGTTCGAGGTCGGCGCGCACAGTCGAGGTGATGACCTGCGCTGCTGCCGGTTCGCCGGCAAAATTGGCAATCGCCACCGGAATCCGGTTGGCGCCGGCACCGGTGATTTCGATGGAAAGCTGGGCATTGACCGCAGTTGCGACCAAAAGCGACAGCGTGAAGAGGATTTTTTTGAAAATCTGGGGCATGGGACTCGATTTCGACATGAATTTTGACGATTCTACTCTTCAAATGGCTTGTATTTGATTTCCAGATCGCGTCGGAACAGTGCGGGATCGTCGGGTTTGGGCAGTGGCGAAGATTTCAGGATCGCACGCTCGATGGCGGCGTCCAGGCTTGGGTTGCCGCTGGAACGTTTGAGCTTGACTTCGAGCACGTCGCCGGTGGGGAGTTGGTTAACCTCGAAAATGGCTTCCGGATTGCCCTGGATGTTCGGAAGCTGCGAGATGTTCTTCTTGATCTGCTGGCGAATCTTTGCGGCGTAGTCCTGTAATCCCTTTTTGCCAGCGGCCGCCCGTTGCTCGGCTTCGGCCGCCGCTGCCTTGGTCAGTTGCTGCGAATTGTTCGGACGCGGGCCGCGCTCGGCGGCTTCGCGCTTGAGCATCTCGCTGAAATCGGGGGCCTTGGGTTCCGGTTTGGCCTCGGGTTTCTTCGGCTCTGGCTTCGGTTCCGGTTTGGGCTCGGGCTTTTTGGGTGCCGGCTTGGGTTCGGGTTTGGGCTCGGGTTTTTTCGGCTCAGGTTCCGGCTTCTTCGGCTCAGGCTTGGGCGGCTTCTTCTCTTCCTTGATCGCGATGTCCGGCTTCTGTGGCGGTGGCGGCAGCGGTTTCGGTTCAGGCTTGGCAACAGGCCTGGGTTCCGGCTCGGGTTGCGGCTCCGGCTTCGTTTCCGGCGGAGGCGGCGGCGGGGCTATCGCCTGCACGGCCTGCGTCGGCCGGCTCGACCAGAGCTCGACCTCGACTACGTCGGGCTGACTGCGCTTCCACTGCACCCCGAAGAACAGAAAAGCCAGCAGGCCAACGTGTACCAGAATGGTGAACGTCAGTGCGAACTTCCGGCCGGGCTCTTCTGGGCGTTCGGGAATCATTTACCGGTGGTTTGCACCAGCAGGCCGACCTTCTTGACCTGGGCGCGCTGCAGTTCGTCCATCACGGACAGTACGGCTTCGTACTTGACGTTCTTGTCGCCGGCAATCAGCACCGGTTGTTCCGGATTCTTCTGCTGCGCCGCCAGAATGCGCGCTTTCAGTTCGCTGCGGTCGACCCGGATTTCCTTGCCATTTCCGGAACGGTCGGTCAGCGTCATGCTCTGGTCGGCCTTGATGCCCACTTCCAGCGGTGCCGTCGGCGAGGTATTGGCCTTGCCCACGCTCGGCACATCGATGGTCGACGTCGTCATCATCGGTGCCGTCACCATGAAGATGACGAGCAGCACCAGCATGACGTCGATGTAGGGAACGACGTTGATTTCGCTTTTGAGACGACGCTGGCGCATGGCTTAACGCATCTGCCGTTGCAGGATGTTGGAAAACTCTTCCATGAACGATTCGTAGCGCGTGGCGAGGCGGTCGATGTCGTGAGAGAAGCGGTTGTAGGCGAGCACGGCAGGAATGGCCGCGAACAGGCCGATGGCAGTGGCGACCAGCGCTTCGGCAATGCCGGGGGCGACGGCGGCGAGCGTTGCCTGGCCAACGTTGGAAAGCCCACGGAAGGAGTGCATGATGCCCCAGACGGTGCCGAACAGACCGATGTAGGGCGAGACGGAGCCGACCGAGGCGAGGAAGGCGAGATGGGCTTCCAGCGCATCCATCTCGCGTTGGTAGGTGGCGCGCATGGCGCGGCGCGAGCCGTCGATCACGTCCTTTGGGTCGAGGTTCTTCTGGCCCTTGAGCTTGGCGAACTCGCGGAAGCCGGCTTCGAAGATGCGTTCCATCGAACCGGCATGATGGCGGTCGTTGACCGCGCTGTTGTAGAGATTGGTGAGATCGCCGCCCGACCAGAAATCGCGCTCGAAGGTCTCGGTTTTGCTGCGCGCCTGGCGCACGGCATACCATTTCATGAAGATGTAGTACCAGGACATGAATGAAACGCCGACCAGCAGCGCCATCACGGCCTGCACCACGGCACTGGCGTTGAGGATCAGGTGGAGGATGGAAAGATCCTGGGTGACGTTCATTTCAAGGCTTCCAGTTTGCTGTGCAGGAAATCGGGGATCGCTGTCGGCGTCATTTTGGCGGTATCGACACAGGCGATCTCGACGGTGCCGGTGACCAGTTCTTCATCGCCCCGGCGGACATGCTGGCGGAACACGACGCGCACCCGGGTCAGCTTCTCGACTTCAAGGCCGATGGTGAGCTGGTCGTCGAGCCGCGCCGGTTTCAGGTATTCGCAGCTTGCCTTGCGCGCCATGAAGGCGATGCCGGCATCGGTGGCCAGTTGCGACTGATCGTGCCCGACCTGACGCATCCATTCGGTGCGGCAACGCTCGAAGAATTTCAGGTAATTGGCGTAATAGACGACCCCGCCGGCATCGGTGTCCTCGTAATAGACGCGGACTGGAATGGAGAAGGCGTTGGGTTTCTGCTCGTGTTTCATTCTGCGATCTTACCTGACTTCACAGAAATCGTTTGTAACGGTTTGTTTCCA
>ERZ1645187.1806-NODE-1806-length-19342-cov-4.817079_pt1 | contig 19342 bp, 20 predicted proteins | sample MGYA00575352_ERZ1645187 | MGnify/ENA primary metagenome ERZ1645187 (study PRJEB40837, sample SAMN11349314) | freshwater sediment metagenome | isolation source: river sediment | host: Sediment | place: India: Wazaribad , New Delhi | collected 2017-02-21 ... | reverse complement strand
GGCACGCCCGCAGGCAGACGAATAGACTGCCGAGGTCGCCCCTCGGAAGACGTTCCCGGCCCGGCTTCCCTGCCCTCATGACGGGGCGCCGGCTCCCCGGGCCCGGAAACCTGTGAAGCAAACGGCACGCCCGGTCATCCCGGGCGTGTGTGCTGCCCTGTTCTAGAACCGGCGTCCGCCGCCACCACCGGGCCTGCCGCCGCCCCTGCCGAATCCACCACCACCACCGCCAGGCCTGCCGCCGCCGCCCCGGGGGCCGTCAGCACGCGGGCGCGCTTCGTTCACGGTGAGGTTTCTTCCCTTGAGCTCTTTGCCATTGAGCGAGTCGATGGCTGCCTGCCCTTCCGTCTTGGATGCCATCTCCACGAACCCGAAACCCTTCGACCGGCCGCTGAAGTTGTCCTTGATGACGTTGATCGACGTGATTTCCCCAAAGGGGGAGAAGGCGGTGCGCAGATCGTCCTCGGTGACATCCCATGGCAGATTCCCTACATAAATATTCATCCTTGCTCCTTCATTCGTTTATGAGACCCTCTCATGTGGTATCTCCCCATGATGATGCCCGAAGCGGCCTCGACTTGTTCTCTTTACACCCTCCGGGCCGCGGGCACAAGAGGTCTGTTGACCAGATATTCGATCATCACGCCCCGCATCTCCATTTCGTGGTACCCCCGCTGACGCTTCGCCGGGGGCAGGCAGGCCCGCCGATATCGGCAGGACACGCATCCTCTGTGCGGGGATCGTCATGCGACTCTCCCGGGATCAGACCTGCGGCTCCCAGGTGGGGTCGTGCGCCCGGTAGTAGTCGAAGAACTTTTCCCGGTGCTCCACGGCCTTCTTCACCAGGTCGTCCTCCCTGAGGTGCCCCATGGCGATGAGGGCGTCTTCGAGCTTCACCAGGGCCTGCTCGTAGGGCGGGCATCCGCCGAGAAAGCGGTCGAGCCCCTTGAGCTGCATTTCGTTGCGAAGCTCGCGCAGGTCGCCCCCCGTGGCCAGGGTGCACTCGCCCAGGAAGAAGGTGCGCGCGGGGTCGGGGGCAAACCCCGGGGGAACCTTGGGGTCAACGCCCACGATGAGGGTGAACCGCTCCGGGGCCTTCGACAGCAGCGCTTCGGCCATGGCGGTCATGAGCCAGCACGTGGGGCAGGCGCCGCCGATGTAAAGGTCGATGTTCGGGTACACTCCCGTGACGAGGCTCTCCAGGGGCTGGGTGAAGTTGACGGGGAGCGTGAGCTTCTTTTTTGCCTCGGCAACGGGCGTGCCCGCCACCTCGATGAGGAAGGGGTTGCCGCACCCGAGGCCCTCGTGGTTGGCGATCCTGGTCGTGCCGACGACCAGGGGGTTGTCGATGCCCATGCACTGGGAGGCCACGCAGTCCAGCGCCACCTGGTCGTGCCCCGCCAGGATAAGCCCCATCTCCACCGGGCTCCCGCCTTCGCCCGCACCCATGCCCTCCATGGCGATGAGCCCGTCGAGCACCACGAGGTCGGGCTGCCTGATCTTGGAGATGTCCACCATGTGCTGGTCCAGGTCGTCCCGGTGGGCATAGTACCTGCCCTTTTCGTCCAGGAGGCCCTGGAGGTTCTTGACCGACAGGGTGACCATGGTCATGGTGTGGGTCTTCATGGCCGGGAGGTTGATGAAGTAGTCGGCCTCCAGGACGGCTTTCGGGTATGCGACCCGGTGGAGCGCCCTGCCGCCCCTGATGTCCACCATGACTTTTTCCGCTTCCTCGACTCCCAGCACCTCGCCGCCCGCTTCTTCCACGGCCTGCTTCACGCCGAGCATCCGCATCACCTCGACCGTGCCGAAGCCCCGGGACGCGCCGCAGCAGGACCGCTCCGGGTTCACCCGCTTCATGAGCGTGCCCACGCTCACGCCCTCGAGCACCGTGACCCTGCCTGCCCCGGCTTCGAAGGCGAGCTTCACCACGGCAGCGATCACCCTCCTGTCCACGGAGACGGGGGGCGGGTAGGGCGCGAACAGGTTGGGCTTCACCACCACGCGGCCGCCCTTTTTTATCTTTCCTTCCAGGCCGCCCAGGAGCCCCACGGCCTGCCTCACCATGTCCTCCACCTCTTCGGTGGTCAGGGGGAATGCCTTCCTGACGATTGCCACCCTCGCCTTTTCGCTCATGGATGCTCCTTTCTCCGGCAGGGGAGTGATCTCACCTTCACCCCGCCTTCTGCCCGTCGTCGCCTGAACCGTCCCTGCCCAGGAGGATGTGCGCCACCTCGGCAAAACCCGTTCCCCCCTCGTTTTCAGCGATGAATGCAGGGGGGTGTTTCATCGCGGGTATGAACCTCGCGATGTTGGCCACCCCCACGGAGAGGGGGAAGGCCGCGAACATGGGCTCGTCGTTCGGTGAGTCCCCGATGAAGATGAAGCGGTCGCGCGCCTCCTCCCAGGCGAGCCCGAGACGCTCCGTAAGAAAAAGCCTGGTCATGAGGAGCTTGTCGTAGTTTCCGAACCAGCCGTTCACATGGATGGAGCTCACCTTGCAGGTGGCCCGGTGGGCTGCGAACACGCCGCAGATCTCCTCTATCTCCTCCCGGCCCAGGGGGGGCACGTCCTCGGCAAAGTCGACGGCCAGGTCGAAGAGCCTGAAGGGCTGGTCAGAGGCGATACCCGCCCCGGGGACGCGCTCGATGACCTCCTCCCTGATCCTTTCCAGGGCCTGCTTCTTTTCCCGGGCCTGCTCGGGCGAAAAGACATACCTGCGCCGGAGCCTGCGCTCCTCCTCGCAGTACCAGTAGTAGAAGGCCCCGTTCTCGCCGACCACGCCGTCGACGGGCCACATCCTCGCGATGTGGTCGCACCAGCCAGCGGGCCTCCCGGTTATGGGGACCAGGACAAAACCCCTGTCGTGCAATTTCCACAGGGCGGAAAAGGCCTCGGGTGTCACCCTGCCGCCCAGGGTGAAGGTGTCGTCGATGTCGAAAAGCACCCCGCGTATCCCGGCGAGCTCCTGTTCCGTCATGTCATGGATGGGCAGCATTCTCTGCTCCTTTTATCTCGGGGCCGGAAGGTCGGGACCGTGCTCTGCCTGGAGCGCTGCGACGGTTTCGCTGATGATCGGTGAGTGCTCCTGGCGTCCCGGCATAATGGTTGTTTTATATCCAAGGTCATCGAAGCGAAGCAAGGGGCAAGTTTCACCTGGTGAGAATGGCCGATCTCTCCTCTCCATACATGAAAAACGGTGCGGGATCGTGTACAGTGAAGTTGTTGCACTCGAGAGGGGAAGGAAGACCTATGAAAGCAGTCCAGCAAAGGATCGTCGACTATCTGAAGCCTTTTTCGGAAGGGGTTGTCGCGGTCGATGTGCGTGTCGGGCTGGGATACACGAGCGTGCGGCTCGATAACGGGAATGTCGGCATCGCATGGACCGCCCTGGACGGATCGGGAAGCTGCACCTACGAGCCCAGGGCCGGAACGCTCGGCGGCATGAAGGCCGGGGATCTTCTCGACCTGCTCTCGCTTCTGCAGAAGCCCCTTTCCCGGTCGATCGGCCTTGCGGCGGCCAATGCCCTGGCGGCAGGTCTCCCGCGGCAGGAGACAACGCGCACAAACATCCTGGATCTCGTTTCGGTTCAGCCCTCGGATCACGTGGTCATGGTGGGTTTTTTCGGCCCCCTCGTGCCTGTTCTCCGGCAGACCGGATGCAGGCTGGACATCCTGGAGCTGCAGACCGGCAAGCCCGGGACAATGACCCCCGAAGAGGGGCGGGAATCTCTGGCTGCGTGCACCGTCGCACTGATAACAGCGACAACCGTGGTGACAGGCACCACGGACGAGATTCTGGCCGGCCTCAAAAATCCTCGTGCTGCCGTAATCCTCGGGCCCTCGACATTCATGCGCCCCGAGGTTTTCATCGACACGCCCGTAACCCATCTCGCCGGCGTGAGGATAAGAGACGCGCACGCCGTGGAAAAGATCGTCTCGGAGGGCGGCGGAACCATGATCATGAAGAAGCATGTGGATTTCGAGACCATCCTTGCAGGGTGTCATTCATCTCATGCCCAATGTTGATCAGGATACCCCTATAAAGCAGAAAGGACTTGGCAGGATCTGCCAAGTCCTTTCTCTTCCTGGTGGGCCATCCCCGGATCGAACGGGGAACCTACTGATTAAGAGTCAGTTGCTCTGCCAGTTGAGCTAATGGCCCACATATCTTTTCGAGCACGCCCGGGGCGACTCGAACGCCCGACCTGCGGATTCGAAGTCCGACGCTCTATCCATCTGAGCTACGGGCGCATATACCACAAATTTTGGGGTGAGTGAAGGGGATCGAACCCTCGGCCACAGGAGCCACAATCCTGCGCTCTACCAACTGAGCTACACTCACCATATGAGTCCTGGCACGCCTGAGAGGATTCGAACCTCCGACCCACGGATTAGAAGTCCGTTGCTCTATCCAACTGAGCTACAGGCGCCCACCCGTTCCGACCTGCTCTGGTTGCTCTGGTCGGGGCGAGAGGATTTGAACCTCCGACCCCCTGCTCCCAAGGCAGGTGCGCTAGCCAGACTGCGCTACGCCCCGTAGACGAGCCTTATAGCAGAGGGGTTTTGGCATGGCAAGCACTTTTTCTCCCCGGCCAAGGGCCGGTTAACTTCTCAGAATGACTGTGGATAAAGGCCCTTCCCCGGCCCTGAATTCCCCCGTGCACGACCGCATGCCGTCACCGGGCACGCAACTCTTTATCCTTGAAAACCCTCGATGTTTTCTGCCGGCAGCGGGAGAAACCTCACGCCTGCGGAGAACCTCCACGCCAGGGAAGGGGAAGCCGCCAGCCCGGGGCGAAACCTCACTCCCCCGGGGAGCCTCCCCCGATGCGCCTGAACAGGGTCTCCTCCACCCCTTCCATCTCCGCCGCCTGCTCCTTCGTGCCCCGCTCGTGGTCGTAGCCCAGGAGGTGGCAGATGCCGTGGATGAGGAGCTGGAGCATCCGCTCGTCCAGGCCCAGGCCCGCCTCCCGCGCCTCTGCGGAGGCCCGCTCGATGGAGATCACCACGTCCCCGAGATGGCTGCCGGCGGGCCCGTCCCCCTCCTGCTGAGGGAAGGAGATCACGTTCGTGGGGCGGTCATGGCCGAGGTAGGTCCTGTTCAGGTCGCGGATCTCGGGGTCGCCCACCACCACCACCGAGAGCTCGGCTTCGGTCAGGCCGAACTCTTCGAGGACCCGGGCCGCCCACTCTCCCAGGGGGAGGTCATCGATGGGCAGCACCCCCTGGAGGTTCTGGACGTCAATGACGACCATTGGGGGAGCACCGCTCGTAGGCCTTGATGATCTTCGCCACCACCTTGTGCCTGACCACGTCGTCCTCGCTGAAGTACGTGAACCCGATCTCGTCGATGCCGGTGAGGATCTGCGACGCCTCGATGAGGCCCGACCGCACGCCGGAGGGCAGGTCCACCTGGGTGACGTCGCCCGTGACCACCGTTTTCGAGTTGAACCCCATGCGGGTGAGGAACATCTTCATCTGCTCGGAGGTGGTGTTCTGGGCCTCGTCGAGGATGATGAAGGCGTCGTTCAAGGTCCTGCCCCGCATGAACGCGAGCGGGGCGACCTCGATCTGGTCCCGGGAGATGAGCCTGAGCACGTGGTCGTGCTCGAGCATGTCGTACAGGGCGTCGTAGAGGGGCCTCAGGTAAGGGTTCACCTTTTCGAGCAGGTCCCCGGGGAGGAATCCCAGCTTCTCGCCCGCCTCCACCGCGGGCCTGGTGAGGATGATGCGCTCGACCTTCTTCTTGAGGAGGTAGGTGACCCCCATGGCCAGGGCGAGATAGGTCTTGCCCGTCCCGGCGGGACCGATGCCGAAGAGGATGTCCTTGGCGCGCATGGCGTCGATGTAGCGCTTCTGCTGGAGGCTCTTGGGCACGATGACCTTCTTGGTGGAGGAGATGTAGATGCTGTCCTTGAAGACCTCCTCGAGACTGATGTTCCTGTCCTTGGCGAGCATGCGCACCGCGTACCAGACGTCGTCGGGGTAGAGGGGGTAACCCCCCTTCACGAGGTTGTAGAGGTCCTTGAGGGCGTGCCCGGCGAGCTCCACGTCGTAGTCCTCGCCGGTGAGCTCGATGGTGTTGCCCTTGAGGAAGCACTTGACCCCGACGGAGTCCTCGATGATCTTCAGGTGCGAGCAGCTGTCCCCCGCGAGCTGGCGGAGCACGTACGGATCGGGAAACTCGACGCTGGGCATTTCCTTCGGCTTGCCTCTTTCCTTGGGTTCTTAAGAGTCCTGATATATCAATTCATGGGGCAAGACAATACCCTCTTCACCCGGCAGGGGCATGCGGGAACCCCTTATCCCCTCGGGAATGACCCTCTCCCCGGACCCGGGGAGAACGTGGCCGACTCCGCTGCCGGTGACCCAGGCGCCGCCCCCGCTCCCCCGGCGCGGGAAGAGCGTGCCTTTCCGGGCCCTCCCGCCCGGTTTTGCCCCCTGCCCGGCCCCGGATTAACATATTGCGCTTCGATATTTTGTGTACTATGTTCGGGCCATGTTCAGAGCACGGGTCATCCACACGTTCAGCGCGGCCCACCGGCTCAGGGAATACCAGGGCGACTGCGAGAGGCTCCACGGACACAACTACCGCGTGGAGGTCGTGGTCCAGTCCCCGGTCCTCGACCCGGTCGGCATCGTCATGGACTTCAGGGAGCTCAAGAGCCTCCTGAAGGAGGTCCTCGCCGGCCTCGATCACCAGTACCTCAACGACCTCGAGCCCTTCGCGGACGACAACCCCTCCGCCGAGAACATCGCGCGGCACGTCTTCGCCTCGCTCGCCCCCCTGGTGAAAAAGCCCGTGGAGCTCGCGGAAGTCGTGGTGTGGGAGAACGACACGTCCTCCATCTCCATCACCCCCTAGGGAAACGCGCCATGAAGGACGTTCAGAACTGGAAGCCGGACAACCCGCTCTACATACAGAAGGTGGGCGTGAAGGGGATCTCCTACCCCATCGTCGTCGCGGACAAGGCCAGGGGGACGCAGAACACGGTGGCATCCATCAACCTGTACGTGGACCTGCCCCGGGTGTTCAAGGGCACGCACATGAGCCGGTTCATCGAGGTGCTCAACGAGCACAAGGACCACATCCACATCCGCAACTTCGAGCACATCCTCAAGGAGATCTGCACCGCGCTGGAGGCCGAGAGCGCGCACATGGAGATCGACTTCCCGTATTTCATCGAGAAGAAGGCCCCGGTGACGGGCGCTGCCGGGCTCATGGAGTACCGGTGCTCCTTTCTGGGCATGATCGGCAAGAAACGGGAGTTCAAGGCGGGGATCAGGGTGCCGGTGCAGACCCTGTGCCCCTGCTCCCGGGAGATCAGCGATTTCGGGGCCCACAACCAGCGCGGGCTCGTGACGGTGGTCGTGCGCTACGAGAAGTTTTTCTGGATGGAGGACCTCATCGAGCTCGTGGAGCAGTGCGCCTCGAGCCCGGTGTACCCGGTGCTCAAGCGGCCGGACGAAAAGTTCGTCACGGAAGCGGCGTACCAGAACCCCATGTTCGTGGAGGACGTGGTGCGCCAGGCGGCCGCCGCCCTGAACGGCATGAGCGAGTTCTCGTGGTACTCCGTCGAGGCGGAGAACTTCGAGAGCATCCACAACCACAGCGCCTACGCCTGCATCGAGAGCGACTCCCATGGGCAATGACGCCTTCCCGGTGGGGAAGCTGCCCGTGGACCTGCTGGAGAAGCTCCTCGCCGGACTGAAGCAGAACGACCCGAACCTCCTCGTGGGCCCGGGCATCGGCGTGGACGCCGCGGTCATCTCCTTCGGCGGGCAGAAGCTGGTGTTCAAGACGGACCCCATCACCTTCACCAGCGAGCGCCTGCCCTGGTATCTCGTCACCATCAACGGCAACGACATCGCCTGCATGGGCGCGACCCCGCGCTACCTCCTGGCGACCTTCCTGCTCCCCGAGGGCAGGACGACACCGGCGGTGGTGGAGGGGCTTTTCGGCGAGCTGAGGGAGGCCTGCCTGTCCTGCGGCATCACCCTGGCGGGGGGCCACACGGAGATCACCCACGGGCTCGGCAGGCCCATTGCCATCGGCTTCATGATCGGCACCCTCGAGGGCAGGGACTTCATCCGTCCCGGGGGGATGAAGGCCGGAGACGCCGTGCTCCTGTCGAAGCGCATCCCCCTCGAGGCCGTGGCCGTCATCGCCTCCGAGAGGGGGGGGCAGCTGGGGATCGGGGACGATGCCCTCGCCCGGGCGAAGGCCCTCGTGAGGGATCCGGGCATAAGCATCGTCAGGGAGGCGGCCCTGGCCAGGGACTCGGGCTTCGCGACGGCCATGCACGACCCCACCGAGGGAGGCCTGGCCACGGGCCTCAAAGAGCTCGCGAGGGCAGGCGGCTGCGGGATGAGGATTCACCGCGAACGCATCCCGGTTTTCGATCTCGCGGCCGGCATCCTGCCGCCTTTTTCCATTGACCCCCTGGGCGCGCTGGCCTCGGGTTCGCTCATCGTGTGCTGCAGGAGCCAGGGCGCCCGCGCCATCCTCGACGCCTGGGCGCGAGCGGGCATCGAGGGGTCGGTCATCGGCGAGGTCACCGGGGAGCCCGATGTGCTCCTGGTGGAAAACGGCATCCCCCGCCCGCTTCCTGAGTTCCCCGTGGACGAGATCACGAAGATCTATGCCGGTGCCGGGCAAGGCTAGCCCGCAGGCATCGTTTCGACGAAAACGCATTCGGCGTTGCGCTCTTCCCGGTTCAGGGTCAAACGGGGACAGCCCTCCGACGTCGTTTCAATCTCTATTGAAATCTGCAGTAAATCACGCCTGGCCTGGTCAAACGCCGCCCTGCTTCTTCACGAGCTGCATGACGAGGGAGGTGTCGCCGTTGCCCGAGAGGAACTTCTCGTTGGCGAGGAGCTTGAGGAGGAGATCGATGTTCGTGGTCAGGCCTTCGATGAGGGTTTCCCTGAGCATCCGGCCCATGCGCTTCAGCGCGCCTTCCCGGGTGCTGTTGTGGCCGATGAGCTTCGCCAGGAGGGGATCGTAGTAGGGGCTGACGACGCAGGAGGGAAAGAGGTGGGTGTCGACGCGCACCCCGGGGCCCCCCGGGAGGCGCAGCGTGGAAATGGTGCCCGTGGTGGGCATGAAGTTCTTCGCGGTGTTTTCCGCATTGACCCGGCATTCGATGGCGTGCCCCACGATGGCGGGAGACGCCGTCGTTTCCAACTTCGCACCCGCGGCCACCAGGATCTGCTCCCTGACCATGTCGATGCCCGTGATCATCTCCGTCACCGGGTGCTCCACCTGCAGGCGGCCGTTGATCTCGAGGAAGTAGATGTCCCCGTTCTTGTCCATCAGGAACTCCACCGTGCCCAGACCCTTGAACCTGATGGCGCGGATGATGGTCTCGGACCACCTCCAGAGGTTGTCCCTCACCTCGTCGGGGATGTTGGGGATGGGCGCCTCCTCGATGATCTTCTGGTGCCTGCGCTGGATGGAGCATTCGCGGTCCGAGAGGATCCGGATGCCGCCGTACTCGTCGGCAAGCACCTGGACCTCGAGGTGCCGCGGGCACGAGATGTAGTGCTCCAGGTAGACCTCGTTGCGCCCGAATGCCGCGTCCGCCTCGGAGCTGGCCCCGGCGAACTGCTGGCGCAGCTGCTCCTCGGTGTAGGCCACCTTCATGCCCCTGCCGCCGCCGCCGTAGAGGGACTTGAGGATCACGGGCATGCCCAGCTGCCTGGCCATGATGATGGTCTGCTCGACGTCGCTGATGACCCCGTACGAGCCGGGGATGGTGGGGATGCCCAGCGACCTTGCCACTTCCTTCGTCCTGGACTTGTTGCCGATGGTCCGAAGCGTCGCGCTCGAAGGGCCGATGAACGCGATCCCGTTCTGCTCGCACATGGCGGCGAAGTTGGGGTTCTCCGAGAGGAAGCCGTAGCCCGGGTGAATGGCGTTGGCCTTCCACCCCAGGGCGGCGCTGATGATGGCCTCGATGTTCAGGTAGCTCTTGGCGGGCTGCGCCGGGCCGATCTGGATGGCCTCGTCGGCACAGGAGATGTACTCCATGTCGCGGTCGGCCTCGGAATACACCACGATGGTCTGAAGGCCCATCTCTTTAGCCGTCCTCAGCACCCTGAGGACCACCTCTCCCCGGTTCGCGATGAGCAGCCTCTTCATACGCCTGCTTTTATGACGCTCCTGTGGGCAAGTCAAGCTTCCGGATGAATAACTCTTAAATATCACACCTTTTTACCGTGCCCCCCAACCCTGGCCGCCCCCCGGATATGGCCTTGAAGATTCCCCTGCCTCATGCTATTCCCAATCAGGGAGAATCCGAGTGGAGACACGAGCGCTGACAACGGGCAAGGAAACCTTCGACCGCTTCCTCCATGAGTACCTCGCGAAGGCCGCCCTCCCGTCGGGGGTCTTCGAGGCGTTCTCCTACAGCCTCAGGGCCGGTGGGAAGCGCATCCGGCCGAGCCTCGCCATGCTCGCGTGCGAATGCGCCGGCGGCACGGGGACCGACGCCCTGCCCGCGGGCCTGGCCATCGAGATGGTCCACACCTTCAGCCTCATCCACGACGACCTGCCCGCCATCGACAACGACCAGTACCGCCGGGGGATCCCCACCTGCCACGCCGCGTTCGGGGAGGCCACGGCCATCCTCGCCGGCGACGCCCTCGTCTTCGAGGCCCTGTCCGTGATCCTGAACGCCCCCTGGCCAAAGGCGGTGAAGCTGGACATTCTCGCCCGCCTGTCGGACTGCTGCGGGGTCAACGGCCTCATCCAGGGCGAGTACGAGGACATCATGGCCGAGGGCAGGCCACTTTCCTTCCCGGAGGTGGAGGAGATCGACAGGAAGAAGACCTCCCGGCTCTTCGAGCTCTCCCTGTACGCAGGGGCCCGCATCGCCACCCCGGACGCCCGGGTCATCGGCGCGCTCGTGGACTACGGGATCTCCCTCGGCCTTGCCTTCCAGGCGGTGGACGACATCCTGGACCTGACCTCGAACGCGCAAGACCTGGGCAAGACCACCGGCAAGGACGCGGCGCAGGGCAAGGCCACCGTGGTGAAGTCCCTCGGGCTCGCCCGGGCGCGGTCCTGGGCCGGGGAAATGACGGACAGGGCCGTCTCGAGCATCGCCGGGATGGACAACGCCGCCGCGGGGGCGCTCAGGGAAATCGCTTCCGCGATGCTTGAGCGGGTGAGGTAGCCATGGCGTCCCTCCTCGACACCATCTCCTCGCCGAAAGACCTCAAGGGCATGAGCCTGGCCCAGCTGGAGGACCTCGCCGGCGAGGTCCGCGAGTACATCATCGAGAACGTGAGCCGCTGCGGCGGCCACCTCGCCTCGAGCCTGGGGACCGTGGAGCTCACCCTGGCCATGCACTACGTCTTCAACGCCCCCCAGGACAAGATCCTCTGGGACGTGGGCCACCAGGCCTACGCCCACAAGATCATCACCGGCAGGAGAGCAACGTTTCCGACCCTGCGGCAGACCGGGGGAATGAGCGCCTTCATCAACCCCCGGGAGAGCGCCTACGACGCCTTCGTCTCCGGCCACTCGGGCAACGCCATCCCCGCCGCCAGCGGCATCTGCGAGACCATGGCCCGGGCGGACAGCAAAAAGCACGTCATCGCGGTCATCGGCGACGGCTCGCTTTCGAACGGGCTCACCTTCGAGGGCCTGAACTTCGCGGGCATGAGAAAGCAGCGCCTCATCGTGGTGCTCAACGACAACAAGATGTTCATCTCCCACCGGGTGGGCGCCATCGCCGACTACCTGAGCAGGATCATGACCTCGCGCAAGGTCCGGGAGGTCACGGAGGGGATCAAGGGCCTCCTCCAGGGCCTGCCCCTCGTGGGCAACCGGATCTACCGGGCGGCCAAGTACATCGAGGGCAACATCAAGGGGGTGGTGGCCGAGGGGCTGCTCTTCGAGGAGCTGGGCTTCCGGTACGTGGGCCCCATCGACGGCCACAAGCTCGACCACCTCATCCAGGCCTTCCAGAACGTCTCCGCCATGGACGAGCCCATCATCCTCCACGTGGTCACCCGGAAGGGCTACGGCTTCGTGCCCGCCATGCGCGACCCCGAGCACTTCCACGGCATCGGAAAGTTCGACCCGGACAGCGGCGAGGTGAAGACCGACGCGGGCACGGTCACCTACTCGGACGTCTTCGGCAAGGCCCTCACGAAGATCGCCCGCAGGGACCCCCGGGTGGTGGCCGTGAGCGCGGCCATGATCACGGGCACCGGCCTGACGGCCTTCGCCCACAAGTACCCGGACAGGACCTTCGACGTGGGCATCGCCGAGGGGCACGCGGTCACCATGGCCGCGGGCATGGCCCTCTACGGACTCAAGCCCGTGGTGGCCATCTACTCGACCTTCCTCCAGAGGAGCTACGACGAGATCATCCACGACGTGGCCCTGCAGAACGCCCCGGTGATCTTCGCCGTGGACCGGGCGGGGCTCGTGGGCGCGGACGGCCCCACGCACCACGGCGTCTTCGACCTCGCGTACTTCAGGAGCGTTCCCTCCTTCACCATCATGGTGCCCCGGGACCAGCTCATGCTGGAAAAGATGCTCGTGCAGGCCTTCCGGGTCCAGGGCCCCGTGGCCATACGGTACCCCAGGGACCGGATCGTCGCCTCCCCCGCCAGGGCCGGCAGCATCAGGGACGGCGGCGCCGAGGTGCTCAGGGGCGGCGACCGCCTGGTGGTGTTCTGCGCGGGGCCCCTGTGCTACGAGGCGCTCCAGGCGGCCGAAGGGGTCGACGGGGTGGCCGTGGTGGACCTCGTGTACGCCAAGCCCATCGACCGGAAGACCGTCCGGGACCTGGTGGACACCTGCCAGGGGCGGTTCCTCGTGGTGGAGGACGGCTGCATCCAGGGCGGGGTCGGGTCAGCCGTGGTGGAAACCCTGCGCGACCTGAAGTGGCCCTTGAAGTTCGAGCTCCTGGGCATCCCCGACGCCTTCGTGGAGCACGGCTCCCTGGGCGAGCTCAGGAAATCGCTGGGGCTCGACCCCGGGGGCATCCGCAGGGCCATCGACCGGCTCCTATGAGGAAGCGCCTCGACAGCCTGCTGGTGGAGAAGGGCCTGGCGGAAACGAGGTCCAGGGCCGCCGCCCTGATCATGGCGGGCCAGGTGCTCGTGAAGGGCGCGCCGGTCACCAAGGCGGGCACGGCCGTCGACGAGGAAGCGGAGATCCGCGTGAAGGAAGGCCCCCGGCACGTGAGCCGGGCCGGCGGCAAGCTGGAGGCGGCCCTCGACGCCTTCGGGGTGGACCTGAAGGGCATGGTCGTCGTCGACATCGGCGCCTCCACCGGCGGCTTCGTGGACGAGATGCTCCAGCGCGGCGCGTCCCGGGTCTACGCCGTGGACGTGGGGCACGGCCAGCTCCACTGGAAACTGAGGAACGACCCCCGGGTGGTGAACCTCGAGGGGGTGAACGCCCGGACCCTCGACCCCGCGCTCATCCCTGAGCCCTGCGACCTTGCCACCTTCGACGTCTCCTTCATCTCGCTGAAGCTCGTCATCCCGCCGGTGCTTACGGTCCTCAAGCCCGCCGCCCAGCTCGTCGCCCTGGTGAAGCCCCAGTTCGAGGCGGGCAGGGAGCACGTCAAAAAGGGCGGGCTCATGAAGGATTTACAGATCGCCCAGGATATATTACATGATATGGAGGAGTTTCTCATGGCATGGGGTTGCGGGGTTTCGGGAAGCATGCCCTCGCCCGTCAAGGGGGCGAAGGGCAACCAGGAATACCTCGTGCATGCCGTGCGCAAAGGAGAGGAATGAAGATCACCATCGCACGCTATGCGGGCTTCTGCTTCGGGGTCAGAAGAGCCATAGACATCACGTTCAAGGTGCGGCAGAAAAATCCCAACAAGAAGATTTACACGCTGGGCCAGATCATCCACAATCCCCAGGTCATCGACGCCCTCAGGCACCGGGGCATCGGGATCGTCCACGAGATAGACGACACGCGCCTCAAAGAGGGCGACATCGCCATCGTCCGGGCCCACGGCATCTCCCCGGAAAAGAAAAAGACCCTCCAGGACAAGGGGGTTGAGGTCATCGACGCCGCCTGCCCCATGGTCCTCAAGGTCCAGGCCATCATCAAGAAGGCCACCAGGAACGCGGACCTCGTGGTCATCGTGGGGGACAGGAACCACCCCGAGATGGACGCCCACCTGGGCGCGGCCGGGGACAAGGGCATCCTGGTGGAGGACGTCGAAGGGGCGGAGAAGATCCCCCGGGTGGGAAGGCTCGCCGTGGTGGCCCAGACCACCTTCGACGTGGCCATCTACAAGGACATCATCGGGGTCCTGCGCGACAAGGCCGACGTCTTGGACGTCTCCGACACCATCTGCCGCTCCACCGTGGACCGCCAGAACGAGGTGAGGGACCTCGCCAGGGACCACGACACCTTCATCGTCATAGGCGGCAGGGAATCGGCGAACACCAAGCGGCTCGCGGAGATCGCGGCAAAGGAAAAGCGCCAGGTCATCAAGGTGGAGACCCCCGAGCAGCTCGGGGACTTCAACATCCCCCGGGACGCCAGGGTGGCGGTCATCGCCGGCGCGTCGACGCCCCACTGGGTCATCGAGGAGTGCATCAACGCCCTCAAGACCGCCCACACCCACATGGGCATCGAGAACGCGGTGCTGGGCTTCCTGGCCGAAACCCCCCTGCTGCCCTCGCTGGGGGGCATGGGGATCGCCATGGCCGCCCTGGTGTTCTGCGGGCTGGGCTTCTCCTGGGAGGTCCTGCTCACGGTGTTCTTCCTCGCCTTCGCCTGCACCGGCCCGCACCGCAAGGCCAGCCAGTGGCCCCTGTGGGCCGTGTGCACGGGCATCGCCACCTCGCTGTGCCTGCTGAGCTCGGGCCTCATCCCGGGCCTGCTCGTGGTGGGCATCGCCATGCTCCGCCCCATCCTCGACGTGGGCGGGGTGAGCGACTACGTCAGGAGCCTCTACAGCCTGGCCATCTTCGTTCTCATCTCCATGATCACCCCCTTAAGCATCGCGGCGGCGCCCATAAACCCGGGGCTCCTCCTGCTCGCGGCCTATGCCTGCGTCCACTTCCTGGGCGTGGAGATCCTCATCGGCCTCAAGAACATGGAGCGCGACGCCATCATCGGCCGCATGAGCCTCGCCCGGTACGTGCACGAGGAAAACGCCATCCTGGTCATGGAGTACGCCATCATGGGCCTCGCCCTGGCGCTCTTCCTGAGCTTTCCGCTGAAGATCGCGCCCGCGCTGGCCTACGGCCTGCTCCCCCCCCTGTTCTTCCTGGCCAAGGGCATCGACTTTTACAACGAGCAGGTGATCTTCGACAACCGCATGTTCACCATCTACGTGCAGGGGCTCTGGGCGATTCTCCCCGGCATGGGGCTGCTGTGGAAGCTCACGATGATGTAGGGGGCGTTTGAAAAAGCCGTTTGATTTTCATTCACATAGCGCTATCTTTTATAAAAGGCACACGAACAGGAGGTACCACATGGAAGAAAGGAAGCTGGGTGACTACATCGACATCGCTATCCAGCGGGAAATCGAGGCACAGGAATTCTACCTCGGCCTCATGGGCAAGGTTGCCGACCAGCAGGCGAAAGATGCTCTGAAGCTCCTTGCATCGGAGGAAAAGAAGCACGAGGAGTTCCTGGTGAAGTACCGGGACGGCGGGTATCCGGCGGACGGGCTGAGGCTGAACAAGCCCATCGACTACAAGGTCGCCGAGCACATGGACAAGCCCGACATCTCCGGGGACATCGCCAGCAAGGACGTCTACCTCATCGCGGCACACCGGGAGCTCAACTCCTACAACTTCTACATGGGACTGGCCGATCTCCACCCGGCGGGCACGCTCCAGGACACCTTCAGAAAGATCGCGAGCGAAGAGCTCAGGCACAAGGAAAGGGTCGAGTACCTCTATTCCAACACGGCCTTCGCCCAGACGGACGGAGGGTAGAGGCGCCCGTTTGAGCGGTCTGCAGGTCCTGTTCCTTGCCCTGTACGCCCTGGCGATGGCCGTCAGGCTGGCACTCCACGCCCTCAACGTGAGGTCCCTGCGCTCATCCGGCGCCACGGTGCCCGGCGAGTTCCGGGGGATCGTGGACGAGGAGACGCTGGGGAAGATGAGGGACTACACCCTCGCCACGGGCAGACTGGGCATCGTCGAGCACACCGCGTCCGACCTGATCCTCGTCGCGCTGGTCCTGGGGGGCTTCCTCCCCTGGCTGAACGAAGGCGTCTCGTCCCTGGGAGCGGGCTTCGTCCCCTCGGGGGTGATCTTCTTCTTCGCCCTCTCCCTCCTCCTGGGGCTGTTCGAGCTCCCCTTCGAGCTCTACGGCACCTTCGTGGTGGAGAAGCGCTTCGGCTTCAGCACCATCACCCTGCGCACCTGGGTCCTCGACCTGGTGAAGACCCTGCTCGTCTCCGGGGTGGTCCTGGGGGCTTTCCTCGCCGTGTTCTTCAGCCTCGTCGCAGCGTCCCCGAAGGGGTGGTGGCTCCTGGCCTGGCTCTTCTTCGTGGCGTTCCAGCTCCTGGTGTCCTGGCTCTACCCGGTGGTCATCGCGCCGCTGTTCAACAGGTTCGAACCCCTCGCCGACCCCGAGCTCCTGGGCGGGATCACCTCCCTGGCGGAGCGCACGGGCATCCGCGTCAAGGGGATCTTCACGATGGACGCGGGCACGAGGAGCAGGCACTCGAACGCCTATTTCACGGGTATCGGCAAGACGAAGCGCATCGTGCTCTTCGACACCCTGCTCGACGGGCACACCCATGGCGAGATCCTCGCCGTGCTGGCCCACGAGCTCGGCCACTGGAAGCTCGGCCACGTGAGGAAGCAGCTCGCCCTCTCGGCGACCCTCTCCCTGGCCCTGTTCTACGGGGCCTTTCTCGCGGTGACGCACAAGGCCCTCTACACGGCCTTCGGCTTTCCGGAAGTGTCCCTCTACGCCGGCCTCTTTCTCCTGACCGTCTTCGCCAGGCCCGCCGGCTTCCTGCTGAGCCCCCTGGGCGCCATGCTCTCGCGGCGCTTCGAAAGGCAGGCCGACGATTACGCGTACGCCCTCACGGGGAGCGCGGACGCCCTGGTGAGCGCGCTGAAGGGGCTCGCCACCCAGAACCTGAGCAACCTCCACCCCGACCCGGTCTACGCCTGGTTCTCCTATTCCCACCCCCCCCTGGTCCAGAGGATCAGGCGGCTGAAAGGACTCGGGGAACGCCCTTCTGCAACTTCCCGCTGACGCTTCCCCGGGCAGACGTGCACGATGATGGAGACCCGCCGGGAGACGTCGCTGCGGGCGGCTTCCCGCTGATGCTGCCCCGGGCGGACGAACGGCCGGCCCCGGCGCCCCCGGAAGACGCCCCGGTGGGGGAGCACCCCGGGCGACGCGGAAAACCCGCTTTTTTGCGTATTGACAACAAGGCATGCAACCGGTGACAATACCCCCGGCATGGGAACGATTTCCGACAATGTGCGCGAAGTCCTCGCGCAGATACCCGGGCACGTCGATGTGGTCGCCATCGGGAAAGGCCATCCCCCGGGGGAGATCCGTGAAGCCATCGACGCGGGGATCAGGTGCATCGGCGAGAATTATCTCCAGGAGGCCCGCCTCGTCATCACCGAGCTCGGGGGTTCCGCCCGGTGGCATTTCACCGGTCACGTCCAGAAAAACAAGGTCAAGCTCATCGTCCCCCTCTTCGACCTCATCCAGACCGTTGACTCCCTGCCCCTGGCGGAGATGATCGACGGGCACGCGGGCAGGCTCGGCAAGATCATGCCCGTGCTCATCGAGGTCAACAGCGGCGAGGAGCCCCAGAAGTCCGGGGTGATGCCGGGCGAGGTGCACGCCCTGCTGGAGAAGGTGGGCGCCCTCGGGAATGTCCGCGTGCAGGGGCTCATGACCATGGGCCCCTTTCTCGAAGACCCGGAGGGCCTGCGTCCCTACTTCAGGAACACGCGGGCGCTCTTCGACGAGCTCGTGAAAACGGGCGTCCCCGGGGTGGAGATGAAGCACCTCTCCATGGGCATGAGCGACTCCTACCGCATCGCCATCGAGGAAGGCGCCACCATGGTCCGCATCGGCACCCGGATATTCGGCCCCCGGGCCTCCTCCCGCTGAGGGTCGTCCCCGGGGAAAACCGCCATCCCCCTGTGCCCCGCGGCAGCGGGCTCTCCCGTGCATTCGCGGTGGCGGCCCGGCTTCCCGGGGGGCATGAAGGCCTGGACGTCCCTCATTCGCACACTCCCGCAGGACCACCGGCTTCCCGGTGGGCATGAAGGCCAGGGCGAGACGGCCCCTCCCTGCCTCTCCCTCCCTGCGGGCCACGAAGAGCGCCCATCCCGAGACGGCCCTTGCCTCCCCTCGCCCCGTCACGTATACTCCCCTCATGGTGATCAGAGAAGAGAACTGCTTCTACCCCGACCACTTCACCTATTCCGACCCCGCGGAGTACGGGTTCCAGAAAGAGGACCTCCTTGTCGACGAGAGGCTCCACTGCTGGTTCATCCAACCCAGGAAGCGCACGGGGCACACTGCCTGCGTCGTGCACCTCCACGGCAACGCCGAGAACATGACCTCCCACATCACCGGCGCCCTGTTCCTGCCGGAGCTCGGCCACGCGGTGTTCGCCTTCGACTACAGCGGCTACGGCAGGTCCAAAGGCATTCCCACCCTGAAGGCCATCCAGGACGACGCCCGGGCGGTGTTCTCCTTCATCTTCGGCAATCCGGAGAAGTTCGGGGACAGGGTCTTCGGGTTCGGCCAGTCCATGGGCGCCTACACCCTGGCCCGGATCCTCCCGGACGTCCCCCGGCTCAAGGGCGCGATCCTCGAAGCGGGGCTCCACTCCTTCCACGACCTCTTCCGGGAGGCCTACCCGCAGATTTCCTGCGAGGTGCCCGACGAGGGCTACTCGGCCCTCGAGACCCTCCCGTTGAGCCCGGTCCCCAAGCTCTTCATCCATGGAACGGGCGATGCGGTGGTCCCCTATGCCCACTCGGTGGCCATGCACGACCGCGCCGCCGAACCCAAGGAGCTCATGCTCCTGGATGGCGTGGGGCACATCGACGCCTTCGCGTCACGGCACGCCCGGGAATACATGCAGAAAATCGTCTCGTTCATCGAGGAGAACTCGTAGGGGCTCCTCTCCCGGGGAAAATGGGGCCCGCCTTGTTCGAGGCGCCCCGGGAAGGCCTCGGGCCTGTCGGAAAAGCACCGGACCCCGCAAGGCCTGCCGGTCCTGTGCCCTCAAGCGGGCGGGCCCGCAGCCGATCAGGCCGCCAGGGCCGGTACGGAGCTCGCCCGACGGCAAACCGCACCGGCTGCACTTTCCCTTCACGGGCGGCACCCGCGTGTGGTAAT
>ERZ1645187.1805-NODE-1805-length-19349-cov-9.219706_pt1 | contig 19349 bp, 14 predicted proteins | sample MGYA00575352_ERZ1645187 | MGnify/ENA primary metagenome ERZ1645187 (study PRJEB40837, sample SAMN11349314) | freshwater sediment metagenome | isolation source: river sediment | host: Sediment | place: India: Wazaribad , New Delhi | collected 2017-02-21 ... | reverse complement strand
GATGCCGTCTTGTGCGACACCCCGCTGGTCGGCGGCATCGAGCCGCGACTAGGGGATCAGCATTTGCGCGTGCTGACGGTGCTCGGACTGCCTGGCACGACACGGCCCGGACTGCTCGATACGCTGAACGATCTCGGCTTCTCCTACCGCTGGATGACGCGCTGGATCGCACTCGACAAGACCGAGGCGACGAAGCAGTTAACCAAGCTCCGGCGGCAGTGGTTCGCCAAGCGCAAGTCGGTCGGCGCGATCCTGCGCGAGGTGATGTTCAACCGAGAGAGTGCTCTGGTCGATCCGGATGCCGAGGCCAAGTCGCTCGATGCCGACGAGGCGTTGCAGGAGCTGGGCGCCGACGACGTCGCCTTCGGACATGTAACGACGAGCATCGTCGTGTCCGATCCTGATCGGGGCCGCGTGGATGAGATGCTGCTGGCGGTCGAGCGCATCTTGAACGGTCGCGGCTTCACGACCATCCGCGAGACCTTGAACGCGGTCGAGGCCTGGCTCGGCAGCCTGCCCGGCAACCCCTACGCCAATGTGCGCCAGCCGATCGTGCACACGCTAAACCTGGCGCATCTGATGCCGGTGTCCGCCGTTTGGGCCGGACCGGCAATGAACCGGCAGCTTGCGGCACCGCCGCTGATGATGGCGCAGACGCGCGGCGCCACGCCGTTCCGGCTCGATCTGCATGTCGGCGATGTCGGCCATACCATGGTGGTCGGCCCGACAGGTGCCGGCAAGTCGGTGCTGCTGGCGCTGTTCGCCCTGCAGTTCCGTCGTTACGCCGGAGCGCAAGTGATCATCTTCGATCGCGGTCGCTCGGCGCGCGCTGCCGTTTTGGCCATGGGCGGCACGTCGATCGAGCTGGGGTTGGAAGGCACCCTGTCGCTGCAGCCGTTGGCCCGCGTCGATGAGCCCGGGGAGATCGCCGTCGCGCTCGACTGGGCGATCGGGCTTCTCACCGCGGAGGGCGTGAAAACCACGCCGGAGGTCAAGGATGCAGTGTGGACCGCGCTGCAAAGCCTCGCGTCGGCGCCGCCAACCGAACGGACGCTGACCGGACTCGCGGTCCTGATCCAGTCGTCGGCTCTGGCGCAGGCGTTGTCACCCTACACGCTGGAAGGTCCCTACGGCCGGCTGCTCGACGGTTGCGATGAGCGCTTGGCTTTAACCGACGCTCTGCACGTCGAGACCGAGCAACTGATGGCGCACAAGGCGCTGGTGCCGCCGGTGCTGACCTACCTGTTCCACCGGCTGGAGGCGCGGTTCGACGGCCGGCCGACATTGCTCATCCTCGACGAGTCGTGGACGTTCCTCGACAATCCTCTGTTTGCGGCGCGCATCCGCGAGTGGCTGAAGACGCTCAGGAAGAAAAACGTCGCGGTCGTGTTCGCCACGCAGTCGCTGGCCGACATCGAGCGCTCGACCATCGCGCCGGCCTTGCTGGAGAGCTGCCCAACACGCATCTTCCTGCCCAACGACCGGGCTCTGGAGCCGCAGGCCCGCGCTGTCTACGAACGCTTCGGGCTCAATGCACGCCAGATCGAGTTGCTCGCCGTCTCGGCTCCGAAGCGCGACTACTACGCCCAGACGGCACGCGGCAATCGTCTGTTCGAGCTTGGACTCGGGCCTTTGGCGCTGGCGCTGTGCGGTGCCTCCACGCCGGATGATCAGAGGCTCGTCGATCGCTGCCTCGCCGAAGCGGTTCCGTTCCCGGCCGCCTTCCTGCGCGAGAAAGGCCTCGCCTGGACGGCCGATCTTATCGACGGCACGCCGTTACCTCAGACGGTAGTGCAAACGCCACCACCTCTGCCGGCATCGCCGCCGACCAACTCTCAGACTGAAGACGACGTTCTGTTCGAGACCGACGAAACGCAGGTGATACTTCCCGGCCTGCCGGGCGGGCCTCCGATCTCGCAGCGTTTCTCGCCCTATCACGTCCCGCCGCCCCGGAAGAAGAGGAGACCCCGCTCATGAGCGTCCGGAGATTTCTGCTCGCCGCATCGGCCGGCGTCCTGCTGACCGGCGAGGCCGCCGCCCAGGGCCTTACCGTGTTCGACCCGTTCAACTACCAGGAGAACCTGCTGTCGTCGGTGCGCGCGCTCGAGCAGATCAACAATCAGGTTCGCCAGTTGCAGTCCCAGGCGCTGATGATCGCACGCATGGATCAGAACCTGCAGCGGCTCGGCACGTCGATGGCGCCTGACCTGCAGCGCACATTGGGCGAGATCCAATCCCGCCTTCGCGACGGCAACGGCCTGGCGCTGCGCGCGCAAGGCACGGAGGAGGCCTACGCGCGGCTGTTCCCGCGTGAGCTGTCGGCGACGCAGTCGAGCGACGATGTCGTGCGCGCAGCCAAGACCCGTTGGGACGAAGAGTACGCCAGCCTGAAACGCGCCGTGCTGCTCCAGGCCGAGATCGCCGACGCCAACGGCATCGATACGCGGCTGCTCGACGAGAGCATGGCACGCTCGCGGAGTGCCGCCGGCGCGCTCGAAGCCGTCCAGGCCGGCAACGAGCTCGGCGCGCTCAGCGTCAAGCAGTCTCTGCAGCTGCAGAGCTTGCTCGCAGCGCAGAGCAGGGCCGAGACGTTCGGACGTGCGCGCGATCTCGCGACCGAGAGCGAGGCACGACAGAGATTCAGGACCTTCATGGGCAGCGGCCCAGCCTACGCGGCAACCCGGTAGTCCGAGCACCAACGACTGCAATCAGCAACAGGCCCGCACAACGACGCGCGGCGGCCCAGGGCGGAGCTTTGCCTCATGAACGAGCTCGGCATCATCGACCGGTTCACGGAGACGTTCAGCCGCTACATCGACTCCGGCTTTGGTCTGCTGTCGGGCGACATCGCGTTTCTGACCACCATCCTGATCGGCATCGATATCACGCTCGCCGGACTGTTCTGGGCACTGCACGGCGAGGACAATGTCATCGCCCAGCTGATCCGCAAGGTGCTCTACGTCGGCTTCTTCGCGCTGCTCATCAACAACTTCAAGAGTCTCGCCGACATCGTCTTCAACTCGTTCGCGGGCCTCGGCTTGAAGGCCACCGGTGTGGCGATGACCGCCGCCGACCTGATGCGGCCGGGCTTCGTCGCCTCCACCGGCTTCACCGCCTCGCGGCCGCTACTCGAGAAAGCCGGCGAGCTGATCGGCATCACGTCGTTCTTCACCAACTTCGTCACGATCGTGGTGCTGATGCTCGCCTGGCTGATCGTGCTGCTCGCCTTCTTCGTGCTGGCGGTGCAGCTTTTTATCGCCATCCTCGAGTTCAAGCTGACGGCATTGGCCGGCTTCGTGCTCGTCCCGTTCGCATTGTTCGGCGCCACCGCCTTCCTCGCCGAGCGCGTCCTCGGCAATGTCATCGCGTCGGGGATCAAGCTGATGGTGCTGGCGATCATCGTCGGCATCGGCTCCACGCTGTTTGGCGCCACGCTCACACCGCCCGGCAACGAGATCACGCTGGCGCAGGCGTCCTCGACCATTCTCGCCGCCATCGCCGTATTCGGCCTCGCCATCTTTGTGCCCGCCGTCGCCGCCGGCCTCGTCTCCGGCGCGCCACAGCTCGGCGCCGGGGCCGCGGTCGCAACGACCGCAGGGATCGGTGGCAGCGCTGTCGCCGGCGGGATCCTCGCGACCGGCACCGCCCGTCTGGCGGGACGTGCAACCGGCGGCGCCGTCAAGGCTGGTGCGTCGCTGACGGGAACCGTCGGCGCTGCCTACGAGGCTGGCGGGGTGCGCGGCGTTGCGCGCGCGACGCTTGCGGCGCCGGCCTCGAATGCCGCCAGTGCAGTCACCGCCCCCATTCGTGATGCGTACCGCGAAGGTGCTGCTGCCGGCTATCGCGCGAATGCTCCGAAAGACGACGGGAGCTCCGGCGGTAGCGCACCCCCAGCGCCGCCACCACGGTCGCCCGGCTCGAGCGCACCGGAATGGGCGCAGCGTCTGTCGCGCCGTCAGCATCTCACGCACGCCGGGCTCGTCGCTAGTCACGCCATCCGTGAGGGCGACCGCCCCAGTGGCGGCCAGGGTCCCGATCTCAAAGGCAAGGGGTGAACCATGGTCTTCAAGCGTTCCGGTCTCAAGTACGGGCAGACACCGCAACCGGTCACGCCCTACCAGAAGGCGGCCCAGGTGTGGGACGAGCGCATCGGCACGGCCCGCGTGCAGGCGCGCAACTGGCGCCTGATGGCGCTCGGCGGCGTCGCCGTTTCGATTGTCCTGAGCCTCATCCTGCTGGTGATCGGCCGCTCGGGATCGGGCACGCCCTACGTCGTCGAGGTCGACAACCAGGGTGGCGCCCGCGCGATCGGACCAGCGACGGAAATCTATCGTCCCACCGACGCGCAGATCGCCTTCCACCTCGCGCGTTTTGTCGAGCATGTGCGTGCGCTGTCGATCGATCCCGTCGTCGTGCGGCAGAGCTGGCTCAAGGCGTACGATTTCGTCACCAGCACTGCGGCCGTGACGCTCAATGCCTACGCCCGCGACAACGACCCATTCACCAAGGTCGGCCGCGAGACCGTCGCCGTCGACGTGGTCAGCGTCGTGCGCGCCTCGGACTCGACCTTCCAGCTGCGCTGGATCGAGCGCACCTTCGAGGGCGGTGCACCCAAGGAGACGAAGCGTCTCACCGGCATGTTCTCCGTCGTCATCGTCGCGCCGCGGACCCCCGAGCAGATCGCGAAGAACCCGCTCGGCATCTACGTCCATTCGTTCAGCTGGTCCCAGGACCTGACCTCGGGAGAGCCCAAATGAGCATTCGCTTCATCGGCGGCAGCGCCGCACTGCTCGCGCTCGCCGCCTGCTCGATCCCGGTCAAGGTGCCTGAGATTCCGCTGTTCGACCGCGACAACTTCCGCCAGGGCATCCGCGAGCCGGAGCCGGAGAGAAAGGGTCCGGTGCGCGTCGTCGAGGTGCCGAAGCCGCTGCCCTTGCCCGGCCAGCTAAAGCCGGTGCCGAAGAAGGTCGACGCGCCCAAGGCCGACGTGCCGCCGAAGGATCGCGTCACTGCGGCGAATGCGGCCGCTCGGTTCGAGCCGGCCAAGGATGGCTACATCAACGCCATTCAGGTCTATCCCTTCACCAGGGGCGCGCTCTACCAAGTCTACGCGGCCGTCAATCAGGTCACCGACATCGCTCTGGAGGCCGGCGAGAAGCTCGTCTCGGTGTCTGCAGGCGACACCGTGCGATGGGTGGTCGGCGACACGACCAGCGGCGAGGGAAGCGCCGCCCAGGTGCACATCCTGGTCAAGCCGATCGCCGCCGAGCTGCAGACCAACCTCGTCATCACCACAGACCGCCGCGCCTACCATATCGAGCTGCACTCGTCCGACAAGACGTATATGGCGTCGGTGTCCTGGACCTATCCGGCCGCGGCATTGGTGGCGCTGAAAGCCGACCGCGAGCGCAGCGATGCGCGCGACGCTGCCATTGCCGATGTCGGTGTCGCCATCGACCAGCTTCGCTTCCGCTACCGCATCGAGGGCGATGCGCCGTGGAAGCCAAGGCAAGTCTTCGACGATGGCGCCAAGGTCTACATCCAGTTCCCGTCCGGCCTGCCGCAGGGCGAGGCACCGCCGCTGTTCGTGATCGGCCCCGACGGAAAGCCGGCGCTCGTCAACTACCGCGTGCGCGGCGCCACCTACATCGTCGACCGCCTGTTCGCCGCCGCCGAGCTGCGCCTCGGTACCGCGCCCCAGAGCGTCGTCCGCATCGTCCGCACCGACGCCGTGTGGCGGGAGAACCGCGGATGAGCGACACGCCGACCCCGCCTCCACCCCAGCCGGCCGAGCAGCCGCGGCACCAGCCTCCGGAGGAGCTGTCGCTGCGTGCCCGTCCCGTCCCGATCACGCGCATCAGCCGCAAGGCGCTGATTGGCGCCGCGAGCCTCGTGCTGCTGCTGATCGCCGGGTTGATCCTGATGGCGCTGAAGCCGCCGACCTGGCGGGCCCCGTCGCCGACCGAGCTCGTCAATGTCGATCGCAAGCCGATCAGCGACGGTCTCGCGAAGCTGCCTGCGACCTACGACGGTGTGCGCGCCGACCGGCCGGATCGACCGAAACTAGGCGAGTTCCGGCCCGGCGTTCCGCAGCTCGAGCCGCAAAGCGGCAATCCCGCCGACGATGCCGAGCGCGCGGAGAAGGCCCGCATTGCCCGCATGGCCGGCCAGGCGCGCGAGTCGAGCGTGTTCTTCCGACTGCAGGCGAAATCGGCACCGGCGGGACGACCGGCGGCGGAAGCACGGCCAGATGCTGTCACGCGACCTGCGTCCACGGCGGACGCAGACCTGGCCAGCCTCACTGCGCTGCGTGCCGCCGAGCGCGTGAGGGCGCTGGCTTCGGGCGACCTCGGGGCGACAGTCACGGACACAAACGACCAGACACGCAAGCTCGCTTTCCTCAAGTCGGGCACCGACGACAAGATCTACAATCCACACGCGCTGCAAAAGCCCGTATCGCCATACCAGGTCATGGCGGGCACGATCATCCCGGCGAGCCTCGTCTCGGGTCTCAATTCCGACCTGCCCGGCTTCGTCATCGCCCAGGTCACCGAGCACATCTACGACACGGTGACCGGCCGTCATCTCCTGATTCCACAGGGCTCACGCCTCGTCGGCCGCTACGACAGCGTCGTCGCCTTCGGCCAGGAGCGTGCGCTCGTCGTCTGGCAGCGCATCATCCGTCCCGACGGCACCTCGATTGTCATCGACAATCTGCCCGCGACGGACACCGGCGGCTACGCCGGGCTCGCCGACGAGGTCGACCAGCATACCTGGAAGCTCATCAAGGGCATCGCGCTGTCGACCCTGCTCGGCATCGGCAACCAGCTCGCGTTCTCGAGCACCGACAGCGACCTCTTGAAGGCGCTGCGCGAATCCGCCGGCCAGACCACCAACCGCGCCGGCCAGCGCATCGTCGAGCGCAGCCTCAACGTGCAGCCGACCATCACCGTTCGCCCCGGCTGGCCGCTACGCGTCATCGTCCACAAGGACCTCGTGCTCACGCCCTATCTCGATCCATCCGCCAAGTAAGGAGACAAAGGCATGCCGATCATCGGAACGTTCTCGCCTGCCAAGGACGGCTACGCCGGCACCATCCGCACGCTCACTTTCACGGCGCGCGTGAAGTTCGTCGCCAACGATCACAAGCCGGGCGATGGCGCGCCGGACTTCCGCATCCTGGCCGACACCTACGAGATCGGCGCGGCGTGGCGCCGGATCAAACAGGGCACCGAGGAGAGCTACCTGCGGGTCAAGCTCGATGACCCGACACTGCCGCAGCCGATCTGGGGCGCCCTGCTCGAAAGCAGCGACGACGGCGTGGTCCGGCTCGTGTGGCGGCGCGACAAGCGCGATGAGGGCTGAGCCATGGCCCTGCCCGGCGCGAGAGCAGACATCAGATCAGCCAGCACGACGCCGACACCGCTGCCGTGGCGGCTGATCGCGTTCGTACTGCTGCCATTCGCGGGCGGGTTCTATCTCTCCTATCTCTACCGCTCCGTGAACGCGCTCATTTCTGATCACCTCTCCAGCGAGCTCGGCATCGGCGCGGCTGAACTCGGACTGCTGACATCGGTCTATCTGCTCGTCACCGCATTGGCGCAGGTCCCGCTTGGCGTCATGCTCGATCGCTACGGTCCCCGCCGCGTGCAAGCCGCGCTGCTGATCGTAGCGGCGATCGGTGCGCTGCAGTTCGCGATCGCGCGCGGCTTCTGGAGCCTGCTGATCGGCCGGGCATTGATCGGGCTCGGCGTCGCGACCGCGCTGATGGCAGGTATCAAAGCGGCCGTGATGTGGGTCCCGAAAGAGCGCCTGGCATTCGCCAATGGAATCCTGCTCGGGCTTGGTACGCTGGGAGCGGTAACGGCAACAGCCCCCGCCGAGATCATCGTCGGCTCGAGCGGCTGGCGCACGCTGTTCATCGGACTCGCGACCTTGACCCTGGCGAGCGCGGCTTCACTCTGGCTGCTGGTGCCGGAAGCTCCATCGTCTCGCCGCAGCCCCGATGCGAGCACTACCGCCGGGTTGCTCGCGGTCGCACGCAATCGCCGCTTCTGGCACCTCGCTCCGCTCGCCGGCCTGGTCATCGGTACATCCTGGGCGCTGCAGGGCCTCTGGGCCGCGCGCTGGCTCGCCGATGTCGATGGTCTATCGCGCGGCTCGATCGTCTCGCATCTGCTGGCGATGGCACTCGCCCTCAGCGCCGGCGCCTTCGGGCTCGGCTGGGCCGCCGATTGCCTGACCCGGCGCGGCATCAAGCTGGAGATGCTGTTTGCTGCCGTCGCCGCCGCAACCATCGTGGCACAGCTGGCGCTTGTCGCGCCTGTTCCACTGCCGCCGATTCTACCCTGGTGCGTCGTTGCGACAGCCGGCAGCGCCACCGTCCTGAGCTACGCGATCCTCGCCACGTACGTCCCGCGCGAGCTTGCCGGCCGAGCCAACGCTCTGCTCAATCTGTTCCACTTCGGCACCGCCTTCGCAGTGCAATGGGCGTTCGGAATCGCACTTGCACAATGGCAGTCGCAAGACGGCCGCGCTCCAGCGGAGGCCTACACCGGCGCGCTTGCCATCGCTGTCGTCCTGCAATCGGCGGGCCTGCTCTGGTTCGTCTCCGGACAGCGGACGCGATATGTGCCGGTGCTAGCGGCGTCAGCGGCTCGAGCGATCGAGACGCCGATCATCGACTATGCCGCCGCCCGCGCGGCCTGGTGCTCGCATCTGAGCGACGCCAGACAGCAGGCTCGTAGCTGGCGACTGGTCGGCATCGGCTCAACGGCGACCGCCGCGTGTCTTGCCGCCAACGTCACCGCAACCGCGCTGCATCGCCCGGCGATAGTGCACGTCATCGCCGTCGACCGCGTGGCCGCCCATGCTGCTCCGAGGCCCACCCGCTTGGCAGCGGCGCCAGACTTTGCCCGCGCACGCTCCCCGCCAACCGCGCAGATCATGCGAAATCCCCCGCCCATGACCTCATCGGCACCCATTCCAAGACTCGGAGTCCTTCATGCTCAAGAAGACAATCGCCCTGATCGCCGCCCTCAGCCTCGGCAGCGGCACACTCACCGCCCAGCAGAACGGGGTTAGGCACGTCGCCCCGCAAGGCGCCATCAAGCCGACCGCCACATGGGGCCTCGCCACGCGCGCCGGCGACTTCCTGTTCATCGCCGGCATGCGCGGCATCGATCCCAGGACCGACAGCCTCGTGTCCGGCGACGAGGCGCGCATCCGGCAGGCGTTCCAGAACATGAAGCACATCGCCGAGTCCGAAGGCGTCGGGCTCAAGGATGCCGTGCGTCTCATCGTCTATGTGACCGACATGTACCGCTACCGGCCGATCATCAACAAAGTGCAGGCGGAGCTGTGGAGCGGCGGTCCCTATCCGCCGCGCACAATCCTCGAGGTGCAGCGCCTCAACCAGGACGACATCGCCGAGATCGAGGGCACCTTCTACGCGCCGCCGGTGCCTCGGCTACCGCGAAGGTGATCGACGACTGATACGGGCGGCGTGATCCCAGGTCGATCGCGCCGTCTCTCCTCATGACCAATCGTCAGCGAGGCCAGCGAGCAACTCTCCGGCGACGGACGCCTGTTGCCTATTCATCGCACACATTGGAGATCACGATGCTCCTGCCGATCGAGCACCACATCGCCCCATCGATACTCTTTGCTGTGGCGCAGCACCCCCCGGCCGAGATTGCCGCGTTCCTATTGCGTGTGAGCCTGGGGATGCTGTTCATCGTCCACCTCTATTGGAAGCTCGCCATCGCCGAAGGTGGGTTCCAGCAGTGGTGGGGAAACTTCGAGAAGAACGGCTATCACAAGCTCGTGCCATACTACGTGGTGTCGGCAGAGATCCTTGGCGCCGTTCTTCTGATCCCCGGCATCCACACACGCTGGGTCTGCCTCTACGTCCTCCCGCTCATGATCGGTGCAACCCACTTCTGGTACGTGCGCAAGGGTTTCTTCTTCACGATGGCTGGATGCGAGCTCCCGCTCGTCTGGACGGTGATGCTTGCCGTGCAAGCGATGCTCGGAGACGGCGCGTTTGCGCTCGGTACACCACAGTTCTGACGACGCTACGCCTCTGGAACGGCGCGGAGTCACAGTCGCCAGGCGACGGGCAGCACCAAGCGGCGAACCGGGCTCGCGTGAACCAAGCCCCGCTTCCAGGCGGGCCTCGGCCGTCGGGCTTCGATCCCGTACGCGTCCGACATCGCCAGTTGCGATGCCGCCCCGGCAGGTTCATCTCTAGAGTTCTCTGTATAGTGTTTAGGCCCTGTAGGGTCAAAAATAGCATACAAACAACTCTATGACCTTGACTCAACCCCCTCAATTAGATTATTTTGAACATGATTTTAGCCCTTGGAGGGCCAAAGCCGCATGAATTCCAATCTTCGCACCCTGGGCCCAGCCGAGAGCAAGGTCGTCCTCTCCTTCCGCGAGCAAGGCCGGACGGTTGTCAAAGCTGCCGATGTCATGGACCTTCTCGGCTCGGAGACCTCCGCCCGCAAGGTCATCCGCAACCTCCTGCGCAAGGGCTGGCTGTCGCGCATCGTCGGCGGGCGCTACATGCTGCTTCCCCCGGAGCACGGTCCCGAGAACCTGGGTGAGAACAACATCCTCGCCCTCGCCGCGGCTGCCGTCGAGCTCTCCTACATCGGCTGGTGGTCCGCAGCGGCCCGGCATGGTCTCACGACCCAGAAGCCGATGACTGTCTTCGTCGCGACGCTGAAGCAGGTTCCGGCGCGGACCATCGAAGGCGGCGACGTCCGCTTCATCAAGGTAGCGCCGCGCAAGTTCTTCGGTCACCAACTCTACGACGTCTATGGGCGCTCGGTTGCGATTTCGACGCCGGCGAAGACGCTCGTCGATTGCCTCGATCGGCCCGAGCTTGCCGGCGGCCCCGCCGAGCTTGCGCGAATCGCCTATATTGCCCTGGGGAAGATCAAGCCGCAGGACTTGCTCGCGGCGGCCCGGGCCATGCAATCGAAGGCGCTCCTGCAACGCCTAGGGTTCCTGTCCGATCTCGTCGGCCGGCCACTGCCTGACGATGTGCGGCAGGCGCTCAGAGATGCCGTCCCCAAAACCTACCGTTCGCATTTCGGACGGGCCGACCGGCGCGAGGGCGATATCGGATATGTCGCAGCCTGGGGCCTTTATGTACATGCACGCCGCGACGACCTGCTGGCCGAGGTGCCTCGCATCAAGCCGAAGGAGGCCGGCTGATGCTCAACGTCAACGACATGCGGAAGGCGGCGGCCAGGTCCGGCGCGCGGGATATCGGCAACGTCGAGATCGACATCATCCTGACCCACCTTCTCCAGCTGTTCGTCGAAAGAGGCATCGCCGAGCACGTCGCGTTCAAGGGCGGAACGATGCTGCGCAAGATGCTCTTCGGTCCGCGCGGCCGGCTCTCGACCGACCTCGACTTCACGCGCCGCTCGGAGATCAGCAACGACGATCTCACGATGATGATGCTGGAGGCCCTCAGCAAGCCCTATCAGGGACTGAGCTTCCAGCTGAAAGACAGGGACTGGTATCAGACCGACGACGGCTGCGCTGCGAACCCCACCTGCTCGCATGACGACAATAAGCAAGGGGTCAACATCAAGCTTCAGATCAGCCTGCGGGAGAAACCTATCCTGCCAGTCGCCGCCGTTCCCCAGATCAAACAGGACTATTTCGACCAGCTCGGCTTCGCGCCAGCAGCGATCCCTTCCCTCGCCTTCGAGGAAGCGGTCGCGGAGAAGATACGTGCTGCCAGCCAGCGCTCGAAGATTCGAGACCTGCACGACCTCTCGGAAATCTCCGGCCGCGACCTGAAGCGTGACCTTATCCGGCCGCTCGCCGTTCTGAAGCTCTGGAACAGCGGCGGACCCGGCCTCGATTACGCGCGGTTCTGCGAACGCGTGCAGGGCGCCGGAGACTACGACGTTGCAGATTTGACGAACCTTCTGCGCAAGGATCAGAAGCCGGACCTCGCCGTGATGATCAAGCGCGTCGTCGACGGCTTCCGCTTTCTGGGAGATCTCACTGACGCCGAGCGAACTCTGGCGGCTGACGGCGCACGCAAGAATAAGCCCGGGGCCGACGCTCTGGCCGCGTCACTCGCAGCTTCGTCGAATTGACTATGCGCGTCTGCGCACGAGTTTGCGCGCGCTCGATTTTTGTCATCCGAAATTTCAAGCCACTTCACCAACGCTGACCCGAGGGTGCGCGGTCTTCGACGATCTCCAGCAGCCGAGCCTCCCACAGCTCCAGCGCCCGCAGCCGTTCGGCCATGAAGTCGTAGGCCGAGTAAACGGTATTGGCCAGTTGCTGCAGATCGCCCGTGTGGTGCAGCGTCCGGCTTCGAAGCTCAGTCGGCACCCCGAGCGCGGCCATCTGGTCATTGATCAAGCCGCGGAAATCGTGGAAGCGCACCGGTGGATTGGGCCACTTCCAGGCGCGGCGAGTCGTCGTCAGTACTTTCGATGCTGTCCAGCGCGTCGCCGCACCAACGAACAGCGGCTCGCCGTCCTCGGACGATGCAAGGGCGTCCGCGACGATCTCGCGAGCCAGCCTGGGCAGCGGCACGGCATCGTCCCGCTTCGGCTTATTGCCTTCCCGATCCGCCGGGATGAACAAGCAAGGCGTGACGAGATCGAGCCGGGCGTCGGAACGATCGGCGCAAGCGATCTCGCTGATGCGCCGGCCCAACAGGATCGCCATGCGCAGCACGCGCATCTGCGCCGCCGACATGATGTTGGGAGCCTCGGTCCAGAGCTGACGGAGCTCAGCATTTGTCGGCGGCCGCGACTGTTTGCCTGAGGGGTTGTTGATCGGGGCCGGCAGCTCGAGTCCTCGGCAGGGGTTCCGCAGGATCCAGTCCTGATCTGCGGCCCATTCGCACACGCTCGATATCAGCTTGAGCGCCTTCGTCGCCTGGACGCCGCGGTACCCCTTCTTCGGGTCCGTCGTTGCCTTCTTCACCTTGTCGATCGCCTTGGCGATCTCGTCACGCGTGAGATGCGTGATCGGCTTGCTGCCCAGATCCGCCGCGATATGCAGCTTGAACAGCTGCTCGTAGCCATCGCGCGTCCGCGGCGCGATCGCGCGGCCGCGCCGCTTGCCCGTGTGGTCGAGCCAGAGCTTGAAGCATTGCTCGAGCGTCTGCCCCTTAACCCTGTCCTTACGCCCGGCGTGCGGATCGGTGCCGTTGAGCTTCAGCTCGGTCAGCAACTTGTGGGCCTTCAGAGCAACGTCGGCAAACTCGGCATGAGCGGCGTCGTCAACGAGCGTGAACCAGCGCTGATTGGCGTTGGGGGAGGGGCGATACCGGATGCGCCAGGCAGCACGCCCCTCGCCGCGGACGTCAAGATACAGCCGGTCGTGATTCTCGATCTTGTAGACCATGGGCGGACCGCTGATCGCTTTCTTGATCGCACGGCCGTTGGTGGTGAGCGTGGGCATGGACGCACTCCGCGGTTGGAACGGAGAATGACCCTCGCGCGACGATTTGGCAGCCATGTGGCACTGAGACAAAGTATGGATACAGATCAAAAGTCATGTCTCAATGGTGTCTCAGCGTGACAGTTCTTCGAAATTCCAGCAGGTTCCTTGATGTTGCAATAAAATATTGGCAATTCATGTTGTTACGACGAGACCGATTGAACCGGCTTGAGCACGCTGGAACTGCGTGGAACGCCTTCTCCTCACTGGGGGACTGGGGGTCGTGGGTTCGAATCCCGCCACTCCGACCAATTATTTCAATACGTTAGCCCATGCCGAGCGTTGCTGGTTGTACAAATTTTCAGGGCGGTTGTACAAACTGGCGCTTAGACCGTTCTACAATCGTGCTCGATCTCAGGTCGCCGGGTCACGCCGTGCGGCGTCGGCAGCTTCCCATTTGAGGATCGCGACGGCGGCCAGTCGCCGCTGGTTCACCTGCTTGGCGTAGTGCTCGACCATGTCGCGTGACTGACCTGTGATCGCGGCCGTTTCCGCATCTGAGCACCCCGCCTCCAGCAGGAACACCACCGCCGACTTGCGCAGCCCGTGAAACACGAGGCGCCGCTGGCGGAAGGATATCAACTCCGGCCGGTTGAGTTCCTCCTGCCAGGAGGCTTTGAAGCCATCCTTGGTCCACGGCGTACCCCGGCTGCTCTTCAGAATGGTTCCGCGCGGAGACTTCAGCGGCACGAGGTTCCCCTCTCCTGCCGATTCTCGTGCGGCGATGTCGTCGAGCACGGTCTTGAGATCCCTGTGGATCGGAACCCACAGCTTTTTGCCGGTCTTGCTCTGGACGACCGAAATCAGGCGCCCCTCGATGTCGCCCCAGTTCATGGTCAGGACATCGCCCAAGCGCTGCCCGGTGTAGAGCGCGACGGCCGCTGCTTCCCAAAGATCCCGGCGCGCAGCAGACCGAAACAGTTCAATCGCGTCCCAGGGCCACGGCGCCCAGCCATCCCCGATCTTGAGCTTGGGAACGAGGCGACACGGGTTGTCCGGTCGCCATCCTCTCAACGCCGACCAAGTCATGAGGGCCGACAGAGCCCTCAGCAGATTGTTGGCGTCGGCTGGCGTCGAGGCCCGGGAGTCCCTCAGGTTGACGACATGCTTCGGTTCGACGCCCGCAACTAGGAGATCACCCCAGGAAATCTCGACAAGCCGAAGATGGCGCGCCCACTCCTTGCGTGTCTGCAATGAAAGAGCCGACCACTCGGGGCTCTGCTGGTAGGCTAGAATGACGGCCTTGAAGGTTCCGGCTCCGGGCTTCGCCGTGCCCATCCCGGCCAATTGCTCGTAGGCCGCCCACCATTCCCGGTTGGGCGTGCCATCTCGATTAGATGGTTCACCTTGAAGTCTGACCCGCTTGCCGGCACGGCTGGTGCCCCTGAACGGATGGAAGCTGTAGTAGCGCTTCCCCTTCGCCACGGTGCAGTGCACGTGGGGAGGCAGTTGCAAACGCTCCTTACGCGGTCGCGGCACGTTTCACTCCGACAAGGTACGGGTCGTCGACCCAGTCCTCAGGCCCTGACGGATCGACAGGTTCGCCATTGTGCTTTGCGATCCACGCCTCGACATCGATCCATCGCCAACGCTGAAGGTTACCAATTTTTCGAGGTCTTGGCAGCAGGTCGCGACGGACGTAGTCGTCGACAGTGGAGCGTGAACAATCGAGCCGATAAGCCAAGGTTTCCGCCGACACATAGTCCGGGCTGAAGCAATGCCTCACAGGCCGGGGAGTGCTTGACGGCTTCATGGGCGTTCATGCTCTGCGGCAATGGTGCTGAAGGCCGAGGGTGGGCCGGAACTCGTCTCAGCTGGAACCAGCATTTGAATGGTCCCTAGGACGCCATGGTCCAGTCTGGCTAGACCCCAAAACTCCCTGAATTGGAAAAAAATCGGAACTTTTCGAAATGCCTTGCTATGAAAATCAGTTCAGCGCCAATGCTTGGCTATTGTCTTCTCGGACACATTGACGCTGAACCTATCGCGCAGCACCTCCTGAACTCGCGACCTGGCATCCTTCAGAGGCACTCCAAGGGGGATGCTACTCACTCCGTTCGGAAAAACTATACTTGCCGCTGCCAGAACCACGTCTCGTTGGCTCGCTCGACCTACCTTAGGCTTGCGAACAGAACTCGCAACCCCCTCTTTTTTCGTTCTATTTTGAAAAGCAGGTTGATTGTCGACCCGAGTTTCACCTGCCAGCCAGCTCTGGAGCGCGAACTCGGCATGTTCCAGCGGCACCACTATTTCGATGTAGGCGTCTTTTCCGGGACCGGAGTGAAGCCGTTGTTCAATTGACAAAAAATCGACAGGTCTTGTTGCAGCAATACTGTTTGTGAACAGATCGTGATAGCGATCCGATATGAAATATGTCTGATCGATAGCAGCATGAGAATCACCGCGGCGTCCATAGAGAGCGAAAGAACCCGTTTCGATCATCGCACTCATATGCTCATAGCACCACCTAAAAGAAGCGCTGGTTTGCGTAAACTTGGCGTCGTTCTGCGCAAGCCAACGCGTCACCTGATCCAATGCCTGCTCAGGGTTCATTTGATTCTGACTTAGCCATTTCGTGATCGTCAAAAATCGACGAGACCGGGCCATTCCTTGCCATTTATTCAGCGGCTCAGGATGTGGTTCATTGCGCACAAGTCTGGCCAGATCGTCGACAAAACCCTGGTCCGGAACGTAAGGGAACGGACCTCTGCGCGCTTTTTCGACTTCGTCGCAAAGCTCGGCCGCATCCAGCGGCGCGCCGAAGATCATTTTGCAGACCAGCGCTGTCAACGAAACCCAATTGGCCGTCGGGAGAGCGGCGGTGTCAAGTTCCAGCCAAGGTATCAGTCCGAGATTGCTGGAACTCAGCGACATGTCTTCATCCTTGTATTCTTGGATCACGCCGGATTGACCAGATATCGTGAAGCTACCCAGCGGTCGAACGAGACCGGGCAAGGGAGCAGGCCACTTGCGAAGCGTGCACCGGCGCCCCTGATTGTCGTCAGATCCGCGCCGGGATCGAAGTCGAACCGCGCCCCGGCGCATCGGCGCTCGTGTTTAGTTGCCGCCACGGTCATGGTGGATGCCGAGTTTTGTTCGTTCGAACCCTCTCAATAATCTCGACTTTGAACCCGTATTCAAGACGATACCGCCCGATCCGGCGCCGATGAGCGGCAACGTGGTTCGATGGTCACGTCGGAGAACTTCGCGTTCGCTGTCACGGTGTTGCGACGAGCGGGTCGGTATGATCCAGCGCGTGGTGTGTTTCCCCATGTGTGTCTCTCGACTATCGTATGCCGACTGAAGAGGTCTCGCAGCACGTGGGGGCACGGCCGCGGTACCCGGTCGATTTTCTACCGAGGGCATGCCAAGTGCCGAAGATATTCATATCGCATTCTTCCAAGGACGATCTCGTCGCCGAGGCGCTGCGCACGCATCTCGCCGGGCTCGGCTGGCCGCGCGGGGACGTGTTCCTCGATCACAGCGTCGAGGGCATCGCCGCGCACGAGGCGTGGCAGGACGCGCTCGCGACCGCGAACAGTTCGGCGAACGCACTGATCTGCCTCGCCTCGCCCGATTGGCTCGCGTCCAAGGAAAGCCAGGTAGAGCGCCGCGTCGCGGAGACGTTGAGCCGGATCGACCCGCACCGGACGCGCGCCATTCTGATCGCGACGCTCGACGGCGTCGGCCACGATGACCTCGAGCGGGCGAGCCTGCGGGCGCGGCAAGTCGTCAAGCTCAAGGCTTCCGGTCGCAAGACCACCATTCATGCGGAACTGCCCGCCCGGCTCGGCGAGACGACCGGCCGGCATGACGACATCGGCTTCAACCAGGAGGAACTGGAAAAGCTCGTCCGCTCGCTGCGCGAAATCGGTGCCGCACCGGACGCCTTCCCGTGGGTGCCGCGCGATTCGGACCGGCCGTCGCCCTATCCCGGCCTCGAAGCGTTTCGCGAGAGCGAGGCCGGCGTGTTCTTCGGCCGCGACGCGCGCATCGCCGAGGCCATCGGCGCCATCGAGGACCTCGCCGGCGATCCGCAAGGCCCGCGCCTCTACACGATCCTGGCTGCATCCGGCGTCGGCAAATCGAGCTTCCTGCGCGCCGGGCTCTGGCCGCGTCTCAAGCAGCGCGACGGCCTGCTGCCTCTCGTCATCCTGCGCCCGTCCGGCGGCATCGTCTCGGGTCGCGAAAGCGGATTCATCCACACGTTTGCCCGATGGTTCCAAGCCAACGGCCAGAGCGTCGACGCTGCCACGGTCCGGCAGTGGCTCGGCAACCCGGTGACGCCGGATGGCCTCGCGCGCGTGCTGGCTCATGTTCCCGGTCCGAAAGACACCCCACGCACGCTGCTGATCGGCATCGACCAGGGCGAGGAACTGTTCGCCACCCTCGACGGCGACCAGCGCGACGAGGCGGCCGCGTTCCTCGACGCGCTGTTCGCCCTGCAGGCCGCGCCCCCCGACGGCCTCGACGTCATGACGATCATCACCATCCGCGCGGATAGCTGGGATCCGCTCGCCGACGCGTTGAAGCGCGCGCTCGACCGCGCGACGGCCGCAGGCGCGCCGCGTCTCACGGCTCTGCGCGAGGCCTCCCGCACGCTCGAGCCGATGAGCGACACGTCGTTCCGCGAGGTCATCACGCGGCCGGCGCGCGTCGCCCGCAAAACCGAAACGGACGTGTTCGAGCCGGCGCTGGTCGATCACCTCGTCGCGACCTTCGAGGGCGCCGACGCGCTGCCGTTGCTCGCCCTCACGCTCGAGCAACTGTTCGACGATCATCGCGCCCGCGACCGCATCACGCTCGCCGATTACCGGGCGCGGTACGGTGAGGACGACGGGCCGAACGGCCCGGTCCGCGAAGCGCTGAAGCGCGCCTTCGCCATCGCGGGGCCGGCGGTCGGCACGGAAGCGAACCTGAGCCGCCTGCTGATCCCGGGCCTTGCCACATGGGACGCCAAGGCCGGCGAAACCGGCGCGGCCAAGCGGCGGATCGCCACGGAAGCTGATGTGGTGAAGGGAGACGCGGCGCTGAAGCAGCTCGCCTATGCGCTGGTCGATCCGCGCGTGCGCCTCTTGGTGCGCGACGGCGGGCGCGGCGACGGCGCGACGCTGGAAATCGCGCACGAGGCGCTGCTGCGCATCGCGCCGGTCGACCACTGGATCGCCGAGACCAAGGACGACCTGAAGCTGAGGGACGACCTGCTCGGCGAGGCGAAGGATTTCGCGGGCGCTGTCGAGAGGGGTGACACGGCAGCCGTGGACAGGGCCATTGCGGCGCGGCGCGGGCCGCGGCTGGAGGTGGCGCAGGGCTTGGCGGCGAAGGCAGAGTACGCAGAGCTGGCCGGGGCGGAATCCGACGTTGGAAACTACCTCGCCGCCTGCGCCGCCAAGGAGCAGGCCGAGCGCGACCGCCTACGCCGCCTCGCCGGTCTCGCCTTTGTCAAGCCGGCCATCGCCGCACTGAAGGAGGGGGCGTGCGAGCATGCGCTGCGGCTCGCGGCGGCAGGCGCGCTACTGGCCGAGGACCTCGGCTTCGACTTGGTGCCAGAACTCTGGTCGCCTGCGGCGCGCGCGACCTTCGACAACAGAACCGAGCATGTCCTCACCGGACACGCCGGCGCCGTCACTGTCACCGCCATCAGCCCTGATGGGAAACGCGTGGTGACGGGCTCAGTCGACAACACGGCGCGTCTGTGGGATGCGTCGACGGGGGCCGAGATCGCCGTCTTGAAGGCCCATACTGGCTCGGTGAGCGCCGCGTCGTTCAGCCCTGATGGGAAACGCGTGGTGACGGGCTCAGACGACAACACGGCGCGTCTGTGGGATGCGTCGACGGGGGCCGAGATCGCCGTCTTG
>ERZ1645187.1804-NODE-1804-length-19352-cov-9.638027_pt1 | contig 19352 bp, 18 predicted proteins | sample MGYA00575352_ERZ1645187 | MGnify/ENA primary metagenome ERZ1645187 (study PRJEB40837, sample SAMN11349314) | freshwater sediment metagenome | isolation source: river sediment | host: Sediment | place: India: Wazaribad , New Delhi | collected 2017-02-21 ... | reverse complement strand
TTCGGAGAGGAAGGGATTCGAACCCTTGATACCCTTTAGGAGTATACAGACTTTCCAGGTCTGCGCCTTCAACCGCTCGGCCACCTCTCCATGGACCGCCGCATGATATTATACGTCGGTTCATTAATTTTAGGATATTTGGTAAGATGAAAACAATGGCAAAAGAGAAAAACGACGACAAGGTGGAGCAGATCGCCACCAACCGTAAGGCCCGCCACGACTATTTCATAGAGAATACGGTGGAGGCCGGGCTGGCCCTGGAAGGCCCGGAGGTCAAGTCGCTGCGCCTCAAGCAGGCCACGATGACCTCCGCCTTCGCGCGCGCCGAGAGGGACGGCATATACCTTTACGGCCTGCACATAGCGCCGTACGCTTTCAATACGCTGAAGGAAATAGACCCGCTGCGCGCCCGCAAGCTGCTGCTGAAGTCGCAGGAGATAAAGCGGCTCTCCAAGGCCATGGAGACCAAGGGCATGGCGCTGGTGGCACTGGAGCTTTACTTCAGGCGCGGCTGGGCGAAGGTGCTCTTGGGCGTGGCCAGGGGCAAGAAGGCGGCCGACAAGCACGAGACCATAAAGAAGCGCGACGTGGACCGCGAGATGCGCCGCGAATACAAGGACAAGTTCAAGGGCTGAGACGCCCCGTAAAAAAAAGAAAGCCCCGCCTGAGCGGGGCTTTTCTTTTCAGGGCCGCGGCCTAGAAACGGAAGCCGGCGCTGGCGTTCACCAGCATGCGGTCGTGCGTGTACGTCACGCCGCCGGCGAGGTAGCCGAGGTTCAGCTTGGCGCGCAGCCCGGCGGTATAGCGGGGCTCCGCCACGGATACGCCGGCGCCGGAGAGCGAGGGATCGGAGACGGCCGACTGCACCTCGAGGCGGGTGAAGTCGTAGCCCACGCCGAGGTAGGGCGAGATCACCGGCACGTTAAGCGAGCAGACCAGGCTGGTGTTGAAATGCACCGCGTAGAAATAGCGCTGCGCCGCCATGTTGGCCATGCCCACCAGCATCGCGTTGATCTTGTACTTCTCGTCGGAAACGTTCCAGAGGCCGTAGCGCAGGCCGCCGCCGGCCACGGCGACGCCCTCGTAGCTGCCGCCGCGCACGAAACCGTCTATGCGGTAGGGCATGCCTATCTCGGCCTGCACGAAGCCGGTGCCGAAAGCGCTGTTCTTCTTCAGCACGGTGTCGTTATGGGAAGGCTTCAGCTGGGCCACGGCTCGTACGCCCACGTCGAAGCCGGCGAAGCCCAGCGGGCGGGCGGTCTGGTTGGAACCGGAGCCGAGCAGGCCGCCGAGGTCGCGGGCGAAGGGTTTGAGGTCCGCGGAAGAAACGCCGCGGAAACCGTCGTACTCCGCCGAGGAGGCCGGTGAAACGAAAGCTAGCGAGAGCAGTATGACCGGCAGAAGTTTAAGCATGAGTCCTCCTTGGACCTATTCGTTCTTTTCCCCGGCGCCGCCGAGGACTTCCTTTACCGTAGTGTGGCCCAGCAGAACCTTCTCCAGGCCGTCCATCGCCAGGGTGCGCATGCCGTTCTTCATCGCTATCTCCTTGACCGGTATGGCGGACGGGTCATTGAGCAGCTGAAGGCGGATCTGATCGTTCAGGACGAGCAGTTCGTGCATACCGACGCGGCCCTTGTAGCCGGTGCCCTTGCAGACGTCGCAGCCCTTGGGGCGGAATATCCTGGCGCCGGCCGGCACCTTTACGCCGTTGGCCTCGAAAGTGGCCAGTTCCTCGGGCGTGGGCTCGGCCTCCACCTTGCATTCCTTGCAGAGCCTGCGGGCCAGGCGCTGCGCCAGCACGGCCTTCATGGTATTGGCCACGACGAAGCGCGGCAGGCCCATCTGCGTCAGGCGCTCCAGCGCGGAGGCCGCGTCGTTGGTGTGTATCGTCGAGAACACGAGGTGGCCGGTCATGGCCGCCTCCAGCGCTATGTGCGCCGTCTCCTCGTCGCGGATCTCGCCGACCATGATGACGTCCGGGTCGAGGCGCATGAACGAGCGCAGGGCGCTCGCGAAATCGAACTTCTTCCCCTCGCCGAGCTTCACGTCGGGGTTCACCGGCACCTGCACGATGCCGTCTATGTTGTACTCCACCGGGTTCTCGGCGGTGAGGATCTTGATGTCGGGGCGGTTGACGTAGTTGAGGCAGCCGTAGAGCGTGGTGGACTTGCCCGAGCCCGTCGGGCCGCAGACCAGCACGAGGCCGAAGTTCTTCTTGCCGCCTATGCCGGCGAACTGGTCCAGCAGCTTCTTCTCGGTGTCGGGCAGGAAGCCCATGATCTTGATGTCGACGCGCACCGAGGCGCGGTCGAGGATACGCATCACGCAGCTCTCGCCGTAGACCGTCGGTATCATCTCGACGCGGAACTCTATGGGGTTGCCCTTGGCTATGATCTGGATGCGGCCGCTCTGCGGGATGCGGCGCTCGGTGATATTGAGGCTCGCCATGATCTTTATCTTGGCGGCTATGGCCTGGCGGAAGGCCCACGGGATGGTGAACGAGGCGGGGCGCAGCATGCCGTCCACGCGGTAGCGCACCAGCACCTTGGAGTTCTTGCTGTTATTGGCGTCCTCGAAAGGCTCTATGTGGATGTCCGACGCCTTGGTGGAGAGCGCGCCGAGTATGATGGCGTTCACCAGCTTCTCCACCTCGGGGGCGCTGGCGTCTATGTCGCTGATGTCCTTCTTCTCCTCGGCGGCCGCGAGCGAGAAGCTCTCGTCGCCGGTCTCGGGCTTCGCCGCGCTCTGCTGCACGGACTCCACCAACTGGGCGACCTGCGCGCTGTCCTGCTTGCCGTAGACCTTGTCGAGGGACGAGAGTATCCACGGGGCCAGCGCCAGGTAGGGTTTCACTTCGAGGCCGGTGCGCAGGCCGATGTCCTCTATGATCAGGAAGTCGCGCGGGTCGGTCATCGCGAGGAACAGCGCGTTGTCCTGGCGGGCGAAAGGCATGCAGAGCTGCTTGCGGGCCAGCGCCTCGGGCAGGAGCTGCACCACCTCGGCGGGCAGTTCCATCTTGGTGAGGTCGACGGCTTTGAAGCCCCATTCGTCGGCCAAAACCTTGAGGAGCCGCAGTTCCTGTATGAGCTTCTGCTCGACCAGGACCTGCTGCACGTGCTTGGACTCGCGTTTGGAAAGTTCTTCGGCCGCCTTGTACTGTTCTTCGGAAATGAGCTTACCCTCTATGAGGACTTCCCTCATGTTCCTTTTGCGCTGTACCCCTTTAGCGACAGGCGGCATATGTTCCAGTTATTATAAATATATAGGCCGATATATGCAAGGAGCTTTCCGGCGCCTTCAGCGGCCGGAGAATTCCAGCCTGTCCCCGGCGGCCAGCCTGCCGGCCGCGCGGCCGGCGGGAAGTTCCAGCACGCCGCGCGCCCCGGGCACCCACGGCGAGAAACGCCAGGGACGGAAATTCTCCAGCACCCTGAGCACCTTCAGGTCACGGTCCAGGAAAACGGCGTCTATCGCGAAGCTCATGAAGCACATGTGTATCATCGAGCAGGGCTCCAGCCACAGCCCCTCCTCGTCGCCGAGCGAGCGGCGGGGTATCAGGCCGAACAGGCGCGAGGAGAAGGTCTCGGCCCTCGCGGCCTCGGCGCTCACCTGCAGGTTCCGGGTCAGGTTGAGTACTTTCATATCAGCGTATCAGCGCGAAGGTCCCGGTACGGGAATCCTTGTCGGTCTTGACCCGGAAGATGTAGACGCCGCTGGCCGCCGGCTCGCCGGCGGAATTGCGGCCGTCCCAGGCCATGGAGTCCAGCTTCTTCACCAGTTCCCCCTCCGACGTGTACACCTTCACCTCGGCGCCGCCGGCCAGGTCGCTGTCGGGCACCGTGAAAGTTACCAGCGCCTGCGTCTTCGGCCGGAACGGGTTCGGGTAGGCCGAGGCTTTGCGGGAAACGGCGGAATCCTTGGAGCCGGTGGAGGCCAGCCGCAGCGCCTTCAGGGCGTTTATGCGGCCCCAGCCGTAGTCGCGGTCCGGCCCCGCGGCGCCCAGGTCGTCGGCGGAGTTCTTCATGACGTCGAACACCTGCGCGGGCGTGTAAGACGGCTTAGCCGACCAGACCAGCGCCGCCAGACCCGCGGCCATCGGAGAGGCGAAGGAAGTGCCCGAAGCGGAAGCATAACCGCCGTTCAGGTCGGCGGTGAGCAGGGCCACGCCGGGGGCCGCGATGCCCTTGTAGGTCATGGTGGAGTCGCTGTTGGAGAAGGCGGCTATGTAGTCCGATTCGTCGGTGGCGGCCACGGCCTTAACGCCTGCGCAGTTGGCCGGGGAATCTATGTAGCCAATGGCCTCGTTGCCGGCAGCGGCAAAGATCAGCAGGCCGGCGTTCACCGCGGAGTCAACGGAGGCCTGGAGCGCCGTGGAACAGCTGCCCAGGCTGCCCAGGCTTATATTGACGATAACCTTGCCTATACCCGCCGTCCCCTGCAGCGGGATAACGTCGTCCAGGGCGGCGGCTATGGCGAACTCGCTGGTAGAGCAGGAATTAGTTCCGGCGTTGTCGGCGCAGACGGAAGTACAGTCGGAGTTGTTGAAGACCTTAAGCGACAGCAGTCCGGCCCCCCAGGAGATCCCGGCCATCCCCAAGGCGTTGTCCGAAGACGCCGCGGCTATGCCAGCGCCGCGGGTGGCGTGGTTGCAGGCCGGCGTCGGAGGCTGGTTATCGGAAACGGCCAGGGTGTCGGGATCTATATGCCTGCTGGTGCCGGCCAGCTTGGATGAAAGGTCGGGGTGTGTGCCGTCTATGCCGGTATCGATGAACGCTACGGTAACGCGGCTGGAGTACCCTGTCTCATATTCCCAGGCGCCGAAGGCCTGCACGCGGGCCAGGGCGTACTGGCCGGAGGTGTAGGGGTCCGAGGGCACGCGGGAAGGGCGGAATACGGCGTTGGGCTCCGCCCATTCCACTTCGGGCCTGGCCGAAAGCGCGGCGATCCCTGCGGCCACGCCCATGCCGTCGGGCAGGGCCACGGCCGACCAGTTGAACCGTTCGAAGGTGCGCACAACGGGGAAACCGGCGGCGGAAAGGGATGCGGCCGCCGAGGAAACGTTAACGCCGGACTTGAAGCGCACCAGGGCGCTCCCCGCGGCTACCTCCTGAGAGTAGGCCGCTCCGGAAGCCGCACGTACGCGGGAGAGTTTCTCCACCTTCAGGGCATGGCAGACGGCCGGCAGGGCGGCGGCGCAAACCAGTATCGCGGCCAGCAGAAGCGGGACCGTCTTGACGCGGTTCATTTGGCTTTATTCTTGACCCAGGCCGCTATCACGGCGGTCTCGGCGGCGCTCTTGAAGGCGGCGTCGGGGAAGGCCAGCTCCGGCGGGAAGGACACCCAGAAGGTGCCGGGCTCGCGGGACGAGACCATCACTCCGGCGGTGACGCTGAGCTCGCCGTCGAAGACCAGTTCGGCGTTGGCCACGCGCACCCTGGACTTGAGCGGCTTGAAGCCGGCTATGGAGAGTTTGGGAGCTGCGGCCTTGGCGGGCCGGCAGCCGCCCTTGAAGCAGGTCTCCAGCTTAGTGTACAGGGCCTTGGAAAGTATCTTCACGTCCTGGTAGGTCCGGCCCTTGTACTCCGTCGCTGGCAGCACCACGGCGCCGCCGGAGAAGGACACGCCCTTCAGCGTGAACGACGCGAAGGTGAAGTCGGCCTTAGCGGCGCCCTTGACCGCGGCCGGGCTGACCGCGGTGATCTCCAGCGCGGCGGCCGGGCCGCACAGCGCCAGGGCCAGCAGGGCGGACTCAATGGCCCTTCGCATTCACCCTCCGCACTACGTTCACGAGGTCGTAGATGTCGTCCAGTTCGTAATCCGCGCCGGAGACCGGGGTGTCGAACTCGTTGCCGTACTTGGCCCAGGCGGTCTGCATGCCCAGCGCCTTGGCGCCCTTCACGTCGCGCTCGGCCCAGTCGCCCACCATGATGGCGGACCGGGGCTCCACCTCCATGAGGCTGAGTATCTTCTTGAACGGCTTCGGGGACGGTTTCTTCTCGCCGGTGTCGTCGAAAGTGACGACGTGCTCGAAGTAGTGGTGCAGCCCGAGGCCCACGATGCGCATCCAGACGGAGAGGCGCGGCGCGTCGGAGACGACGCCCATGCGCACGCCCATCTTCAGCAGGTCGGTCAGCGCCATCTTCACATGCGGGTAGAGGGTCATGTGGCCCTCCTTCGCGCGCTTGTAGCCGATGATGCCGGCGGCCAGGATCTTGGGGTCCACCTTGCCGAACTCCTTCATCAGCACCTTGTCGAAGATGTTCTGGTCCTCGATGCCCTCTTTCCAGTAGATCTCGAAGATCTTGTCGTGCAGTTTGTCCTTGGGCATCGGCAGGCCGGCGTCTATCATGGCGTCCACGGCCGCGTCCACGGCGGCGCGCTTCATGCGCATGAAGTCCATCAGCGTATTGTCTATGTCGAAGATGACGGCTTTTATCACGGTGCCTCCAGTCCCCCCCGCGCCGGCAGCCCCCGGGTACCGGGGGCGCCGCGGCGTCGGCTTACTTCTTGGGCTCGGTCACGCGCTCGACGTAAGTGCCGGTGCGGGTGTCCACGCGTATCGTGTCGCCTTCCTTTATGAACATCGGCACCTTAACGACGATGCCGGTGCTGACCTTGGCGTCCTTCATGACGTTGCTGACGGTGTCGCCGCGGACGCCGTCGACGGTCTCGGTGACGGTCATCACCAGGTTGGCCGGGAGCTGTATCGTGGTGAACACGTCGTTGAGGTACACGCCCTCGACGGCCATGTTCTCGGTCATATAGGGCAGCATGGCGGTAAGCTTGCTCTTGGGCAGGCCCACCTGCTCGTAGGTCTGGTCGTCCATGAAGTAGGCCATGTCGGCGTCGGCGTAGACGTAGGTCTTCGGGCGCTTCTCCACCATCACGTCCTTGAACTTGTCCTCCGGGCGGTAGGCGGTCTCTATGATCGTGCCGTTCTCCACGCCGCGCAGCTTCACGCGCACGACGGCGCGGGCCTGCGACTTGCGGTGGTGCTGCACGGTCATCACCTCGACCATTACGCCGTTCTCGTTGATGAACATCGTGCCTTCCTTGAACTGTGTAGCGAGTATCATGTGTTTCTCCTGTTACTAGTTTAAAGCCGGTTCCCTGCGGGGATCCTGAGCTAAAATTCAGACCGCAGCGGGCCTTTCGCCCTGGTAGGCCATCACCTTCAGCGCCAGTATGCGCTTGGCCATCGGCGGGTGGGTGGCCAGCAGGTCGGCGGCGAAGCCGGCCTTCTCCTCTATCAGGCTGCCGCGCGGGTCCGCTATGCACATGTGCGCGACGCCGTTGTTTATGGCCGCCGTCGGCTCCACCGCGGCCTTGATCTTCTCCAGCGCCGCTATCAGCGCGGCGGGGTTGCGGGTCAGCTCGGCGCCGCTGGCGTCGGCGAGGTATTCCCTCTGCCGCGATATGGCCATGGCGAGCATCCGGGAGAGCAGCGGCGCGAGTATTATCAGCACCAGCCACAGGGCGAAGAACAGCAGCGCCCCGGCGCCGCCGCCTCCCCGCCGGGAAGAGCCGGAGGAGGAACGGCCGAAAGAGCCGCCGGAAGAGCGGCCGTAGCGCATGCTGCGGCCGGCGAAATCGCTGAGCAGGGCTATGGCGCCGGTGAGCGCCGCGCTGAGGGTCATCAGCCTGATGTCGAGGTTGCGTATGTGGCTCATCTCGTGGGCCACTACGCCCTGCAGTTCCTCGCGGTTCAGTTTTTCCAGCAGGCCCTGGGTAACGGCTATCGCCGAACTCGTCGGGCTCATGCCGGTGGCGAAGGCGTTGAGGTCGGCGTCAGGCACCACGTAGACGGCCGGCGCCGGCAGGCCGGCCGCGGTGGCCATCTCCGCCACGACGTTGAGCAGCCGCCTTTCGTTCTCGGGGCCGCCCGGCTCGACGCGGCGCGCCATCGTGGAGCGCAGCACCATGCGGCTGCCGTTCACCATGCCGTTGACCGCCATGCCGCCGCCGATGAGCAGCGCGGCTATCGTCGCGAAAGGCAGGCCCGCGCCGGAGCGCACCGGCTCGTAGTAGCCGGCGGCGTTCCAGCGCACCTCGTCCCCGCCCAGCGGGCGGTAGCCGAAGTAGAAGTAGTCGAAACCGAAACCGAGCAGCAGGAAGAAACCGACGAAGACGGCCATTATCAGGACCGTCATCCGCCTGTTCGCCGACTGCTGCTCGTATATGTTCATGCGGCCGGGCTTATATGCTCAGGTTCACCTTAACGTTCTCGCGTTCGGGCGAGTCCGCGGGGAGCTCCCACAGCGCCGAGGGGCTGAAGCCCAGCAGCGCGGCGAACATGTTGGTGGGGAACACCTGCTGTTTCGTGTTGAACTTGGTGACGACGTCGTTGTAGAACTGGCGCGAGAAGCCTATCTGGTTCTCGGTGTGCGTCAGTTCCTCCATCAGCGTCTTAACTGATTCGTTGGACTTGAGGTTGGGATAGTTCTCGGAGAGGGCGATCAGCCTGCCGAGGGCCTGCGTCAGCTGGCCTTCCTTGGCGAGGATCTCGCCCATGTTGCCGCCCTGGCCGGCGGACATCGCGGCGGCGCGGGCCTGTATCACGCGCTCGAGCGTCTCGCGCTCGAACTTCATCTCGCCCTTCACGGACTCGACGAGGTTCGGGATCAGGTCGTGGCGGCGCTTGAGCTGCACGTCTATCTGCCTGAACGCGTTGGCCACCTGGTTGCGCAGCCCGACCAGGCCGTTGAACGTGAAGATCAGCCACGCGGCCAGTACCAGCAGTATTATCGAAAGTATCGTCATCTTTCCTCCCTGTCCCTACTTCGTAAGTATCTCGCGGCCGGTCCTGGTGACCAGCACCGAATCCTCTATGCGTACGCCGAACCTGCCGTGCAGGTAGATGCCGGGCTCGACGGTGACGGCCATGCCGGCGGCGAGCGGGCCAGTGCTCTTCACGCTGAGCCTGGGGGCCTCGTGTATCTCGAGGCCTATGCCGTGGCCGGTGCTGTGCGTGAAGTACTGGCCGTAACCGGCGTCGGCTATGATGTCGCGGCAGGCGGAATCCACGTCGCGCGAATCCACGCCGGCGCGCACCTTGGCCACGCCGGCCTTCTGGGACCTGTCCACTATCGCGTAGACCTTCCTGAACTCGTCGGAGGGCCTGCCGTGGAAATAGGTGCGGGTGATGTCGGAGCAGTAGCCGCCGTAGACGCAGCCGTAGTCTATCAGCACGGCCTCGTTGTTCCTGAGTTTGCGGTCGGAGGTCTCGTGGTGCGGCAGCGCGGAGTTGGGGCCGAACCCGACGATCAGGCTGAACGAGGGGCCGGTGGCGCCCATCTTCTGCATGATGTGGTCCAGCTCGCAGGCCACGGACCGCTCCGTGCAGCCGGTCTTTATTTTAGGCTTCAGGACGCCGAAGGCCTTCGCGGCTATGCGGCAGGACTTGCGCAGCAGTTCCAGTTCCTCCCCCTCCTTCACCGCGCGCAGCGGCTGTATCAGCCCGGCGTGCTCGGCGAAGCCGCTCTTCTTCCAGAAATTGCCGCTCTGGTAGGTGGCGGTCTCGGGCTCGAAGGCGGTCTTCTTCAGCTTCAGCTCGCGGGCCTTCTGCACGGCCGCGCCCATCAGGGTGTCCGGGGCGGAGGCCTTCACGAAGGAACCGGCGAAGGCGTTGAAGTCGTCGACGAACATCTTGGGCATGAAGCCCCAGGCGCCGTTGCGGGTGACCAGCAGCACCACGCCTTCCTGCTTGTAGCCGGTAAGGAAGGAGGTCTCCAGCTTGCGGTCGACGACGACGGCGTCCAGCCGGTTCTTCTTCAGCAGGTACTGCAGGTCCTTTATACGCTTCGCGTGGATGTTCATGGTATCCCCTGTGAAAACAAGAGTGGCCCCGCGTGGCGGGGTCCTGCCCTATTGTACTATTTTTATATTAATGGAGGTAGCCGGCTAGCGGCCCCGCAGGGCGGCGGCGAGGGCCGCGAAGTCCTCGAGGGAGAGCTCCTGCGCGCGCACCGAGGGGCCCAGGCCGCAGGCCGCGACCGCGGTGGCGGCCGCGGACTTGTCCGCGCCGCAAAGGGCCAGCGAGTTGACCAGCGTCTTGCGGCGGTGCATGAAGGCCTTCTTCAGGAGGTCGCGGAACGAGGCCTCCTCGGCGTCCGAGGAGAAATAGCGGCGCGGCCTGAAGACGACCACGGAGGAATCCACGGCCGGCACCGGCCTGAAACTGCCGGCCTTCACGTCGGTGAGGAGCGAGGCCTCGGCGCGCGAGGCGGAGAGCAGCGAGAGGTAGCCGTAGTCGTGGTCGTTGGGGGCGGCCAGTATCTTGCGGGCCACCTCCTTCTGGAACATGAAGACGGCTGTCTCCAGGCGCGGGAACATCAGCGTGCGTTCCAGTATCGCGGTGGAGCATTCGTAAGGCAGGTTGCCGATGAAGGCTATCCGGCCGGGACCGGCCGCGGCCTCGAGGTCGGCCTTCAGGAAATCCACGTTCACTATCTCAAGGCCGGGAAAGCGCGCGCGCAGGTTAGGCAGCAGCGCGGTGTCGATCTCCACCGCGCGCATGCGGGCGCCGTACTTCGGGAAAAGGAACTCCGTCAGCGCGCCGCCGCCCGGGCCTATCTCGACGACGCGGTCGAAGGCCGCGCCGTCCAGCGCGCCGGCTATGCGGGCGCAGACGCCCTTGTCCGCGAGGAAGACCTGGCTGTACTTAGGCATCAGCCCAGCAGCTCCGTCTTAAGTTTTATTTCCTCGCCGAGCTTCCAGACGTCGCCGGCGCCCAGCGTCAGGAACACGTCGCCGGGGCGCAGTTCCTTCAGCGTCTCGAGCACGCCGGGGAAGGCCCCGGCCCTGGCGCCGTTGCGGCGCAGTTCCTTCAGTATCAGGCCGGAATCCACGCCGGGTATAGGCTTTTCGCTGGCGGCGTACACCGGGGCGACGTAGACCTTGTCGGCGTCGCCGAAAGCGCGGCCGAAATCCTTGTAGAGCAGGCGGGTGCGGCTGTAGCGGTGCGGCTGGAACAGCACCACCAGCCGGCGGCCCGGGAACAGGCCGCGGGCCGCGGCCAGCGTGGCCTTCACCTCGGTGGGGTGATGGCCGTAATCGTCGACGAACTCCACGCCGCCGGCCGAGCCGTGGCGGTCCATGCGGCGCTTCACGCCGGAGAAGGCGGCCAGGCCGGCGGCCAGCCGCTCGAAAGGGAAGCCCAGGTAGCAGCCCGCGGCCAGCGCCAAGAGCGAGTTGCGCACGTTGTGCACGCCGCCCACCTTCAGCGCCACGCGGCCCTTCGGGCGGCCGCGGAAGAAGGCGCGGTACGAAAGCCCGCCGGCGGAGAACTTCACGTCGCGCGCGGTCCAGTGCGCGCCGGCCGAGAGGCCGCAGGTCAGCACCGGGGCCTTCAGCGACGGCAGCAGGGACTTTATCTCCGCGTCGTCGGAGCACAGCGCCGCCATGCCGTAGAAAGGCACGGACTCGATGTGCCGGCGGAAGGCCGAGCGGAGGTTCTCCATCGTGCCGTAATGGTCGAGGTGGTCGGAGTCTATGTTGGTCACGCAGGTCACCAGCGGCGAGAAATACAGGAAGGAGCCGTCGGACTCGTCGGCCTCGGCGACGAGGTACTCGCCCCCGCCCATCTTTATGTTCGAGCCCGCGCCCTTTATGATGCCGCCCACCACGGCGGTGGCCCCGGCGCCGGCGGCCTCGAAGGCCGCGGCGGTCATCGACGTGGTGGTGGTCTTGCCGTGCGTGCCGGCGATGGTGACGGTCTTCTTGAGCTCGGCGAGCTTGGAGAGCATCAGCGCGCGCTGTATCACAGGCAGGCCGCGGCGGAAGGCCTCGCGCAGTTCCGGGTTGTCCGGCTTTATCGCCGAGCTGACCACGACGATGTCGGGCCGGCCCAGCGCCGCGGCGGCGTGGCCGCGGTGGAAGCGCGCGCCCTCGCGGCGCAGCGCCACGGTGATCTCGGATTCCTTCTCGTCGGAGCCGCTGACCGAATAGCCCAGGCCCAGCATCAGGCGGGCGATGCCGCTCATGCCTATGCCGCCTATCCCTATGAAATGGGCGCTCCCGACGTCCTCCATCGAAAAATCGCGAACGAAGTTCATTTGTTCATCTCCATGTCCGCCGCCAGCCGGTCCAGCCAGGACTCCGCGGCCGCGACGGCCTCCGCCCAGTTTTCGGGCTTAAGTTCAATTATAACAGTATCGCCCATGCGGGCAAAAGCCTCGCCGAAGAGCGCGGCCCCGCGCCGGAAGAAGACCAGGCACGGCGAAGCGGAGAACAGCAGCTCCGTCGCGCGCCCGCTGAAGAGCGGGGACTTGAGGGCCATGGGGCCCAGCTCGTCGAAAAGCAGCACCCGGCCCGCCGCGGCGGCGGACTCCAGCGCCGGCAGCGCGGTACGCTCCAGGGCGGAAAGGTCCAGCGCGTACTTGTTGAAAGAGACGGGCGAGACGATGCCGCGGGAGGCCAGCACCGCGCGGCCCCCGCCCAGCGCCTCCACCGCGTAGCCGTCCAGCGCCGTCCCGGAGCGGTTCTCGACGGTGCGGAAACCGCCGAGCCAGCGCCCGTAGGCCGCGCAGAGCCTGGCCGACAGGCGCTCCTTCAGCCTCTGGTCGGAGAAAGCGAAGACCAGCACGCGGTCGCGCGGGGCCGGCGTCACGGCTTCCCCCCGCCCAGCCACTTAACGTTGGCGGCCGCCGTCGGTCCGGAAGGGTCGAGGCGGAGCGCCTCACGGCATTCCTTCAGCGCCCCGGTCTCGTCGCCGGCCTCCACCAGGGCCGCGCAGCGGCCCAGCGCGGCCAGCGAACCGCCGCCGGAGAAACTCTCCAGGGCGTCAGAGTGCTCGCCGAGCAGCAGATGCCCGAGCCCCTCGGCCAGCGGGTCGGAACCGTCCATCTCGTCCATGGCCTCGTAGACGTTGTCCAGCCAGCCGTCGCCCATCACCCACAGTCCCATGTCGTTGCCGACGTCGCGCGGCTTGTACGCGGCTTTCTTCTCCCCGCCGTCCGCGCCGGAGCGGGGCGCCCCGGTCTCTATGTTGAAGTTCAGCCTGGCGTCGCTGCCTGGAGACACGCCTTTCAGGAGTTTGTCGGCCTCGGCGGCTATGCCGGCGGCCCGGCTGGCCCGTTCGGCTGGCTTGCCGGCCGGCAGGAAATACTCGCGCTTCACATAGTTCACGCGCGGCCGGTTGAACAGGGAAGAGAGTTTTCCGCCCAGCTTCTCGCCGGAGGCCGGCGCGGCCGCGAGCGCGGCCTTGGGCGTCTCAAGCAGTTCGACGGTGACGCGGGCGTCGCGGTCGGCCGGAAGCTTTTCCAGCGCCGAGGCCAGCGGGCTTTTGGAACCGCCCCCGCCGCCTCCTCCCTGGCCTCCGGCGTAGGCCAGCGCCATGGAGATGCCGCCCTTGTCGTTGGCCGGCGCCAGCGTGAAGGCGGGGCCCAGCACGCCGGGCTCCTCCGCAGCGCGGCCGGCCTTGCGCAGCGCCCAGGCCAGCCTGAACCTGGCCACGGAATCGCCGGGTTTGAGGGATACCGCCTTGCGGTAGAGCTTTATAGCGTCGGGGAGGCGCCCGTCGCGCTCGCGCAGCACGGCCAGCTCCAGCGCGGCGTCCTCGTACGAGGGCAGGAGCGACAGCGCCTTCTCCAGCTGCGCGGCAGCCTGGTCGTAGCGGCCAAGCCGGGAATACAGCATGCCGAGCTGGTAACGGTACAGCGGGTTGGAAGGCTCGCCGGCGGCCGCGGCGCGGAAGTAATCAAGGGCCTTACCCGGGTCGCCCAGGGCCTGGTACACCGAGCCGGCGTTCATCTTAACGTCGGAGCGCGCGCGGTCGAGACGCTCGGCCTCAAGGAAATCCGCCAGCGCGGCGCGGTATTCTCCGGCGCGGGCACGGGTGATGCCGCGCAGCTGGTAGCCGGTGGCGTTGGCGGGGTCCAGCTTAAGCGCCGCGTCGAACTCGTCCATGGCCTTGTCCGGGGATCCCAGCCAGTAGAGGGCCGAGCCGTACAGCAGCCGGGGCCAGGGGCTGGAGGGGTCCTTCTGCGCGGCGAGGAAGAACTCGTCCGCGGCGGCCGCGTACTCCTCGGCCTGCATGCGGGCGTAGCCGCGGCGCAGGTTCACGGCGCTCTGCTCGAGCATGATGCGGTCCCATACGGTGCCGGGGCCGCCCGGCGACGGCGCGGCGGCGGCCGCGCCCGCGAGCGCGGCCAGCAGCAGTGCGGTGCCGGCCTTTATCTTCATGGATCTGGCCGCCGGGACCTATTTCCCGACGGTAATGCGGCGCGGGGCGCTGAACTTGCCCTCGAAACCGAGGAGGTCCACCAGTGCCACGCGCATATAATAATCCCCCGGGGGCAGGATGCCGTTGAGGTCTATCTTGTCGAAAACGTCGTAGTTCTTGTCCAGCGCGGTGCTGCCGAAGTTCTGGTCCTTCGAGACCTGCAGGTGGTAGCTCTGCACCGGGTTGGCCACCGAGATCATCTTCAGGATCTCGTTGGCGTCTATGCCCTTTGAGGCGTCGGGGATCTTAGCGCCGTTGGCGCCCTTGAGCAGGTCTTTGCCGTTGGGTACGGCAGCGCCGGCGGCCGGCGTCTTCGGGAGGTTGCGCATGTTAAGGGATACCACGCCGCCCTCGGTCTTCAGGCTAGTGCCGGCGCCCGCGGCCAGCGCGGTCTGGGCCTGCTCCAGTTCCGGCAGCGGCGGCAGCTTGACCGGCTGCGACGGAGGCATGTCCATCTTCACCTCGGCAGCGAAACCGGCCGGCACTTCCACTGTCTTGCCCTGCGCTTCCACGTCGGCCTTACCCTTGTACACCTGCACCAGCGTCGTCAGGTCGTCCTTCAGCTTGGCGCCGAACTCGGTATCCTTCGTCTTGGGAATGATGCGCGCGGAGGCCGTTATCACGCGGGAGCGCACGGCCCTGATCTCGCCGGCCATCAGGTTCACGTCGATGTTCTTCTTGTCCGGCGGGCGCAGCACGACGAGCGTGTTCGGGTAGAGGTTGAGTATCTCGCCGGTGTAGAACTTTATGTCGGCCCTGGCGTCCACGCGCGTGCGCACGGTGTCGCTCTTGAACAGGTCCATCTTCATCGCTACGGCGTTCCAGTCCGAGCCTCCGATGCGGCGGAACATCACCTCGTTGAGGTAGTACACCAGCTTCGCCGCGCGGTACTGCTCCTTTATGAGGCTCACCGGCACCTTGAGCTGCATGCCGGGCAGGGCTATCGACGGGTCCGAGGACGGCAGCCTGTTGTAGCGCAGTATCTCGTTCCAGCGCTTCGGGTCCTTGAGATAGGTATTGGAAATGCTCCACAGCGTGTCGCCGGGGCGCACGGTGATGGTCTGAAGCTCCTCGGCGGAGGCGGCGCCGGGCAGGCAGAGCAGGGCGGCCAGCAGCAGCGCCTTCATGCTTCCCCCCCTTTGCGCACGACGCGGCCGGCCTCGTCCTTCACGAGGTCCTTGGGTATGGTGAAGATGAACTTGGAGCCGTGGCCCAGGTCGGACTCCACCCAGACCTTGCCCAGGTGGGCCGCCGCCACGTACTTGCATATGGTCAGGCCGAGGCCGGTGCCGCCGGCCTTCTGGCCCTTCACCTGCTCGAACTTCTCGAAGATCTTGCCGAGGTATTCCGGCGGTATGCCGTCGCCGGTATCCCTGACCCACGCCGTGATATGGTCCCCGTCGTCGGAAAGGCCGGTGGTTATCACGCCGTCCTCCGGCGTGAACTTTATGGCGTTGCCTATCAGGTTGGTGAACATGCGCTCTATCAGGCCGCCGTCGGCGTTGATCGTAAGTTCCTGGGCGCCCTCGAGCTCGAACTTTATGTGCTTGCGCTGGCCGAGCGACTCCAGCAGCGAGTTGACGCGCACCGCCACGTCGCGCAGGTTCACCGGCGCCAGCGCTATCTCCATCTTGCCGGCCTCCATCTTGGCGGAGTCGAGGATGTTGTTGATCATGCCCAGCAGGCGGAACGCCGCGCGGTCGATGGAGACCAGCATCTTCTTCTGCGCCTCGTTGACCGGGCCGGGGATCTCCTTGAGCATGAACTCGACGAAGCCCTTGATCGCGCCCATCGGGTTGCGCAGGTCGTGCGTGATGGAGTGGAGGAACTCGTCCTTTATGCGGGCCAGTTCCTTGTCCAGCGTGATATCGTAGAAGCCGACCAGCCGGCCGAAAGGTTCCGGGCGGCCGGGCGACGTTATAGGTGACGTGAAGCACTTGAAATAACGGGTGGAATGCTCTAGCGAGATCTCGAGCTCCCGGGAATAGTTCTCCTTGCGGCTGGTCAGCACGTCGTTGATGGCCTCTTTCATCGCCTCGCCGGGCGCCAGGTCCGGCAGCAGGCGTCCCTCGACGGTCTCGGCCAGCGGCAGCCCAAGCACCGAGCGGGCCTTGCGGTTGGCCACCTGCACGCGGCCTTCCATGTCCGTCATGACTATGCCGTCCTCGGTGGAGAACAGTATGGCCTCGGTGTTCTTCTGCTCGCGGATGATGCGGTCCACCTGCATGTCGGAGTAGGCCTTCAGCTTCGCGGTCATCTCGTTGAAGGTCTCGGCCAGGTCGCGCAGCTCGTCGGTGGTGTTCACCTCGGCCTTGTGCGTGAAGTCCCCCGCCGCCACGTACTCGGCCGCGCGGGTCAGCCCGGTTATAGGCTTGGAAAGGCTGCGGCTCAGCACCCAGGCGGCTATGACGGACAGCGCGAGGAAGAGGAGCACGGCGTACACGGCCTGGCGCCTCATGAACATCGCGTAGCGGTATGCCTGCTCCTGCGGCTGACTGACAACTACGGCGCCGCCCAGCGCGGATATGGGCGAATATGCGCCCAGCATCGCGCGGCCGGAGGCGTCGGAGAACTCCGCCGAGCCGGAGGCCAGCGATTTCACCGCGTTCCTGGAGACGTCCCAGGAAGCGGCCTCGGCGGCCCTCGCGGCGTCCACGCCGCCGGGCCAGGCCATGGGCCGGCCCTCGGCGTCAAGGATCAGCGGGAAACCCTTCTCGCCCACCATCTTCAGGTCGAGGGAATCCATGAAGGACGGCAGGTCCAGCTCGGCGCGAAGCGCCATGTCCTTGCCGAAAGGGTAATAGAACACGGCCATCCTCGTGGCCGGGTCCACGGTTATGGAGCGTTTGCCCGCGCGTGCTGCGGCGAAGCCCGTGGCCTTCGCGTACTTCTTCAGCGCGGCGTCGCCCCCGGCGTAGGGAGAGAGTATCTTCACGATCTCGGCCCCGTCCCTGGACAGCACGGAAAGCTCCCGTATTTCGCGCCGGGTCTCCAGCAGCGAGGAGAGCATCGTCTGCTTGTTCTCCCAGTCCATGCGCGCCATCGCGGACATGGCGGTGCGCAGCGCGGCGTCGGCCCCGTTTATGAACCCGTTCATCTCGGAGGAGATCTTGTCGGCGGCGGTGAGGTTGAGTTCCAGTATGGCGGTGCGCACGCCCAGCTGGCCCAGACTGATAAGCCGGAAACCTAGCAGCGTAAGGGGCAGCACCGAGACCAGCACCAGGACGGCCGCGAATTTATGGAGCAGTCTGAGTCTCATAGTTCTATCGGGAATTATTATACATTAATAGGGGCGGCTCTCCGCTCAGGACAGGGCCCGCAGCGCCGGCAGGATGCCCTTCAGGGCCAGCGCCCTGTGGCTGAGCGAGTTCTTCTCGGCGGCGGTCAGCTCGGCCAGAGTGCGCGCGGAGCCGGCCAGTTCGAACAGCGGGTCGTAGCCGAAGCCCTCGCCGCCGCGCGGCCCGGCGCAGATGCGCCCTTCCAGCACGCCGCGGGAGATGACCGGCTCGCCGGAAGGCGGGACCAGCGCCATCACGCAGACGAAACGGGCGGTGCGCTTCTCCGGCGGCACGCCGGAAAGTTCCGCGAGCAGCAGGGCGTTGTTGCCGGCGGGCGTGGCGGCCTCGCCGGCGTAACGCGCGGAGCGCACGCCGGGCGCTCCGCCCAGCGCGTCCACCTCGAGCCCGGTGTCGTCGGCCAGCGCCCAGAGGCCGGTGAAGGCCGCCGCGGAGCGCGCCTTCTTGAGGGCGTTCTCTTCCAGGGTGGCACCGTCCTCGTCGGGCGGCACGGCGCCGGGGAAATCCGCGAGAGACTTCAACTCCAGGTCCAGCCCGGGCAGTATCCCTGTTATCTCGCGGAGTTTGTGCCTGTTGAACGTTGCTACTACGACGGTTCTGGTCATGTGCGGGCCTTGATAAAAAGCGGAACAAATATAATAGAATGTAACCGTGGCGGAGAACTCCGTAAATCTTAACATTTTTAACGCGCCGGCCGGCTCGCTGCGGGGCGCGCTGTCGCTTTTCGCCGGGGATCCGGAACTTGCGCTGCCGCTCGCGCGGCTGGACGCCGGAACGGCGACCCTTTTCACGCTGCGCCCGGACCAGGCCGGCGGCCAGCCCTGCCTCAGGGCCTTCGCCTCGGCGGCGCCGGAGCCGCCCCTGCTGCGCAAACCCGCCTCCGGGGCCGCGCTGCTCCTCTTCCACGCCTCCGCGGAACGTTTCTTCCTCTCCGCCGGGGACGCGGCCCTGCAGGCCGGCCGCCGGGACGTCTCGCTGCTGGCCGGGGCCATGAAAGCCGGGACTCCGGGCCCCGACGCCGAGCGCCGCGCCGCGGAGCTCTTCAACGCCGGTGAACTGCACGCGGCGCATTACCTTTACTCCGCAGCCGCCGCCCGCAACCCGGCGTCGCGCGCCAGGTTCGGGCTGGGTCCGGTACTGGCCGAGCTGGGCCTGCTGCAGGAGGCCTACGACCTGCTGAAAACCGAGACCGACCCCGAGGCGCTGGTGTGCCTGGCCGGCATACACCGCCGGGCAGGGAACCCCGCCGCGGCCAGGCAGTTGCTGGCCTCCGTCGGGCCGGGCGCCTTCGCGGAACGCAAGGCCATCGAGGAAGCATGGCTCGACCTCGACGAGGGCCGCGAGGAGGACGCCGAGCGCGCCTTCAGGAAACTTTCGTCCTCCGCCTTCGATAAGACCGAGCCGCTGGCCGGGCTGGGCTCGGCGCTCGCGCGTATAGCTTTCAGGACCAGGGATACGGGCCGGCTGTCGGAGGCCGCGGCCGCGCTGCGCTCGGCGCTGCTGGCCCCGTCGTACGCCTCGGCCCGCATTTTCCTGCAGCTGGGCAGCATACATTTCCGCGCCGGGGACGCCGCGCAGGCCGAGGCCTGCTACAGGAGCGCCGCGGCGCTGTCCCCGTCGACGCAGGCGTTGGCCAACCTTGCCGTCACGCTGGCCAGGGCCGGCAGGCACCAGGAAGCCGCGGCGGCGGCGCTCCAGGTGGCGCTGATCGACCCGGGCGCCGCGCAGCGGCTGCTTCCGGAATTCCCGCCGGCCTCGCTGCCAGGCCTTTTCCCGGCGCCGCCCGCCGCCTCGCCCGCCCCGGCGCAGCAGCCGCAGCAGGCACAGCCTCCGGC
>ERZ1645187.1802-NODE-1802-length-19355-cov-17.781036_pt1 | contig 19355 bp, 27 predicted proteins | sample MGYA00575352_ERZ1645187 | MGnify/ENA primary metagenome ERZ1645187 (study PRJEB40837, sample SAMN11349314) | freshwater sediment metagenome | isolation source: river sediment | host: Sediment | place: India: Wazaribad , New Delhi | collected 2017-02-21 ... | reverse complement strand
CAGGTCGGCGCCCCGCAGGTCGGCGTCCCGCAGGTTGGCGTCCCGCAGGTCGGCGCCCTGCAGGTCGGCGCCCCCTAGGTTGGCGTCCCCTAGGTCGGCGTCCCGCAGGTCGGCGCCCCGCAGGTTGGCGTCCCACAGGTTGGCGTCCCACAGGTCGGCGCCCCGCAGGTTGGCGCCCCGCAGGTCGGCGTCCCCTAGGTCGGCGTCCCGCAGGTTGGCGCCCTGCAGGTCGGCGCCCCCTAGGTTGGCGCCCCCTAGGTTGGCGTCCCGCAGGTCGGCGCCCCGCAGGTCGGCGCCCAGCAGGTCGGCGCCCCCTAGGTTGGCGTCCCCTAGGTCGGCGTCCCGCAGGTCGGCGCCCCGCAGGTTGGCGCCCAGCAGGTCGGCGCCCCGCAGGTCGGCGCCCGGTGCGCTCGGCCGCTCACCACGACCACGGGCCGACCGCAGGGCCTCCACCAGCTCGGCCTTGGCGGTCATGCTGCACCGTCCAGGATGCGTTCCGCGGCACGGCCACCGATCAGGAGTTCCACCCGGGCCTGGTGGTGCAGCCCCAGCCGGATGTTCTGCCGTGCCCGGAACACCGCACCCTCCAGCAGCACGTCAGCACGAACCTCCGCAGACAGCACCTCCGCAGCGCGGACCTCCGCCGCAGATAGCAACAGGGCGTTCACTGGACGTCCTCCGTATCGAGCGCGGTCGTCAACGCCTCCAGGGCGTCGTCTCCGTTGACCTGGGCGAGTGTGTTGATGAGTAGCGACGCCTCGCGCCGGGACAGGTCGTTACTCGACTCGATGGGGCGGCCCACGATCGTGGACGTCACCTGGAGACGGGTGTCCCGGTTCTCACGCACCGCGAACCGCGCCCAGGTCGCCATGAGCATCTTCAGTTGGGCCTTGGAGACGCTGCCTGGGGCGGTACTCTCGCCCTTCACCGGCACGGGCGGGGGGTGGTCGGCCCCCTCGGTGGGTGCCGGGGCCTCCACGGCCTGCTGGGGCGTGTCCCGGGGTCCGTCCTCGCCGGGCAGCAGTGGCACCGCGAGCGGCACAGGCGGGGTGTCGTGCTCGGCCGGGGCCGACGCCTCGGCGGGGGCGGGCAGGGCGGGCTGCTGCAGCTCGGCCGGCGGCTCAGCCGGGGCCTTCCCACGGGTCACCCGGCGACGCGGCCCACCAGACGGGGCAACCGGGGCAGTGTCCCCCGGCTCGGACCCCATGTCCTGCAGCTCCTCCACCGCCCGGAAACCGTGGATCACGTCTGGGAACACCATCCGGCACAGCGCGGCGGTACACCGGGCGGTGAGCATGTCCCTTGGGTACGCCTTCCACACGTCTTTCCCGAGCAGACCGGCGGCCCGCGCCATGTCCAGAGTCCACGCGAGCTCGGTCCAGGTCTGCGACCCGGCACGGCGGGCCCGCATCCGGCACACCGCCCCGGTTGCCTCCACAAACTCCAGCTCGTGACCGGCGGCGTACACAAGGGCCCGCATCATCTCAGCGCTGATCCCCGGCCGCCCGTTGACCACGTGGGTGGACGTGAGCGCGGTCATCGGGGGCAAGCCGACCTCGCGGCCGTAGAGCATGGCGGCGGCGGTGGCGGCGGTGTTCCCGCGGAGCCCGCGGGGCACGAACTCGGTGTCCGTGATCTTGGATGCGAGCTGGGCGACCGCGTCCACTACCTGGGTCCAGGAGTCAGTGTCGGCGGTGGCCGCGACCACAGCGGCGGGGTGGCGCAGGGCGGGCAGGTTGTCACTCACCGTGGCCACCCCCGCCCAGGACCGAGCTGGTGAACGCGAACACGATCGCGAGGAACGGGGGCAGCGCGAGCCAGTACCAGGTCACGAGTCGGCCCCCCCAGCCTCCACGGCGGCACCGATCAGCGGCCACTCATCCCACCGCTGGACGGCCCGCCAGACCTGCAGCAGGTAGAGGAAGTCGCGGAACACCGCGTCAGAGGCGTCCACGGGCAGGGTCCGAACCGTGTCCGGCAGCACGTGGGCGACGTAGACCAGCTCCACGGCGGGAACGGGAATCTCTACGCCCTTCTCGGGCTGCATGACCTCGGCGTACCGGTACGCCGCCAGCTGCAGGCCGGTTTCGTTCCAGACCCCCTTCCCGGTCTTCACGTCCAGGAGGCACACGGCATCGTCTCGGACACCGACCTTGGCCCACAGGTCTGCGGTCCCGGCGTACCCGTACCCGGTGTGCGCCAGCGGGGTTTCGGTGGCGATCGTCTGAATCTGCCACTCGTCCAGCCACCGGGCGTACGCCTCCACGGGCCCGTAGTGCTCCGGCGGAACCGCGACCTCCACGCCGTGCACCAGCTTCTCGCCCAGGGCGTGAATCTCGTTCCCCCGCAGCGCGGCGGCCCGGGACACGTCGCGGGGTCCCCGCTCGATGTAGGACAGGCGCTCCGCGATGGGGAGTTCAGCGAGGCGGTCCCACTCGTTGACGGCCCGTTCGGCGGCGGTGCGGGCGTACCAGTTGCGGAGCGCCGGCTTGTCGAGTGTGCCCAGCACGGTGGTCACACCGGGGACCTTGGCACCGTCGATGCGGTACCCGTGGTTGCGGCCGTAGTTGCGGCGTTCCAGTCGGGTGGTTGTGGGTGGGGCGGTGGTTGTGCTCATGCGGAGTCCTTACCTTGTGGGTGGGTGGAAGGACCCCCGGGCCCAGGGGAGGCAGGGAGTCATCCGGGGGGATCCCCCCGGGCCCGGGGGCGGCTCAGGGGGTGGGGGTGAGGAGGCGGTCTACCTCGGTGCGGGGGAAGCGCCTCTGGCCGCCGGGGGTGCGGACGGAGTGGATGAGTCCGGCGGCGTCCCAGCGGCGCACGGTGGCCACGGACACACCGAGTGCCCGGGCAACGCTTCCGATGGGCACCAGCATGGATTCGCTCGATGTGTGGAGATAACTAGGTGTGCAGCAGCAGGTGGCCATGCTCGGAAGGTAGGCATATCCACATAGCCCTGTCAACCCACCCGGCGTGTCTAGACAGCGCAGTGTGTAGGTACTGACACGTTCCGGGGGTCGGTCCTAGCGTGACGGCATGACCGAGCAGCAGGCACAACACCTCTGGATCCCTGACGACACGTTCGGGGATCGGCTCCGGCGGATCAGGCGTCACGTGGGGTTGTCCCAGGGCGAGTTCGCGGCCCGCATCGATGAGGGCGACAGGCAGCTGGATGATGCGGGGTTGTGGGCGGCGGCCCGGGCAGGGTCCAGGGCCGCCTAGCGTCGCGTCGAGCTGGGTACGACGGCTAGGAGTCCCCGGCGGGGACCAGGAGCCCCACGAGCCCGGTCAACGCGCCCACGGCTACGTTCTGCAGCACGTCGGGGATTGGGTTCCCCAGGGCGGACAGCCCGATGATGCCGACCAGGGCGACCAGGGCCAGCGCGCCGACCAGGAGCACGACGATACGGACGCTGGGCATCATGCTTCCTCCTGCTCGGCGGCCTGCCGCTGCCAGAGCTCACGCAGCAGCTGCGCGACGCTGGGGCGGCGCTTCTTCTTCGTGACGGGGTTCGTCACGGTGATGGGGGTGGCGAGGACCGCGGCGGCGACCTTCTCCACGTCTTCGGGTGTCAGCGGCATGTCTTCCTCCTGGGGGGGCCACACGGGCCTAGGGATGGGATTCAGTCGGGGCCCGTCGTCGGGCCGGTTGTTCGCGAGCCCGTTGCGGCCCGCCAGGTAGGCGTCCTGCTGCCTCCGTGCAGCCGGCGCGAGGGCGGGGTGGTCCAGTACCCCGGCGTGGATGTGCGGGGGCCACAGCCCCTGATCGGAGGTCCGCCACCACGCGAACATGCCGGCGGCGCGTAGGTGCCGGATGCAGGCTGGGTGACACGGTTGGAGGTCCACGACCCCGCCCCCGTCATGGGTTCCCTCCGAACCCGGGTCACCGGCCCCGGCCTGGTACGACCCCTGGGTGACCACGAACTCATGCCCCGCGGCACGTTCGGCGGCTTCCAGGCACGCAATGGTGAGCGCGTCCACGTTCGTTCTGCCCCGCCACTCGGGGCGGTCCAGCCTCGGGTCTACCACCATCTGATCCACCTACTCGCCCGGTACTTCTCCGCCCACCTGATGTGGGCGTCGAACACTGCCGCCAACGTCTTCTGGTCCTGCCTGATCTGCTCCAGCTCGCGGGTGATGTCACCCATGTGGTCCTTGATCGTGGGGGCCGCCCGGTTCTGGTGCCCGTTGACGGTGACCTGCCGGTGCGTCTCGGTGACCTTCTCCGCGATCGGGTTCAGCTCGGACCTGATCCACGGGAGCAGCACGAACTTCGTCGCGAGCCCGGTCAGGGTCGCCACAGCGATCAGGGTCCCCGCGACCACCCCGATCACCTGGACCGCCCCGACGAACTCGCTCACGTCAGCGCCGGCCCGATGGGGTAGACCCGCAGGGCGGTGGTCCGGGCTGCCCCGTCCGGCGACATGGTCCCCATGACCTTCAGGGTGTTCCCCGCACCGAGGAGGACGGGTGCCACGAGCCGGTGGGTGTGCCACCGGTCGGTGTAGAGGGTGTCCTCCAGGGTGAGTTGGTCGGTGGACGCGGCGACGACCGCGCCACCGTTGTCCACCAGGGTGAGGTCCGAGACGAACCCGGCACCGCCGCCGGCAGGCGCGACGGCCCGCACGACGACCTCAGCCGAGACGATGAACGGCCGCGTGGGGCCGGTGTAGGTGATGACCCCGGCGGCGTACGCGAACCCCGCCGCCATGACCTCCTGGGTGCCCGGGAACGTCACCACCGCGGCGGCCGTGGTCAGGGCGACACCGGAGTTCGCGGGGGCGATCTGCACCCCGCCCACCGGGGTGTTCCGGTCGTCCACGTCCTCTGCCAGGGCCCGCATGGCGGCGGCCCCGTCGAACACGCGGCCGGTCGGTTCGGGCCACCTGAGCCCGTAGGTGCTGGTCGTTCCCATCGTTCGTCTCCTCCGTTTACAGCAGCCCGCCCGGGTCCTCTACCCGAGTCAGGTCCCACCACGTCAAGTCCGGGTCCACAGTCTGCCACTGGTACGCGTCGGTGTCCGGAACGTCGATCCACCGCACCGCAACCCCGGACAGCACCGGATCGGACACCGCAACCGCGAGCGCCCACCGGCGCGGGGCCGCGGTCTCGGTCCAGCCCTCCACGATCACCACACCGGGCACCGGGCACGCGGCCGGTAGGTCGGTCAACTCCAGCCGGTCGCCGCACCGCAGGCGCAGGAGCCCGGCGCGCTGCTCGGTGGTCACGGTGCGGTCGGTGGCGACCAGGGCGGGCAACTGCCAGGCGGGGCGGGCGTACCGGCCCACCAGGAGAGTCCCGAGTTCGCGGGCCAGGTCGGCGGAGACCAGCTCGGTGGACACGGCCGTGGGGTACGGGCCGTACCCGGTGACCGGGTCCGCGCTGAACGGGTCGGTGACCCTCACCAGCACACCGGCCGCGGTGGTGACTGTGACGTCGTTGACCACGGCGGCGACGTGCTGTTCCCACGACACCTCGGAGAGCACGTCCCCGGCGTCCAGGGTGACCGCGGGTGTGCGTCCACGCCGGTACTCGGGGCCCTGGTAGTCCACGGCTCCGTCCGGCTGCTCCAGCACCACACCCCCGGAGGAGGTCGCCACCGTGTCCAGGAGGGCCCGGGCGCCGGCCGGCTGGGTCGGGGCCGCCAGGGTGGGCCCATCGGCCCCCACCGCGCCAGTGTCGAGCCCTACGGCGTCCAGGATGCGTTCCACCCGGTCGGTGTCCGGCTCAGCCGGCCACCCGGTCACGTCCACCCCCAGTCGGCCCAGGCGGCCCGACCTGCCGGCGGCAACCACCGCGGTGACGCGTTGCCGGTGACGGGTGGCGGTGTCGGTGACCTCCCCGGTGAACCGGATGCGATCCTCCCCGGTCAGCCCGAGTTCGGTCGCGACGGCCTCGCACAGCTGGACGCGTACACCGGTGCCCAACTCCAGGGGGCCGGGCATGAACGCGGTCACCAGCTCCAGCGAGGCAGTGGCGGCGTCGGGGCGGGACCGGGCGTCGCGGCGGCCGTGGTTGATGGTGTACCCGCGCAGCGCGGTGGACATGGTCGTGTCGTGGGTCCACACGGTGGCACCGGGGGCCCGGGTGTGGAGTTCCACGATCGGCTGGTCGCCTTCGGGGTCGAGCCCCAGGGCGGCGGCCAGCCGGTGGGTCCAGAACCTCGGGTCAGGGTCGGCGGCCGGTGGTGCCGGCGGTGCGATGAGGGCCCGCACGGAGACCCGGCCGACCGCGGTGACGTCGCGGCGGCGCAGGGTGCGCACCGCGACCCGCCCTACCCGGGCGTCCGGGTGCGGGGAGACGAGTGCACGGACGGCGACGCGCCCGACCCGGGCGTCGGTCATACCGTCTCGACCCCGACCTCTAGCCCGTCGAACGCGGCCGGCGACCACGCCGCCCCGCCTGGGGTGGTGGTCCAGATGGGCCCGAGCACCTGGGCGACCGCGGCGGCCGGGGTGATGTTCGAGCCCACGGCGGCGGTGCCGGCCTGCTTGCCTACGGCTCGGATGGTGGGGGCGGTGCCGGCGTCGGACGCCTGGAGGTACAGGACGGGCTGCACGGCGAGCAGCGAGGCGGTTGGGGTGGGCAGGGAGGGCATGGAGTAGAGGTCGCGGCCGGCGCCGGCCGCCGCGGCGACGTACTCGGTCATGAGTGGCGCGGCAGTCAGGGCGTCGTCCACGTGCTGGTAGTTGTCCACGCTGTTGCCGTCCGACCCGACCCACGCCGAGACGTCCCCGTTCCCGTCCGGGACGACGGTCTCGATCGCCAGGTCACCGGGCCATGTGTTCAGTGGGGCGGAACCGGCGTTGTCCAGGATCACGAGGTCATCCACGGTGATCCAGTTACCCGAGTTCGTCCCCCGGATCAGAACCGTGTCCACGTAGGCGCCGGCGCCACCGTTCGACGTGTTCCCACTGAAGGTGACGAAGGTGGTTTCGTCCACCTTGATGACGGCCTCGCCCACGGTGCCCGAGATGACGGCCTTTATCTGGATGTTGTGCCAGGTCTGGTCGATCGGCACCGTCAGGGTGGAGGTGACGAGCGAGGTGGTGCCGCGGTAGAGGACGAGCTGCCCGCTGGTGTTGATCCTGACGGCCAGGTGGATGGTGGCGCCGACCTGGAGGCGGAGCCAGTCGTTCGACGCAGACGGGGAGTTGGAGAACGCGGCCGAGAACCCCAAGAACAGCGTCTGCGTGTTCGGGATGCCCCACTGCCAGCCCTGGGTGGTGTTCGTCAGCCGGAGGGCTGAGGATCCGGTACGCCGGCCGGTCACGAACGTGGGGGTGCCGGTGATGACGGCGCTCTGATCGTGCACCCCGACCTCATCGAACCCGTTCAAGTACAGCAGCGACATGGTCAGACCCCTTCGATCACGAGGGGGCGCCCGAGCCTGTCGGCGTACCGGGTCAACACCCCTTCCAACTGCTGGGCCACGGCGTGCTCGTCCACGATCCCCGACCCGTCCACGTCCACCCGCAGATAGGTGCGCTGGTCCACCACGGTGGGCCCACCCCAGCTCGCGGCGGAGGCTAGGAACGCCTCAACGTCACCGACCCACGAACCCTCAGCCAACCCGCCCCAGCCACCGGCACCCGGTGCGGGACCGAACCCCGGCGCGGAGAAGTCCAACCAGTCCGGCTTGTCCGGCCAGTCAATCTTCCCGATCCACCCGATCAGGTCTTCCACGGCCGCCTTCGCGTCCTTGAACCACTGCACCAGGGTGGAGATAACCTCAATGGCGGCGCCGATCTGCTCGATCATCTTCACCAGGTGGTTCTTCCACAGGTCCACTAGAACCGGGATTAGGTGCTCAGCGGCCCACTCGCCGGCCTTCTTCAGCTGCTCGGCCAGGTCCCGCAGCTCAGGCTCGTTTTCCTTGATCTTCTCCTTCAGCTCCTGGAACGCGTCCTTGATGTCCTTCAGCGCCGGGCGAACCTCACGTTTGATGACCGGGACGATCTCGTCCCGCAACCACCCGTAGAACGCCTGGAGGGCCGGGATCACGTCGTCACGGATCGCCCTACCCGCGTCCTTGATGGAGGGCCCGAACTCGTCCCAGAACGCTTCAGCGGTGCGCTTCACCCACGGGATTGCTTCCTCACGCAACCAACCCACAAACTCGGTCGCGATCGGGAGCAGCTTCTCCCCGAGCTCGGTCTTCAGATTCTCAAGGTCGGCTTTGAGGATCTTGGACTGGTTCGCCAACCCGTCCTGGGTGCGGGCGAAGTCACCGGCCGCTTTCGCCCCGTCCTTGTGCATGATCGCGAGGACCGCGGCGGCCTTCTCCTGCGCGGTCAGCTCATCGGCGGTCTTCTTGCCCGACGAGGCCAGGGCCTCCTTCTCGACCCGGGCGGCGTTGATGTTCGGGATCAGCGCCTGGAGGGAGTCGTACTCCCCGCGGAACGCGGCCGACATGCGGTCGGCTACGTCGGAGGTCTCCAGGTTGTTGAACGACCCCAGGTCGGCGGCCAGCTGCACGACGTCGCGGGACATGTCGGCCGCGGTCCCCTGGGCGAACCCGAGCTGGGAGAACATGTCCCCGAACCCGCTGCTCGCCTCCAGGGCGGCTTGCTTCGACAGTCCGGCGGACTCGGCCGCACCCTCGGCCCACTTCCGCATCTCGCGGCCGTGGTCCCCGAAGATCACCCGGGACTTGTTCAGCGTCTCCCGCCAGTCCGACGCCGCGCCGATCGCGTCGAACGAGAACTTGGCCGCGGCGGCGGTGGCCACCGCGAGGCCGGCGACCACTGCGGCCCCGGCGAGCTTCGCGGCCCCCCCGAGTTTCCCCAGCTCACGGTTCGCGGACTGTACACCCGGGCCGACACCACGGGAGTCAACGTCAACGTCAACGCCCACGGCTGCTGCACGGGTGCCGCCGATCATCGCCGCCGCCTCGCTTCCTGAACTTCCATAAGGTGTTCCACCATCGCTAGGTAGGTCTGCGTTTCCAGGGCCTCCAGGTCATCGGGGAGGACGCCTCCTCCCCACATGTGCGCGACGACTACTCGTGCGCGGAGGCTGAAGGGTTTCCCGGGTCCTCCTCCACCGGCTCAACGGAGCCGGCGCCCACACCGAGCACCGCCCACAGGTCCCGAACCTCCAGGTTCGTGAACTCCTCCAGCGTCGCGTCCGGCCGTGCCCGACGCGCCCACATCCACGCGATGTGAGCCCACGCCAGCAGCTGGTTCGGGTGGTCGTCCTCAGCGAACGCGGACATGAGGTTGAACCCGGCGGCCCGGGACGCGTACCCCATCTCACCCACGGTGAGCTGGGTGGGCCGCTTCCCCTCCGGCACCAGGCACACCCTCGGGGTGTCGTGCTCAGCTGTGTGCGACGGCTGGTCGGTCATGGTGAGGTCTCCGTTCCTCTAGTAGCTGCTCTTGATATGCCGGGTTGCTTCCCGGCAGTGGTCCACTGCCAGCGCCTCCACCCCCGGGACCGCGGCGGTGATGCCCCGGTCAACGAACGGGTTCGGCTCGATCCCCCGCGCCGGCCACCCCCCCTGGATGGGGCCGGCGTACGGTGCCGACACCTCCACCCCGAACGGGGACGGCCCCACCGACCCGGCCAACCGGCCGGTAACCCGGGGGGCCGCACCCGCGATCTTGGAGGCCACCTCCCCGGCGGTGGCGGCCTCCAGGTCGGTGGTGTCCTCCAGGTCGGCACCCATCCGGGACAGGTCCGCCATGAGGGCCCCCAACCCGGGAACCCGCACCCCCGTGGTGGTGGTGGTCATCGGTTACGGGGTGTAGGTCGGGGTCGGGCCGGTCTGGATCGGCCACGACGCGTCGGAGGTCAGGCGCACGTTCACGCCGCCGCCGATCACGACGGCCCGCACCTTCGCGGTCAGTGCGTACGACGGGCCTTCCGCGTTCGGCTTGAACGTGCACGGGACCACGTCCCCGGCGTTCGCCCGGCAGAACTCCACCCACCCGTCTGGGTCGGAGAAGTCCTGAATACCGGTGAAGTTCAGCGCCCAGGAGGTGACCTCCTCAGGCAACAGGACGTCCCCGGTCAGCACCTCCACCCGCTCCCCGGACTCGGCCACCGTGGGCACGAGCTGGACGCTGGTGGCCTGCCCTGCGAACGCCTCAGAGTCCACGGTCAGCACGCCGATGCGTAGGCGAGAGTCGATGATCGTCATGTCGTTTGTCTCCATTCGGGTGTGGTGAAGGTGCAGAACAGCACCGGGTGTGGCGGCTGGTCGGAAACGAGCTGGTACAGCCCGGGGCGGGTGCTCTCCACCGGTGCGACCTCAGCGACCCGGTCGGCCAGGTCCGAGAGGAGTCGGAGCGTGGTCAGGTCCGCGGTCCTGGTGCCGGCCAGGCACACCACTTCCCACGTGTCGAGCTTGTTCAGGTGGTCCCGGGTCGGGGGCGGCACGAACACCCCGCCGGGGCCCGGGAACGTGACCGCTACCCGTGGGTCGGCGGTGGCCTCGATGCCGGCGCCCACGAACGACTGAGCAACCTCACGCGCACACAGGTACAGGCTCACGGGGTCACCCCCAGCACCCGCGCATCCGGGTGGGCGGCCACCGCGCACAGCGACACTTCCCGCAGGAGGCCGGCCCCGGCGACGGAGACCCCGGGACCGGCCCGCCTGATGCGTGTCATAGTCGGGGAGTCCATCTCGACTCCCGGGGACACGCCGTCGCGGAGACCCCGCGCCGCAGAGTCGAACGCCGCCCGCGCCTCGGGGGTGTCGGGCTGCTCGAACAGCATCGTGAGCCCGGTCGTGGTGGTGTGATGCTCGATCGCGACCGACAACACCACGTCCCGGCCGTGCTCCAGGAGCAGCTTCACCCGGGACAGGTCGTCGGGCACCTGGAGGTCACCGGGGCCGAACGTGACCAGCCCACGGCTGGTCTGGATCGGGACGTGCCACGGGGTGACCAGCACCAGCATGCGGCGCATCACACAACCTCCTCGGCGGGGATGGTGGGGGCACCGAACGTGAACGCCCGGTGACGGCCGATCCGTAGGAGGCGGGCAATGTCGGGGTCCTCCCGCAGGATCGGGGACCCCCCGAGCTCGGAGTAGCCGGCTACTCCGAGCATCGAGCCGCGGCGCTCGTAAAGGCGGGCGGCGTACATGACGGCCCCCAGCTTGATGTCAGCCGGCGGTTCGTACTCGGGTGGGGTGGCGGTGTTCCAGTACCCGGGGTGCAGCTCGTCCTCCACCCACTCTGCGACTGCGGCCACCGCCTGATCGAGCGCCGGCCGGGTACCCTCGGGCACGGCTTCGCCCGCCTGATCCTGGAGATAGTCCAGGACCAGACGGGCAGTGAGCCAGGTCCGCGCCACAGCCGATCGGGCTAGGACGCGTTGACGAGCTTGGCGAACGCCGCCGGCTTGATCGTGCCGGAAGCCATGTACCCGCCGTACGCGAGCTCGACACCGAACACCTTCGGCTGCACCGCGGTGAGGAACCCGAACCGGTCCTCGTAGACCTCGGTGCGGGACTTCACGCCCACGATCAGGGTCCCGGCCGGGAACGACGGCACGATGACCCGGTTCGTCTGCAGCAAGTTCCCGGTGAAAGAGGTCAGCGAGGAGTCCCCGCCACCGTTGCCGGCCGTGGTCGCCTTCAGGTGGTCAACCAGGACACCGAGCTTTACCCACCAGTCGAGCGACGCCCAGATGGTGTCCGGGAGTCGGCCGGAGCCGGCGTACGCGAGCGACGCGGCACCGTAGAGCCCGCCCAGCAGCTCGGTCAGGGTCGGGTCGTCGCCGGCGTCGCTGGTCAGCTCCTGGGTCTGGGTGACCGCGGTGACGAACGCGTCCGCGGCGGCGTTCTCCGTCTCGACCGCGTACACCTCCATGAAGTCGGTCATGAGGGCGTCCCACACGGCCGGAGAGGTCCAGTCGATCGCCTGCCGAGAGACGTTCATCCAGCCGCCGTAGGTGTCCTTCGTGAAGTCCACCGCCCCGACCTTGAACTGACCGTCCTCGACCTCGGCCTTCTCCGCGGACTGCTTGCCCACATTGACGTGCTCGGTCACCACGGGCCGCTTGAACGTGGTCCCGGGGATGCCGCCCAGGTCCTTGGCGCCCACGGAGGAGATGAACGGGCGGGCCGCGTCCAGGTCGGACATGACCTGCCCCTGGATGGTCACGGGCAGCAGCCCGGGAACCTCGGCGGTGGTGGTGTGCGGGGCCGACGCACGGACCAGCTGCCCGCCCTCCAGGACCACGCCCGTGGACTGGAGACGGTCGCGGGCGGCCTCGTCGCCCTTCTGCGCGGCCCGGTACCCGTCCGCCAGGAACTCCCCGGCGGTGCGGTACTCGTGCTCACGGGTGTTGATCGCGAGCGACTGTCCGCCGCCGGTCTGGCCGCCGGTGCCGGTCGAGCTGTATGAGGCGCCGGTGGAGCGGTGGGCGCCGCGCAGCTTCTCGAACTCGCGCAGCGGCTCCAGCTGGGAGTCAATCTGGGCGATGCGCTCGCGGGCGGCGGACAGGTTGTCCTGCTCGGCCTGGACCAGGTCGCGTTCCTCGGCGTCCACCCTGCTGAGGGTCTGGTCGATGAACTCGACCTGGGCGGCGCGCTGCTCCTCCAGGCGGGTGATGACGGGGTTACTCACGGGGGACCTCCTCGGGTCACACGAACGATGGTTAGTCGGTCGGGTGCCTCTCGGGTGGTGCCCCAGGTGGTGCCCCATTGGGTCCGGCGTGGGGTCCGGCGCGATCAGCGGCGCGGCCTATCTGGTGACCAGCGTAGAACACGCGGCCACGGTCAGCCGCGGAGTCGCACCAGCTCGGCGCGCCACGCGTCCGCCGCACGCCGGCTCCCGGCCCGCTTCCGCATCGGCTCACCCGAGCGCACCCACTCCACCGCCGCCCCCGCATAGGCCGGGGTGGACACAAGCGAGGTCTCCAGGAGGCGGGCCTCCTGCCGCAACACGGTGTCCTTGTGCGCGGCCCCCAGGTCCGGTGCGAAGTCCTCCGCGTAGGTCCACATGGACCGGATCGGCTGGAACCGGATAGACATGAAGTTCAGGATTCCGTCCTTCGCGAGCTGGGCAGCCCGCTGGGCGGTGTCGCCCCGGTCGAGCCGCCACACCCCGTAGAGCCCGTCCGACTTCTCGTCCCACGACTCCGCGGCCCCGATCGGGAACGACCGGTCGTCGTGGAACATGAGCAGCGGCAGCGCCCGGGCGGCCTCCTTGATGGACTTCCCGAGCGACCCGGCCGCGAACGACTCCAGGAACCACCCAATGTCGGCGTCCTCGCCGTAGGGCACGGCACGCCCGGCGAGCCGGGTCAGGGTGTCGGTGGTCTCCACGTCGCGCAGCTGCACCACGGCGGGCATGGTCCGCAGTTCGGGGGTCATCGTGCTCACTGGTCGTCCTCCTGGTCGTCGTCGTCGTCGTCGGGGTTGTCGGTGGGCGGGTCTACACTCCCCGGCTCGGCGGGTGCCGGCGGCGGGGCGGCGGGCCAGGCAGAGGCCGGGAGCGCCGGGAAACCCATGTACTCCCGGGGTTCGTTCGGGTCCGGGAACAGCCCCGCCCCCGTGGTGAACGCCTGCAGCATCGCCGGCAGGTCGTCCCTCAGCAGCTCGGTGCGGTTGAACCTCACTCGCGACCCGTGGGGGAGCCACGCGGCCGACCACACGTCCTCCAGGACGTCCATGAGCGGCCCTAGGGCCGTCTTCGTGAGGACCAGGAACATGGGCCCCGGGGTCCGGTACGTGTGCGAGGATCCCTCGGCACCGAGCCAGTACCCGTCTAGGTTGAAGATGTTCGCCGCGTCCTTGGCCGACAGTGACCGCGCCTCCACCATCTGCGAGTCGGTCGGCTTCCACGACAACGGCACCACCTGGGTACCGGCCGGGAAGATACCCGGCCGCGGCTCCGACCCACGGAACCGCTCCACCCACTTGTCAGCCACCTTGTCCGCGTCCACCGGGTCCAGCTCGGTGTTCGGGGAGATGATCGCCACCGACGGCATTCCCCGATCCGTGAGCGCCGACGACTCGGCGGCCTCCTGCAGCCCGATCCGGTTCAACGACCGCATATGTTGCTCCACCACACCGACACCGCGCCACGGCATCACCGGGTCAGCACCACGCTGGGCGTGGACCACATCAGCCCGGGGGACCTCCCGCCCGTCCAGGGTGTACACCGGTTGCCCGCGGTTCTCCTGGATGCCCCACCGGTGTGCGGGGTACCACCGCACCGCAGCCGGCCGCCCTGAGGCGTCCCGGGCCGTGACCAGGTGGCACGCGTTGCCGTGCAGAAGGTAGTCCTCCACGTGGAGGGACACGAACGTGGGGCGCGCCTGGTCAGGGTCCGGCCGATCCAGCAGCCGCGGACCCGTGCCCGGGCCGGCCCCGGCGGGGCGAACCTCGGAACCCTTCACCAGCTCCAGGGGGCACGACCCGATCATGGAGTACAACCCCAACGCCCGCCCCACACCCGGCAGACCCCGGGCCGTGGTCGAGTCCCACACCTGCCTGGTCAACGTCCGCGGCTCCACCGGGGGCCACAACTGCGACAACGACATACGCCCGCCTCATCCCATCCAGAATCCGGGGCGCACCGGCGGGGCATGGTCGAACGCCCACCCCGCCAACGCACCCGCCGTGAACGCCGACACCGGCGCCGAACCCTTCACCCACCGACCAGACCACCCGGCATACTTCGCACCCGCCTCCACCTCCGGAGACCACGAGTGGAACCACGACCCGGCCTGCAGCTCGTCACGGTGCCGCACATCAGCCGCCACATGATCCGCCTGGGCCACCCGCAACACCGGGTGCCCGGCGGCCTCCAGCTGGTCGGCCACATCCCGCGCCGGCCCCGTGGACCCCACCGCGATGAGCGCCGGCCTCTGCCGCTCAGAGACCCCCGCCACGGTCTCAGCGACCCACCGGGTACCGACCTCGCGGCGGATCAGCTCGACATGCATCCGGCCCGCCCGGTCCCGCCACCCCGCCACCAGGGCGGCGTCCTCAGACTGAGGATCCACCGCCACCCCCAGGCACACCGGCGCATTCGCCGGGATCCCTAGGATGTCGATCTGCCGCAGAACCGTGGTCTCAGGAACCCCGGCCCACTCCCCGGCCCCCTCCTCAGCGTCCCGGTTCCCGTACGCCCGCACAAACTCCGCCCGGTCGTCCATCTCGACCCACGCCGACCTGATCGCCGCCGGCCGCACCGTGAACCCATGCGGACACGGCCGCCGCAACCTCGGCCCAGGACACCCCGGGGTGTGACACACCGCCGGGTGATGGTCAATGCACGCCTGGATCAGCTCAGCGTCCGACAACTCCTCCAGGCGGAGCCCGTTCACCACATCGGGTAGCCCATGCTCGATGTACGCAACCCCCCGCCGGGTCCCGGCCTCCACCGCCGCCCGCCCCGTGACCCGCACCTGGGCCAACCACACTGAGTCCGCCGTGCCAGCCGTTGACATCTTCCACGCCTGCCCCGAGCTCGTCGCGAACGCCGGGACGTATCCGGCCTTGATCGCCCGAGCCTGCTCAGCGTTGAACGCCCACAACTCGTCCACGAACACCAGGTCCGGCGTCTCAGAGTGCAGCCCCTCCTCGTTCGGTGCGAACGGGGTCAGCAGCGACCCCGTCTCCACCCACCGAAGCTCCTCGTTCATGTTCCCGACCTTGCGCCGCACATCCGGCCGCAACACCGACGACAACAGGTCGTCGGTCACGTCCAGCCACCGACTCCGGGCCTTCGCCCGCGTCTGCGCCGTCATGAACATCCGGGCCCGCTGCACCAGCCGCGCACGGTGCGCCGCAACCGGTGCGATCACAGCCGTCTTACCCCCACGCCGCTGCACCGTCCACGACGCATCGTCGTACGCCCACTCCCCCGGCTCCGGGTCCCCGGCCGCCTCAGACTGGACCTCCAGGAACACATCCACCGCGTGCCGTTGATGCGGCATCAACGGCCGACCCATCGCCTCCGACACAGCCGCCACCGCGGCCCCATACGACGGCCGCTCAGGCGTCCGCGGCGTCCCCCACCGTGGGAGGACTGTCGATGATGCTGAGGAGTCGCGCACGCTCACCACCGTCACCCGCTGCACCTCCCCCAGCAGCTCGACACGGCAACACGTCCAGCAGCTCCGCAAGCTTGTCTCCGGCCTGCATCAGCCCCCGGGCGTCCCCCGCGGCCGAAGCACGATCCGCCAACGCGGCGTAACGCTCCGCCAGCAGCGCCCGCAGCTCGTCCTCCGTGGTAAACCGACCCGACTCGCGAGCATCCGCCACCACACGCCGGAAAGCGGCCCGGATCGGACCAGCAGCACCGGAACCCACCGGCCTTGCCACCGATCGCGACTCCGCTCCGGGCCGCCCACCGTCCACCGCATCCACCCGTCAAGTGTGACACGCGGTAAGGCCCAAACGGGCGAGGCGAGGTTACCCGGGATGCCGGGAGAGAGAGAGGCGGCAGCACTGCTGCCAGCCTCCTGGCCGGCTCGGGCCAAGACGGGGGGGCCGTCGTGTCAAGCTGTGCGCGACGGGTGGTCGTGGTTTGTCGTGGTCGGCCGTGTGGGTTACCAGGGTCGGGTGGGGGGTTGGGTGTGGGGTTGTGCGCCTCGGCCGGTGTTGCCTGGGCATTTGCAGTCTGGGTGTTGGCATCCGCGGGGGTGGCCGGCTGCTGCGAGGTGGGCGGGTTGCCAGTTGTGGGGTTCCCATTCCAGGTGTGGGTGGGTGGAGGCGGGTTGGGTGTGGTCGATGGAGTTGGCTCCTGGGTGGCCGCAGAGCCAGCAGCGGTCGCCTCGGGTTCGGAGGAGCCAGCGGAGTGCGGTTGTGACTCGTCTTCCGTTCCATCGGTTGCGTGGCATGTGGTCTCCGGTTTCGTAGGTACCTGTGGATAGCGAGTACAGGGGTGGTTGTGTATACGGAGTACGGAGTACGGAGTGGTGTCATCGTGGGGTGACACTCTCGATGACACTCTCGATGACACTCTCGGTGACACTCTCTGGTGGTTATCCACAGGGCGGAGTGTCATTGGGGGGTGACGCTCTAGTGTCATCGTGGGGTGACGCTCTCGTTGGTGTGGATCGGTCGGATCGTTGCGTGTCGGGCGTTCGTGAGTCGGGCTACGGTGTACTCCTGGTGAAGGCCGATGCGGGCGCGCTGGTAGGTCGGGATGATGAGTCCTCGGCCGACGAGCTCAGCGAGGGCGTTGCGAACCGTGCCGGCCTTCAACCGGGTGCGGCGGGTCAGGTTCTCCACGTCGGAGAACTTGGAGACCCGGTCGGTGTCGCGGGCGTCCTCGCCCACTGCGATGAGTACCAGGAACTCGGCGGGGCGGAGGTCTATGGGGGCGTAGTCCAGTACCTCGCCCACGATTCGGCCGCTCACTTCCTCGGCTCCCACCAGTTGTCCCCCACCAGCATCCACACCGACAGGACCAGCAGCGCGACGGACAGGACGATGAGCACGCGGAACCAGCTCCTCAGGTCGCGGGGGACAGGGTGATGACGACACCGGGCCAGGGACGCACCCCGCCCGGGTCCTGGGGATCCTGGCATGGGTAGACCTTCCTGGTGTGGGCCTCCACCACGGCGCAGTCATCGGGGATCACCTTCGCGTCCTGGAGGGCGTCCAGGACCAGGCGCAGCAGCTTGTCCAGGTCGCCGGTCGCGTGGGACACCGGGTGGGTGGGGGCGTTCGGTTTCAGAGTGTTCGCGTTGCGGCCGGTGCCGTAGTGGGACCTCGGCCGCGGGAGGGTGAACACCACGTCCGCGGACAACGGTTGCCCGGGGCCGGCGGCTGGGCTACGGGTCGCGTAGTGGGCGATGGTCTCCCGCCACCCCTTCGTGCGCTTGTTGTCTTCGATGAGGACATGGCCCCGGCCACCCCGGGCCCCGATGCACTTCAGGGAGCCTTTCGGGGCGGGGTGGCCGGGGACAGTGATCCTTAGGGGGCCGTCGAGCACGGGGGGTCAGTCGTCTTCGTAGTCGAGTGAGTCGGAGTGCTTGTCCTCGGTGACCTCGGCAATGTCGAACGGGATCGGGGTACGCCCGGTGCGCTTCTCCACCGCGGCCTGGATCGCCTTGACCATCAGGTCGGACACCTCACCGGTCTCCCCCAGCGGCTCGATGCGGCGGACCCGCACGGTGGGGATGTGCTCCCCGGTGTCGGTGTCCACGGTGATGCGCTGCACGTCGAGCCACACGGCCGCGACCAGGAGCTTCTTGGGGTTCTCCTGCAACCACTCGGTGTGCTGGTCGAGCCCGTTCGTCTCGAAGTCACCGGGCAGCTTGGATGAGAGCTTTACAACAGCAGACATGGCGGGTGGTTCCTTTCGTGGGTTGGGTGGTGCGTCAGAACAAGGGGGTATCGGGGGTACCACGGGGCTTCCGCTCGGCGCGGAGCGCTTCACAGGTCGCGAAGTGCGGGGTCATCCGGATGGGGTAGAACCCGCCCGGGAGCCGGTCGCGGGAGACCACGAACCCGACCAGTCCCCGACCCTGGAGGCGGGCGGCTACGTTCCCGTCAGGGTTGGGGACCGGGTTCACGGGCATGGTTGCGCCGGTGTCGAGCTTCACGAAGACGATGGGTTCTCCGCATTGGCGGCAGTCGGCCAGCGGGACCGGCGGCCTGGGGGCACGGGTGGTCGTCACGGCTTCCCCAGGGTGAGGGTTGCGGCCACGGCGCGGTGGTCGGATCCGGTTGGCTTCAGACGGCGTACGTCGCCCACGTCCAGCGTGTGCGAGTAGGCGAACCCGTCCACGCCCTTCCCGGCCCACCCCAGCCCTAGGTCGCCGGCCCACCGTGCGGGGTTCTTCTGGTTCGTGTCGAGCCCGACCACGACGGGCAGCGGGGACAGGGCGATGAACCTCGCCATGTTGGCTTTGAACTCGGCCTGGGGGGCCTTCCCCAGGTAGCGGGGGGGGGCGTGGGCGGCGATCCCCCGGAACCGGAACGACGTTGCCCGGTGCTCTAGGTCGGCCCAGGTGAGCCACCGTGCGAGCATCCACCCGGGGACCGGGTTCGCGCCCAGGTGCCAGGACCGGCCGAGTGCCTGGAGTTGGGTGCGGTCCCACACCAGCGCCGACCCGGCGCGGGCGGTGTCGCCGGCCTGGTGGACCCCGACGAGGCCGGAGAGCTCATGGCGCAGGTCGAGCTTCTTCGCCTCCTGGAGGAACGCGAGGCCGGCGCCGGGGAACGAGTCGAGGAAGTTCGCCAGTGAGCCGCGTGGGCCGTCTGTGAAGTCCACGTTTGTGGTCACCATCTGAACCCGTGCCGCGGTCATACGACAGGCTCCATGTTCAGCGCGGCGGCCATGAGGTCGCGGGCGCCACGACCACGGGCCGACCGCAGGGCCTCCAGCTCGGCCTTGGCGCTCATCGCCCGGCCTCCCCGTTGTACCGCGCCCACGCC
>ERZ1645187.1801-NODE-1801-length-19355-cov-149.961295_pt1 | contig 19355 bp, 11 predicted proteins | sample MGYA00575352_ERZ1645187 | MGnify/ENA primary metagenome ERZ1645187 (study PRJEB40837, sample SAMN11349314) | freshwater sediment metagenome | isolation source: river sediment | host: Sediment | place: India: Wazaribad , New Delhi | collected 2017-02-21 ... | reverse complement strand
CTGCACACCGTGCGCGGCGCCGGCTACATGGTCCGCGAGACGCCGAAATGACCGGTGCGCCGACCCGCGAGCATTTCGCCGGCCTGCGCCGCCTGTTCCGCACCACGGCGGTGCGCCTCTCGGCGATCTACATCGCCGTCTTCACCGTCTTCTCGCTCGCCCTGGTCGTCGGCGTCACCCACGAAGCGGCGCGGGTGATGGACCGCCAACTCGCCGAAGCGATCGACGACGATGTCGAAACGCTCACCGAGGACTATCGCTCCGGCGGCATCGTTCGCCTGCTCGCCACGCTCGACGAGCGCTCGCGTCGCCCGGACGCCGGGCTCTTCCACGTCGTCGATCCGAACGGCAATCCGATCGCCGGCAACGTCGCCGAACTGCCGCTCCAGGCCGTGACCGAGGACGACGACGAACCGCACCATCTGCCCTATTCGCGTTTCGAGGACGGCCACGAGACCCGTCACATCGCGCTGGTGCGGTCCTTCACCCTGGAGAACGGCTTCCACGTCCTGGTCGGTCGCGACATCGGTGAGCGCGAACGTTTCCGCTCGGTGTTCCGTAAAGCTTTCCGCTGGATCATCGTGGCGATGGTGGTGCTCGCCGGCCTGACATGGTGGTTCCTCGCCCGTCGGGTGCTGAAGCGCATCGATCAGGTCTCCGACGCCTCCCGCCGCATCGTCGCCGGTGACCTCTCCGGCCGACTGCCGATCTCCGGCTCGGGCGACGAGTTCGACCGCCTCGCCGTCGCGCTCAACGACATGCTGACCAAGATCGGCGAGTTGATGAAGGGCCTGAAGGAGGTCTCCGACAACATCGCCCACGATCTGAAGACGCCGCTCACCCGCTTGCGCAACCGGCTGGAGGAGGCGCTCGCCGGTCCCGAGGACGCCGCCCGCTATCGTGGCGCATTGGAGGCGTCGATCGAAGAGTCCGACGGTCTCATCCGCACCTTCGACGCGCTGTTGAAGATCGCGCGCGTCGAAGCCGGATCGCCCACCGCCGCCTTCGAGGTCCTCGACCTCGAGGCGGTGGCCGAGGACGTCGCCGAACTCTTCGCCCCCGCCGCCGAGGAGGAGGGCGGCTCGGTCGAAGTGGTGGAGGACGACCGTCGCCATCGGATCATGGGAGACCGCGAGTTGATCGCCCAGATGCTGGTCAATCTGGTCGACAACGCTCTCAAGTACGGTCGCCACGATGATCGCGCGCCCGACGTCCGGATCTGGATCGAGCAGACCGACCGCACCGCCTCCGTGATCGTCTACGACGACGGCCCCGGGATACCGGTCGCCGATCGCGCCCGCGTCCTCGACCGCTTCACCCGCCTCGAGGCCAGCCGCAGCACCCCGGGGTCCGGCCTCGGGCTGGCGCTGGTCGCGGCGATCGTCCGCCACCACAAGGGCACGATCGAACTCGGCGACGCCGACCCGGGCCTCAGAGTGACCATCCGCCTGCCGGCACTCGAGGTCGTTCCCGATCCCGATTGACGAGATCGTCCGATCACTCCCGAACCGGCTGGCATTACAGATTGCAGCGCCGGCGAGCCGTTGTGTACACTGGGACGATCATGTCGCCATGAGCGGTCGTGATCCGGAGGGCGGGGAGGAACACATGTGTGAGGATTGCCGTCGCGCGAGGCTCGGCCGCCGCGCCTTTCTCGGTCTCGCCGGAGCCGCGGTCGCTGCGGTCGCCACGGGCTTCACCGCGGCACCGGTCCGTGCCGCCGGCGGCCCCAGGACCGACCTCACCGCCGATCGGGCGCTGGAGAAGCTGACGCAGGGCAACGCCCGCTACGTCTCGGACGCCCAGGTCTGTGCCGCCGACCTCGGTGGTCAGCGGGCTCATGTCACCGGCGGGCAGGCGCCGTGGGCCACCGTCCTCTCCTGCGCCGACAGTCGTGTGCCACCCGAACTGCTGTTCGGCGGCCTCGGCCTCGGTGAACTCTTCGTCGCGCGCAACGCCGGCAACCTCGCCGATACCGGCGTCCTCGGGACGCTCGAATACGGCGCCGCGGTGCTCGGCGTGCCGCTGATCGTCGTCCTCGGTCACCAGAAGTGCGGCGCCGTCGCCGCCGCCTGCGACGTGGCCACCAAGAACGCCACCTTCCCCGGCTCCATCGGTCCGATGATCGAGCCGATCGTCCCGGCCGCCCTCGCGGTCAAGGACGCCGGCGGCGACCTCGTCACCAACGCGGTGAAGGAGAACGCCAGACGCACCGTCGCCCGGATCCTCGAGTCGAGCCCGATCGTCGCCGGGCTCGTGAAGTCGGGGAATGTCAAAGTGGTTCCCGCCTTCTACGAGCTCGACAGCGGCAAGGTCTCGTTCCTCGCCTGATCGCCCCGTCTCGATGTTCTCCTCTATCCGGGAGGGCACCGAGCGGTTGCCGCCCGCGCGGCGTCGAACGCGGCGACGTTCTCCACCAAATGGACGCGCGACGAGGTGCCGGTCAGCACCACCCCGTCGAAATCGGCGGCGAGCACGTGCCGGAAGGCGGCCACGCCGTCATCGGCGCCGCCACCGACCAACCCGCCCATGCCGAAGGGGCGATTGACGATCGCCCGCATCCCGCACGCGCGCAGGAGCGCGAAGATCGGAGCGAAGTGCCCGGCCCCGAGGTTGTAGGGGAACTGCAGGAATTCGAACCGACCCGTACGACAGGCGATCCGCGCCGTCTCGACGTCGGAGACCGAAGCCCCGAAGCGGCGCACGCCGAGCGAGGCCGCCCGATCGAAGGCCCGCAGTACGTCGGGCGCCTCGAGGGTCGCGGCCGTCGCCTTGTGGAGTTGCAGGACGTCGATCCGGCCGAGCCGTGCGAGGCTCTGTTCGAGGCTGCGCATCAGTGCATCGTAGTCGTGGTCGACGAAGGGCTCGCCGGTCTCGGCGTTCCAGTGCTCGCCCATCTTGGTGGCGATGGTGATCGTCGCCCGGTCGATGACACCCCGATCGAGGGCCAGACCGAACACGCTCTCGCTGTCACCATAGGCCGGCGCGGTGTCGAAGAAGCGGATGCCGGCGTCACACGCCGCCTCCACGAGCGCGACCGCCGCGTCGGTCGGCGGCGGAGCGACGTCGCGCACGCCCCAGCGTCGACCGATCGACACCAGCCCGAGACCCAGTTGGACCTCTCCCATGGTCACCTCGCGGGATGATGGATGCGTTGCGGTTCTTCGTCCGCCTGACGAAAGCCGCCGTGGCCGACGATCACATGACCGACGCGAACCGTCAGGCCGCGGGCCACGCCGGTGCCTTTGAGCAGGCCGGCGCGTCGGTCCGGATCGGGCTCGCGATGCGAGCCGCCGCCCGCCAACATGCAGTCGTCGGCGGTGATCGCACCGAGGATCTGACTGCCGTCGCCCAGCCGACAGGCGCCGAATACGGCAGCCCCGCCGAGATAGCGCCCATGGTCGCCGATCCGGATGTCGGCGCCCACCCGATTCGCCTTGGCGACGAAGCCGCCCTCGCCGAACTGGTTGCCGGAGCCGATCGTCACCGGCCCGGTCTCGGCGACGACGGTGGTGTTGGCGTGGAAGAGATTGCCGTCGCCGATGACGAGGTCGCCGCCCGGGGCGCAGTCGATGGTGACGCAGGGGTGGAAGACGTTGCCCGTTCCGATCCGCGCCGCCGCCGCGATCAGGGTCGAGAACGGGTCGAAGACGACGTTGCCGCGCGCCGCCAGATCGGCGATCTGGTCGAGGGTCATCAGACCGTGGGCGCGACGCAGGTCGTCGACGAAGGCCGGGATCATCGCTTTCCTTTCGCGGGTCTTCGGTCGGGCGCGGACTATGCCACGGTTGCGGCGGCCTGTCCCTGCCGGGGTGTCACCCGTAGGCTCCCGTGCCTCTACGACTTTCCCCGTGCTTGACCTCGCCGCCCGACTGCCTGTCCATTGTGCACCCCGCCGGCAACGGTGGTGGCCGACACGAGACGGTTCCGGCGCGAAGGTCCCGAAGAATGTCCGATTCCCCTGTGATCGAACCGGCCCCCGAGGCACTCCTCTCGCGCCTGACCATCACCATTCGCCCGCCCGACAAGAAATCCGCGGCCGCCGCGTTGTCGCGCGTCACCGAGCGCACCCGTTTTCAGAGCGGCGGCGAGCATCTCACCGCGCTCCTCGCCGCGCGGCCCGAGGTCAAGGCGTTCCTCGAAGGGGTCTTCTCGAATTCGCCCTATCTCGCCGAGCTCGCCGCCCGCGACACCGGCCGTCTCGCCCGCATCCTGGCGAGCGAGCCGGCGGTACTGGTCGATGCGCTGGTCGCCGAGGTCGAGGCCTCTCGCCTCGACGACGAGGCGGCCCTGATGAAGAAGCTGCGGCTGGCCAAACAGGAGGTGGCGCTCGCCGCCGCGCTCGCCGATCTCGGTGGCGTCTGGGGCACCATGGAGGTCACCGGCGCGCTCACCCGCATCGGCGACGCGACGCTCCAGGCCGCCGTCCGCTTCTGCCTCGCCGACGCCGCTGCCCGCGGCAAGATCGAACTGCCGAACCCCGCCGATCCGGCGGAGGGCTCGGGCTGGATCCTGCTCGCCATGGGCAAGTACGGCGCCCACGAGCTCAATTATTCCTCCGACATCGACCTCATCGTCTTCTTCGACCGTCAGGCGGCGCGGCTCACCGACCCCGACGAGGCGGTCGACCTCTTCGTCCGGCTGACCAAGCGGATGGTGAAGATCATGCAGGAGCGGACCGCCGACGGGTACGTCTTCCGCACCGACCTGAGGCTCCGCCCCGATCCCGGCGCCACACCGATCGCCATGAGCCTCGACGCCGCCTTCCAGTACTACGAGTCGATGGGCCAGAACTGGGAGCGCGCCGCGCTCATCAAGGCGCGGCCGGCGGCCGGTGATCTCGCCGCCGGCTGGGGCTTCGTCGCCGAGATCCGGCCCTTCATCTGGCGCAAGTACTTCGACTACGCCGCCATCGCCGACGTCCATTCGATCAAGCGCCAGATCCACGCCCACAAGGGCCACGGCGAGATCGCGGTCGCCGGCCACAACGTCAAACTCGGCCGCGGCGGCATCCGCGAGATCGAGTTCTTCGTCCAGACCCAGCAGTTGATCGCCGGTGGCCGCAATCCCGCCCTCCGCGGCCGCGCCACCCTCGACATGCTGGAGCGTCTGGTCGAGCACAAGTGGATCGAGCCGAAGGTCCGCGACGAACTGACCGAGGCCTATCTCTTCCTCAGGAACGTCGAGCACCGCATCCAGATGGTCGCCGACGAGCAGACCCACACCCTCCCCGAGGACACCGCAGGGGTCGATCGCATCGCCCGGATGATGGGCCTCAAGGGCCTGAAGGACTTCGCCGTCGAACTGCGCAAGCGCCTGGAGATCGTTCAGGGTCATTACGCCCGCCTGTTCGAGAACGCCCCGGAGCTCTCCTCCACCCTCGGCAATCTCGTCTTCACCGGTGACGAGGACGACCCCGGCACCATCGAGACGCTCTCCGGCCTCGGCTTCCGCCAGCCGCGCGAGGTGACCGCGGCGATCCGCGCCTGGCACTTCGGCCGCTATGCCGCGACCCGCTCGACCGTGGCGCGCGAGCGGTTGACCGAGCTCACACCGGTTCTGCTCACCGCCATCGCCGAGACCGACAACGCCGACGCCGCCTTCCTCGCCTTCGACCGGCTGGTGTCGAAGCTGCCGGCCGGCGTTCAGCTGTTCTCGCTGCTCGTCTCCAACCCGCGCCTCCTCACCCTGCTCACCGAGATCATGGGCGCCGCGCCGAAACTCGCGGAGACGATCGGCCGCCGCCCGCGCGTCCTCGACGCGTTGATGGAACCCGCCTTCTTCGACCTCGTCCCCGACGAGGCCGATCTCGATCGCCGTCTCGCCGAGAGCCTCGCCGAGGCCCGTGACTACGAGGAGGCGCTCGACCTCGCCCGCATCTTCGGTCAGGAGCAGATCTTCCTGATCGGCGTGCGCGTGCTGACCGGCACGCTCTCCGCCGCCCAGGCCGGCAACGCCTACGCCACCCTGGCGCAGGTGGTGGTGCGCCGGCTCCTCGCCGTCGTCGAGGCGGAGTTCGTCCGCGCCCACGGCCGGGTGAAGGGCGGTGTCGCCGCGGTGGTGGCGCTCGGCAAGCTCGGCGGCCGCGAGATGACCGCCTCCTCCGACCTCGACCTGATGCTGCTCTACGACTTCGATCCCGAGTGCGAGACCTCCGACGGGGCGAAGCCCCTGCCGCCGAGCCAGTACTACATCCGCTTCACCCAGCGCCTGATCGCGGCGCTCTCCGCCCCGACGCGCCACGGCCTCCTCTACGAGGTCGACTTCCGCCTGCGCCCCTCCGGCAACAAGGGGCCGATGGCCACCCGCCTCGCCTCGTTCCGCACCTACCACGCCGAGGAGGCCTGGACCTGGGAGCACATGGCGTTGACCCGCGCCCGGGTGATCGCCGGCGATCCCGGCTTCGCCGCGATCGTCGAGAAGGCGATCCACGACGTGCTCGTCACCCCGCGCGATCCGGACAAGCTGCGCGCCGACGTCGTCGAGATGCGCAAGCTGATCCGCGAGGAGAAGGGGACGAAGGATCCCTGGGACATCAAGCAGGTCGCCGGCGGGCTGGTCGAGGTCGAGTTCGTCGCCCAGTACCTGATGCTGCGCCACGCGGCCGAGACACCCGAGGTGCTGGCGACCAACACGATGGTGGCGCTCGGCCATCTCGCCGCTGCCGGTCGACTCGACGCCGCGACCGCCGAGATACTGATCCCGGCGATGCGCCTCTACCAGGGCCTCACCCAGGCGCTGCGCATGGCCTCCGACGGCGCCTTCGTGCCGAAACAGGCGCCACGTGGGCTGACCGATCTGCTCGCTCGCATCGGCGAGTTACCCGATCTCACCCACCTCGAAGCCCACCTCGTCGAGACCGAGAAGTCCGCTCATGCCGCCTACGAGGCCGTTCTCGGCCGGACGCGGGCGAAGAAGAGCGAGGTCGCCGGCGACGGCGATCGCGGCACCTGACCAATCGTCGATCATCCGCCGGCGGCGTATGAACGATCGTTAATCCGGCGACAAAGTCGCGGCAATGTTCGCGATCCTAAACTCCCTCTCGAAGCTCGGAGGTGACCGTGCCGCAGGCACACGGCACCGACCGAGGAGGAGAGCCAGATGAAGACCCTGACCAAGATCCTGATCGGTGCCGGTGTGGTGGTGCTCACCGTCGGTGGTGTCGCCTATGCGCGCGGCCCGATGGGCTGCGGCGGCCCCGGCATGGGGATGGGCGCCGGCCCGATGATGCAACGTATGTTCGAGCGTCTCGACACCAACAACGACGGTGTCGTCACCCTCGAGGAGATGCAGACCCGCGCCGCGGCGCGCTTCTCCGAGATCGACAAGGACAAGAACGGTTCCGTCGACAAGGCGGAAGTGGAGGCCTTCGTCGGCCGCTTCGGCCCGCCGTGGATGGCCGAGCGGATGCTCACCCGCCATGACCTGAACGGCGACGGCAAGGTGACGCTCGAAGAGTTCCTGAACCCGATGAAGAAGCGCTTCGCCCTGTTCGATCGCAACGACGACGGCAAGGTGACCCGCGACGAACTCGCCCTCGCCGGGCCGATGGGCGGGCGTGGTATGGGTCGCGGCGCCATGGGTGACGGCTGGGGTGGTCCCGGTTGGCATCAGGGCGGCCCGGGCTGGCATCGCGGTCCCGGTTGGGGTCCGCCGGGCCAGGGCTGGGGTCCCGGCCCCGGCTGGGGCGGCCCGAACCCCGGTGCGCCGATGCCGCCGCCGCCCGCTCGTTGAGCGGCGGACGCCGTATTCATCGCCCTCTCGGTCCACCCCGTCCGAAGTGGCCCTCGCGCCGCCGCGGTCGAGCCGATGCTCGATCGCGGCGGCGCGGCGTTTCGTTGCAGGTCGAGCGTCTCTGTGCACCTACCCGCGAACGCCGATCATGATAGTGTCCGCGCCGGCCCGGCCACGCGAGGCGGGCCCGATCCCCCCCATTCGCTCGTCCACGGGACGGGCGCGAGGAGACCGAAGATGGCGAAGGACTTCCCCACAACTCTGACGGCCGGCCTCTTCGGCCTGACGATCGGGCTGACGGCGACCGCCGTGCTCGCCGCGCCACCGGCGCAGCCGGCAGCGCCCGCCGACGAGCCGGCCGTGATGATGCCGCAGGGCATGCCCTATGCGCCGTCGATCGAGCAGGTCTTCGAGATGCTCGATGCCGATCGCGACAGCGTCGTCACCCTCGCCGAGGCGCTCAAGGGTGTCGGGCAGCATTTCGATCAGGTCGATCTGAACAAGGACGGCACGCTCGACAAGGCGGAGTTCGAGAGCTGGTTCGGCCGCGCCAACCCGGATGCGGCGCGCTTCTTCCTGATGCTCTACGACATCGACGGCGACGGCAAGGTGACGCGGGCCGAGTTCGAGAACCCGGTGAAGAAGCGCTTCGCCCTGTTCGACCGCAACGACGACGGCAAGGTCACGCCCGACGAGTTGCGCTTCGCCCGGATGCTGATGTCCGGCGGACCGACCGGGCTCCTGGTGCCGCCGATGGCGCCCTCCGGCGGCGATGCGGCGGCGATGCCGTCCATGGCCGGCGCTCCCCTGCGCCCGTCTCAGCCGATGCCGCCCTATCCCTCCGCCGCGCCGCAGTTCGTGCCGCAACCGATGCCGCAGCAGCCGATGCCGCAGTCGCTGGTGCCGGCGCCCGGTGTCTACGGCCCCGGCGGGCAGATGTGGAACCAGCCGAACGGTCCGGGCCGACCGATGTTCCAGGGCGGCAACGGCCCACTGTTCTCGCCGCAGGGTCCGGTGCGCTGAGTTCGGCGACCGGGGAAACGAAGAAGGCGCGCGATCCGACGGATCGCGCGCCTTCTTCGTTCGTCGCCCTCGGTGCCGGGTCGCTCAGGCTGCGATCGTCGCCTCCGCCCCGTCGCCGCGACCCTTCGGGAAGGTGATGACCACCGTGGTGCCGAGGTTCGGCGTCGAGGTGATGGTCATGCTGCCGCCGTGCAGTTCCACCAGGGAGCGGGCGATGGCGAGACCGAGCCCCGAGCCCTTGTGGCTCTTGGTGAACTGGTTCTCGACCTGGATGAAGGGCCGGCCGATCGAGCCGAGATGGTCGGCCGGGATGCCGATGCCGGTGTCGGCGATGGTGACCGCGATCGTTTCGCCGCGCATCCCCGCCTCGAGCGACACCCGTCCACCCGACGGCGTGAACTTGACCGCGTTCGACATCAGATTGAGCACCACCTGCTTCACGGCCCGGCGGTCGCCGACGAAATGCAGGCCCGGCTCGACCCGCGAGGTCATGGTCAGCGACTTCTCCTCGGCCGAGTGCGAGATGATCCTGCTCGCTTCGGCGAGGATGTCGTCGAGCACCACCGGCTCGCGTGCCAGTTCCATCCGCCCCGCCTCGATCTTCGACATGTCGAGGATGTCGTTGATGACGTTGAGCAGGAACATGCCGGACTCGTGAATGTCGCTGGCGTATTCGACGTATTTCTCCGGCCCGAAGGTGCCCATCACCGTGCCGGTCATGATCTCGGAGAAACCGATGATCGCGTTGAGAGGCGTGCGCAGTTCGTGGGAGATGTTGGCGAGGAAGTCCGACTTGATCTTGTTGGCCTCCTCGGCGCGGACCTTCTCCTCGGAGTACTTCTCGGCGAGTTCGACCAGCTGCTGGGCCTGGATCTCCAACTTGCGGCGCGACGAGCGCAGGTCGAGGACCGTGCCCATCAGGCGCTTCTCGCTTTCGATCAGCCGTTCCTCGTGGCGCTTCAGCTGGGTGATGTCGGTCCCGACCGAGACGAAACCGCCGTCCTTGGTGCGCCGCTCGGAGATCTGCAACCAGCGCCCGTCTTCGATCTGTGCCTCGAAGGACCGTGCCCCGTCGTCGCTCTCGCCCTCGGTCTGCATCGGCGTGCGCACCAGCGGCTGGCGGGCGTCGCGCATCACCACCGCGTAGGGCGTCCCCGGATGGGCGGCGGCATCGGCGAGGCCGTGCAGCTGGCGGTACTTGGAATTGCACATCACCAGCCGGTTCTCCGCGTCCCACAGCACGAAGGCTTCCGAAATCGTCTCGATCGCATCGTTGAGGCGCAGGTCGGCGGCGAGCGTCGTCTCGACCAGACGGCGGTGTTCGGTGATGTCGGCGGCGATGCCGATGAGATGGCGTGAGCCGGTCTCGGCACGGTCGACCACCTCGGCGCGGACCCGGAACCACAGCCAGCTGCCGTCGGTACGGCGCAGCCGGAAGGCGCGGTCGAGCGTGTCGATCTCGCCGGTGAGAAGCTGGTCGGCCAGGATCTCGAAGTCGATGTCGTCACGATGCACCAGCCGGCGCACCTCACCGAAGCCGACGAGCCCGTCGGCGCCTTCCAGGCCGAGCATCTCGAACATCGAGGCGGACCAGTAGAAGCGGCCGCGGGCCAGATCCCAATCCCAGAAGCCGCAGCGGCCGCGTTTGAAGGCGGTCTCGGTCCGCGCCGCGGTGGTGGCGTAGAGTTCGTCGGCGGCGTTGGCCCTCAGTGCCTGCACGAAGTAGGCGTAGGTCAGTACCAGCAGGATGACGGCGGTGAAGACGAACAGTGTGACGTTGGCCTTGAGGCTCTTGCGCCACTCGCCGAAGATCGCCGCCTGATCGACCACCACCGCGACCGCGCCGAGACCGCTGCCGACGTGATGGACGGTGGCGTAGACCTGCCGCCCGTCGGGCAGGATCAGATCGAGGACACCGGCCCGCGCCCCGAAGGTGGTGAGCGGTTGTGCCGGTCCGAGAACGTCGGCGAGGGTGCGCTTGTCGAGGTCCGGAGCCGCCGGTGCGGTGGCGACGATCAGGCCCTCGCCGTCGGCGACCAGGATCTGGCGCCCCGCCGAGGTGGCGCGCGGCGGCAGCGTCTCGGCGAGCGCCGTCTTCAGCGCCGCCGCCCAGCCGGCCTTCTCCGCCTCGACCGTCGGATCGGCGAAGCGGGAGGCGAGGGTGGCGGCGACCAGCGTCGCCTCGTCGCGTGCCGCATCGTCGAGCGCCTGCCGCGTCTCCATCACACCGACGATGCGGGTCAGCGCCAGCACGACGATGAAGGTGACGATCAGGATCGGAATCGAGCGCCGCAGCAACGGCTCCGCCTCGAGGATGTGGCGATAGGCCGGCGTCGAAAGAAGGCGAGCGTGTCCGCTCAGCCGCGGCTTGGTGACGATGTCGGCAAGCCTTGCAGGAATCCATGACGAATCATGGGCAGAACCAGCCTGCGCCATGGCGTGACCCCCCGGTCGTTCCACATGAGAGATTCGACCGGGTCGATACCCCACTGCCCTGCGAATCACCTTCATTTGAATCGAGGTGAATCGGCTTGTCCATAGGGTTTCCGAAGTCTTAATCGGGCGATTCGTGTTCTTACCGACCGACGCGGAATCGCGCTGATCGGCCTCGGATCGGGAGCGTCGTCGCGGTGTTCTCGACGGCTTCGTCTACCGATTCTCGCGGCTCAGTCGAGTGAACGGGCGGCGATGTCGGCGACGTCGCGCGACAGGCCGGGGGTCGCCGCCACCCGCTTCAACTCGGCTTCCGCATAGGCCCGCCGGCGCGGTTCGAGCGACCGCCACGAGCGGAACGCCGACAGGAGCCGCGCCGCCACCTGCGGGTTGATCCGGTCGAGAGTGAGGACCTTCTCGGCGACGAAGGCGAAGCCGGCGCCGTCGGCGCGGTTGAACTGAGTCTGGTTGCCGGTGGCGAAGGTGGTGATCAGCGCTCGGACCCGGTTCGGATTGGTGATCGAGAAGGCGGGATGGAGGGTCAACGCCGCCACCCGTTCGAGCGTTCCGGCGACCGGTGCGGTCGCCTGCACCATCAGCCATTTGTCGATCACCAGGGCATCCCCGACGAAGCGGTCGTGAAAATCGGCGAGGACGTCCGGTGCCTGCGGCAGATCGGCCGCCACGATCGCCGAGAGAGCGGCGAGGCGGTCGGTCATGTTGTCGGCGGCCGCATAGCGGGCGACCGCCAGGTCGCCGTCGCCGGTGCGCACCAGATAGTCGAGTGCGGCGTTGCGCAGCGCCCGCCGCCCGGCCGAAGCGGCATCCGGTGAATAGGGCAGGGCGGTCGCGGCTTCGTCGTGGAGCCGGCGGAAGATGTCGTGGCACCCTTGTGCGATCTCTCGGCGCAGCGCGTCGCGGGCGGCGAAGATCGCGTCCGGATCGACGTCGACGGCGATCTCGCGGGCGATGTCCGGCTCGGTCGGCAGTCCGACGGCGAGGGCCCGGAAGTCGGGGTCGAGGGTCGTGTCCCGAGCGACGCGCCCGAAGGCTTCGACGATACGCGGGTCGATCGCCGGCGCATGGCCCTGGCGGATCGCTCGCGTGCCCTCCACCAGCGTCCGCATCGCCATGGTCTGACCGGCCTGCCAGCGATTGAAGGGATCGCCGTCGTGGGCCATCAGGAACGACACGTCCGCGGTGCCGAGCCCGGTGGTGAGTTTGACCGGCGCCGAGAAGCCGCGCAGCAACGACGGCACCGGCCGCGCCGCCACGCCGTCGAAGACGACGTCGTGATGCGCTTCGGTCAGCACCAGCACGTCGCCGCGCACCTCGGCACCGGCGACCGCAGCGTAGGCGAGATCGGCACCGTTCGGTCCGACCAGGCCGAAGCGCACCGGGATGGTCATCGGCAGCTTCGTCGGCTGGCCCGGTGTCGCCGCGAGGCTCTGGTCGAAGCCGAGCGCCAATCGCCCCGCGGTGCCGTCCCAGGCGATCGAGACCACCAGTTCGGGCGTGCCCGCCTGGGTGTACCACAGGCGGAAGCGTGTCAGGTCGCGGCCGGTGGCATCCTCGAAGGCGGTGAGGAAATCCTCCACCGTCGCCGCCGAACCGTCGTGGCGGTCGAAGTAGAGGTCCATGCCCCGCCGGAAGCCCTCCGGTCCGAGCAGCGTCGCCAACATGCGCGCCACCTCGGCGCCCTTCTCGTAGACCGTCGCGGTGTAGAAGTTGTTGATCTCGCGATAGGTGTCGGGCCGCACCGGATGAGCGAGAGGGCCGGCGTCCTCCGGGAACTGGTGGCTCTTGAGCAGCCGCACGTCGGCGATCCGCTTCACCGGCCGTGACCGCTGGTCGGCCGAGAATTCCTGGTCGCGATAGACGGTGAGCCCTTCCTTGAGGCAGAGCTGGAACCAGTCACGGCAGGTGATGCGGTTGCCGGTCCAGTTGTGGAAGTACTCGTGGGCGATGACACCCTCGACATGGGCGTAGTCGGCGTCGGTGGCGGTGATCGGGCTCGCCAACACGTATTTGTCGTTGAAGATGTTGAGGCCCTTGTTCTCCATCGCCCCCATGTTGAAGTCGCCGACCGCGACGATCATGAAGACGTCGAGATCGTACTCGCGCCCGTAGACCTCCTCGTCCCAGCGCATCGACCGCTTCAGCGCGTCCATGGCATAGCCGGTGCGGTCCTCCCGCCCGTGCTCGACGAATATCTCGAGCTTCACCTCGCGGCCCGACATCGTGACGAAGCGGTCCTCGACCCGGCCGAAATCACCGGCCACCATGGCGTAGAGATAGGCGGGCTTGGGATGCGGATCGCGCCACACCGCGAAATGGCGGTCGCTCCCAAGGATCGCGCCGGCCTCCACCGGATTGCCGTTGGAGAGCAGGATCGGCGCTTCGCTCCGGCGCGCCTCGATGCGGGTGGTGTAGACGGCGAGAACGTCCGGCCGGTCGAGCGCGAAGGTGATGCGGCGGAAGCCTTCCGCCTCGCATTGGGTGCACCAGTTGCCCGAGGAGCGGTAGAGCCCCATCAGCTTGGTGTTGGCGGCCGGATCGAGCCGAGTGACGACGGTGAGGGCGAACGGCTCCGCCGGTGGGGCGAGGAGTTCGAGGCGCTTGGCACCGACACGGATCGAGCCTTCGGCGAGCGCCGCCCCGTCGAGATCCACCGCGACGAGATCCAGTTCGTCGCCGTCGAGAACCAGCGGCGTCCCTGCGACGGTTCCCTCGCGCCGGGCGAAGCCGGTGGTGGCGGTGACGATGGTCTCGGTCGACTCGAGCTTGAAGTCGAGATGAACCGCGGTGACCCGATACGGGGTCGGTCGGTAATCCGCGAGCCGAACCGGCACATTCTCATTGCCCGCGACGGCGACTTCCATCGATGCTCCTCCCGTGGTCGAACCCGTCGGCCACAAGTTGTTTCCGCCTCCGAAGGCGAATGCCGGAGGTGAGAGGTGGGGCTGCCCGTGATGATGCCGAACCTGAGCCTTTCGGACGGCCGGCCGAACGTCACATTTGATCCGATCGCCGGCTCATGTCGTTGATTTCGATCATGGTCGTCGCGCCGGAAGGGAAAACCACGCCCTTCGTCGGCACCCGATCGACGGTCATCCGTCGCCTCCTCCCACCGGCGACCGCGGCCGACGAGGCCGGCCGCGCCGGTCCCCCTCGTCGGCCGCGAGCGACGGCCTCCGCCTCGCCGCGACCGGCTGCCTCGCCGGCCCGGCACCTTGACTTGCGAACGATTGTCGACTATCGAATGACGAATGATGAAAAACGTCAGTCGGAGCATCCATTGCGGGCGACCGCTGTCGCCGTGGGATCTCGACCGAGGATCGACGGAGCGTTCTCGATGACACCGTCCGTGGCGGCCGAAGCGGCCGACGATCGCACCGATACCCGCACCCGCATCCTCGACGCCGCCGACCGGCTGTTCCGTCACTACGGCTACGCCAAGACGACGGTCGCCGACATGGCGCGTGAACTCGGCATGTCGCCGGCCAATGTCTATCGCTTCTTCGCCTCCAAGCTCGAGATCGTCGAGGCGATCGCCGCGCGTATGCTCGACCGACGCCATGTCCACAACCTGTCGATCGCGGCTTCGCCGGGCCCGGCTGCGGAGCGGCTCGTCCGCTTCGTCGTCGACAATCACCGCATGAATCTCGAGGCATTCGCCGTCGATCCCAAGGCCTACGAGATCGTCGAAGTGGCGATGGCCGAGCAGTGGCCGACCATCGCCGAACATCTCGTCCAGATGACCGACGTCATCGCGACGTTGATCCGCCAGGGCGTCGAACGCGGTGAATTTCCGGCGCCGCGCGATCTGCGCCGTACCGCGGCGATGCTGCGTCAGGCCGTCGTCTCGCTCTTCCACCCGACCCTGCTCCTCCAGTGTTCCGACGACCCCGAGCGGGCCGGACCGGAGGAGCTGGCCGAATTCCTCATCCGGGCGCTGCGCTGCCCCTGACCGCCGCCACCGCGGCCGGCCATTCGAGCGAACACCCCAGGAGCGTTCCGTCATGATCCGCCCGACCTTCCGCCGGACCGTCGTTCTCGCCACCGCCCTCGCCGCGGCCACGATCCTCGCCGGCTGCCGGGAGGAGAAGGCGGCCGAAGCGGTCGAACAGGTCCGCCCGGTCAAGACCATGACGGTGACCGCCGGCGACGAGACCCGCGTCATCCGCTACTCCGGCTCGGTCCGCGCCCGGGTCGAGACCGCGTTGGGCTTCCGCGTCCCCGGCAAGCTGGTCGAGCGTCGGGTCGACATCGGCAGTCGGGTCGAGGCCGGTCAGGTTCTCGCCCGCCTCGATCCGACCGACCTCGAACTGGCGCTGAAGGCGGCCGAGGCCAATGTCGCCGCGGCCCGTTCGCGCGAGAAGGTCGCGGAGGACGGCCTCAACCGCGCTCGCGCCCTCAACGCCAAAGGCTTCGTCGCCGACGCCAACCTCGACCGCGCCAAGCTCGATGCCGATCAGGCCGCGGCTGCTCTCGATGCCGCCGTCTCCTCGCGCGATCAGGCCGCCAACCAGATGGCCTACGCCGATCTCAGGGCCGATGCCCCCGGCATCGTCACCGACATCCGCGCCGACGCCGGCCAAGTGGTCGCCGCCGGCACACCGGTCGCGATCCTCGCCCGCGACGGCGAGAAGGAGGTGGCGATCGCCGTGCCCGAACAGGACGTGGTGCGCTTCGTGAAGGACCAGTCGGTCGACGTGCGCTTCTGGGCCGACACCGATCTGCGGCTCTCCGGCCGCGTCCGCGAGATCGCCGGCGCCGCCGACCCGGCCTCGCGCACCTATGCCATCCGCATCACCCTGCCGGCCGACGCCCCCGTCCGTCTCGGCATGACCGCGACGGTCGAAGCCAAGGTGCCGGTCGCCGCCGGCAGCGTCGTGGTGCCGCTCTCGGCGCTCACCGCCGAAGGCGACCGCTCGCGTGTCTGGGTGGTCGACACCGCCTCCGCCACCGTGGCGCCGCGCGCCGTCACCCTCGGACGGGTCGCGCCGGACGGCGTGCGTGTCCTCGACGGCCTGAAGCCGGGCGATCGTGTCGTCACCGCCGGGGTGCAGTTCCTCACGCCCGGCAAGAAGGTCGCCCTGCCGTCCGAAACCGCCGCCGCTCCGGTGCCGACGCGCTGATCCCGGTCCGAGGCAGGAGGCCCGCATGTTTCACGTCTCTCCCCCCGCGTCCGGCTTCAACCTCTCCCGCTGGGCCATCCGTCACGGCCACCTGACCCGTTTCTTCTTCGTGCTGACCGTTCTGGCCGGCGTCCTGTCGCTGTTCGCTCTCGGCCAGAAGGAGGATCCCGACTTCACCTTCCGGGTGATGATCGTCCAGGTCGCCTGGCCCGGTGCCAGCCTCGAGGAGATGCAGGATCAGGTCGTCGACAAGATCGAACGCAAGCTGCAGGAGACGCCCGGCCTCGAGTACGTCAAGTCCTACACCCGCGCCGGCTCGGCGGTGGTGATGGTGACGATCCGCGGCGAAGTCCACGGCCGTGACGTCACCGAGTCCTTCTACCAGGTGCGCAAGAAGGTGAAGGACATCGAGACGACGCTGCCCGCCGGCGTGCTCGGCCCGTGGTTCAACGACGAGTTCGGCGACACCTACATCGCCCTCTACGCCTTCACCGGCCCCGGCTTCTCCGCGCCGGAACTGAAGGACTTCGCCAAGCGCGCCCGCGACGTGGCGCTGCGGGTCCCCGGCGTCGAGAAGGCACCTATCCTCGGCGATCAGGCCGAGAAGATCTTCATCGACGTTTCGTCGAAGACGCTCGCCGAGCGCGGCATCAACGTGAAGTCGATCGCCGACGCCCTCGCCCAGCAGAACGCCATGGACCCCGCCGGTCGCATCGAGACCGGCGGCCGCTCGGTGCGGGTCGCCGTCGACGGTATGTTGCACACCGTCGACGAGCTACGCGAACTGCGCATCCGCGCCGGCAACGAGGTGATCCGTCTCGGCGACATCGCCACCGTCTCCTCCGGCCTCGCCGACCCGCCCGACAGGCTCTTCCGCTACGACGGCAAGGAGGCCGTGGTGCTCGGCGTCGTCATGGCCAAGGGCGGCAACGTCGTCGCCATCGGCAAGGATCTGGCCACGGCGATGAAGGGGGTCGTGACCAACCTGCCGGTCGGCGTCGAGCTCGCCCGCATCTCCGATCAGCCGCAAGTGGTCACCCGCTCGATCGAGGAGTTCTTCGAGGCGCTGGTCGAGGCGCTGATCATCGTCCTCGCCGTCTCGTTCCTGTCGATCGGCTGGCGCGCCGGTACGGTGGTGGCGATCACCATCCCGCTGGTGCTGTGCGCGACCTTCGCGGTGATGGCGGTGATGGGCATCGACCTGCAGCGCATCTCGCTCGGCGCCCTGATCATCGCCCTCGGCCTGCTGGTCGACGACGCGATGATCGCGGTGGAGATGATGGAACGCAAACTCGACGAGGGCCTCGATAAGATCTCGGCCGCCTCCTTCGCCTACACCTCGACCGCTTTCCCGATGCTCACCGGCACGCTGGTCACCACCGCCGGCTTCATCCCCGTCGGCTTCGCCAAGTCGGCCGCCGGTGAATACGTCAACTCGCTGTTCTGGGTGGTGGGCATATCGCTGGTCGTGTCGTGGATCGCCGCGGTCTACTTCACCCCGTGGATCGGCAACATGATCCTGAAGTCGCGCCCCCACACCGGTGAGCACCACGACGCCTACGACACCCGCTTCTATCGGGGGCTGCGCGCCACCATCGCCTGGGGCGTCCGCCATCGCATCGTCGTGCTGCTCGCCACGCTGTTGGCCTTCGGCGGTGGTGTCTACGGCTTCAAGTACGTCCCGAAGAACTTCTTCCCCGAGTCGACCCGGCTCGAGCTGCTCGTCGATCTGTGGTTCCCGGAGGGCACCTCGATCGCCGAGACCGACGCCCGTACCCGCGAGGTGGAGAAGCGCATCCTCGCCGACCCCGACCAGACCTTCGTCGCGAGCTTCGTCGGCGAGGGCGCGCCGCGCTTCTATCTGCCGCTCGACCAGCAGCTCAGGAACCCGAACTTCGCCCAGCTTCTGGTCTATTCGCGCGACCCGGCGGCCCGTCAGCGCCTGCTGACCAAGATCCGCACCCTGCTCGCCGCCGACTTCCCGGCGGTGCGCTTCAAGGTCGATCGCCTGTTCAACGGCCCGCCGGTCGGCTGGGCGGTGCAGATGCGCATCACCGGTCCGGAGCGCGCCGAGGTGCGGCGTATCGCCGACGAGGTGAAGAACGCTTTCCGGGCCGATCCGATGCTCTCCACCGTGCACGACGACTGGCTGGAGCCGGTGCCGGCGCTGCGCCTCGTCGTCGATCAGGACCGCGCCCGCGCCCTCGGTGTCACCTCGCAGATGATCCGCCAGACCCTCCAGGCGGCTCTCTCAGGCGCTCCGATCGGCGAGTTCCGCGACGGCGAGGAAACGGTGTCGATCGTGTTGCGGGAAGCCGCGAGCGGTCGCGATCTCCTGACCGCGGTCGAGGAGACCTATGTCCCGACGCTGACCGGACGGTCGATCCCGATGTCGCAGATCGCCAGGGTGGTGCCGGAGCTGGAACCCGGCATCGAATGGCGGCGCAACCGCCTGCCGTCGATCACGGTGCGCGGTATCATCCCGGACGGCGTCCAGTCGAACGACATCACCGCCCGCATCTACGCCGGCCTGAAGCCGGTCCGCGACGGCCTCGCCCCCGGCTATTCGATCGAGATGCAGGGTGGCGTCGAGGAATCCGCCAAGAGCCAGGCCTCGATCAACGCCAGGGGACCGCTGATGATCGTCGTCATGGTGGTGCTGCTGATGCTGCAGCTGCAGCATTTCGGCAAGACCATGCTGGTGTTCATGACCGCGCCGCTCGGCCTGATCGGCGCGTCGATGGCGCTCCTCGCCACCAACTCGGCCTTCGGCTTCGTCGCCATCCTCGGCGTCATCGCCCTCGCCGGCATCATCATGCGCAACTCGGTGATCCTCATCGACCAGATCGATCAGGACATCGAGGCCGGGCTCCACCCCTGGCACGCCACCATCGAAGCCGCGGTGCGCCGTTTCCGCCCGATCATGCTGACCGCCGCCGCCGCGGTCCTGGCACTGATCCCGATCGCCCAGTCGGCGTTCTGGGGGCCGATGGCCTACGCCATGATGGGCGGCATCGTCGCCGC
>ERZ1645187.1799-NODE-1799-length-19372-cov-15.437801_pt1 | contig 19372 bp, 13 predicted proteins | sample MGYA00575352_ERZ1645187 | MGnify/ENA primary metagenome ERZ1645187 (study PRJEB40837, sample SAMN11349314) | freshwater sediment metagenome | isolation source: river sediment | host: Sediment | place: India: Wazaribad , New Delhi | collected 2017-02-21 ... | reverse complement strand
CCGGCGCCAGTTCGCCGACCAGGCGCTGCATGTCGTCGCGCAGCCGGGCGCCGCGTCCCGCCGGCAGGCGCAACAGCCGCGACCGCGACGGTTCGGCGAAATTGTTGACATAGCACCAGTCGGCCGGCGGCGAGCCCGATTGCCGCTCGCCCGCCAGCAACTGCGCGACGATGGCGTGCCGGCCGCTGCCGGCGTCGCCCAGCACGAACAGGTTGTAGCCGTCGTGACGGATGTCGAGGCCGAGCTTCATGGCGTCCACCGCGCGCGGATGCAGCTGGCCGACATCGATGTCGGCCAGCGCCTCGGTGGTGGCGAAATCGAGCGCAGCCGGATCGCAGGGCGAGTACAGCGCCTCCGGGGGCAGGGGCGCCAGGGGAGGTTTCGGCTCGGCGTTCATCTCGCTACCGTGGCGGGCGATCGCGGTCAGGGCTGGCGGGCGATGCAGCCGGCGATCAGCTTCAGCAGTTCGTCCTCGTCGTACGGTTTGCCCAGGTAATGGTCGACGCCGATTTCCCGGGCATAGTTGCGATGCTTGTCGCCGATGCGGGAGGTGATCATGATGATCGGCACCCGCTTGAGCCGCTCGTCGGCGCGGATGTTGCGCGTGAGGTCGAAGCCGTCCATGCGCGGCATCTCGATGTCGACCAGCATGACATCGGGGGCGATGTCGAGCAGTTGTTCGAGCGCGTCGACGCCGTCCTTGGCCGTGAGGACGTGATAGCCGGCGCGGGCCAGCAGCCGCCCGGTGATCTTGCGCACGGTCAGCGAATCGTCGACCACCATCACCGTGCCGGCGGCGGCGGTTGTGGTTGGGGCCGGAGCCGGCTCGGCGCCGGTCGCCGCCGCTTCCGCCGCGGCCGGCAAAGTCAGCCGTGGCCGGACGGCGAGCGCGACGGGGTTGAGGATCAGGACGATCTCGCCGTCGCCGAGCACCGTCGCGCCGGCCACGCCGGCCACCCGCGCCAGCTGCGGGCCGATGTTCTTCACCACCAGTTCCTGGTTGCCGGCGAGATCATCCACTTCGAGCGCCAGCGGCCGGTCGCCGGCGCGCACCAGCAGCAGCCAGTGGCGGCGCGCCGGTTCCGGTCTGGCGAGACTGTCGCCGAGCAGCGTCGGCAGGTAGTGCCAGGGGTAGCGTTCACCGAGCCAGACCGTGCCGCCTTCGGCGCGAATCGCGGCGATGGCGTCGGGCTTGAGCTCGCTCGCCTGCGCCACCATCGACGACGGGATGGCGTAGCGTCGGTTGCCGACGCGCACCAGCACCGCCTGGATCACCGCCAGGGTCAGCGGCAGATGCACCTGGAAGCGCGTGCCCTTGCCGGCTTCGAAATCGACCCGGACGCGGCCGCCGAGGTTGGCGGCTTCGCTCCTGACCACGTCCATGCCGATGCCGCGGCCGGCCACGGCGCTGAGCTGGTCGGCCGTGGACAGGCCCGGCCTGAAGATCAGTTGCGCCAGCTGCTCCTCGCCGGGCTGCTCGTCGGCGCCGATCAGTCCGGCGGCCAAGGCGCGGGCGCGGATGCGTTCGATGTCGAGACCGGCGCCGTCGTCGGCGAGCTGGATGACGATCTCGTTGCCTTCCTGGGCGACGCGCAGCGTGATCTGGCCGATCTCCGGCTTGCCTGCGGCGCGCCGGCCGGCCGGCGTTTCCAGCCCGTGGGCGATGGCATTGCGCAGCAGGTGTTCGAGCGGGCCGGTCATCTTTTCCAGCACCGAGCGGTCGATCTCCGTCTGGCCGCCGCGGATGTCGAGGTTGGCGCGCTTGCCCATCTCCTTGGCGGTCTGCCGGACCACGCGATAGAGCCGGTCGGCCAGCATGTTGAACGGCACCATGCGCACGTTCATCAGCGCCTGCGAGTGCTCGCGGTTCAGGCGCGCCTGCGCGGTCAGGGCGGCCTCGGCGTGGTCGAGGTTCTGCAACAGCGCCTGTTGCGAGGTGGCGACGTCGTTGACGCTCTCCGCCATCATGCGCGTCAGTTCCTGGAAGCGCGTGAAGCGGTCGAATTCGAGCGGATCGAACTGGCGTTCCTGCTCGGCGGCCAGCGCCTGGCGCGACAGCATCTGCGATTCGGCCTGGATCTCGATTTCCCGCAACTGGTTGCGCAGGCGGATGACGTTCTCGGTGAGGTCGAGCAGCGAACCCTTGAGCGCGCGCATCTCGCCTTCGATGCGGCCGCGGGCGATGGCGATCTCGCCGGCCTCGTTGACCAGCTTGTCCACGGTGTCGGCGCGCACGCGCAACATGGCGTGCGCCACGCCCTCGGACTCGCCGGCGCGGGGTGTCGGCGGAACCCGGACCGCCGGCGCGATCGGCGCCGGGGCGGCGGCCATCGGCGGGGCCGGCGCGACGATGGGCGGCAAGAGTGGCGAGGGTGGCAAGGACTCGGCGGATGCCGGCGCGCCCGTCCGCAACTGTTCGAGCATCAGTTCGACGCGGTCGAACGAGGCATCCAGCGTGTCGATGAATGCCGGCGTCACCGTTCCCACCGCCACCGCGTCCTCGATGCGGGTTTCCATGCCGTGCACGAGCTGGCCGATGCTCATGGCGCCGGCCATGCGGGCGCTGCCCTTGAGCGTGTGCAGCAGGCGCTTGAGGTCGTCGGCCGGGCCGAGATTGTCGGGCTGGCCGCGCCATTCGCGCAGGCCGGCGGCGATGCCGTGCACGAGGTCCGCGCTTTCCTCGAGGAAGATCGGCAGCAACTGCGGATCGAGTTCGTCGGCGAGGCGCAACTGCCGCCGCTCGGCCTCCGGAGGTTCGGGCGGTGGCACGGTCGGTTCGGGCGCCGGCGGGATTTCCCCGGCCGCCTCTTCAGGCGGCGCCTCGGGTGCTTCGGGTGCCTGTTGTGCCTCGGGGACTTCGGGTGCCTCGGCTGCCCGTGGCGGCGCCACCAGCGCATCGAGCTGGTCGGCCAGGGCCTCCTCCAGCTGCGGCATGCGCCGTTCGGCGACCGCGCCGATCATGCCTTCGAGGGCGCCGATGGCGCGCGCCATCAGCAGATGCTGGGCGTCGTCCGGCGCCGCCCCGGCCTCGTCGAGCCGGTTGAGCGCCATCTCGAGCGCATGGGCGACGCGGTTGATCGGGATCACGCCGGTGGTGGCGGAAATGCCGGCCAGGGTGTGGGCGGCGCGGATCATGGTGCGCGGCGGCGCAGCCTCGAAGCCCAGTTCGTGCTGGAGCGTGGCCAGGTGCTGCCTGGCCTCGGCGAGGTAAAGATCGAACAGCGTCGGCGACAGCGAGAGTTCGCCGATGCGAACGTCCTCCGGTTCCGGCGGCGGGGGCTGGACCAGCCTGAGCACCGGGGCGGCGCGCGTTTCGGGCTCCGGCGGCGGCGCTTCCGGTTCGGGCGGCGGCGCGGGAACTTCGGGTTCCGGCGGCGAGGCAGGCAGCTCGGGTTCCGCCGGCGGTGAGGGTTCCGGTGGCGCTTCGGGTTCAAGCGGCGGCGCGGCCGGCATCGCCGGGACCGCCGCTTCGCCTACCAGTCGCCCGCAGGCGTCGATCAGCGCCGAGGTGTCGTGCCGCACGCCGTCACCGGCCTCCAGTCTCGCCACCCAGTCGGTGAACAGCGCATGGGCCTGGCGCACCATGTCGAGCAGGGCCGGCGTCGCTTCCTGTTCGCGTTGCAGCCAGCGGTTGAGCACTTGTTCGACCGCCCAGGCGGCGTCGCCGAAATCCGCCAGGCCGACCATGCGGCCGCTGCCCTTCAGGGTGTGGAAACCGCGCCGGACGGTCACCAGCGCCTCGTGGTCGTGCCGGTGGCTCTCCAGTCGCGGCAACTGGCCGACGATGCCGGCGAGCACCTCGTGGGCTTCCTCGATGAAGATGCCGAGCAGTTCGGCGTCGATCTGCTCGGTGCTCGCCTCGGCCAGGCGTTTCGCCTCGGGCGAGGGCGCCATGGCCGCGGCCGGCGCCAGCTGGCCGACGGCTTCCTCGATGGCTTCGATCGCCTCCGGCGCGGTTTCGTGTTCGATGGCCTCGATGGCGGCGCGCGCCTGGCCGACCAGGGCGGCATCGTCCACCAGCTCGGCGTGGTCGCGCACGACTTCGAGGCTCTGGCGGATCTCGCCGCGCAGCGCCTGGTCCCCCGGCTGTTCGCGCAGGGCGTCGACCAGGTTCCGCGCCTGCCGGCGCGCCTCGCGCAGTTCGGTTTCCGCCGTCGGCTCGGCGGCGTCCGGCGGCGCGGGTGGGCGCAGGAAGGCGTCGATGTCGGCCGGTCCGTGCCGCAACTGGTCGACGAAGAAGCCGAGCGCGGAAAGCTTGCCGGCGACCTCCTCGAAATCGGCGCTTCGCCGCGGCTGACTTTCGCCGCCGCCGGCGAATCCGTCGATGGCTGCGGCGCACTCGCGCAGCACCTCCACGGCGCGCGATTCGCCCAGCACCGTCAGCGCGCCCTCGACCTGCTTGACCGGCCTGGCCAGGCCCGCCAGCTCGCCGGCCTTGCCCGGGTCGCGGAAATACGCGTCGAGCGTCTGCTCGATGATGGCGAGATTGGCCTGGATTTCCCGGGCGACCTGGCCGAGCAGCAGCTTCTCCCGCGCCTGGCGCGACATCTCGTCGAGCAGCGGAATGTCGATGTCGGCCAGCGGCTCGCCGCGCACGGCGGCCGTCAGGCGCTGCCCGACGACGCCGGCCTGCCCGGCGAATTCCGCACCGAGGTACTGGAAGCCGGCCAGCGCGTTGTCCATCAGCAGCAGCGCGGTGGCCATTTCCAGGGCGAGGGCGTCCGAGTGGGCGAGCGGCGCCTTGCGCAGCGCGTCGGCGGTTTCGACCATCCGCCCCGCCAGGCCGGCAAGATCGGCCTGGCCGAGCTTGCCGGTGCGTTCGGCCAGCGCGCGCACGCGGTCGTGGAACTCCGGCAGCGCCGCCGCCGCGCCGCTACTGAAGCGGTTCCAGGCATCGATGCATTGCGCCACCTGCTCCCGGCAGGGTTCCAGCAGCGCCCGCGCCGGCGCGAGGTCGGGCGTGGTCGCGGCGGCGGGCAGCAGCTGGTCGAGGCGATAGGTGGCGCGCACGCGGGCGGCATGATCGCCGGCGGCGCCGGCGACGGCGACGTGATAGAGCGTGTCGCGCATCAGCCGTTCGGCGACCGTGCGCGAGCCTTCCAGCAGCTTCCTGATCTGGGTGTCGATGCGCGCGCACAGATGGCGGGTCTCGGCCGTGACGGCAACCCGGCCGGCGGCCAGCGCGTCGAGGAAAGCCAGCCCGACCCACCAGAAGGCGCGCGCCGAGGGCGATTCCTGCGTGGCCTCGACGGCGGCCAGCGCGCCGCGCATGTCATCGAGGCCTTGCGGGTCCTGCTTCAGCCACTTCAGCATGCCGCGCTGGAAAGCCATGCGCGCGGCCTTGATCCTGGCGGCGGCCTGGTCGGGCGCCAGCGCCGGCGGTTCCTGTTCGCGGCGCGGCGGGCGCGGCGTCAGGTCGGGATAGAACAGATCGGCCGCCGGCGCCTCGGCATGGCCCAGCCGGGCCATGACGGCGCGATAGTCCGGCAGCAGGCGCAAGGCCTGGTCGGGCTGGCCGGCCAGCAGCTCGTCCAGATAGCGGCGAATGGCGTCGATGGCCTGGCGGGCCGCGTCGGCGCAGTCCTCCGGGCCGGGGTGGCCCGCCTCGGCCGCGTCGAGAAGCTGTTCCGCCGCCTCGGCCAGGCGCGTGACGCCATCGAGGCCGACGATGGACAAGGCGCCGCGCGCCTGGTGCAAGTGGGTGCGCGCCGCCGGCAGGGCCGGCGCGCCTTCGCCGTCCTGGCGCGCCAGCGCCTCCAGCGCGCGATTCAGCGCCAGGTCGATCTCGCTCTTGACCCAGGTCAGCGGGCCGATGTCGGTCGTGGCCGAGGTGCTCATCCGGATGCTCAGACCTTGAAGCCGGCCACCGAGCCCTTGAGCTCCACGGCGAGGTCGGCCAGCTCGCCGATCGACTCGGTCGTCTGCTGGGTGCCCGTGGTCGTGCGGTCGGTGATGCGCAGGATGTCCTCCATCGACGTCGCCACCGTGGTGGCGATCTCCGCCTGCGACTGGGTGTCGCTGGAAATGTGTTCGATCAGCCCGGCGAGACTGTTCGAGACATCCGAGATTTCCGTCAGCGCCTGGCCGGCGGCATCCGACAGCCTGGCGCCCTCCACCACGCCCCGCGTCGAGCTTTCCATGGCCGAGACGGCGTCGTGGGTGTCGGCCTGGATGGTCTTGACGATGGCGGCGATCTGCTTGGTCGCCTCGCCGGAACGCTCGGCCAGCCGCTGCACTTCCTCCGCGACCACCGAGAAGCCGCGTCCCGCCTCGCCGGCCGACGCCGCCTGGATGGCGGCATTGAGCGCCAGCACGTTGGTCTGCTCGGTGATGTCGGAAATCAGCTCGACGATCTCGCCGATTTCCTGCGAGGACTCGCCCAGCCGCTTGATGCGCTTGGAGGTCTCCTGGATCTGCTGGCGGATGTCGTTCATGCCGGCGATGGCGTTCTCCACGGCCTTCGAGCCTTTCTGCGCGGCCTCCAGCGACTGGCGGGCGACGCGCACCGATTCGTTGGCCCGCCGCGACACGCCTTCCATGCTCTTGGCCATGTCGCGCACCTGGGCGCCGGCGCCGACGATCTCGCCGGACTGCCGGCGGCTGGCGCCGAGCAGCTCGTTGGAGATCTTCTGGGCCGCCTCGGAGGCGTTGGTCAGCCGGTTGGCGGCGTCGTTGATGCGCTTGACCAGCACCGACAGCTCCTCGATCGTGTAGTTGACCGAGTCGGCGATGGCGCCGGTGATGTCCTCGGTGACCGTGGCGCGAACCGTCAGGTCGCCGTCGGCAAGGTCGCCCATTTCGTTCATCAGGCGCAGGATGGCCTCCTGGGTGGCGTCCTTGGCGGCCTCGGCCTCGTGGCGCTGCCGTTCCGCGATCTCGCTGCGCCGCGCCGCGTCGCCGTTGAGGAGACGCACGATCAGCAACAGCAGCACCAGCGCGGCGAGAACGCCGGCGACGGCGACGATCTTGGCCGGTAGCGACCCGCGCGCCTCGTCGGCATAGGCCGCCCCGAGATCGTCGAAGGCCTTCAGCAGCGGCTGGCTGTCGCCCAGCAACTGGGCGCCGGCCTGTTTGGCCGCGACCAGCGGCTGCAAGTTGGCCAGTACGCCGCCGAGCGCCTCGTGCAGGGACTTGAATTCATCCTCCAGCGCTTCCACGCGGGCGCGGCCGGCGCTGTCGCCGGACTGTTTCAGGGCCGCGATGTGGTCGCGGAAACCGGCGCTGTCCTTGTCGAGCTGGAAGGCCACCTCCGGCCGCAGGCCCTCGACGGCCAGCAGCGCGTTGGCGTTCTTGGCGATGCGCTGGACCATCGCGGCCAGTTGCGCGGCCGCCGCGGTTTCGCGGCCGCCGGCGAGCCTGGCCGCCAGCAGCTCGTCGGCCAGTTCCTGGATCTTGGCGTCGCGGGCGTTGATGAGCGCCACCGCCTTGCCCAGCGCCGTCAGGCTGGCTTCCTGGCCGAGCACGCTGGTGGCGTTCCCGGCGGATTTCTCCCAGGCCGCGGCCGCGGTGGCGAGCGTCGGCCGCAGGGCGTCGGGAGTGGCCGGGATCGACAGGTTTTCCAGGTTGCCGCCATCGGCCAGCGCCGCCACATAGGCGGACATCCGGTCGCGGGCGGCGCGCAGTTCCTTGAAGGCCGCGCCGTTGCCCTGCAACGCCAGCGGCACGGCCTTGGCGATCTGCTGGGACAGGGTGCGCGCCTGCCCCGTCGCGGCCACCAGCGCCTCGCCGTTGCGCTGCTGCCGAAGTTCGAGCACTCCGGCGATGGCGGCGATGGCGAGTGCCGCGCCGAAGGCCAGGCCGAGCAGGCGCAAGCGTCCGGCGACCGGCTTGTCGCCGCCGGCCGGCGCGGCCAGCGATGCCAATCCCGCGCCACCCGGAAGGTCGAGCCCGGCATCGGCCGGCTGGCCGACGGATGGCAGTTGGAAGGGTAGCCTGAGTGCCATGTGATTCTCCCGCTAGCGTGTCGACAAGGTCATGAACCGACGTCCAGGAATGCCGGATCGGCGAGCAGCGCCCGCAGCTCGAGCAGCGTCCATTGGCGCCCCTGCGCATCCTGGCGGCGGCTGGCGGCCCAGGCCGGCGGGTCGCCCTCGACCGCCATCGGCTCCAGGTCGTCGATGCTCTTCAGGCCCAGCGTGCGATCGACCAGCAGCGCGCTGTTGATGCCATGGCGCGCGCCGACCAGCAGCAGGCGGGTCTCGGCGTTGCGCGGCGTCGGCTCGCCGCCGCGAAAGGCCGAGAAATCGACGATGCTGTAAAGCGTGCCGCGCACGTTGGCGACGCCGGCGAACCAGGGCTTGGTCAAGGGCACGGTGGTCAGCGGCGGCACCGGCAGCACCTCGCCGGAGTCGGACAGGTCGAGCAGCCACGGAGCGCCGCCCGACTCGACGCCGAGCAGGGCCTGGCGTGCCTCGCCCCGCCGCGCCGAGGCCAGCCGCTGCGCGAGACTTTCCTGGAATTCGCGCAGACTGATGCGCCTGGCCATCGTCGGCTAGCCCAGCGCCGCGATCTTGGCCAGCAAGGCGCTGGCGTCGATCGGCTTGACCAGGTAGTCGTTCGCGCCCTGACGTATGCCCCATATCTTGTCGGTTTCCTGGCCCTTGCTGGTGCACATGATGACCGGGATGTCGCGCGTCGCTTCGTCGCGGGTGATGGTCCGCGTCGCCTGGTAACCGTTCATGCCCGGCATCACCACGTCCATCAGGATCAGGTCGGGCAGTTCGCTCTTGGCCAGGTCGATCGCCTGCTCGCCATTGGTGGCGGTGACGACGTGGTAGCCGGCCTTGCGCAAGGCCTCGGTGAGCACGTGGCGTTCGGTCGGGGAATCGTCGACGACGAGGATTTTCTTCACGGGCATGGCGGTGTCCTCACGGCGAGCGCCGCCGCGCCAGGTGGGCGGCGACCGTTTTCAGCAGGCTGTCCTTGGTGAATGGCTTGGTCAGGTACTCGTCCGAGCCGACCATGCGGCCGCGGGCGCGGTCGAACAGACCATCCTTCGAGGAGAGCATGATTACCGGTGTTGACGACAGGCGAGGATTTTTCTTGATCAGCGCGCAGGTCTGGTAACCGTCGAGGCGCGGCATCAGGATGTCGCAGAAAATGACATCAGGATTATGGTCGGCGATCTTGGCCAGGGCGTCGAAGCCGTCCTCGGCCAGGATCACCTGATAGCCGGATTGCACCAGAAAAATCTCCGCGCTCTTGCGTATGGTGTTCGAGTCGTCGATCACCATCACCTTGATGCCGTTCGGATTGGCCATGTCGCTCACGCGCTGTTCCTCCCTCGCGTCAGCCAAGTGCTCGCCGGATCGCAGTCCGAGCCCTCCGGCTGTATTGATCCAAGCCATGTTATCGCCGAAATGCTGATTCGGCAATGGCTTGCGGCCGAGTATTAAGAGAAAGTCGAGATATCGGGGCCGCCGGCCCGGCTATTCGTTTCAGTTAGAATCGAAAGCCATCCCACCCACCGCCCGCGTCGGCCCTGGCCGCGATTGTGCACTCATGAGCATCGAACAGGAATTTCCGCCACCGATGGTGCTGGTCTTCGCGGCGTCCGATCCCACCGGCGGCGCGGGCATCCAGGCGGACCTGCTGACGGTGGCCAGCCTGGGCTGCCATCCGTTGTCGGTGATCACGGCGCTGACGGTCCAGGACACCGCCGGCGTCGATGCCCTCATGGCGGTGGATGCCGGCTGGGTGGCCGATCAGGCCCGCGCGCTGCTCGAGGACATGCCGGTCGCGGCGTTCAAGCTCGGCTTGCTCGGCAGCGTCGAGGCGATCGCCGCCATCGCCGAGATCGTCAGCGACTATCCCGACGTGCCGCTGGTGTTCGATCCGGTGCTGGCGTCGGGCCGCGGCGATCAACTGGCCGACGAGGGCATGGTCGACGCGATGATCGACCTGCTGCTGCCGCGCACCACCATCATCACGCCGAACAGCATGGAAGCGCGCCGGCTGGTGCTGGAGGAGGATGCCGACGACGCCGAGGGCGGGGAAGGCGACGCCGGCGACAGTCCGACGCTGGCCGAATGCGCCCGCCGGCTGGTCGCCGCCGGCGCCGAGCACGTGCTGGTCACCGGCACCCACGAAAACACGCCCAAGGTGGTCAATACCCTCTATGGCCCGCGCGGCAGGATGCGCGAGGACGCATGGGACCGGCTGCCCGGCAGCTATCACGGCTCCGGCTGCACGCTGGCCTCGGCCATCGCGGCCAACCTGGCCCAGGGAGTCGATGTCGAGGCGGCGGTGCGCGACGCGCAGGACTACACCTGGCGGGCGCTGGCCGCCGGTTATCGGCCGGGCATGGGCCAGTACCTGCCCGATCGCTTCTTCTGGGCGCGCCAGGAGGCGTACCGCGATGACTGACTTTCGGGAGGCGCTCGCCGGCCTTTACGCCATCACGCCGGACGATCACCTGACGCCGCGCCTGTCCGCGCTGGTCGAGGCGGCGCTGGCGGGCGGCGTCCGCCTGGTCCAGTACCGCAACAAACAGGCGCCGGCCGGGCTGCGCCGCGCCCAGGCGACCGAACTGCTGGAACTGTGCCGCCTCCATGGCGCCAGGCTGATCATCAACGACGATGTCTGGCTGGCGGTGGAGATCGGCGCCGACGGCGCCCATGTCGGCCGGGACGACATGGCGCCGCGCACCGCCCGCGAAGCGCTCGGCGCCCGGCGCATCCTCGGCGTGTCGTGCCATGCCGACCTCGGCCGCGTCGAGGCGGCGGTCCGGGATGGCGCCGACTACGTCGGCATCGGCAGCATGTTTCCGTCCGCGACCAAGCCCGGCGCGACGGCGGCCTCGCTGGCGCTGCTCGGCGAGGCGCGCCGCCGCTTCGACATCCCGATCGCCGCCATCGGCGGCATCACCGTCCGCAATGCGCCGCAGGCCATCGCCGCCGGGGCCGACATGGTGGCGGTGGTCAGCGACCTGTTCAATGTCATGGACATTGGCGGTCGCGCCGCGCAATTCCAGAACCTGTTCGAGCAAGGAAGGAAATCGAGACTGCCATGACCCGCAATGAAGCATTGTTCGCCCGCGCCCAGAAAACCATCCCCGGCGGTGTCAATTCGCCGGTGCGCGCCTTCCGTTCCGTCGGCGGCACGCCGCGTTTCTTCACGCGCGGCGAAGGCGCCCATGTCTGGGACGCCGATGGCCGGAAGTACATCGACTACGTCGGCTCCTGGGGGCCGCTGATACTCGGCCACGCCGATCCGGACGTGGTCGCCGCCGTCCAGCGGGCCGCCGCCCTGGGCCTGTCGTTCGGCGCGCCGACCGAGGCCGAGATCGACCTGGCCGAACTGCTGGTCGAGCTGGTGCCGAGCATGGACATGGTGCGCCTGGTGTCCTCGGGCACCGAGGCCACCATGAGCGCCATCCGGCTCGCCCGCGGCTTTACCGGCCGCGACAAGATCGTCAAGTTCGAGGGCTGCTATCACGGCCATGCCGACAGCCTCCTGGTCAAGGCCGGCTCGGGCGCCCTGACCTTCGGCAACCCGTCGTCCGACGGCGTGCCGGCCGATGTCGCGCGCGAGACGCTGGTGCTCGACTACAACGCGCCGCAGGCGCTGGCGCGCGCCTTTCACGAGCACGGCCGCGACATCGCCTGCGTCATCGTCGAGCCCGTCGCCGGCAACATGAACCTGGTGGCGCCGCGCCCGGACTTTCTCGAAGCCATGCGCAAGCTGTGCGACCAGCACGGCGCGGTGCTGATCTTCGACGAGGTGATGACCGGCTTTCGCGTCGGCCTCGGCAGTGCCCAGGGCCTTTACGGCATCAGGCCCGATCTATCGACGTTCGGCAAGATCGTCGGCGGCGGCATGCCGCTCGGCGCCTTCGGCGGCCGGCGCGACATCATGGGCAAGATCGCGCCGCTCGGCCCGGTCTATCAGGCCGGCACGCTTTCCGGCAATCCCCTCTCGGTCGCCGCCGGCCTGGCGACCTTGCACAAGATACGGGCGCCGGGTTTCCACGAGGCGCTGGCGGCGAAGACCCGGGCGCTGGTCGACGGCTTGTGCCAGGCGGCCGGCCGGCGGGGCGTGACGTTTGCCGCGCAATCGGTCGGCGGCATGTTCGGCGTCTACTTCGCGCCGCAGGCGCCCGCCACCTACGCGGACGTCATGGCGGCCGACAAGGAAGCCTTCAACCGCTTCTTCCACGCGATGCTGGAGAAGGGCGTCTATCTCGCCCCCTCGGCGTTCGAGGCGGGCTTCGTGTCGGCGGCGCACAGCGACGCCGACCTCGCCGCGACCATCGCCGCCGCCGAGGCGGTGTTTGCCGACATGGCGAAATAGACTATCGTCGCGGCATCCGCTCTTCACGCTCGGAGGCGCACGCCATGCGAACCCTGCTTTCCGGATGGACGCGAATCGCCGCGATCCTCGTCCTGGCTGTCTGGACCGGCGCGGCCACGGCGCAGATCGCCGACATCAACTCGGCGATCAACAAGGCCGGCCGTCAGCGCATGTTGTCCCAGCGCATGGCCAAGGCCTACTTCCAGCTCGGCCAGACCGTCGATGTCGAGCGCTCGCGGCGGGTGCTGGACAGTTCGATCGCGCTGTTCGACCGGCAACTGGTGGAACTGAAGAACTTCGCGCCGACGCCGGAGATCCGCGATACCTATCTGGCCTTGCAGCAGTCGTGGCTCGCCTACAAGGATGCGCTGGTCGGCACCGCGCCGAACAAGGCCGGCGGCAAGACCGTGCTGTCGCTGTCCGAGGACGTGCTGAAACTGGCGCATCAGGGCACCGGCCAACTGGAAAAACATGCCGGTTCCAATGCCGGCCGGCTGGTGAACATCGCCGGCCGCCAGCGCATGCTTTCGCAGCGCATGGCCAAGTTCTACCAGGCCATCGGCTGGGGCGTGGGCGACAATGCCTCGGCCGCCGAGCTCGACAAGGCGCGCAAGGAATTCATCGCCGCCCATGACGAGCTGAAGCAGGCTGCCGGCGAGGCGGGGCCGCTGAAGGAATCGCTGGAGCGCGTCGGCCGGCAATGGATATTCTTCGACGCGGCGCTCGGCCAGCGCGGCGGCGATCGCCGCTATTTCGCCACGGACGTCGCCGCGGCCAGCGAGCTGATCCTGCAGGAAATGGAAACCGCGGTCGGCCTGTTCGAGAAGCTGCCGAAGTGACACGCAACACGTAACACGACCGCGGCGACCGTGAGGCCGGCTACAGCAGGAACAGGGTGGCCAGACCGAGGAAGATGAAGAATCCGCCCGAATCGGTGACGGCGGTGATCATGACCGAGGAGCCCATGGCCGGATCGCGTCCCAGCTTCTGCAAGGTCATCGGAATCGCCACGCCGATGGCGGCGGCCACCAGCAGGTTGAGCGTCATGGCGGCGGTCATCACCGCGCCGAGCCGGATGTCCTCGTAAAGCCACCAGGCCAGGAGGCCCAGCAGTCCGCCCCAGATCAGGCCGTTGAGCAGCGCGACGCCGGCTTCCTTGCGGTACAGCCGCCGCTCCGAGTCCTCGCCGACCTGGCCCAGGGCAATGGCGCGCACGATCATGGTGATGGTCTGGTTGCCGGAATTGCCGCCGATGCCGGCGACGATCGGCATCAGCGCCGCCAGCGCCACCAGCTTTTCGATCGAGCTTTCGAAGGCGCCGATGACGCGCGAGGCGATGAAGGCCGTGACCAGATTGATGGCCAGCCATTGCCAGCGGTTCTTGACCGAATCCCAGATGGAGGCAAAGATGTCCTCCTCCTCCTTCAGGCCCGCCTGCGCCAGTTGCTCGGCCTCGGCCTCGTCGCGGACGTGGTCGAGCACGGCGTTGACCGTCAGGCGGCCGACCAGCTTGCCGGCGCCGTCGATGACCGGCGCCGACGCCAGGTCGTAGCGCTCGAAGGCCTGGGCGGCGTCGTCGGCCTCGTCGGTGGCTTGCAGCGTCAGGGCGTCGGTCTGCATCAGCGCCGCCACCTCGGCGTCGGGATCGTTGACCAGCAGCACGTTCAGCGGCAGGACGCCCCGCAGGTGTTCTTCGCGATCGACGACGAACAACTGGTCGGTGTGGTCTGGCAATTCATCGAATCGGCGCAGATAACGCAGCACGACTTCCAGGCTGACGTCCTCGCGCACGGATACCAGGTCGAAATCCATCAGCGCGCCGACCGAGCCCTCGGTGTAGGACATCGCCGCCCGCAGCTGTTCGCGCTCCTCGGTGTCGAGCGAACGAAAGACGTCGTCGATGACCTCGGTCGGCAGGTCGGGCGCCAGGTCGGCGAGTTCGTCGGCGTCGAGCTGCTCGGCGGCGGCGACCAGCTCGGCCGGCTCCATCGACTCGATGAGCGACTCGCGCACGGCATCCGAAACTTCGAGCAGGATCTCGCCGTCGCGCTCGGCCTTGACCAGGTCCCAGACCAGGATGCGCTCGTCGCGCGGCAGCGCTTCGAGGATGTAGGCGATGTCGGCCGGGTGCAGGCTGTCCAGCTTGGCCCGCAGCTCGGACAGATGCTGCTTGTGCACCAGCGTCTCGACCAGGTCCTGGCGCGACACGTCCTGCCGGTGCACCAGGTCCTCGACGATTTTCTGGCGCGCGAGCAACTGTTGCACCTCCTTGAGGTGCGACATCAGTTCATCCTGATCCTGGTGACGGAATTCTTCGGTCTCGGCCATGACGGGTGCCCGGGGCAAGCCGCGAATTCTACGCGCCGCGATCGGTTGGGGCCCGTTCCCGATCATGCGACGGTGGCGCCGGACGATCGAAAACAGACACTATGGCACTTCGGAATGCCGCATGCGCGCCAGGATGACCTGCGTGCGGCCGTTCATGAACGCCGAATGCGGGTTGCGCTCGTGGCGGCGCGGCGCGGGCAGCATCACGGCCAGCCGGGCGGCCTGCGCGGCCGACAGCGAGCCGGCGCCGGTGTCGTGGTAGCGGCGCGCCGCGGCCTCGGCGCCGAAAATACCCTCGCCCCATTCCACCGAGTTGAGATAGACCTCGAGAATGCGCCGCTTGTCCCAGAGCAGTTCCAGCCAGACGGTGATGACGGCTTCCTGCGCCTTGCGCCACGGCGTCTTGGCGGCCGAGAGGAAAAGATTCTTGGCCAGCTGCTGCGAGATGGTGGAGCCGCCGGCGACCACCCGGCCCTTGCGCTGGTTCTTCGCCAGCGCTTTCTGCATGCCGTCCCAGTCGAAGCCCTCGTGGTCGACGAACTTGTCATCCTCGGCGGCGATCACGGCGCGCTTCAGCGATTCCGAGATGCGCTCGTAGTCCCGCCACTGGTGGCGGAGTTCCGCCCGCGGGTTCTTCTCGCGCAGTTCGGCCAGCCGCTGGCGCATGAAGGCCGTGGTGCCCGGGTCGATGTATTTCCACCAGACCACCCAGCCGAAATACCAGCCCTGCCAGGCGACCAGGACGGCCAGCGACCCGAGCAGCAGGCGCTTGAGCCACCTGGGCGCCGGTCTCATGCTTCCCGGAGTTCCTTCAGCACCGGCGCGGTTTCCGGGCGCACGCCGCGCCAGACGAAGAAGGCCTCGGCGGCCTGCTCGACCAGCATGCCCAGCCCGTCGGCCGTCGTCGCGCCCGCCTCGGCGGCCTGGCGCAGGAAATCGGTGTCCCGGCCATAGACCATCTCGTAGGCGAGGCAGCCGGAGGCGAAATTGAAAGTCAGCCGTGGCAGCACGCCGCCCGCCAGGCCCGCCGAGGTGGCGTTGATGACGATGTCGAAGGCGCGCCCGCCGATGTCCCCGAAACCGCCGCCTTCGCAGCCGGGAAACGCCGCCGCCAGCGCCCGGGCCTTGTCCGCCGTGCGGTTGGCGATCAGCAGCGAAGCCGGTCGCCCGGCCAGCACGGGCAGGATCACGCCGCGCGCGGCGCCGCCGGCGCCGAGCAGCAGGATTCGCTTGCCGGCAATGTCGCGCCCGAGGTTGCCGGTGATGTCGCGCACCAAGCCGGCGCCGTCGGTGTTGTCGCCCGCGATCGCGCCGTCGGCGAACGACAGCGTATTCACCGCGCCGGCGGCGCGGGCGCGCGCGGTCAGCGTCGCCGCCAGCCGGAAGGCCTCCTCCTTGAACGGCACGGTGACGTTCATGCCGCGCCCGCCGGCGGCCATGAACGCGCGTACCGTCGCGACGAAGCCGTCGAGGGGCGCCAGCAGCGCCTCGTAGCGCATGTCCTGCCCGGTTTGCGCCGCGAACAGCGCGTGGATGCGCGGCGACTTGCTGTGGGCGACGGGGTTGCCGACGACGGCGTAGCCATCCATGATCAGTCGGACTGCAAGCGGTCGGAGGTGGTGAACGACCACGTCCGGGTGATTTCCAGGATATCCGTGTCGTGCCGGATCGCCGCCGGGAAAGGCGGATAGGGCGCGGCCATCTCGACGATGCGGCGGGCGGCGTCGTCGAGCACTTTCTGGCCTGAAGGGCGATTGACCTCGACGCGTTCGAGCGAACCATCGCTGCGGATCACCACGGTCAGCACCAGGCTGCCGTAGTGCCCCCGGGCGGCGGCCGGATAATTGAGGTTGCCGATGCGCTCCACCTTCATGCGCCAGTCCTCGACGTACTGGGCGAAGCGGTATTCCTCGACGCGCACGCCGATGAACTTCCGGCGCGGGCGCTTGCTGTATTCCTCGAGATTGCGGGCGATCTGGCCTTCCAGCCGCGCGAGGTTCAAGGCCGCCGACGCCAGGTCGATGCCGGAGGGCGCCGGGGTCGGCGGCGCCGGGCTTGCCTCGCCGGGCGTGGCGCTGGCCACGGTTTTCTGGCTTTGCAGGCGCGACATCAACTGTTGCTGCTCGGCTTCGAGCCGGGCGACGCGCTGGCGCGCCTCGCGGATGTCGTTGCCCTCGCGCACCGTCGGCGCCACCGGCAGCGGCGTCTTGGCGCGGCGCTTGTCGTCGGTGTTGCCGCCGCCGTCGAGATTGGCCTGCGCCTTGGCCTGCGCCTTGTCGGGCCGCTTCTTGGTCTTGGCATTGACCAGGATGACGTCGAGCGCCTGTTCCGTGGCCTTGTCGAGCGCCTCGGGCAGCTTGAAGTGGATGGAAAGCAGGATGGCGTGCAGGAACAGGGACAAGGCCACCGCGACCGTCAGGTTGCGTCGGTCCGGATCGAGTCGGTCGAGCGGGGGCGGCCAGGCCAGTGCGGGCATAGCCGCCGATTTTACGCCGGCGCGTCTTCCTCGACGGCGTCGCCGATGGTTTCGTCCGACGCCTCGACGGGCAGCGCTTCGACGAACCGGGCGCGGCATTCGGCATCCAGCAGGTCGATGGCCTCGATGGCCAGGCGCACGCGCGCGCCACGGTCGAGCGCGGGCAGCGACGGCACCTTCAGGACGAGCGGCAGGTGTTCGAGCCGGACCAGGCTCTCGCGCAGCACGCGTGCCGTCACGGCTGACTCTTGCCGCTGGCGCAGCCAGCGCAGGCACCAGTAGTTCTCCATGCCGCGCTGGAAGTCGGCGTAGGCGGCGTAGGTCAGCTCGAAGTCGCGCAGCGCGGCCAGGAACTCGGCAGACTTGGCGGTGAAGGGTGGCGTCTCGCCGCGCAGATGGGCGATCAGCTGCCACTGGTTGACCAGGTCGACGTGGCGGCGCAGGGGCGAGGAGGACCAGGCGTAGCAATCGACGCCGAGCCCCTCGTGCGGCGCGGCGGCCGTGGTCATGCGCACCTTGCCGACCGTCTGGGCGCGATAGAGCGCGGCCACCCTGGCGTCGCGCAGCATGGCGCCCCAGGTGCTGTTGGCGATGATCATCAGCTCGGCGACCAGCGTGTCGAGCGGCGAGCCGCGCGGCCGTTCCTCGATGGCGATCGCGCCCGGGCCGTCCTCGGTGGTCGCGTTCCAGTCAATGACGAAGTTGTAGTCCTTGCGCTGCAGGCCGTTCCGGGTCTGTCCCCGGCCCGCCTCGAGCACGGTGGCCAGTTCCCACAGCCGCTTCAGTTCCGGGGCGAAGGGAAAATCGGCGAGGCCCGCCGCGAGGGTGGCTTCGTTGAACAGCGGCTCGATGTCGTGATGGCGCAGGTTGGCGACCACGGGCACGCGTTCGAGCCGGGTCTGATGGCCGCGCAACGCCAGGTCGGCGCCGATGTCGAGGTAGAGCGACACGGCCGGCACCGTTTTGCCTTCGCCGAGGGTGAAGCGTTCGACCACCGGGTCGGGCAGCATGGTGATCTTGCGGCCGGGCATGTACACCGTGGACAGCCGGTGGCGGGCGACGCGGCCGAGGTCCGAATCGGGCGCGATCCCGAGGCCGGGCGCGGCGATGTGGATGCCGACGCTCATGCTTCCGTCCGGCCGCACGGCCAGCGAGAAGGCATCGTCGATCTCGGTGGTGTGGGCGTCGTCGATCGAGAAGGCGCGCACCTCGGCGACCGGCAGGCCCTCGGGTTCGACCGGTTCGGCGCAGGGCGGGAATTCGGTGCCGGCGGGAAAATACTCGAACAGGAAGCGGCCGAGATGGTATTCGTGGGTATCGGCCAGCGCCCCGCAGCGCCGCAGCAGGCGCGGAACGGACAGCGCGGTGTCGGCGCAGGCGGCTTCCAGCGCCTTGGTTTCCGGCCGGTTGCGGTCGGGCTGGTAGAGCAGTTGCGGCAGGATGGCGGCGCATTCCGCGGGCAGCGTGCCGGCCTTGAACTCTTCCACCATGCGCTCGATGGCCAGCGCCTGCTGGCGCTTCTTCTCCTGGCCGGCCAGCGCGGCTTGCAGGATTTCCGGCGGCGCCTTGCGGAAGCGCCCCCTGCCCTTGCGATGGAAGTACATCGGCGCCGAATGCAGGCGCAGCAGCAGGGTGGCGGCCTCGATGGCGGAAGGCTTGTGGCCGGCATACTCGGCGGCGAATTCCTCGAAGCCGAATTCATCGTCCGGGCACATCTCCCAGAGGAAATCGACGTCGATTTCCGCCGCCTCGCGCTCGGCGCGGTCGAGCAGCTCGGCCGGCGCGAGCGCCTCGAAGCGCAGCAGCACGTTGCCGGCCTTGACCTTGCTGCGCTTGCCGGAGGCAAGCTCCACTTGCAGCGAGGTGTTGTTGTCGGCCAGCACGGCGCCGGCCTTGAAGGCGCCGTCTTCCTCGAACAGGATGTTCATTGGCAGAAGTCGATGATTTGGTCGAGGTAATCGTTCCAGCGCGTGAAGCCGTGGTCGCCACCCTCGAGCACGGTCTGGCGCGCGCCGGCGTAGCGGGCGACCGCGTCCCGGTAATCGAGCGTCGCGTCGCCGGTTTCGAGCAGCAGCCAGAAGCGCTCCGGGCGCGTCGGCACGGGCACATCCAGGGCACGCAGTTCCTCGACGTGCGTCCGGGTGAACTCGAAGGGTTCGCCCGTGTAAATGAAAGTGTGCTGGCCGACGAAGCGCTCGGGCGACAGCCTGGCGACGACGGCGGGATTGACCAGCACGGCCTTGAGATCGTGCCGCTCGGCCAGCCAGGTGGCGTAGT
>ERZ1645187.1798-NODE-1798-length-19377-cov-122.293293_pt1 | contig 19377 bp, 16 predicted proteins | sample MGYA00575352_ERZ1645187 | MGnify/ENA primary metagenome ERZ1645187 (study PRJEB40837, sample SAMN11349314) | freshwater sediment metagenome | isolation source: river sediment | host: Sediment | place: India: Wazaribad , New Delhi | collected 2017-02-21 ... | reverse complement strand
ACATGGACGTCCCGCGCGGGCATCGGGCTCTGGTCGCCTCGACCAACCCGATCGAGCGGCGGAACGGCGAGGTGAAGCGTCGATCCGACGTCGTCGGCATGTCGGCTTCGCCGGCCTTCGGCACCCCAACGACGAGGCCGTCGTCCGGTTGGTCGGGGCGCCGATGCGCGAACAGGCCGACGAGTGGGCGGTGAGCCGCCGTTACATGGCGCTGGAAGGATCGAAGCCGGTGAGCGAAGTTCCGCGCACCGAGCTGCCCGCCGTGGCCGCCCGAGCCCACTTCGGCCGGGACCGGAGATCGGCGCTCCTACACCACGCTCGGGGAAGTCACCGTGAAACGCATAGCCGCATCGAAATCTGTCATCTGCGAGACATTCCGACGAAATGACCGGCCGCGGATTGCATTCGAAGATGAGAACGCCGCGCTGAAACGGCTCCAGGGCCGTCGCCGGTCCCCATGCTTCCGTCTCGAACAGGACGGTCGCCGCCGGGCCGGATCATGATCGAGGGCGACAGGCGTGGACGACGGCGAGCTGCCGGCGAGCTGGTCGATGTGGGCGCCCACGAGCGTCGGAGCCGTCGCGCGCAGTGCTACGCGAGGCCGTCGAACGAGGCTTCCGGCCTCCGAGCGGAAGAGACGCTTCGGAGCCGCCGCCGCAATATCCACGAAACGAAGCGAGAGGCGTATTCCGTCGGTCGAAATCCTGTTGTTCCGGCGCGCCGGACGTTCGATCGACATCGTCCCGGCGGAGCAACGCGATCCGCAGACCTTCTCCTCCCGCGTCGCCTCGGACGACCGGCATCGGTACGCGCCGTTTCCTCATCGGGCCGAGAGCAGCAGACCTTCGCGTATCGGGGTTTCGCCGGCGATGAAGAACAACTCGGCGCCGCGGCGGACGATGCGGGTCTGTTCGCGGGCGTAGAGGAGACCGGCGGTGGTGGCGCGCAATGGCAGATCTTCGCCGTCGGGTAGGGTGCGCAGCGTTCCGAGAACGGTGCCCGGCGTCACCCGGCTGCCCGGCGCGGCCGAGGCCAAGAACAGCCCCGGTCGGCAGGCGTGGACCACCTCGACACCGGCGAGCGGCGTCGCGGCGACCGATCGGTCGCGCCCCGTCTCGGTCGACGCCGCCACGACCCCTTGCGTCGCCAGCCAAGCGACGAGTGCCGCTGCGTCGGCGTCGGCGGTGTCCGGATCGGTGTCGAGCATGCCGCGCCACTCCAGCGTCACCGCGAAACAGGCCAGCGGCAGGTCCAACTCGGGCCAACGGCGGCGCAACTCGATCCACGGCAGGGTGCAGGCCTCGTCGAACGACGACCCGCCCTGGAGCGTGGCGTGCAGCACCGCCTCGGCACCGACGGCGGCACCCAGAGTTTCGGCGCGCTCGACCTGTTCGCTGTGGCAATAGACATGCGTCACCGCCTCGGAATCGCAATGCATGTCGACGACGATGTCGGCGTCGATGGCCAGACGCAGCAGCCGCCGTTGCAGCGCGGCGATCTGGGTGTGAGGGACCATCGCGTCCAACGCCACCGCCATGCGACGACGCAGGGCCGCGACGGCGTCGCCCTCCGGCTTCGTCTCGTCCCGCGCCAGCGCCGATCGGGCGGCTTCGGGAAAGGCGCGGTTGAAGTTCTGGCCGGTAGTGGCCTCGAACCGCCCGAGGCTGCCGCCGATCAGCCCCTGATCGAGCCCGATCGGGTTGGCCACCGGGATCAGCACGATCTCGCCGCGGATGCGGCCCTCCGCTTCGAGGCGCCGCAACCGCTCGCGCAGCGCGAAGCCGACCAACATGCCCGGCGCCTCGTCGGCGTGCAGTCCCCCCTGGAGATGGACCTTCGGCCGCGCCCCCGGGTCGCCGAAACGGTAGACCGCGAGCGCGCGTTCGCCGCCGATGGGACCCGGTTCGAGCGAGAGATGGTCGATCCGCATGACGTCCTCCTGTGTCGCCGGCAGGCTAGTCGCTTGACGGGAGCGGCAGAAGTGAGTTCCCCTGACGACAGATGAATGAGGGTCATGCATGGCCAAACGTCGTCTGCAACTCAATCTGCGCGGCTTCCAGGTCTTCGAGGCGGTGGCGCGGCACATGTCGGTGACGCAGGCGGCGGTCGAGCTGGGCATCACCCAGAGCGCGGTCAGCCATCAGCTGCGCCATCTCGCCGAATATCTCGGCGAGGACCTGATCGACCGGCAGGGCCGCTCCATCGCCCTGACCGAGGCCGGCGCCCGGCTCGCCGAGGCTCTCGACGGCGCCTTCGATCTGATCGAGCGGTCGACGGCCTCGGCGATCGGGCTGCACCGGCGTACCGTGCGGGTGGGCCTCTATTCGTCCTTCGCCGCGGGTTGGATGATCCCGGCATTGCCGGACTTTCTGGGCGAGCACCCGGACGTCGATCTGCAACTGGTGCTGATCGCCGATCCGCCCGAGATCGGCGACCGGATGGCGGATGTCTTCATCACCTCGGAGCCGCCGCGTCGCGGATACTGGTCGGTGACGCTGTTCCCCGAGGTGTTGCTGCCGGTGGCACACCCGGACTTCCACATCGGTTTCGATCGGCCGTTGCCGCTGATCACCAGCGAGATCGAGGCGGCCGCGCGAGGCTCCGAATGGGAGATCTTCGCCTCCGCGAACGGCCTCGATCCGTCGATGATCCGGCAGGGTGAGTGGCTGTGCTGCTCACACTACCTGCTGGCCATGGAGATGGCCCGCGCCGGCCTGGGGGCGGCGCTGATCCCGGATTTCCTGGCGCTTCCGGTGGTGGCGAGAGGCGAACTCGTCCAATTGCCCGGAACGGGTATGCCGACCGGGCTGTGCTATGACCTGCAGGTCAAGTACGAGCGCCGCGACGAGCCCGACATCCGCCGGCTCACGACCTGGATGCGGGCTCAGGCTCGCCGTCGAAACATGAACTCACATCATGCTTCGACCTGATTCCTCATTTGGGCCGGCGGCGACCGGACGCTAGCTTGATCCTCGGCGGCCGGTGCGGCCGGTGGGGAGGCGCCCGTGTCGGCGGAGCATCGGTTGGGCGAGGTCAGGCTCGCCGTGAACGACCTGCACAAGAGCTACGGCCCCGTCGAAGTCCTGCGCGGCATCTCGCTCGAGGCCCGGCAGGGCGACGTGATCTCGCTGATCGGCTCGTCCGGATCGGGCAAGTCGACCTTCCTGCGCTGCATCAATCAACTCGAGAGCTGCGACGCCGGCGAGATCCACGTCGCCGGTGAACATCTCGAACTGGTCGTGCGCAAGGGTCGCCGTGTGGCCCGCGATCCGCGCCAGTTGCGGCGCTTGCGCGCCAAGCTCGGCTTCGTCTTCCAGAGCTTCAATCTCTGGTCCCACATGACGGTGCTCGAGAACCTGATCGAGGGACCGACCCAGGTGTGCGGGATCGCTCGCGACCGGGCGGTGCCGCTGGCCCACGACCTTCTGGAACGGGTGGGGCTGAAGGGGCGCGAGGACGCCTATCCCGCCCATCTGTCCGGCGGCCAGCAACAGCGGGTGGCGATCGCCCGCGCTCTGGCGATGGAACCGGAGGTCCTTCTCTTCGACGAGCCGACCAGTGCGCTCGACCCGGAGCTGGTGGCCGAGGTACTCGCGGTGATCCGCGACCTGGCCACCGAGGGGCGGACCATGCTGCTGGTCACGCACGAGATGGCCTTCGCCCGCGACGTCTCGACCTCCGTGATGTTCCTGCACCAGGGACGGGTCGAGGAGGCCGGGCCGCCGGTCCGGATCTTCGGCGCGCCGAGTTCGGAACGGCTGAAGCGTTTTCTCGCGCACACGCGCATCGACGGTTGAATCACCGAGGACTCAGGAGGGAATCATGTTCGCCAGATTGGCCGCCGTATTGCTCGTCTCGACCACCGCTCTCGCACAGGCGGCCGAGATGAAGGTCTGTGTCGAGGGCGCCTATCCGCCCATGTCGATGATGAACGAGAAGGGCGAGATCGTCGGTATGGACATCGACATCGCCAAGGCGCTGTGCGCAGAGATCGGCGCGACCTGCCCGTTGGTGAAGACCGACTGGGAGGCGATGATCCCCTCGCTGCTGGAGGGCAAGTGCGACGCCATCATCGCCTCGATGTCGATCACCCCGGAGCGCGAGCAGGTCGTCGCCTTCACCGACAAGTATCTGCAGTCGCCGAGCATGTTCATCGCCCGCACCGGCGCCGGACTGACCGACACGGCCGAGGCGCTGGCCGGCAAGCGGGTCGGGGTGCAGCGTGGCACCGTCTCCCATGACTTCATGACCGGCGAATTCCCCAAGGTCGAGCTGGGCCTCTACGGATCGGAGGAAGAGATCTATCTGGATCTGAAGGCGGGCCGCGTCGATGCCGCCTTCGTCGACGGCGGCACCGGCGAGACCGCCTTCCTCAAGACCCCCGAGGGTGCGGGTTTCGCCTTCTTCGGACGGCCCCACACCGAGAAGAAGTACTTCGGCAAGGGCGTCGGCATCGCGTTGCGTCCCGCCGACGGCGCGCGGCGCGAGAAACTGAACGCCGCGATCAGGACGATCCGCGCCAACGGCAAGTACATCGAGATCAACAACCGATACTTCTCGACCGACCAGTACGGCGATTGACGGGAGCCGCCATGGACAAGATCTTCGCCTATGGGCCGATCCTGATCGGCGGCATGGGGGTGACGCTGGCCGTCGCCGTCCTGTCCATGGCGACGGCGACCGCCTTGGGCGCGGCCGTCGCGGCTCTCGCCCTGCGCGGCGGCGCCTTCGTCCGCGCGGCGACGGCGGTCTACACCACCGTCGCCCGCGGCGTGCCCGATCTGGTGCTGATGCTGCTCATCTTCTTCGGCGGCGAAAGGGCGATCAACGCGGTCCTCGCCGCATTCGGTCACGGCCGCATTTCGGTGAGCCCGTTCCTCGCCGGCGTGACGACGCTGAGTTTCATCTTCGGCGCCTTCCTGGCCGAAATCTTCCGAGGCGCCTTTCTGGCGGTGCCCCGCGGCCAGATCGAGGCGGCCGAGGCCATCGGCCTCACGCCGCGCCGCATCCTCGTTCGTGTCGTCCTGCCCCAGATGCTGCGGCTGGCGCTGCCGGGCTTCACCAACACTTGGCTGGTGATGCTGAAGTCCACCGCGATCATCTCGATCGTCGGCCTGCAGGACATGGTCGGGATCGCCGACAAGGCCGGCAAGGCGACGCGCGAGCCCTTCCTGTTCATGCTCGCGGTGATCCTGTTCTTCCTGGCGCTGACGGCGGCGTCGAGCGATCTCCTGCGGCGGTTCGAGCGGCGCTTCCATCCCGGAGGAGTGGCCGATGCGCGTTGATCTCGTCCTGCGCCATGCCGACCTCTTCCTCGCCGGCCTCGTCACCACGCTGCAGCTGACCTTCTGGTCGCTGCTCCTCGGCATGATCGTCGCCCTGCCGGTGGCGGTGGCGCGGACGCGCCGCATACCCCGGCTCGACGGCCTGTTGCGTGGCTACATCTTCGTCTTCCGCGGCACCCCGATGCTGGTGCAGACCTATCTGATCTACTACGGGCTGGCGCAATTCGAGTTCGTCCGCGACAGCGTCCTGTGGCCGGTGCTGCGCAGCCCGTTCTATTGCGCGCTGATCGCCTTCTCGCTGAACACCGGCGCCTATACCGCCGAGATCCTGCGCGGCGCGCTCGAAACCGTCCCCAAGGGCGAGATCGAGGCGGCCGAGGCGATCGGACTGTCGCCCTTGCAGGTGCTGCGCCGCATCACCATCCCCGCCGCCTTCCGCCGCGCCCTGCCGCTCTACGGCAACGAAGTGGTGCTGATGCTGCACGGCTCCACCGTCGCCAGCGTCATCACCATCCAGGACATCCTCGGCGCCGGACGCACGCTCAACGGCAAATATTATCTGGCCTACGAGGGACTGCTGACGGCGGCCGTCCTCTATCTCGCACTGACCTTCCTGATCACCGCGGCCTTCGCCTTCGCCGGCCGACGCTGGTCGACCCATCGGCGTCCCGCCGCCAAGCGCAGAGGATCTCCATGAGCCTGAACATCGTTCCCTTCGTGTCGGTCGACCACATGATGCGGATCGTCCTGGACACCGGCGTCGAGACCTTCCTGCGCGAATTGGCCGACCACATCGAGGCCGATTTCCGCCGCTGGGAGTTGTTCGACAAGACCCCGCGCGTCGCCGCTCATTCGGCGGAGGGCGTGATCGAGCTGATGCCGACCTCCGACGGCGAGACCTACGCCTTCAAATACGTCAACGGTCATCCCGGCAACATCCTCGGCGGACGCCAGACCGTGACCGCGTTCGGCGTTCTGGCCGACGTGGCGACCGGCTATCCGGTGCTCATGTCGGAGATGACCATTCTGACGGCGCTGCGCACGGCGGCGACCTCCGCGCTGACCTCGAGGATTCTGGCGCCGCGCGGCGCCGACACGGTGGCGATCATCGGCAACGGGGCGCAATCGGAATTCCAGGCGCTGGCCTTCCATGCCCTGATGGGCATCCGCAAGTTCCGCCTCTGGGACATCGATCCCGCCGCCACCCGCCGTTGCGTCGCCAATCTGGCCGAGCACGGACTGGAGACCACGGTCTGCAGCAGCGCCGAGGATTGCGTCCAGGGTGCGCAGATCCTGACCACCGTCACCGCCGACAAGCGCTATGCGACGATTCTCTCCGACAACATGGTGGCCGAGGGCGTCCACATCAACGCGGTCGGCGGCGACTGCCCCGGCAAGACCGAATTGGCGCGCGACATTCTGCTGCGCTCCGACATCTTCGTCGAATACCCCCCTCAGACCCGGATCGAAGGCGAGATCCAGCAGTTGCCGGGGGACCACCCGGTCACCGAATTCTGGCGGGTGCTGAGCGGACAGGCGCCGGGACGGACGTCCGAGCGGCAGATCACCGTCTTCGACAGCGTCGGCTTCGCGATCGAGGATTTCAGTGCGCTGCGCTATCTGCGCGAGCGGGTGGCCGCCACCGGATTCCACCAGCCGCTCGATATGCTGGCCGATCCGGACGAGCCGCGCGACCTCTACGGCATGATCCTGCGCGCCCGGTGACATCCGTTCGAAGCGATCGGACACGTCGGTGGCGCGTTTCCGATCCTCCTGAGGATATCCCAGATCTTCGGAAGGCAACGGGAGCCGGCGCGCCGGCTCCCGGAGAGACCGCGACCCGCCGGCCGGCAAGAAAGCAGAACACGGCGGACGAGGTGCGCCCGCCGCCGTGTTCCTCTCGCCGATCGGTCGTTCCCGTCGCGACCTCCCCTCGTAGCGGCGAACCGAACGAGGGGAGGCGCGGCGTCTTCACGCCCGATCGAAGCGATCGGCGTTCATCACCTTGGTCCAGGCCGCGACGAAGTCCTCCACGAACTTCGCCCGGTTGTCGTCCTGGGCATAGACCTCGGCATAGGCACGCAGGATCGAGTTGGAGCCGAAGACCAGATCGACCCGGGTGGCCGTCCAGCGCACCGTCTTGCTCCGGCGATCGCGGATCTCGTAGAGGCCCTTGCCGACCGGAACCCAGACATTGGCCATGTCCGTCAGGTTGGTGAAGAAGTCGGGGGTCAAGGCCCCGACGCGATCGGTGAAGACGCCGTGCCCGGCGCCGCCGTGGTTGGCGCCGACGACACGCAGACCGCCGACGAGCACCGTCATCTCCGGCGCCGTCAGGCCCATGAGCTGTGCCCGGTCGAGCAGCAGTTCCTCGGGGCTGACGGCGTAGTCCTTCTTCACCCAGTTGCGGAAGCCGTCGTGGATCGGCTCGAGCACGGCGAAGGAGCCCTCGTCGGTCGCCTCCTGGGCGGCGTCGCCGCGACCCGGCGCGAAGGGGACGACGACGTCGAAGCCCGCGGCCTCGGCCGCCAGTTCCACGCCGACGTTGCCGGCCAACACGATGATGTCGGCGATGCTCGCCCCGACGCTCGAAGCGATCGCTTCGAGGACCACCAACACCTTGGCCAGACGCGCCGGCTCGTTGCCCTCCCAGTCCTTCTGCGGGGCGAGACGGATGCGCGCACCATTGGCGCCGCCGCGGAAGTCGGAGCCGCGGAAGGTGCGGGCACTGTCCCAGGCGGTCGCGATCAGATCGGCGACCGGAAGCCCGCTCGCCACGATCTTCGCCTTGGCGGCCGCGACGTCCCAGTCGGTACGCCCCGCCGGGACCGGATCCTGCCAGATCAGGTCTTCGGCCGGAACGTCCGGCCCGATGTGGCGCGACTTCGGTCCCATGTCGCGATGCGTCAGCTTGTACCAGGCGCGGGCGAAGACCTCGCTGAACCGGACGTGATCCTGCCGGAACCCTTCGGCGATGGCGCGATAGGTCGGGTCGAAGCGCATCGCCATGTCGGCATCGGTCATGATCGGCTTGCGGCGGATCGACGGATCCTCCACGTCCGTCGGCATGTCCTCGTCGCGGATACCGATCGGCTCCCACTGCCAGGCGCCGGCGGGCGACTTCTGCAGCCACCAGTCGTAGTCGAACAGCAGCTTGAAGTAACCGTTGTCCCACTTGGTCGGGTTGGTGGTCCAGGCGCCTTCGATGCCGCTGGTGACCGTATCGCGGCCGACGCCGCGGCCGGTGTGGTTCATCCAACCGAAGCCCTGATCGGCGATGTCGGCTCCCTCCGGGGCAGGTCCCAGATTCTCGGCCCGACCGTTGCCGTGGGCCTTGCCGATGGTGTGGCCGCCGGCGGTGAGGGCGACGGTCTCCTCGTCGTTCATCCCCATGCGGGCGAAGGTCTCGCGCACCTGAGCCGCGGTCTTCAGCGGATCGGGCTTGCCGTTGACGCCTTCCGGGTTGACGTAGATCAGACCCATCTGCACCGCGGCCAGCGGGTTCTCCATCGTCGAGGGGTCGGCGACGTCGCCATAGCGCTCGTCGCTCGGCGCCAGCCACTCCTTCTCGGCGCCCCAGTAGACGTCCTTCTCCGGATGCCAGATGTCGGGCCGGCCGAAGCTGAAGCCGTAGGTCTTCAGACCGACCGATTCATAGGCCATGGTTCCGGCGAGCAGGATCAGATCCGCCCAGCTCAGCTTGTTGCCGTACTTCTTCTTGATCGGCCACAGCAGGCGGCGGGCCTTGTCGAGATTGCCGTTGTCCGGCCACGAATTGAGCGGGGCGAAGCGGATGTTGCCGGAGTTGCCGCCACCGCGGCCGTCGGCGGCGCGGTAGGAACCGGCGGAATGCCAAGCCATGCGCACCATCAGACCGGCGTAGTGACCCCAATCGGCCGGCCACCAGTCCTGGCTGTCGGTCATCAGGGCTCGGACGTCGGCCTTCACCGCTGCGAAATCGAGCGTCTTCACCGCCTCGGCATAGTCGAAGCCGGCGCCCATCGGGTCGCTCTTGCGATCGTGCTGATGGAGAATGTCGAGGTTGAGTGCATTGGGCCACCAATCGGCGGTCGATCGGGTGCCCACCGTCGTCGCACCATGCATGACCGGGCATTTGCCCGCCGTATTCGCGTCTCGAGCACTCATCTCCGTCTCCCATCGTGGTTCGGCATGGAAAGCTCCGGTCGTTGCCGGCAGAGACAGGACTAACAGCGCCCGACAATAAAAAGAATTTTCCTTTTCAAATTCTCATGATAAGAATTTTTTATGAATATCTCGATGCGTCATCTGCGCTACTTGGAGGCCCTGGTCCGTCACGGCCATTTCGGCCGGGCGGCGGAGGCCTGTTCGATCACACAGCCGGCCCTGTCGATCCAGATCCGGGAGCTCGAGGAGATCGTCGGCACCCCTCTGGTCGAACGGAGCGCGCGGGGGGTCCGTCCGACCGGTCTCGGGGAGGTCTTTGCCGGGCGGGCGCGAGACATCCTGCGGGCCGTCGACGAACTCGGCGAGTTGGCGCGGGCGTCGCGGGCGACCTTCTCCGGACCGCTGCGGCTCGGGGTCATTCCGACCATCGCCCCCTATCTTCTGCCGCGTCTCGTCGTCGCCCTTGCCGAGCGTCTGCCCGGCATCGATCTGCGACCGCGCGAAGCGGTGACCGGAACCCTTCTCGCCGATCTTCTCGACGGTCGCCTCGACGTGGCGCTGCTCGCTCTGCCGGTCTCGGAGCCGGCCCTGGTCGAATGCCCGCTCTTCGACGAGGAGTTCCTTCTGGTACGTTCCGCGCGCGATGCCGAAGCGCCCGCGCCGATGCTCGAGGATCTGCGCCGGATGCGTCTGTTGCTGCTCGAGGAAGGTCACTGCTTCCGCGATCAGGCGCTCGCCTATTGCCGCCTGCCGTCACTGCGCTCCGGCGACGTCATCGAAGGCAATTCGCTGACGACCCTGGTCCAACTCGTCGGCGCCGGTCTCGGCGTCACGCTGGTGCCCGAGATGGCCGTCGCGGTCGAGACCGGGTCCGCCCCGGTCGCGGCGACCCGGCTCCCCGAACCGCGCCCGACGAGAACCGTGGGCATGGTGTGGCGCAGGAGCAATCCTCTCGCGAGCCGCTTCGAGAGTATGGCCGAGATGCTTCGGAAATGGCTGCCGGAGACCGAGGGCGCCGATGCGCGCCCCTTCCGAAGTTCCCCGGCTTCTCCACCGCCCTCGCAGACATGAGGTCTCTGCGTCGGGAGTACCATCCGTCATCGTCGCTGGCCGCGACGGTGAACGCTCGACGAGTGCCGGGCGCGCCGCGACCCGCTCACTCGAAGCCACCGAATTCTCTGCGACGCTCGACCACCCCGGTGCCGAGATCACCCATGTAGCCGGCCGAATTCCCAGAGGCGCTTCCGGCCACGGGTTCAGGACGCCATCCGATCGATGATCATCTGCGATCTGCGCATGACGAACTCCTGGTCGTTCCCGCCGATGATCATGAAGGCGAAGCCGTCTCGCACCCAGTGCGCGATCGCCAGTTCCGCACGCGTCTCGGACCTGAGCGGGCTCGTCGGCGCATCGATCGGACGGATGCAGAATGCCACGGGCGGCCCCTTCGTCGACGAGAAGGCGATCTGCGCGACGGGGACGCCGTGGAAGCGCAAGGCTTGAACGCGTCTCGGCGAGAGATCGGGCAGGTTCAGCCATTCCGTTCGAATTTCGAGACCCAAGTCATGGCCGACGCGGACGAGGTCACGCGGAACATCGGGATCTCCATCGGCGATTCCCGCCAATGTTCGCTCCGAGTACAGGCTGTGATATTGCGCGACGGCCTCCCGCCAGTTCGTCATGTCGGGTCTCGAGTCGCGGCCCCAGAGATAGGCCAGCGAACCGGTGGCGAGCAGCCCCAACAACGATGCCGCGACCATGCGCCGCGAGGGCGGGACGGGGCGCTTCTCGCCGGTGTCGGTGCGAGCCTCCTCGATGACACGGAGCGCCTTTTCGATCGTGTCGGCCGGCGCGGCGGCCGCGAACCCGGAGAAGGCGTCCCGCAGCGCGCCCTCGTCGAACCGCAACCGTTCGAGCCGAGCGGCGAGAGTCGAATTCTCGCCGAGTGCCTTTTCGATCGCGACCGTCTCGGCTGCGGAAAGGGTCTGGTCGAGATAGGCGACCAGCACTTCGTCGGTAATGGGTCCCATCGGCATTTCAATCATGATTGATGGCCTTGGCCGCTGCGCGATCGGCGTCACCCAACCGTTCCGCGAGCTTGGCACGAGCCGCTGCCAGCCGGCTCATCACGGTGCCGATCGGGATTTCGAGAATCCGACCGGCCTCGGCATAGGTATAGCCGTCGATGTAGACCAACAACACGGTCTCTCGTTGTGCTTCCGGCAAGCGTCCGACCTCGCCGATGATCTGTTTGCGGAAGAGCGACGTCTCGGGATCGAATTCCGCAGCATGAGCGGACAGTTCGGATGCTTCGGCCAAAGTGGCATGGGCCCGCAGGGCGGCTGCCCGTTTCTCGTTCTTCCAGACGGAAACGAGAATGGTGGACATCCAGGCATCGAGCCGAGTCCCTTCGGTGAACTGACCGCGGCGCTCGATGGCTCGTCGAACCGTCGTCTGCACCAGATCATCGGCGACGTCCCGCCGGCCGCTCAGCACGATGGCCAAACGCCATAGCCGGGGAAGGAGGCGCGGCATCTCCTCGAGAATGCGTGATGGATCGTGATCATTCGCCACGAATAATTCCAGCGGCTCGCGTGTTCTTTGGAGGCAGACCCTAACATCCGGAGAAAATGATGTCGATCAAGCCAATCGCGCTCGCCCTCGTCGCCCTGTTGGGCTCACACGCCGCCTCCCGGGCCCAGGAAACCCCCTCGACGCCGGGAGCGCGCGTCTATTTCATCAATCTGAAGGACGGAGACACCGTGACCTCTCCGCTCAACGTCAAGTTCGGTTTGGCCGGGATGGGAATCGCTCCGGCGGGCGTTCAGGGCGATCTGGTCGCCGGAACCGGCCACCATCACCTCCTGATCGACACCGCTCTCGAAGGAGAAGCCCTCAAGGAACCGATCCCGGCCGATGAGAAACACGTCCACTTCGGCAAGGGACAGACCGAGGCGACGATCACGCTTCCGCCGGGACGGCACACGCTCCAACTCCTGCTGGGTGATTGGACGCACATCCCCCACCACAAGCCGGTGATGTCGGAACGCATTTCCGTCACGGTAAAATGACGCCCTGCGGACGAGAGGCACCGCGATCGGATATCGGGGACGCCATTCTCGTTTGCGATACCTGAAGTGTGTTCCCGACCGACAACGGAAATTCGCGTGCAGTGCCGGTCCTACCGCTCGGCAGGACCGGCACGAAGGATTTTTCCTGTAATCGACAGAGTGAATACTCCAGACGGAAGTCCACGGCATGCGAGGCGCGGCACCACGACGATATTGTCCAAGCCAGCAGCAGAAGTAATTCTCCTTTACCACAGATACGGATTTTCTACTCGATGAATATCGTGAATTGCGCGACCTCTTCCACGTCCCATCGCATTCGAATGATCAAATCGTAAGCATAATTCATAACTGGATGGAGGATTCTAATCTGATCTCGAGGGCGAAATTATGGAGGTTCATCTCGACGACCTCCTCGACGCACTCGAGGCCGCCCACGACGAGAGGTCGCTTCGCGCCGCCCTCCGGACGTTCACCGATCGCGTCGGTTTCGACCACTTCGCCTTCCTGGAACAGCGCGGGAGGGAGGTGTTGAACGAAACCGAAGGCGCCGGCGAGACCGTCCAGATGATCGACGGCACCGTCATTCGAGCGCACCACCGCGCCGCCGGCGCGAGAGGGGAAGGACTCCGAGACAGGGTCTCGGGTGCTCGCGAGGTGGGTTTTCGACCAAAATTCATCTCCGCACCAATGGAGCCGGCCTCCCCGTAGCCGTCGACATCCCCCCCGGCCAAAACTCGGACCACACCGGCGCTCTGCCTCTCCTCGACGCCGACGGACCGGAACCGAAGGTCCTCCTCGCCGATCGCGGCCACGATGCCGATACGATCCGCGAAGCGATGCAAGTCCGCAGCGTCACGCCGATCATCCCGATGCGGCGAAGTCGGAAGGTTCATTTGCCCGTCGACGTCTACCCGCTCCGGAACCGGATCGAGCGTTGCTTCAACAGGTTGAAGAACCGGCGCCGTCTGGTCACCCGCTACGACGAGACCGCCGACGGCTACCTCGACTTCGTCCTCATCGCCGCCGTCCGTCCATGGACGCGCCTGTTCGTCAATAGAGCCAGGAAAGCGAGTACAGCCGTTCGCAGCGCACTTTTCATCTCTATTCCAGGATTTCTGCCCCAACCTTCTCGCCACACTCCGCTCGCGTCGAAACCAGTTGCACAACGCAATCAGCCGGCCGCCTTCTCGGCCAGACCGACGACTGCGGCAACCTCGTCACCCTCGCCTACGACCGCCTCGGTCGCCTCCTCACCCGCACCGTCACCGAACCGGGCGGCACGGCGGAGGTCACTCATACCGTCTGGGACGAGGCACGCCCGGGCGCCGCCAACCTCGGCCGCATCTCCCGCGAGGTGAACGCCGACGCCCGCGTCTGCCGCGACCACGACCTCGCCGGTCGCGTCGTCACCGAGCGCCGGACCCGGCCGGCACCGCCCCCCCTGCGGCACCGATCCCGTCGGCTCGGAGAGCTTCACCCTCACCACCACCTTCGACGCCACCGGCTCGGATCCGAGCGCGGCGTCGCCCTCCGGGGCGGCGGCGCACGTCTGCGACGACCGCGCACCGAACCCCGCCCAGACCCACGCGTCGACACGGTCGACGACGCCCCGACCGCCGGTCACGCCCCCACGACGTCTTTCGGCCGAAAGGTTAAGGCTTACCCAGGCCCAGACTTACGTTACGGAAGATTTGCTCGGGGTGTACACAACCGCCGATCTACTGGACGACGCGAACCATTCGTTCAGGTTTGTCGGCCAAGATCTTCGTAGGAGTACGAACGAGCCCTTCGAAAGACGGGCCCAGAACGAGCAGGTCGCCCATGTCGAGAGGCGGACGGAAGCCGTTGCGATACGAAGTCGCGTCCTTCGCGAGGACGTGCGGAGCCGCGGCCACGGTCGCCGCGCTCGCCGGACCCGCGGTCGCGGCCGAGATCGTCGCCGCCGCCTCGCCGCCCTGGGTCGATCCGGCCCTCGGATCGCTCGCCGCCGTCGCCTTCGCTCTCGGCGGCCTCGCCGTCGCTCTCCTGCGCGATCGTCGCCGCGACGCCGCCGGACGCCCCTCAGGGCCCGCCGACATCGTCCCGCCCGACCTCGCCGCTCCGTCTCCCGCCGCCCTCCATGCCGCCCTGGACAACATGAGCGAAGGTCTCGTGATGTACGACGATCGGGAGCGGCTGGTGCTGTGCAATCGCCGCTATGCCGAGATCTACCGGTTGCCGCCGGAACTCACCCGCGTCGGCACCACCTTCTCGACCCTGCTCGACCACTGGACCGAGAAGGGCCTGCTCGACGGCGCCGACAACCGTCGCCGACGCATCGCCGCCTCGCTCTCCGACGGCCCCTGCCGCATCGAATTGCCGCTGCGCGACGGCCGCCTCATCGAGTTGAACGAACGCCCCCTGCCCGGTGGCGGCTGGGTCGCCACCCACGAGGACATCACCGAGCGGCGCCGGGCCGAGGAGCAGGCCCACCGCCTCGCCCGCCGCGACGGCCTCACCGGCCTGCTCAATCGCCTGACCTTCGAGGAGGAACTGGCGCTGCGTCTCGCCCCGCTCGCCGCTGGTCGACTCGGACACGACGCCCCGCCCCAGGCGGTCATCCTGGTCGATCTCGATCGGTTCAAGAAGGTCAACGACCTCTTCGGTCATGGCATCGGCGATGCGCTGCTCGTCGCGGTCGCCGCCCGCGCGGTCGAGGCCGTCGGTCCGGCCGGACGCGTCGCCCGCCTCGGCGGCGACGAATTCGCCATTCTGCTGCCCGAAGCCGAAGCCGCCGATCTGACCCGTTTCGCCGAAACCCTCGCCGGCGACCTGGCCCGCCCCTACCGCTTCGGCCATGTGGCGGCGGAAGTCGGGATCAGCATCGGCATCGCCCGCGCCCCCGATCACGGCTGCGACGGCAGCGATCTCCTCGCCCGCGCCGATCGGGCCCTGCGCGCCGCCAAGACCGCCGGCGGCGGCCGCGTCGTCGTCTACGGCCGCGACCTCGACCGCCGCGAGGCCGAACGCGATCGCCTCGTCCGCGATCTCGCCCGCGCCCTCGGCGACGGCGGCCTCGAACTCGCCCATCAACCGATCGTACTCACCGCCGACGGGTCGATCCGCAGCGCCGAGGCGCTGCTGCGCTGGACCCATCCGCAGTTCGGCCGCATCTCCCCCGAGCGCGTCATCGCCCTGGCGGAGGAGAGCGGCCTCATTCATCCGCTCGGCGAATGGATCCTGGAGACGGCGCTCGCCGCGGCGGCGCGCTGGCCGGAACGCGTCGGCGTCTCGGTCAACATCTCCGCCCTGCAGTTCGGCGGCGGAGCGCTGGTCGACGTGGTGCGCCGCGCCTTGACCAAGACCGGCGTCGCGCCCGGCCGATTGGAACTCGAGGTCACCGAGACCGTCCTGTGCGAGCCCGAGACCGCCGACATCATGGAGGCGCTGCGCGCCCTCGGCGTCCGCCTCTCCCTCGACGACTTCGGCACCGGTTACGCCTCCCTCGCCTACCTGATGCGTTTCCCCTTCGACCGCATCAAGATCGACCGCTCCTTCGTCTCCGGCGCGGACAGCCGTCCGCAATGCCGCGCCATCCTCGCGGCGGTCGGCGAACTCGCCCGCTCGCTCGAGCTGCAGGTGGTGGCCGAGGGCGTCGAGACCGAGAGCGAGCGCGATCTGGTGCGCGATGCCGGTTGCCGTTATGCCCAGGGTTGGCTCTTCGGCCGCCCGATGACCGCCGCCGAGTTCGAGGCGCGCCTCGCCGCCGAACCGGAGACCGCGATCGCCGAGACGCCGCGCTTCGTCGTCGCCCTCGCCGGTTGAGCCTCAGCGCCCCAGCGTTTCCTTCACCGTCGTCGCCAAGGCCTTGAGCGTGAAGGGTTTCGGCAGGAAGGAAAAGCTCTCGCCCTCCGGCAGATTGCGGGCGAAGGCGTCCTCGGCATAGCCCGAGACGAAGATGATCTTGAGATCCGGCCGCTTCTGGCGCAACTCGCGCAACAGCGTCGGGCCGTCCATCTCCGGCATCACCACGTCGGAGACGACGAGATCGATCTCACCGCCGACCTCCTCCATGACGTCGAGCGCCTCCTGGCCGGTCCCCGCCTCGTGGACGGTGTAACCGCGCGAGGCGAGCGCCCGGGAGGCGAAGGCGCGCACCGCCTCCTCGTCCTCGACCAGGAGAATGGTCGCCGAACCGGTGAGATCGGTGACCGCCGCCGGCTGGCCCGGCGCCGCCGCGTCCGGCGCTCCCTTGGCGGTCTCGGCGCTCTCGACGTGGCGCGGCAGGAAGATGCGGAAGGTGGTGCCCTTGCCCATCTCGCTGTCGCAATAGACGAAACCGCCGGTCTGCTTGACGATGCCGTAGACGGTGGAGAGACCGAGACCCGTCCCCTGCCCCACCGGCTTGGTGGTGAAGAACGGCTCGAAGATGTTCTCGATGATCTCCTTGGGGATGCCGGTACCGGTGTCGGTCACTTCGATCAGCACGTAGTCGGCGGAAGGCATGCCCAGCGTCACATAAGGCAGTTTCTCCTCCGCCGGCACGTTGCGGGTGGCGATGGTGAGCTTGCCGCCCGACGGCATGGCGTCACGGGCATTGACCGCCAGATTGACGATCACCTGTTCGAGCTGGCTGGTGTCGGCCTTGACCGGCCACAGATCGCGCCCGTGGATCACCTCCAGCCCGACCTTCTCGCCGAGGAGCCGGCCGAGCAGCATGTGCAGATCGGCCAGCGTGTCGCCGAACTGGACGACCTCGGGCCGCAGCGTCTGCCGCCGCGAGAACGCCAGCAGCTGGCGCACCAGCGCCGCCGCCCGGTTGGCGTTCTGCTTGATGTTCATGATGTCCTGGAACGCCGGGTCGCTCGGCCGATGGCTGGCGAGCAGCAGGTCGGAGAAGCCGATGATGGCGGTCAGCACGTTGTTGAAGTCGTGGGCGATGCCGCCGGCGAGCTGGCCGATCGCCTGCATCTTCTGCGACTGGGCGAAGCGCTGCTCGAGCTCCTGCTGCTGCGTCGTCTCGAGCGCATAGACGATCGCCGCGGCGCCCCCTTCCGCGCCATCGGCGACCGACGAGACGAAGAAGCGCGCCGAGCGCTTGCGATTGGGGTCGCCTCCCGACAATTGCACGTCGATCGGCTCGATGTCGCCCTTGCCCTCGACCGCCGCGGAGAGCGCCTCGGCGAGCTTCGCCCGGTCCGCCGCGATCACCGTGTCGGCGAGGCTGCCGCGCGCCCCCTCCGCGTCCGCCTTCACCACGCCGCCGAAGAGCTTCAACGCGGGCGCATTGGTCCGCCCGATGGCGCCGTCGCGGCCCACTTCGGCGATGGCGATCGGCGTGTTGTTGAAGAACCGCTGGAAGCGCACCTCCGCCGCCCGGAGCGTCTCCGAGACGTCCTCGCCGGACGAGCGGTTGATCACCAGGGTGCGGCTGTCGCCGGGCTTGCCCGTCGCCCCGACCGGCACCTTGTGGAGCAGCCGGACCGGCAGCGACTGGCCGTTGCGCTTGACGAAGTCGAGATCGACGATCGCGGTCTTGCCGTCCGCCGGCACGTCGGCGATCAGCGCCATGCCCTGGCCCTGGACGATGTCCTTGAGACGGATCGAGCCGGCCTCGAACTTGGCGAGGTCGTAGCCGAGCCAATCGGCGAGCGTCGCGTTGAGATAGGTGATGCGCCCCGCGGCATCGGCCGAGAAGAAGCCCGCCGGCGCGTGATCGAGGAAGGTGACGACCTGCTGTAGCTCCTGGAAGCTCGATTCCTGCGCCTCGCGCTCGCGCGTCACGTCGGCGACCCGCCACGACGTCAACCGATGGCCCTCGGCGCCGCGCTCGGCGACGAAGGCGAGCGGCCGCACCTTCACCCGATACCAGCGAGCCCCACCTTCGGTCGCTCCCAGGGGCAGCGCCGTGCGGATCTCGGCCTCCGCCGGGGCGCGGGTGCGCGCCGCCTCGGACAGACGGAACATCGATTCCGCCGCTTCCTGGTTACCGGCGAAGATGCGCTCGATCGACTTCAGATCGTTGACGCTGCCGGCCCGGGTGAGTTCGGCATAGGCGGCGTTCGAATAGGTGATGCGGCCCTGATCGTCGGTGATCAGCAGCCCCTCTTCGAAGCCGTCGACGAAGACCCGGGCGAGGGAGCGGTTCTGCGAACGCCCACCGAACCGCACCAGCCCGATCGCCCCGGCGAAGAGCGCGAAGACGCCCACCACCGCCAGGAGCCCGAGCAGGATCTGGACATAGGGGGCCGCCTGCTCCGGCTTGACCATCGCCAGCACGGCCGCAGCCGCCACGAAGGACAGCGCCAGCCCGACCAGCAGCCCGATGCTGCCGGTCTTCACCTGCCGGTCGAACACCGGGGCCGCCCCACCGTTCATCTCGTCGCCGTCTGCCATCTCACCCGCTCCGGAGGGGGCGCATCCGACCGATGGGTCCCCACGCCCGCGAATCTCCCGCCGCGTCCGATCGCCGAAGGTTGCCCGAACCGCCTGTCGGAACAAGGGGTGGCGTCGTCATCGCCCGCCACGCTTCTGGCGCAGCCGCATGACGAAGCCGATGACCTCGGCGACGGCCCGGTAATGCTCTTCCGGCACTTCCCTGTCGATCTCGACCGCCGCATGCAGCGCACGGGCGAGCGGCGGGTTCTCGACGATCGGCACCTCGTTGGCGGTGGCGACCGCCCGGATCCTCAGCGCCACGTCGTCGACGCCCTTGGCGACCACCTGCGGCGCCCGCATCCCCTCGTCGTACTTCAGCGCCACCGCATAGTGGGTCGGGTTGGTGACCACCACCGTCGCCGTCGGGACCGCCGCCATCATGCGCTTGCGGGCCCGCGCCTGGCGCATCTGGCGGATCTTGCCCTTGATCTCGGGCGAGCCCTCGGTCTGCTTGTATT
>ERZ1645187.1797-NODE-1797-length-19379-cov-14.438677_pt1 | contig 19379 bp, 16 predicted proteins | sample MGYA00575352_ERZ1645187 | MGnify/ENA primary metagenome ERZ1645187 (study PRJEB40837, sample SAMN11349314) | freshwater sediment metagenome | isolation source: river sediment | host: Sediment | place: India: Wazaribad , New Delhi | collected 2017-02-21 ... | reverse complement strand
CGCCCGCGGCGGACTGTACGCCGAGTTGTACACCACGCAGTTCAGTACCGACCCGACTGACAAGGCGCGGCTGGAAGGCTGACGCATCCGGCGCGGGATCCGGCATGCACCCAATCAGTTCGGACGTGCAGTCGCAGGTGGGAACTGGCAAATCGACTCCGGGTCGGCACGCGCAACAACTCAATCAGCGCGGTGCTCAGGGCGGGTCCCGCGCTATTGGCCCTGAGTGTCTCTCCAGCAGTGGACCTCAGCCTGGTCAGCCTGGTGACGATCACCGCCCTGATCGCACCATTGCGCGTGACGCTGTCCTTGGCCGGCCGGTTCATCGCCCGTAGCCGACCCCACAAGCTGCAGAGGCGGGCGGCCAACCTCTGCTCACACCCAACACGTGGAACACGCCCGAGAAGATGCGCATTCTGCAACATCTTGGTCACTCATCTGGACGACGTTGTTAGACTGATCCGACCAGTATCCGCTGGTATATACCACCCTCACAAGCAAGGACACCATCATGAGCGAGGAGAAGCTCGAGGGTTATCCCTTGGTCGCCATTACCAATTCCACATCCCATCAGGCGAAGGGTCATGTCACCTATCCAGGCTGTCACGGGGACGACTGGACGGCCCTGCCATGGGATACGTGGAAGGCATCCAGCAGAGGCCTGTGTCTGGTGAGCAAGATCACCGCAGAGGTCAACGTGGGCGGCAATTGGGTCGGGGCTGAGCCCTACACCAGTTCAGGCACCTCGTACAGCCACTACGCCCTGGTCCAGGTCGGCCCCGAGAAGTTCACAATGACTCGGTTGGTCACCGGCGCTGAGCCAGACCCGGAGGATGCCGAACCGGAGGCCTAGGATCAGACGCCGCCGGCATCGACCGGCCCCACACGGACAGGGGCCCGCGCGGGGTTCCCGTGGTTCAGTTCCCTGGGGAATCGCAGCGACCTGAACCACGGGAACCGGTGAGACTCGCCACAGCGAACGCCCCAGGTGCCGTGCTGCAAGCCAGCGAACTCCTCTTTGGCCGCGAGGTGGTCGTCGGAGGATGTAGCTGATCTTGTTCACGTCGCCACGGAAGAGTTCGCCACCGAACACCATGCATGGAAGCCCGCGCTGGCCTCGCGCCCAGAGAGCTGAAGCACCCGGCGCGGGCATCATCCGGGCTGCTGTGGTTGAATCTGCACGACGAAAGGACCGCTGACCATGATCGAACCCGACTCGCTGCTGGCACGCACCCTCGCTGCCATCGTCCCCGTAGACGAGGACGCCCGCGCCGCCGCTGAGGCTCGCCAGCTCACGTTGACCAAGCCGCCCGGCTCGCTGGGACGCTTGGAGACACTGGGGAACCAACTGTCCGCGATCTCCGGCCAGTGCCCCCCACCCGCCCCGGCTCCCGCCCTGGTCGGGGTCTTCGCCGGCGATCACGGGGTGCAGGCGGGTCAACGCGTGTCGCCCTGGCCGCAGGACGTCTCCCGGCAGATGGCCGCCAACATCGCCCTCGGTGGCGCGGCAGTGAGCGTTCTCGCTCGGAACTCCGGCGCCGACGTCCGGGTCTTCGATGTCGGTCTGCTCGCCCCGGTCGATCTGGACGCGGTCCGCGACGTCAACGTTCGCCGCGGCACCGACGACTTCACCGAGGGCCCAGCGATGAGCATCGCCGACGCTGTCGCCGGTCTGGAGGTGGGTATCCGGGCCGCGGATGAGGCCTACGCACAGGGCTACCGCTGCTTGGTGATGGGCGAGGTCGGCATCGGCAACACCACCCCTGCCGCCGCCTTGATAAGCGTGTTCACGGGAGCGGACGTTGCCACCGTGACCGGCCGGGGTGCTGGCGCCGACGACGAGACGCTCGCCCGAAAGATCGGCGCGATCCGCAAGGGTATCGAGGTGAACGCTGCCACACCCGAGCGTCCGGTGGCGGCACTGGCTGGCGTCGGCGGGCTGGAGCACGCAGCGATGGCCGGATACGTGCTTGGCGGGGCTGCCCACCGCCTGCCGGTGATCGTCGATGGCGTGATCGCCTGCTCGGCTGCTCTGGTGGCTGACGGGTTGGCTCCGGCGGCGTCCGGATATCTCATCGGTGGCCACAACGGCGTCGAAGCGGGGATCGCGGTGGCGCTGAGGCATCTCAGACTTGATCCGGTGGTCGCGCTCGATCTGCGGCTGGGCGAAGGCTCTGGCGCCGTGACAGTGCTGCCGATCGTTCGCGGCGCGGCCGCCATCTTGAGCGAGATGGCCACCTTCGACTCGGCCGGGGTTTCCGGACGGGAGTGATCAAGCAGGCCCGGCCCGCCAAGGTCACCCATTGTGGGGGATACGGCGCCGACGCTTTACCGGTCTAGTATCTACTCCGGCAGGCGCTGGTCTGCCCTGAGCGGGCACGAACGCCCGCGACGACCAGACATTCAAAAACTTGAAAGGTACAACACCATGGTCGGATTCCTGTCGAACATCTGGGACTTCATCTGGATGTTCTTCACCATCTTCGTATTCTTCGCGTGGCTGATGGTGCTGTTCAGCATCATCAGTGATCTATTCCGAGACCGCGCGCTTTCCGGTTTGGCGAAGGCCGTCTGGCTGGTGCCACTGATCTTCGTGCCTGTCCTCACCGCGCTGATCTACCTCATCGCGCGCGGCAAAGGCATGGCTGAGCGTAGCGCCGCCCAGGCGAGTGCCCAACGGTCGGCCGCCGACGACTACATCCGTTCGGTAGCCGGCAGTACGCCGGCACAAGAGCTCAGCCAGGCCAAGACGTTGCTCGATTCCGGCGCCATTTCGGCCGAGGAATACGCCAACCTCAAGGCCAAGATCCTTTCCTGAACCTTCTGCCGGGGGGGATTCGAGCAGCAGCGCGCGACCAGCCGAACAGCAGTCGCCGAGTGAGGTTGGGATCGGGGGCCAGGACTTCGAACCCAGGGGCATTTTCGTCAGCTTCCGGATCTTCGGGCGGTTCCCAAGCGCGCTGCTGCCCACGCCAGGCCCGCTCGGCTCGGTCATCCACAGGGGACGCCGACCGGTACGAATAACTGCCGCAGGGTAATCCGAGATCCTTGGTGGTCCTCGCCGCCAGGCCCAGGCGCAGTTCGAGGCCGAACCCGCCCTTCACCACCCACCGCGAGTCACGATGCAAGCTGTGCCAGCACCCGCCAGAAGACGCACCGGTTCCAGACGCTGCGGGCGCCCTGCTGGGCGGCGCGGTTGCGAAGACGATAGCTGAGGCTGACCGGCCGCGGGTATCCAGGCATAGGGCACATGCGCCAACCTCCTGACCACCGTGTCATACCTGCCCCCCGGATTGTGACAACCCGAGCACGAACTGGTCGCCGTGGTCGGGACGCAGGTGAGCACGGTGTGATCGGGTTCGACCAGCTGACCGGTCACCGTCAACCCAAGACGATCGAGCCGACAGAACGAATCAAGACACGGAGGAGTAACTTGAGACACAAGGGCCCTTTTGGTTTCAGATGACGCGTTGACCCCTTCATCCTCGCAACCAGAGGGCCCCCTTCACACCGCCACCAGCCCTGCTGGACACCCCCACCAACGACGAGCTGCGTGAGGAGCCCCCGACGAAGTCATCAGCGGACTGCGTGAGCCCACTCGTAGCGCGCCGGTCTGCACTTGGGAACCATAGGACGCTTTATCCGAAGCACATAAAGATGACTAAAGTGGATAAGGTGAGGCCATGGACCCCGTCCTGAACCCCTACACCCCCAACGCCGGAGCCCGGCCCCAAGCCGTCGTGGGCCGCGACGACCAACTGCGACTGTTCGACCTGCTGCTCCGGCGCCTGAAGCTGGGACGGACGGAGCAGTCCATGATCATCACCGGCCTTCGCGGGGTGGGCAAGACGGTCCTGCTGGGCCAGTTCCGCTCGAAGGCTCTGACGGCCGACTGGGTCGTGGTCGACCTCGAAGTCAGCAAGCACGACGACCAGCGCTTCCGGTTCGACGTGGCCTCACGCCTGCGCACCGCGCTGCTGGAACTGTCTCCCAAAGCCAAGTGGAACCAGCGGTTCGAACACGCCCTGTCCGTGCTGCGGTCGTTCACGTTGTCGATCGACCAGGCAGGCTCCTTCACGGTGGGCATGAGCGCCACCCCGGCCGAGGGCTACGCCGACCACGGCGATCTCACCCTGGATCTGACGGACCTGCTGGTCGCCCTCGGGGAGGCCGCCCAGTCCGTCGGTCGAGGTGTCGTCCTGCTGTTCGACGAGATCCAGTTCCTGCAACCGCAGCAGCTTGAGGCGCTCATCGCCGCCCTCCACAAACTGGTCCAACGAGAGCTCCCCGTCACCCTTGTGGGCGCCGGCCTCCCGCAGATCGCCGAACTCGCCGGCGACGCGAAGTCCTACGCCGAGCGCCTGTTCAAGTTCCCCCGGATCGGAGAACTCTCAGACAGCGACGCCCGGCGGGCGCTGAGTGAGCCGGCCGAACAGGAGGGCGTGACCTTCACCCGCGACGCCCTCGACCTCGCCGTGGACGTCACCGGCGGCTACCCCTACTTCCTCCAAGAACTCGGCTACGCGGTCTGGGACATCGCCCAGGGCGACCAGATCACCAAGGCCGACGTCGAGCGCACGATCCCGATCTACGAATCCAAACTGGACGCCTCGTTCTTCCGCGTGCGCCTCGACCGGTCCACCGAACTCCAGCGCGCCTACCTGCGCGCCATGGCCAGTCTCGGACCGCTTCCCCAGAAGGCCGCGGACGTGGCAACGGTCCTGCGACGCCAATCCACCCAACTTGGACCGACAAGGGCCGAACTCATCAACATGGGCCTGCTGTACACCCCAGACCACGGCTACGCCGCGTTCACCGTCCCGCACTTCGACCAGTTCATGCTCAGGGCCATGCCCGAACTCCTCATCCCCGAAGGACGCCGGCGCAAGTCCAGGCGCACGTAGCTGCGGCGGACCGCAAAGGTCCAACCTCGGCAGGGCTGACCGTCGACCGGCCAACGCATTGGGCACGTGTTGGGACACCCCGAGTGGTGCAGCGAAGCACGTCCGCGGAGCAGCCACCAATGGATGGTCCTTCTGGAGGCTTCCCGACGGACGCCGACTCAGGGACGTCCGCGCCGCGTTCAGCGCGGGTGACGTTGGTGTGTCCACGACCGAGGAACGCCGGGCCTGAGAAGCCAGGACCGTCGACGACGTGTGGGGACGCGGCGAACGCGGACGTCAAGCCCATCGACGGTTGGCCGCCGCCTGTTGACCGACATCAGGGCGAGGTTGTCTCGGCGTGAATCGGTGTGTCCGGGGTGCGACACGGCGGACGGCTTGTTCACTAGCCTGAGGTCATGCGCCGACCCGGACCTCAGGAACGCGACACCTGTCGCGACTTCGTGGTGCCGGCCCTCGAGGCTGCCGGGTGGCAGTCGGAGCAGGTGGCCGAACAGTTCCCTGTCGCCGCGCAACGGGTCGCGGCCCTCGGTGGGGTAACGCGCGAACTCGGGTCCGGCTTCGTCGACTACGTTCTCGAAGCGGCCCCCGGCCTCATGACGGCAGTCGTGGAGGCCAAGCGCGAGTATCGGGCCGCCTCCGATGGTCTGCAGCAGGCGCTGCGGTACGCGCAGCAGTTGGACGTCCCGCTCGCGTATGCGACCAACGGCGTGGAGATCATCGAGCACAACCTCCGGACGGGCGGCGAGCGTCGGGTGTCCGAGTTCGCGGCGCCGGCGGTAGCGTGGGACGAGTACCAGCAACTCCACGGGCTGCAAGCTGCGGACGCCGCGCTGGTCCGGCAGCCCCTCAACCGCGGACGCCGCAACGCTGCTGGCGAGGTGATCACGCCGCGCTACTACCAGGCCGTAGCGATCAACCGGGCCCTCGCGGCGATCGCGCGTGGCGACCGGCGCGTGCTGCTGCTCATGGCCACCGGCACGGGCAAGACGTTCACGGCCATGCAGATCGTGGCGAAGCTGCGCGCGTACGAGGCCGCCGTCCGGCCCCAGCGGAACTACCGGGTGCTCTACCTCGCGGACCGAGACCAACTTCTGTCGCAGCCGATGCGCAAGGACTTCACGCCGGCGTTCGGCGGGGAGCTGCTCAACCGCGTCCGGGGTGGCGTCGACACCAGTCGCGAGATCTACTTCGCGACGTATCAGGCACTCGCGGCGGGCGGTGATCGGGATTCGCTGTTCGAGGCGTTCCGGCCGGACTTCTTCGATCTGGTGATCGTCGACGAGTGCCACCGCGGCAGCGCCGAGGAGAACTCGGCCTGGCGCGCCGTCCTGGACTACTTCGCCGACGCGGTCCAGCTCGGGCTCACGGCGACACCACGCAGCGACCGCGTCAACAGCTACGACTACTTCGGCAACCCCGTCTACCGGTACACGTTGCGCCAAGGCATCGAGGACGGCTTCCTGGCTCCCTATCGGGTGCGTCGAGTCATGCTCTCCCCGGACGCCGAGGGCTGGGTGCCAGCCCCTGGGCTGCTCGATCGCCTGGGACGTGAGGTGCCCGAAGGCGTCTACTCCACGCGCGACTTCGAACGCGTCGTCGCCCTCCTGGCCCGGACACAGCTGGCCGCGCGGCACCTGTCGGGGATCCTCCGCCGAGACCCGACCGCCCGCTGCATCGTGTTCTGCGTCGACACCGAGCACGCCGACGAGATGCGCCGCGCCCTCGTCGACGAGAACCCCGACCTGATCGCCGCCGACCCCGAATGGGTGGTCCGCATCGTGGGGATCGAGGGTGAGAAGGAGCGACTGCTCGGCGACTTCACCGACCCGGACAAGATCAGCCCCGTCGTGGCGACGACGTCCCGCCTGTTGTCGACCGGGGTGGATGTCGAGGACCTCAAGTTCGTCGTCCTGTTTCGCCCCGTCGGCTCGATGGTGGAGTTCAAACAGATCATCGGTCGCGGCACGCGGCTGTTCCCCGACAAGGGCAAGACCAGCTTCGAGATCATCGACTACGTCGGCGCCACGGTGCTGTTCGAAGACCCGGCCTTCGACGGCTACCCGACCGACATCACGCGCGAGGTCGTGGACGCCGACGGTGCGGTCGTCGCGGCCGAGCCGCTGGCACCGGACGCCGAGCGGTCGGTCACCGGCGAGCCGCTCGACGACCCTTCGGTCGAAGAACCCGTCCCAGGGTTCGAGGTGCACGACCCCCCCGACGCCGCGTCCGGACGTCCGCCCCGACGCAAGCTCTACGTGGACGACGGCGACTTCCGCGTTGTCGGCGAGGCCCGCCTCGTGCCCGACGTGGCCTCCGGCCGCCTGCTGCTGACCGAGTACGGTGCGTGGGTGCGCGAACGGATCGCGGCCGAGGGCGACGAGAACACGCTGCGGCAACGCTGGTCACGGGCACCGTCGCGGCACGCGCTGGCGTCCTCGCTGGAAGCCCAGGGCATCGACGTGGACAGCCTCGTCGAGTCCGCAGGGTTGACCGACAGCGACCCCTTGGACGCCCTCCTCCAAGTGGCGTGGAACCGCCCAGCCCGAACCCGATCGGAGCGTGTCCGGCAAGTACGCGAGCAACACGCGACAGAACTGGCGGCGCAGACCGCCGAGGCGCGGGCCGTGCTCGAGGGACTGCTCGCCCGGTACGAGGAGTTCGGCGTCACCGACCTGGAGACGACGGAGGTCTTCCGCCTCGCTCCGCTGGGCGACCTCGGCTCCCCCGTCGATCTGGCACGCGTCTTCGGTGGGGGCGACGTCCTCCGCGCGCAACTCGAACGGGTCCAGTCGTGGCTCTACGCCGCGTAGGAGCAACTTTAGTTCTGAGCTTTCACGGCGGATCAAACTAAAGATTTCGTTGAGTTTATGCTCTGCTAGGCTGATGCTATGCCTACCCCCCGCCAGGATCTTCGCCGGGCTCTCCACGCCGTGGCGTTCCAGCAGGCGGGCTACTTCACGGCGGCACAGGCGCTGGAGGTCGGCTACTCCTACCAGGCCCAGAAGTACCACGCCGACGCCGGCAACTGGCTCCGGGTCGACCGGGCGCTCTTCCGGCTACCCGAGTGGCCGGCCGATGCTGACGACGTCTACGTTCGATGGACGCTATGGAGCGAAGGCCGGGGGGTCGTGTCCCACGAGTCCGCCCTGTCAGTTCACGGACTGTCCGACGTCGATCCCGTCAAGGTGCACCTGACGGTCCCGCCCGGCTTCGGCGCGGTCGACGACCTGGTCGCGCTCCATGTGGACGTGCTGACCACCGACGAGCGAGAAGGCCGTCGCGGATGGGCCCTCACGACGCCGTTGCGCACCCTCGTGGATGCCGCAGCGTCCGAGTTGTCGCAGGAGCACGTCGACCGGGCGGTGGCGGACGCCCTGCGGCTCGGCCTGACGACGCGACGCCGGCTGTTGCGGGCGTCCGCGGATGCTCCCGACCGCGCCGCCCTGCGCCTCGAACGCGCGCTCGCACGGGTTGCCGCGGATGAGTGACCCGCGGCTGGTCAGCCTCAGCCACCGGCTTCGCAACATCGCCGCCCAAGAGGGCGTCCCCCCGCAGCGCGTCCGCAACCGGTACGTCTTCCAGCGGGTGCTGGCACGGCTCGCGCGTGACCCGCGGTGGGTGTTGAAGGGAGGGTTCGGCCTCGAACTGCGCCTGGGTCTCGCGGCGAGGACCACCAAGGATCTCGATCTGCTGCTCACCGAGGTCGCCGGCCTGACTGCCGCCGACCTGCAGGACCTGCTCGACGAGGCCCTTGACGTCGACCTTGGCGACGACTGCACGTTCGGCGTCCGACCGCCCCGGCAAGTGCGCGTCGAGGACGAGCTGCCCTCCACGTGGCGAATCGTGGTCGACGTCTTCGTCGCCCGGAGCCCGTTCGAAACGGTCACTATCGACGTCGTCACCAAGGCGTCGGAGCCCACCGAAGGCCTGGACGCCGTGGCCGTCCGTCCCGTGCTCGGGGGCGAGCCGTTCGCCGTGCGCAGCGTCGACCTGCCGCGCCACGCCGCCGAGAAGCTGCACGCCTACGCGCGGATCTACGCCCACGAGCGGCCGTCCTCGCGGGTGAAAGACCTGGTGGATCTCGCTCTCCTGGTCGAGCAGCACCTCCTCGAACCAGGCGCCTTCGCCCGCGCCGTGGCGGCGGTGTTCGCCGAACGGGACGCCGCCGACCCACCGCTCAACCTGCCCGAGCCACCCGGCGACTGGCGGGTGCCCTTCGCAGCCATGGCCGCCGAGATCGGCCTGAGCGAGCGCACTCTCAACGCCGCCGCGGCCGTCGTGCGCCGCTTCTACCTGTCCGCCTTCGATGACGAGGAACCCCAGTGAGCCCAGCCACATCCCCGGCCAAGACCACCCAGGCCCGCCTGCAGGCGGTGATCAACCAGTCGCGCCAGATCATGCGCAAGGACGCCGGACTCAACGGCGAACTGGACCGCCTGCCGCAGCTGGCGTGGCTGCTGTTCCTCAAGGCGTTCGACGACCTGGAGGAGGAACGCGAAGCACTGGAGGAGGGCTACCGGCCAGTCCTCCCGGAAGAGCTCCGCTGGCGCACGTGGGCGTCCGGCAGCGACACGACCGGGGATCCGCTGTTGGTGTTCGTCAACGGCAGGCTGCTGCCCAAGCTGCGTAGCCTTCAAGGGTCAGGACGCCCGGGCGACCCCCGCGACACGCTCGCGCGCGTCTTCCAGGACACCACCAACCGGATGCTGTCGGGGCATCTCCTGCGGCAGCTCGTCAACCAAGTCAACAAGGTCGAGTTCTCCCACCGCGACGAGATGCACGCCATGGCCGTCTTCTACGAGACCATGCTGCGCGAGATGCGGGACGCCGCCGGAGACTCCGGCGAGTTCTACACCCCGCGTCCGCTGATCCGGTTTATCGTCGAACAGGTCGACCCGCGCCCCGGCGAGACCGTGCTCGACCCCGCCGCGGGCACCGGTGGGTTCCTCATCGAGGCGTACAAGCACATGACGGCCGGCAACGTGTCGGCGTCCGAGGTCGAACAGGTGAAGGCCGGGCTGCGCGGCATCGAGAAGAAGCCCATGCCGCACCTGCTGGGGCAGATGAACCTGCTGCTGCACGGCATCGACCGCCCGAACTTCACCGAGCAGAACTCCCTGAACGTCGGGCTGGCCGAGGTTCGCCGTGCGGGCGTGGACGTCGTCCTGACGAACCCACCCTTCGGCGGCGAGGAGGAGAAGCTCGTCCAGGACAACTTCCCCGTGCAGTTCCGGACGGCCGAGACCGCCTGGCTGTTCCTGCAATCGGTGATGGCGCGCATCGAGCGCAGCACCACCGGACGCTGCGGCATCGTCGTGCCCAACTCGGTGCTCTTCGACAGCGGCGTGGGCGGCAAGATCAAGGCCGACCTGATGAGCCGCTTCAACCTGCACACCGTGCTGCGGCTGCCCAACGGCGTGTTCGCGCCGTACACGATCATCCCGAGCAACGTGCTCTTCTTCGAAAAGGGCCACCAGGGGCCGGTCTGGTTCTACGAGATCCCCGCCCCCGAGGGACGCAAGAACTACACCAAAACCAAGCCGATGCGGTTCGAGGAGTTCGCCGACTGCGCAGCCTGGTGGGGCGGACGCCGCCGCGAAGGCCGCGTCGAGAACGAGCGAGCCTGGCGGGTGGACGCCGCCACGATCCGGGAGTCCGGCTACAACCTCGACCTCCACAACCCCCACCGACCGGACGACCTCGAGCACCGTTCGCCCCATGAGTTGGTGGCCGAGCTGATCGAGACCGAGAAGGAGCTGCTGCGGCTCTACGAGGAACTGCAGCGTGAGATTGACGGGTTCGCGCTGTGAGGGTCCCGTGGGTGCCGTTGGGTGAAGTCCTGCGACTCGATCAGCATCCGGTAGACATCGTTGCTACACATACCTACCCCTCGTGTGGCGTACTGAATCGAGGGCGCGGCTTGTTCGACAAGGGCGTCACAGGGGGATCAGACACGAGCTACACCCGCCTGTTCCGCTTGTCCGAGGGGCAGATCGTCTACAGCAAGCTGTTTGGCTGGGAGGGTGCCGTCGCACTGGTACCGGCGGAATTCGACGGGTACTTCGTTTCCAGCGAGTTCCCAACTTTCGCGCCGGACCCGGGACGAGTGGCGCCGGGGTTCCTGGAGCAGTTCCTCAAGTCAAACCAATTCACCGAGGATATGGCCCGATCAACTAACGGTCTCGGGCAGCGCCGTCAGCGCGTGAACATCGACGCCTTCCTGCGGATCTTAGTTCCGCTGCCCCCGACTTCGGAGCAAGACCGCATCGCCGCCCACCTGACAGCGCTAGGTCGCACGTCGCCGACGCTTGGCCCGAACTTGGATGCCCTGCAAGAGATCCTGATCGCGAGTGCTGGCACCGGCGTTCGCCGCGTGCCGATCCGCGAGCTGATGAGCTCCACCAGGCAGTGGATCGACATCGACGACGGAGGGGTCTACAGGGCGATCGGGGTTCGCGGCTTCGGCCGTGGCATGATCCGCTACCCGGAAGCATCTGCGGAGGAGCTGAGCAAGCTCCGCTATTACCCCCTGGAGCCCGGAGCCTTGATCGTCAGCAACATCAAGGCTTGGGAAGGGGCGGTCTGTCTTGCTGAGACTGCTGACGCAGGGAGAATCGCCAGCAACCGGTTTCTCCAGTACGTGCCGACCAGCGACGCAATCACCACTCCGTGGGTTGAGCAGTACTTGCTCAGCACCGAGGGACTCGCAAGCTTGTCCGCCGCCTCCCCGGGCTCGGCAGATCGCAACCGAACGCTCAGCATGGCGGCTTTCGAGGCGATTGAGATCCCCGTGCCGGCACCCCAAGTGCAGCATGCAGTCGTCAGCGTCGCCCAGGCGCGCCGTCGAGTTCAGGCGCAACAGGCTCGTCGGGATCGCCTCGCCGCGGCCATCCTCCCCGCAGCCCGCAACAAGATCTTCAGCGCGATGCGCTAACGCTGCGCCAACTGGCGTCCGTCACCACGACGTGGTCGAGGAACCGCAGGCCGACGTGAGCGGCGGCATCCGTGACCCGCAGCGTGGCCGCACGGTCGGCGTCCGTCGGGGTCGGGTCACCGCCCGGGTGATTGTGCGCGAGGGCGAAGGTGACGCCGTCGTGACGGAGCACCGCGCTGAGCACCTCCCGCACGGGCAGGCCGCAACCGCTCGAGCCCCCCTTGGCCACCTCCTCGAGGTGGCGCAGGCGCAACCCCGAATCGGCCACCAGCACGAGCAGGCGCTCGACGCGCCCGCCGGTGAGTCGGGCTTGGGCGACGGCTGCGATCGTCCCGGAGTCGGCAAGGCGGGGGTGCTCATCGGGCGACCCGAGGCGTCCGGCCAATGCCAGCGCGGCCACCAGCCGGGACGCCTTCGCGGGACCCACAGCGTCCAGGCGGGCGAGCTCGGGCACGCCCCACCGGGCCAGCCCGGCCACCCCGCCGCAGCGGGCGAGCACGTCCTGCGCGAGGGCGACGACGTTGCGTCCAGGCCCGCCGGTCCCCAGCAGGATGGCCACCAGTTCGGCATCGCTCAGTGCGTTGGGGCCCTCGCGCAGAAGCCTCTCGCGCGGGCGATCGTGCGCGGGCAGCGTCATCAGGGGTGGGGAGGGGCACGCCATTCAGGCAGTCTTGCCGATGGGGCACGAACTCAACACTCGGCAAGTGAACCCCTGTGGATAACCATGCCTCCCAGAGCATGCGTGTGTGGACCTCGAGGAGGAGGACGTGGAAACCGGGTGTTCCGGCGGCCATCGGTATGCCACCGACGGTGCGCGGGGAGTGACCCATGGCGCCGCAAGGGGGGTGAGCCGACGTCGTGACCGCGCCTTTGCGCGGTGCGGGGTTGCGGCCCGCGTCTGCCGGAAAGTGGCTCCAGGCGCGGAGACTGGCAGCCCCGGACCGCATGTGAGCTGAGGGCAACGGACGAACGACACGACGGCAGCGCCAGCTTCCTGATTCGAGCCCTCGAATGAGGTAGAGTTTCGCGAAGAAGGGAGGGCTCATGCTGAATCAGCCCGTCGTCGTGAAAGGCTGGGATGCCGCGGCGCGTCTCGCCGACCTTGGACTCACATCAGAGCAGCTCGTTCGGGTAGCTCAGCGAGCCAGGGCGGAGGCCGCCACGTGCACCGACTTCGACGCGCGCAGCGCTCCAGGAGTGTGGCTCTGGTCGAAGATGCTGAGGTTCCTGCGCGAAGAACTGGTCTTGGGTGGCTGGGAGATGCAACGCCCACGCGGGGCGGAGTTGACGCTGAACAGGGAACTCGGGATCAAGATCCTCGTGACCTCGGGCGACAAGAACACGGGGTCACTCGTTGCCAGCCCACAGCCGAAGAATCCGAAGGGCCCCACGTTCTTCGATGCTGTTGCGTCCAACCAGCCAACCCTCGACTTCGGCCCTGGCTATGCAGACCCCGAGGTCTCCGTCGATCCTGACTTCCTTGAAACTCTTGAAACGTGGATCGTGGTCTACCGATCGAAGAGGTCCGGCGAGTTCTTTCTGGAAGTCTCGAAGCCTGCCCAGATCGAGGTGAACGGCTTCGTGCAATGGGAGGAGCGGATCGTCGTCTCTGTTCCGGAGTACGACAGGTTCGACTTCGCGGCCCCCGACACCGATGATGATGCGCCGTACAGGCTGACCGTCGAGAGACTCGGCTGATGTCATCATGGACTTCACTCCGCAGCGATTGACTCTCGCCCGAAAGAGGATGGGTCTGACGATCGCGGCACTCGCCAAGGCAACCCAGATTTCGACGCGCAGCATCTCGGCCTACGAGAATGGGGCGGCGGAACCCACTGCGCCCACCGCACGCCTCCTCGCCGAGAAGCTTCAGGTTTCCCCAGAGTTCTTCCAACTGCCCGAAGTTGATGAGATTCCGCTTGAGGCCGTCAGCTTCCGTGCACTCAGCAAGATGACGGCTCGGCAACGCGACGCCGCCCTGAGCACGGGAGCACAGATAGTCGAGTTCGACACGTGGCTCTCGGGACAGTTCAGATTCCCGACTCCAAGCCTCCCGACGCTTCCAGGGTACGAACCAGCGTTGGCGGCTGCCGCGGTGCGCGCCAAGTGGGGGCTTGGTGAGCAGCCAATCAAGAACATGGTCCAACTACTCGAAGCGCACGGTGTTCGCGTGTACTCACTTCGTGACGACCTAAAAGAGCTCGACGCCTTCTCGTTCTTCGCGGACGGCAAGCCCTTCATCATGATGTCCGCACGCAAATCCGGTGAGCGATCGAGGTTCGACGCCGCTCACGAGTTGGGGCACCTAGTGCTGCACTGCGAGCACGGGCATCCGCGGGGGCCAGAAGCCGAGGCTGAGGCCAACGGTTTCGCCGCTGCCCTTCTCATGCCCGAGGCACAGGTGAAGGCCGCTGGCCTGCGCAACGCCACCCTCCCCACGGTACTCAGGTGGAGATCACATTGGGGGGTCGCAGCCATGGCGCTGACGCACCGATTGCGTGAGCTCGGGCTCGTAACCGAGTGGGGTTATCGCGACCTGTGCATACAACTGTCCAAGGCCGGCTACCGGCGTGGTGAACCGGGTGGGATACCGCGAGAGAAGTCAGAGCGTCTGCGGCAGTCGTTGGCGCTGCTCCGCCAGTCGGGCGTCACAACTGCGGACATCGCTAACGAACTTGGCGTTGCCCCATCCGAGACGAAGTCCTGGATGATGGGCATTACGATGCAGGCCTTGTAGCCACAGCGGGAGCCCCTGCTTCAGTACACGGGCTCTCCTTGTGTGAGCCTGCGCATCCGTAACTGCGCATCGTTCAGGTACTTCGTTCCTAGTCCGAATCGAGGCCGTATGCATCTGCGAAGGGTAACCGTTGAGGGATTCCGGGCCGCTGCGAGCGCTCCGCTGACGGTGGAGTTCCCAGGTCGGTTCAGCCTGCTGGTCGGGGCAAACGGTGCGGGCAAGACGACCATCAACGATGCGATCTACTGCGCTCACCGCGAGCGGTTCCCACGCCTGCAGCCGTCGGATTCTGCAGTGCTCGGCCCAGCCCCCCGCAGGGTGTCGATCGAGTACCAACTGGAGGGCGGCACGGCCCAGGAGGGGGCACTCGGCAGCTTTTTGTCGTCGATTGGCGGCGGTGCGCCCGCGTGGACACGCACGTTGGAACGGTCTCTGGGCCGGGTTCGGGCGACGGAGATCGACTCGTCGGTCGATGGTCACGAGCTGACCAGGTTGGTGTACTTGCCAGCTTTGCGGAACCCGGTAGATGAGCTGTCACGGCGCGAGGCGAACGTTCTCGTGGAGCTCCTGCGCGCACAGCAGAAGCGGGACCCTTCTGCTGGCACTCTGCACGGCGTCCGGGCAAAGGCACAAGAACTGCTGGGCAACCTGACCGCCGTGAACCTAGTGAAGGAAGTTCAGGCCCGCATTGCGGATAACCTGCGGACCCTGACCGGTGGCGTTCAGGAACACCACGCGTTCATCGGGGCGCAGCGCGTCGACGACCAGTACCTCGCCCGCGTACTAGAGCTTCTGTTGGCGACCACCGCCAGCATCACCGACGCTCGCCGGTTGGAAGCATCGAGCCTGGGCTACGTGAATCTGCTGCACATCGCGGTCACCCTCGCCGGGGTACCCGACCCTTCGCTGGCGCTGGCACCGACGCAACCTGTGGCCGGTGCACCGGGGACACTGGGCACCCACCAGGGTTCGCCGGGCGAAATGCCGGAGGTTGATCTCACGCAGGACACCCCGGAGGAGGCGCAGGCTCGACTGAGTGCGGCCGAGGAGGCGGCGGCCGAGGAACAGGATTCGTTCTTCCCGTCACTGTTCCACGCCACGGTTCTCATAGAAGAGCCGGAAGCACATCTGCATCCGCAGCTTCAGCACGGCCTCATCCGGTACCTGCGGTCGACGGTAGCTGAACGTCCGGACCTGCAGGTCATCGTGTCGACCCACGCCGGCGACATCGTCGCTGCAGCGAAGCCGAACGAGATGGTCGTCGTGCGACGGGACGCGACCAACGGCGTCGTCGCACGACTTGTCGCGAACATCCCGTGGAATCCGGACCTAGGCAAGAAGGTTCGCCGGATGGCGGAACTGCACATGGACGCTAGCCGTTCGGGGGCGCTCTTCGCCGAGCGGCTGGTGCTGGTCGAGGGCATCACCGAGGCCGCACTGCTCCGGGCATTCGGGAGAGCGTGGGCCGCAGGCGACCGCGCAAAGCTAGCGTTCATCGACGCCTTGGCGGTCGTGCCGATCGGCAACCGCATCGGCGAGTGGCCTGTCCATCTGCTCGCCGAACCCGGACATGAACTTGCTGCTCAGGTCGCGGTCCTATCCGACACCGACAATCGCCCTGACAAGCCCGGCGACCCGATGCCCGGACCGAAGCCGCCGTCATGGCACCAGGCGTTTGGCAACTCAGACCACGTGCGCTGGTTCTGGTCCAGGCCGACACTGGAGCCCACCCTGGTTGCCGGGAACGAGACTCTCGTGACTGAGGCCATGAAACGCATCGAGAAGGATCTCGGTGAGAGCCCAACCTTGGCGAACGTCGACGCGTTCTTCGACAAGAAGTCCAACCGGAAGTTCAAGGGCGAGTTCGCCTACGAGTTGGCCGCCTTGGCCCACGAGAACACGAGCACCCTCGTGGTTCCGGACCAGTTGCGGGACCTGTTCGAGTGGCTGTGGGAGGGGCACGCTCCGGCGCCCCTAACGCCGCCAGCCGACCCGACGGCGCCGACCGCGGAGCCGATCGTGAACTACGAAGCGGCCGTCCCCGGTGAAGGTGGCGACGAGGACTAATGGCGATCCGCTTGACCGATGAGCAGGTGCTCGCAGCCGCCTCGGACGCGGCCCTGGTCAACATCGTCTCGGGGCCGGGATTCGGGAAGACCACGGTGTCCGCGGCACGGTTCGGATACCTGCACCACCGCGACCCCGATGTTCGCCGGGGCGTCCTAGGCCTCAGCTTCACGCGGTCAGCGGCGGGCGAACTGCGGTCGCGCATTACCGCTCGGTGGGGACACCGCGCGGTTGAGCTGCCCAATCTCGTGACGACCTTCGACGACCTCCATATGCGGATGCTGCACCACTTACTCGACCTTGAACTCGTCACTTGGCCGGGGGGTCACCAGCGCCTCCGCGTCATCGACGACTTCCGGGGCATCGACAGCGACTACAGGTGGCTCAGCACTGGTAGCTACCGACGATACGCCGGCTGCGGCACCGACGGCGTCATCACGAGCTTGTCCGAACGCATCGCTGAGCCGAAGTTCGGATTCGGCAAGAAGGGTCCCCACCTGACTGTGCTCCGCAGCGGAACCTCGAGCCATGACGACGTCCGCCGGGCACTTCGGACGGCCCTGAAGCTGGTTCCGGGTGCCCGAGACGCGGCCGTCGCCTGGCTCGCCGCGACCTACAGACATGTGGTTGTCGACGAGATCTACGATGCCGACGAGCTCGACATCTTCACCTGCATGTGCGTCGCCGACACGCAAACGGCGACGCTCACGCTCGTCGGTGATCCGTGGCAGGCGCTCTACGACTGGCGCGGCGCCACGCCAGAGAAGGTCGGGACTTACCTCCTCGACAAGTACCCGTTCACGCCGTACGAACAGCAGGGATCTTTCCGGTTCGCCACGCATCAGACTATCGAGCTCGCGCGAGCGTTGAGAGCCGGGGAGGGCGTGACCCTGCCGCCGGTGGCTAGCACGGCCGTGGATGTCGCGCTTGGGAGAACTTGGACGACGTTGTGGACCGTGGGCGACAACGTCCTCCCACTCGCGTTCCGCACTGTGGGCAACCGTATCGACGCAGCGCTAAACCTACTTCTTGACGAGGTCACCCGCACGAAGCTCGGACGGAAGTCGTTTGGTAGGCAGTCCGCGCTGGTGCACCTCGGAATATCCGAGGAAGGGATCGAGGAGGTGCTGCTCAGGCACTTCCGTCCCATCCTCAGCGAACTCGTCGCAGGCCTGCCTGCGGTTGACGCCCTCGAGCGGGTGCGAGATGCGGCAGAGACAGTGAGCCCTATGCCACGGCCGAGCCGACTCAAAGCGCAGGCTGAGGCGCAAAGGGTTCAGGAGGTCGAGCGTCTGCGGTTGCGCCTTACTCGATCTGACCTCATTCCAGGACTAACCGTGCACCAGGCGAAGGGCTGCGAGTGGCCCCAGGTAGGGGTGGCTCTCACGGCTGCACATGAGGCAGCCCTCTCCGCTGGCCTGACAAACGCGCAGGAAGAGCACTGCGTGGTGTACGTGGCGTTGACGCGGGCAAGAGATTACTGCGGAAGCTTGAGGCACGAAGATGAGCTCGACTTCGCCGCAGACGCCTAGAACCGGGTCGAAGGTCCCTCAGCCTCCCCTTCGGGGCCGAGATGCGCGTAACGACTCTGATCTGACCTGACTCCACCAGGACGTGACCGTCGAGCGTTGTGACGCGATTGGGCACGTGTTGGGCACGAAACTAACGGGAGTGGGAAAGACGAAACCCCCTGCCCTAGTGGGAGGGGGTTTGGAGATGGTGGGCCTAACTGGACTTGAACCAGTGACCTCTTCCTTATCAGGGAAGCGCTCTAACCGACTGAGCTATAGGCCCGCTTTGGGACGCTGGTCTGGCCAGCACCGACCAGTCACATTAGCGCATCGTGACGCGTCTGCTCAAATCATTTCGCCGACATGACACGATGAGCAGAGCACCTGAACGAGCACCGAGCAGCCAAGGAGACTGAGATGGCGAAGATCACGATCATCGGCGGCCACGGCAAGGTTGCCCTCCTGACGGCGCCGCTGCTCGCGTCCGCAGGCCGTGAGGTGACCTCGCTGATCCGAAACCCCGACCATGCCGACGATGTGACTGCGAGCGGGGCGCGTCCCGTGGTGGCAGACGTCGAGCAGTTGAGCACCGATGCGCTGGCCGAACTGCTCCGTGGCCAAGACGTCGTGATCTGGTCCGCGGGCGCCGGCGGCGGCAACCCGGAACGCACTCGGGCGGTTGATCGGGACGCAGCGATCCGCTCGATGGACGCTGCCGCCCTGGCCGGCGTCCGGCGCTATCTCATGGTTTCCTACTATGGTTCGCGCCCCGACCACGGCGTCCCGCCCGCCAATCCGTTCGTGCACTACGCGGATGCGAAGGCAGCCGCGGACGAGTACCTGCGTGGTTCGGAGCTCGACTGGACGATCCTCGCCCCCGGCGTCCTCACCCTGGCGGATCCGACCGGCCTCATCGATGCGCAGACCGGTTCGGCCCCCAGGGCGATCGATCCGTCGGCGGGAGCGTTTCCCGCGGCAACGTAGCCCGCGTCATCGCGGCGGTGGTGGACGCCGGCGGTCCCCAGCGAGCCACGATCGCGTTCACTGATGGCGCCACCCCGATCTCCATCGTGGTCGGTGCCGGCTGATGCCAACTTCGGACGTACGACCAGTCCCCGGGGACCATCCAGACCCGCGGACGGGACCATCCGCGTGCACGACCAGTCCCCAAGGACCATCCAGACCCGCGGACGGGACCATCCGCGTGCACGACCAGTCCCCAGGGA